>Ga0272441_10015582_pt1 | contig 10629 bp, 5 predicted proteins | sample SSMProp6N_FD_193582 | JGI IMG/M metagenome (GOLD analysis project Ga0272441, IMG submission 193582) | Marine sediment archaeal communities from Little Sippewissett salt marsh, Falmouth, MA, United States - SSM-Prop-6N | ecosystem: Environmental > Aquatic > Marine > Wetlands > Sediment ...
CAGGCATAGATATGGAGACCCAGGAACTGGTATTGGCGGATAGGTTGAGGGATAACGGGATGTCATTGGATCTGGTTTTGTCTCATCATCCGGAGGGCAGGGCATTGTCAAAGCTTGACGAGGTAATGCATCTTCACAGGAACATGCTCGTCAAGATGGGCATAAACCGCGAAATCGCTGATAATGTCTGTTTAGAGAGGATCAGCGAGGTCTCCAGAGGGCTTTCGGCCACAAATCATACAAGAAGCGTTGAGGCCGCGAGGCTTCTGAACATACCGTATATGTGCGTTCACACACCGGCCGATAATCATGTAGCGACTTATCTTCAGGATATGTTTAATAGGAAAAAACCGAAAAAGATCAAGGATGCGTTGAAGATCTTAAGGGCCATACCGGAATATAGAATAGGCATGGAAAGAGGTGTGGGGCCGACACTCATAGCCGGTAAGGAGAACGATGACGCGGGAAAAGTCTTTATAGACATGACCGGGGGTACCGAAGGCCCAAAAAAGATATACGCCAGGTTGCATCAGGCAGGGGTTCGAACGGTGATCGGTATGCATTTGAGTGAGACGCATTATAAAGACGCAAAGGCCGAGAACATAAAAGTAATAATAGCCGGGCATATTACAAGCGATATGCTGGGACTGAATTTACTGTTAGACAACATTGAGAAAAAGGAAAGGCTAAATATTATCGGTTGCTCGGGGTTTACTCGCATAAGAAGGGCATAGATCTGATATCTAGCATCCTGACATCCCGCACAGCAGGAATGAATTCTTTAGCAGTGGAATATAATATATGCGCGGGATTCAGCATTAAAGGAAAGAATGACATCCTGCAGGTTTGGTGAGCTTCATGGCTAATCGCATAAAGGATGAATTGATAGATGAGATACTCGATAAGACTGACATAGTTGGAGTGATCTCATCGCGCATACAGCTTAAAAAGGCAGGGCGTAACTTTAAGGCAGTTTGCCCGTTTCATACAGAGAAGACGCCGTCATTTGTGGTCAGCCCCGACAAGCAGATATATCATTGTTTCGGGTGTCAGAGCGGCGGGAATGTGATTTCATTTTTAATGAAATTCGACAGGTTGACATTCAGGGAATCGGTAAAACTTTTAGCGGACAAGGCAGATGTTAAGATACCGAGCGCGTATTTTCGATCGTCGGAGCATGAAGGCGCTTTTGATAAATACTTTTCCGCAAACGAGGCGGCTAAGAATTTTTATAAGGGACAATTATTATCATCTGGCGGGAAGACCGCTCTCAGGATATTAAAAGACCGCGGCCTGGCGGATGATTCCATAAGGGCCTTCCAGCTGGGGTATGCCCCGAATGCCTGGGATGGATTGATAAGGTTTTTTAAAACGAAAGGTGTGGACCTAGGCGCCCTTGAAAGGGTAGGCCTTGTGCTAAGGCGGGAAAATAATTCAGGGTACTATGACAGGTTCAGGAACAGGATAGTATTTCCGATTTTTGACATAAGAAATAAGGTGGTGGGTTTCGGCGCCCGTGCGTTAGGTGATGTTCAGCCGAAATACATTAATTCGCCCGATACGCCTGTTTACAATAAGGGCAGGGTATTATACGGTTTGAATTATTCAAAGAACACCATCCGTGATAAGGACTATGCCGTAATAGTCGAAGGATATCTCGATATGGTTATACCTTATCAGCACGGCATAAGGAATATCGTTGCTACATTGGGGACAGCCCTTACGCCTGATCAGATAAGGCTTTTAAAGAGATACACGAAAACCGTCGTTATAGTCTTTGACTCGGACAAAGCAGGCGAAGAGGCGTCCCTTAGGGGTTTGGATATGCTCATATCCCTGGAGATGAATGTACGCATAGCTACGCTTCCTAAGGGACAGGATCCGGATAGTTTTTGTCGGGCAAATGGGGCTCAGGCTTTTGAAAAGCTGATTAAGTCATCCAAGGATATTTTCGATTACAAGATGGGCCTTCTTATGAAGAGGTTCAACAAAGATGGGGTGCGAGGCAGGGCCGCGATCGCAACAATGATGCTGCCGACCATAGCCAGGATACCGAATGAGATACTAAAGGCGTCATTTTTGAAAAAGATATCGGATATGCTCTCAATAGATGAGTCAGCCCTGAAGGCGGAACTGAGAAAGGTCAGGACTGATAATTATGCCTATCAGGCTTTTCGGCAAGATTCACTCTCGAAAAGAAAAGGCGGTTTAAAACAGGCGGAGCTGCTTCTTTTGAGCGTTGTGTTGGAAGAGCCTCAAGTGATATCGACCATTGACGAGAAGCTTGGTATCGGACAGATACAGGCAGAGGGCATCAGGCATATCTTGGGGGCTGTCCTTGAGATGTCAAAGCGTGGAAAAAGGGTGATACCCGGAAACCTAATGTCTCATTTTGATAATGACCAGACAAAGAATTTAATTTCGGAAGCGGTGAGCATAATTGACACGATACAGGACAGGGATAAGGTGCTTGCCGATTGCATATCGCGTATAAAAGAGGACAATATGAAGGATGATCTTGGCCGCCTCAGGGAAGAAATCAGGATGGCTCAAGAGTCAAGGGACGTGGCTAAGATGAATGTGTTTGTGACCAAGTATAATGAGCTTCTTAAAAAGCGAAGAGAGAAATAAATGGCGAAAAAGAAAAGAGCTAAGGCAAAAAAGACCAGGAAAGTCAAGAAGAATATCTCAGCTAACGTTAAAGGCATTGATAAACTCATTGCCATAGGCCGCATGAAGGGGCATTTGACTTATGATGAGATCAATGATCTTTTACCTAAGGATATTACCTCCTCTGAAGAGATAGATGAGGTGATAAGCGTTCTTGGTGATGAGAAGATCAAACTTGTTGAAAAGGATGTGAATGAATTTGCCGATATCGAGGCAAAAGCTGCCGAACATAAGAAAATGACCCAACCCGCGGGTATAGAGGATGAGTCCCGGTATGTACAGACAGAAGATCCGGTCAAGATGTATCTCAGGCAGATGGGTCAGATACCGCTTCTAACCCGGGAACAGGAGATCACCCTCGCAGAGCAGATAAAGTCCGCTGAGGAGAAATTCCGCAATATCGTTCTTGCCCCGAAATCCATAAAACAATATCTCTTAGAGATGTTTGACGAGGCATATGAGAAGAACATAAGTCTTGATGAGATCCTTAATATCGATCTAACCGCGAATTATTCGGTGGTAAAAAGGAAAACATCATTTCTGCTTCAGAGGTTACGGAGAGCGAAAAATAGGGAGAAGATATTCGAGGTATCAAAGAGATTGAACCTGGCAACGTCTGTAGTTGAGGACCTGGCGAAAAGGTTAAAGGAAGAATATCAGGATGTCGAAAAGATAGACAGGCATTTTTCGACGAAAAAACGGATGGGCAAGGCCATGCGCCAGATGTTGAACAAAAAGCGGCGTAAGATCGAAGAGGCCTATGGCGGGAAATTCTATATAATCAAAGTATGGCATCGTGAGATAAGGTCCAGCGAGGCAAAGTTCTTGAAGGCGAAGAAGGAACTTGTTGCCGCCAATCTCAGGCTGGTCGTAAGCATCGCTAAGAAATATACCAACAGGGGGCTCTCTTTCTTGGATCTGATCCAGGAAGGGAATATCGGACTGATGAAGGCCGTTGATAAATTTGAGTATAAGAGAGGTTACAAATTTTCCACGTATGCTACATGGTGGATCAGGCAGGCTATCACAAGGTCAATAGCTGACCAGTCCAGAACGATACGTATACCTGTCCATATGACAGAGACCATCAATAAATTGATAAGGGTTTCCAGGGCCCTTGTCCAGGATACAGGCAGGGAGCCTACACCTGAGGAGATAGCCCAGGCAATGAGGATTCCTGTGTCAAAAGTGCGCGGTATCCTTAAAATAGCGCAGGAGCCGATTTCCTTGCAGACACCTGTGGGGGATGAAGGGGATACGAATTTTGGAGACTTCATTGAGGACAAAAGGGCTGTGTCTCCCGCTAACGCCACGGCTTACACCATGCTTAAGGAACAGATGGATGATGTGTTAAGTACCCTTACAGAGAGGGAGAAAAAGGTATTAAGGCTTCGCTTCGGTATAGGTGACGGATACCCGAGGACGCTTGAAGAGGTCGGCGCGGTGTTCAAGGTTACGCGTGAAAGAGTCAGGCAGATCGAGGCAAAGGCCCTTAAGAAACTCCGTCATCCTATACGTGCCAGGAAGCTGAAAGGCTTTTTGAGCATGGGGTTAGGCTAGAATTATAATGGAACAGAATAGCCAGACCCGCCAGAAGAGCGATGGATTCATAGCGATCGATATTGTTCTTTTACCTCCGGATGAAGTAATGAAGCGGGCCATTGATATGAACCGCGTCCTGAGTGAGAAATACGACAATGGAATAACGCTTCGGCCAGATAAGTGTATGCCGCACATCACACTAGCCATGGGGTGTATCCGCAAATCAGATATTGATCAGATTGCCTCTCAGATGGAAGAGATCTCCTATAAGTTTGCCAACGTTGAGCTAGAGGTGGAGGGTGGGGGATCAAAAAAGGCATGGTTCAAGATCGTGCCTGAAAAATATCTGCAATTGATGCATGAATCCGTGATGACAGGATTGTTCAAGTTCTTCAGTTACAATGTCAAAAAGGAAATGTTCTATTCGGAAGGAGATGAATCCATCAATGATCTAACGGTCTCATATGTAGAGAGGTTTCCCATGGAATCAAGCTTTGAGGGGTTTACCCCGCATATCACCGTAGGGTCATGCGAGATCGATGAGGAAATTGAGGGGTTCCATTTTGTTGCCTCAAAGCTGGCCCTGTGCCACCTGGGCAATTTCTGCACCTGCAGGAGGATCCTGAGGTCCTTCAACCTCGTAAAAGCCTAGACATCATCTATGCTATCTCAAGAACATTAGTGAGAAAATATTTTCCGTCCGCTCAAAAAATTCAACAGACATATGTAGCGCACGTTTCAACGTGCGCTACATATGTACAGTCACGGATATTTATTCGCATTTTAGGGGGCGCAAATGAACTCACCGGCACATAAAGTGCCGGTTCGAACAAATTTGCGCTTTTTGTGATAAAACATTAACACACCAGAAACCCCTAAAATACTCATAAATATCCTAATTTTTTTAATGCGTCCGGAAAACAATTTTCTCACTAATTGATACAGTGTATAAAGGATGGCTTGGCAGGTGCACTGGAGCGACTTTCAAAAATCACGAACACAAACGTTTCATTCTAGTAGTGAGTGATTTTTGTAACAGCGAGCAAAATGAGCGGTCATTTTGCGAGAGGCAAGCGGAAGTGCCCTGCCAAGCCATCCTTAACAGTAGGTACTGTTATAACATAGGGCTTGGGGATGCTTATGAGATGAGCGGGAAAACAATTATTTTCACTTGTAAATTGCATGGATTGGGTTTAAAATAATCAAGGTATTTTACAATAACCTGATCAAGGAGGTTTCATTATGCAAATAAAGGAAATGATGACTAAGCAGGTGCTTACCATAAACGCGGAAATGTCACTTAAAGATGCCGGTAAACTGTTCAGAGAGAACAGGATAAGCGGTTTGCCCGTGGTGGATGATGATGCGAACATAATCGGCATATTTACCATAACTGATATGATGAGGATACTGGGTCAGATCTACGAGCTGAAAGAAAGCGAAAAGAAGCATCCAGATATAAGGTTAAGTGAAATGTATGACAACGAAAAGTCCAAGGCGAAAGTCGGCAATATGATGACAAAGGATGTGTATGTGTTGAATGAAAATGATTCTATTGAAGAAGTAATGCGTCTGATGTTTTACAACAAGGTGCACACGATACCTATCACCAATCAGAACGGCAAGCTGGTGGGGATAATCGGAAGGCGTGATCTTGTTTACGCGTGTTTTTAGATCGTTCTATTGATGTCACAAGAAATATCCCATAAAGTCATTCTCAAAAAGGGTAAAGAGAAACCCATAAAAAACCGCCACCACTGGATATTTTCCGGCGCGGTAAAACACATACCAAAGTTTGAGAACGGTTCTATACTTCCGGTCTACTCTCATAATAACGAGTTTCTCGGTTTGGGGTATTTTAATCGTAAGACCTCGATTTTTGGGCGCATGTTGACCTATGATAATACACCGTTAGAGGCGGCCATAAGGGATCGGATATCATCGGCGTTTAAATTAAGGCAAACGGTCATCGATAGGGAGACCAATACCTATCGCCTCATAAATGGAGAAGGGGACGGCCTCCCCGGATTAATTTGTGATAAGTATAAAAATATCATAGTGCTGCAGATATCCACACTGGGAATGGAAAAACTCAAAAATCTTATTATCGGTATTCTGAAAGATATCGTTAATCCGACCTGTATCTATGAAAAATCAAAATCACCCTCAAGAAGAGAAGAGGGCATGACTGATAGTGAGGGTGTATTGTATGGAGAATTAGAGAGCGCTATTGAGATCAAAGAAAATGGGTTGCGTTTTATCGTTAATGTTCACGATGCGCAAAAGACCGGTTTTTATCTTGACCAGAGAAATATGCGGCAACTGATAAAGTCATTTTCAAGGGGCAAAAAGATCATGAACTGTTTTTCATATACCGGCGGTTTCAGTGTATATGCCCTTAAAGGCGGCGCGATGCAGATCGATACAATAGACAGTTCTGAAGAGGCGATAGAGCTGGCAAAGGAAAATGTGAGGCTGAATGGTTTTGGTTTGGCGGTGAATAAGTTCTATATAGCTGATGTATTCGAGTTCTTGAGAGCCTCCCGGGATATGTATGACATAGTTGTCTTGGATCCCCCCGCTTTTGCCAGGAGGAAGAAAGATCTTGAAAAGGCGCTAAAAGGATATAAGGATATAAACAGGGTAGCCATTAAAAGGATAAAGAACGGTGGCATGCTCTTCACTTTTTCATGCTCCTATCATGTATCTTCAACCTTATTCCAACAGGTCATATTTCAAGCCGCTAAAGAAGCAAACAGAAATTTGCGAATAATCCAAAAACATCGCATGGCCTATGACCACCCCATAAATATCTACCATCCGGAAGGCGAATACCTCAAAGGCCTCGTCCTCTACGTAGACTAACTCATTTGCAGACGTTGTCCATAACCCCCCATTTATCAATAGGTTGTGTCGTAAACATGGTACCCATCTTTAGGTCGTAACTCGCTGATATGTATAGGGTTATAGACAACGTCTGTGAGGGCGTAATTGTGGACAACGTTAGCAGAGGTTTTTTTGCCAAAAAAAGGTTAAGGTATAAAAAAGTTATAGGGTAGTATTTGTAATTGTTATCTTATTATGGCATACTATTAATGTAAAGCATTATATTGCGAATAATGGTGAAGCAGTGACACACTGCTTTTTTTTGCCCCTTAATACTAAAAGGGTTTAAGAAGTATTGGAATAAAAGATGAAAGACGCTCGAATATATAGGTTGCGTAGATGGCCATATAGGTTTGTTGGCATTATAACCTTATGGTCTTTTTTATTTTCATGTTTATCAGATAATTATTTTGTATACACTGCGTATGCCAGAACAGCTGTATCTGTAGAAAATGGGCTATCCGGGACAAAGACAGGACTATCGAGCGTCAGTCCTGACACTGGTCCCGATAGCCTTATTAATTTGAAAAGCCTGGATATGCATAATTTTTCAATACCAGGTTACTTGGCGTTGGTGGAAAGCGCATGGAGCCCGGAGAAAGCGCGGGGAAGAAAAAAGATCATTCATATCAAGGACGCCCACTGTAATTACGCGTGCCAGAAGAAAATATCATCAATAATCAAGCATTTGTACCGGGAATACGGAATACATATGATCAATCTTGAAGGTGGTGCCGGCAAATATGACCTCTCGATCTTCGGATTTATTGAAGAGGGTGATATCCGGGAAAAGGTATCTGATCATTTTGTCAAAGAGGGGATACTGAACGGGGCGACATATTTTGCCATAAATAACCCGGATAAGATCAGATTGTGGGGAGTGGAAGACAGTGAGTTGTATTTAAAGAATCTCCGGATATACCAGGATTCCGTTTATGATCGGTCCAGGGCATCAGCGTGTTTGGACGATATTGACTTGGCCCTGACCGGGCTGAAAAAACGCATATTTACAAAGAAACTCTTGGAATTGGATACAAAATACAACAGATACAAATCCAACGACATTAAGTTAGATGAGTACCTTCAGTATTTGGCTGAATACGCAAAGAGCCTGGGGATAGATATAAAGACCTTCAAAAATATATTTCTTCTGAACCAGGCCTTGAAAATAGAAAAGAAAATAGATTTTAAAAAGGCTGAGGCTGAACGATTTGATCTTGTCAATAAGTTGCAGAACATACTGTCAAAATATGAGTTCGAAGAACTTATCATGAAATCGGTTGAATTCAAGGCGCAAAAGATCAGCGAACACGATTTTCATCAATATTTGATCAAAAAGACAAAAGAGGTGGGATATGGGCTTGATGATAATTCAAACCTGAAAAGGTACATAATTTATCTTTCGCTATACGCGGCGGTGGATAAGCTTCGCACCAACAGTGATCTGATAAGACTGGAGAATTTCCTTAGAGATAAATCATTTGAAAATGAGACTCAGAAGGAACTGGATACATTATCGAGAAATTTAGTTCTTTTAAAGAATATGTTCGGCGTGACCTTAAAAAAATGCGATTTTGACGAATACAGGAGGGATCCGGAAGCGTTTTCGATAGGTCGATATATTGAATTTATAAGAGACCATCATCCGGGCTATGACCTAGACGATGACATCAGGCTTGTTGATATGATCAGGGAAGACATAGTTGAATTTTATGACTGCTCGTTTTCCAGGGACAAGGCTTTCTTGGATAACATGAAATATCAGGAAAAAGTTAATGAAGACGGCGTAGTCACAGATGAGATCTCTATTATCATTACCGGTGGGTTTCACTCTGAAAACCTGCATAAGCTATTCAGAGAGAACAATATCGCCTATGTATCTTTGGTGCCGAAGTTCACGAACGACAAATCTTATGAGTGCCCGTATTTCAGGTTGTTGTCCGGAAAACGGTTCGAAACAGATAATAAACTTAGTACATTGCTCGGGTCTTCTATCGCGGTTGCTGATATCCTTACAAAACTGGGAGTGTCTGTTCATGGCCCAGATGCTGTCAGGCTGCTGCGTTTTAAGGCAGGTCTTGAGGCCTACATGCAGAGACATAAACTGACTGCCCTTATGCTTACTAATGGAGGACAGCAAGTCCATGTAAATTCCGATCTACGTGTCATAAGCCCACAAGAATATGCTGATATAAGGGACTATAATGAAAGACGAGTTGAGTCGTTAGATATAGATCCAAGTGCAACTGCTGCAGGATATCTCGTCAAAAAAACGGCGCAAGAACCCGGCCAGCAAGCTCGTTTTGACCTAATCAACGCTATCCTCACCGTATTGATCAGCTCTATCCACACTGTTACGGCTTCAATAAACGCGAACCTTGGATATTCTGGGTTTATCACATTTGCGTCCATTTTCCCGATTATCTTTATTACAGCCAGCCTCCATGAAATAGCGCATTATATTATATTGTTACATGTTGGGGCTAAAAATGTCGATATGGGTGTGGATTTTAAGGGGTTAAAAGTAGACCATATATATGAGATGGGTGACCCTCATGTTGTAAGAAAGGAGTTATCAAGTTTACTGGGCCCTCCGGCGTTACATATCTTTTTGGCCGATGTTGCTTTAATAACCATGTTGAATTTCGGACGGGCCAATCCATTTATCTCTACTATAGCGGCTGAACTTGTTGTGGCGAATATTCTAATGTTTCTGGTACACATTCTGCCTTTCAGTACTGATGGTGTAATGCTCTGGGGATTGACTTTTTCCGCTAAGTATAGAAAGCGATTTAGGGATAAGTACTTATCCGGTCCGGTATCATATTCTGATGTGAGGACGGGTCTTATGAGTGAAGTTCCACCCCTTGATGTTAAAGATGGCCAAAGCGACCACTTTGTCGGCCTGCGATTAAAAGATGCCGATAAAAGAAAGGATTTCACCAAAGGGGATGCTGATAAAAAAGCAGCAGCTGCCCGTAAGAAAGGTTTGTATAACATTCCGGGAGTGAATCTGCTGGAGGATGGAGAAGAGATCAATGTATTTAAGATGACCATGGAAGATCATGATCGAATATGCGCGGCTTTGGACCTGAAAAATGGGGGACTTGGATTAATGATCCGTTCCATCATAGATAATATGGGTTACGAGCGGATAGATATAAGCGCTATAAAAAAGAAAGGGATTATTATCTCGTTCCTAGAAAAAAATGCGTCCAAATATATGTTTGAGGATTGCAGGGATAATGGATTCATAGGTATTAACGAGACTTTCTTGAGTGTGGCAAGTAGGAATATTAAGGTCGCTAGATGCCTGTTCAAACTTGGGCTTATCCATGAGCTTCTGCATGAGGCGGGTGTAGAAGGTCTTGATGAGAACTATGAATTAGAGAGTAGAATGACGCGCAAAATCCTGGCAGATGATGTTCTATCCTTACGCGAGTTTGAGGACGCGCTTTATGGAAAGGTCGAATTGGCTTCAGCATTTATCAAAGAACTCAGAAAGAGATTTTATGAATTCCACATAGCTAT
>Ga0272441_10015583_pt1 | contig 10629 bp, 15 predicted proteins | sample SSMProp6N_FD_193582 | JGI IMG/M metagenome (GOLD analysis project Ga0272441, IMG submission 193582) | Marine sediment archaeal communities from Little Sippewissett salt marsh, Falmouth, MA, United States - SSM-Prop-6N | ecosystem: Environmental > Aquatic > Marine > Wetlands > Sediment ...
CTTTATTATATGCCGGATATATGAAAAGGTAACCGTTACCTTAAGGATTGGCGGGTTATTACCAAAAGGTGATTGTATACTGCCGGGATTGCCGTAAAATATAAGTATGAAGCCGATTATGTACAAGAATAACGAAAAGGAGGGGGAAGCGATATGAAGTTTCTTTTCAGTCTTGTTCTCATAATTGGCGGCATTTGCGGAGCCGCAATCGGGTTCCTGAGCAATATCGTAGTGAGTTCTCCACTCACTATCGTTGACGGGATGGAACTCTCGCTGGCGCTCGGGCTGTTCTCGGTTGTCATAATGATAAACGGTATCTGTAACCTGTTTTCGACCGACTGACTAGCGGCATGATGGCACCGGCGGCGTGTCTTATCATACCGTTTACCGCGACGACTACCCGGCATGCCGTCAACGACGGCCGGGTTTTTACAGTCGTGGAAGCCCCCATGCCATAGGCGATTATCCGCATGAACAAGAAGGCCGGGAGGGCATACGCCGTCTCCCCCTTCGTCGTTTTCTCCGCTGCCCTGTTTCCCTCACTGCATCCGGTGTCGGCGTGCGTTATCTTCTCTCTGCGATGGCGGTACAATCCGTCGTGGTTTCAGCCGGACGGAGCCGCCCCGTCACCGCCCTGCCGGCGTGGCCGGTACGACTGTTCATCCGCCTTGCACGTCTGGCGGCTTTGCAGTAAAATGGGGTATCTTCACCGTTGGGGAAATCCTGAAGATGATAAATTATCCGGTGCTGGTATTGAACCAGAGCTACGAGCCGCTTGCGGTCTGCCGGGCCCGCCGAGCCGTCGTGCTTATTTTCCAGGGCAAGGCGGAGATGCTGGAGGACGGCGTCGGCATGATCCACTCAATCGACGACACGTTTCCGCTACCGTCCGTCATACGCCTCGCGGAGCTAGTCAGGAGGCCGCGCATCATCAGGAAGATGTCCCGATTCGAGATATTCAACCGCGATAAGTACACGTGCCAGTACTGCGGCAAGCAGAGCCGCAACCTGACGCTGGACCACGTGATACCGCGCTATCGCGGCGGTCAGCATACGTGGGAGAATGTCGTGAGCGCCTGCGCCGCGTGCAACCGGCACAAGGCGGGCAGGACGCCCAAGGAAGCCCACATGAAGCTCATTCACCAGCCGGTGCAGCCGCACAGCAGCCACTTTTACGTTATCCCCTATCACTACCTGGAGAAACGGAACGAGTGGCGCAAGTACCTGCCGCAGCAGGGCGTCTGCTAGTAGGAGACGTCGGCGAGGGGAAGCTCGACTGTCGCATCGCTGTCCAGTTCCACCATGACCGTTTCCTTCAGTGGATTACTGCCGACCACCGTTGCCTCGCCCATATGCGTCGATACGCGCTGCCCGGACTTGGGCATCTTCTCTTTCATCATGCGGTACTGCTCGCCTTCATAGGCAAGGCAGCACATCAGGCGGCCGCAGGCGCCGGAAATCTTCATCGGATTGAGCGGTAGTTCCTGCTCCTTGGCCATCTTGATAGAGACCGGCGCGAACTCGGTCAGGAAGCTCGAGCAGCACAGCGGCCGCCCGCACCTGCCGAAGCTGCCGAGCAGCTTTGCCTCGTCGCGCGTGCCCACCTGACGCAGTTCTACCCGTATCTTGAACCTGGCGGTCAGGCGCCGGACGAGGTCGCGGAAATCCACCCTCTCCTCGGCACTGAACAGGAACGTCAGCCGGCTGCTGTCCAGGTTGTACTCGGCGACCAGCAGCTTCATGGGCAGCTGGAGTTCTTCTATCATCCTGCCGCATTCTACCAGGGCTTCTTCCGCCCTGAGGCGGAGCGTTTCCGCCTGTTCGATATCCTCGGCCTCGGCCTTGCGCAGCACCGGGCTGAGCGTCTCCTCGATTTCGCTCGACAGCACCTGGCCGGGAGCGATTACCACGTTGCCGAGCTCGATGCCCCGGTTGGTCTTGACCACCACCGCATCGCCTGCCTTCAGCTCGATGTCACCTGCATCGAAATAATATACTTTACCCGCTTTTTTAAAGCGAATACCCGCTACATTAGCCATGTCTCACCCGTGTGGCCTTTATATCGCCACTCCCTTCCTTTCCCGGTATATCCAGCATCAGCACCTCAAGCGCAAGCCGGGCGTTTGCATTGCTGCGGAGCTGCCCGGCAGCCGTGATGATGCTGTCAATACATGCCGTAATCTGCTCCCCGGTATAACCGGCGGCTATCCCGATAAGCTCGTCCTTACGGTCGATATTAGTTATAATATCACAGCAGCCCCATTTTACCAACATCAGGTCCCGCCAGTAATCGAGCCATGTATCGAGCAGGGAATAGATAGCCGTTCTGCTCCGGCCGAACCTGGTCGCCAGTTCCGCGGCGAGTGTAAACCGCTCTTCCTGACCGGCGGCGATAACCGCCGGAAGCCTGTTCAGGCCCTCGCGGCGTTGCTGCAGCAGGCTTTCATCGGCGGCCGCCGCTATGGCCCAGCCGGGACAGCCGTGCGATACCGCCGCGAGGAGGCCGGCCTTCGCCGGTTCCAGGCCATACCTCTCCACCAGTGCCGCCGCTATCTCCCCCGGCGGGAGCGGCCGTAGCTCAAGGCGCTGACAGCGGGATACCACCGTCGGCAGCATACCCTTTTCGTTTGCGGTCAGCAGGATAAAAGTGACCCTGTCCGTTGGTTCCTCGAGCGTTTTGAGCAGGCGGTTGCCCGCCCCGGTCGACATCTGGTCGGCGTCGTTTATGATAAACACCTTGTGCCTGCCCTCGAACGGGGGCAGGCTGGCATCGTGCTGCAGTTCTTCTACCTGGTCAACCTTAATCCGCGTTGCTTCCGTCTCGTCCTCGTTCATTGTAAGGTCGATAACCCGGACATCGGCGTGGTTCCCCGCCTGAATCTTCAGGCAGGAGGCGCACTGCTGACAGGGACGTTCCGCAGACTCGCAGTTGAGCGCCCCGGCGAGGTCAAGTGCGACGGTCATCTTGCCGACATGCGCCGGCCCGACCAGCAGGTATGCATGCGTCATCATCCCCGTATCGAGGCTGTGCTGCAAGAAAGAGACCGTTCGTGTCTGTCCGATTACCTGCCACATAAAGCGTACTCCCCGCTACCCGACATCGCACCGCGCCAGGTCTTCCACCGTTTCCCTGCGCCGGATGAGGCGGGTCTCGCCGTTGCCGGCCATGACTACCGCCGGGCGGCAGGAGGCATTATAGTTGCTCGCCAGCGGCAGGCAGTATGCACCGCAGCCGGCCACGGCGATAACGTCGCCGGCAGCAACGCACGGCAGGGCGATATCCCGGATAAGGACATCGCCGGATTCGCAGAACTTGCCCGAAATCGTGACGACTTCGTCTGCTTTTTCCGCCGCCCTGTTCGCCACCAGTGCCTCGTGCTGTGCGCCGTAGAGCGCGTGCCGGATATTATCGGCCATGCCGCCGTCGACGGAGACGTAACGCCTGACGCCGGGGATGTCCTTAATTACCCCGGCCCGGTAGAGCGCAATGCAGGCCTGCCCCACTATGGCCCGGCCCGGCTCCACGATGAGCGCCGGCAGCGCCAGGTCCAGCTCGCGGCACGTGCCGATAATAACAGTTGTGATCTCCTCCGCGAACGTACCGACAGACGACGGCGCGTCGCCCGGTGTGTACGGGACACCGTATCCCCCGCCGATATCGAGTTCCCGGAGTTCGAAGCCGTACTTCTCTTTCATGGCTGCCGCGAACCGCAGCACGACCTCTATCGCCGCCCGGTACGGTTCCACCTCGAAGATGCCGGAGCCAAGGTGAAAATGCAGCCCGACCGGGTTGAGGCAGGGTGCCGCAATAGCGGCGGCGACGGCCTCGTCCCAGGTGCCCGCCGCCAGCCCGAACTTGGAATCGACGATGCCGGTAGCGTTATGCCGGTGAGTGTGCGGCTCGACGCCGGGATTCAGACGCAGCAGGATGTCGGTCTTCCTGTCGACGGCGATGTCCCGCAGCATGGCAAGCTCGGGCAGGTTGTCAACCACGATTCGCCCGATGCCGTACCGCAGGGCCAGTTCGAGCTCCTCCGCCGACTTGTTATTGCCGGGGAAGAATACCCTGTCCATGGGAAAACCGATGGAGTGCGCAATCTCCAGTTCCCCGCCGGAGACGACGTCCAGGCCAAGACCTTCTTCCTGTACGAGGCGCAGCAGCGCCTTGCTGGTGAATGCCTTGGCGGCATACAGTACGGTGGTTTCGTGGTAACGACGGCCGAACTCGTTCCTGAACGCGGCACAGCGGCTCCGCAGGTGCCATTAATCGAAGACGTACAGGGGCGTGCCGAACTCATCGGCCAGAGCCACGCTATCACAGCCGCCGATAACCAGGTGCCCCTCGTCGCTGACGGCGGCGGTCGCCGGAAACACCGCGAGCCTGTCTAACCTCTCCTCGATGGTCATGGTAACCTCACACCCTAATGTTAGCAGCGGCCCCCGGTGAAGTCAAAGCAGCCGCTTCGCCGTGGCGAAGAATTACTCGTAACCATCTTTCCTCTGTTGTCTTGTCTGAGATAGGGATTAAGAGTAGAATATGGGTATCCCCCGCTGAACACCTGCCCCGGGGGTAATTTTTCCCTGTCACGCCGACCCCGTACCGGCACCGGAAGTAATGCATGAACGGAAAGAAGGACGAACACCGGGATGACGGCACGGTTTTCATAAGGAGCCAGGAAGCGCTGGCGTCTTATGGCAGAAGGGTGTTCAGCTCTTTCCGGAACCCCGTGTACCGGCTCTACTACTATTCACTCATCGGCCACTGGGGTCCCATGCAGATGCAGATGGTGACCCGCACGCTGCTCATCTACCGCCTCACGGGCTCCGGGGCTATCCTGGGGCTGATGGCGCTGGCCGGCTCGATACCGATGCTCATCCTGTCTCTCTACGGAGGCGTCCTCGCGGACCGGCTGGAGAAGCGGAAGATACTGATTATCAGCCAGATAGCCTCGGCGGTACTTTCCCTTATCGTCGGCCTCACGCTGACCTTCGGCTACCTGAGCGCGGCTGTTCCCGGCTCGTGGTGGATCCTGGTTGTTTCGAGCGCCGTGCAGGGAGTTATCTTCGGCCTGATGATGCCGGCGAGGGCGTCCATGGTGCCGGAAATCGTGGAGCCGCGGGACCTGATGAACGCGATATCCCTGAACAACATGGGGATGAACGTCTTCCGTATCGCAGCCCCGGCCGCGACGGGGTTCATCATCGATGCCTGGGACTTCGCGTCAGTTTACTACATCATGACGGTATTATATGTGTTCTCCACCGTTTTCCTTTTCTATATGCCCCGCACCAGCCCCCTGTCCCTCCCGGCGAGTAACGCACTGAAAGACGTCCTGGAGGGATTCCGCTACATGCGGACGGAGACCACCGTGCTGCTCCTCACCGGCTTCACGCTCTGCTGCACGATACTCGGGATGCCGTTCAACATGCTCCTGCCGATGTTCACCGAGGATATACTCCAGGTCGGCGCTACCGGCCTGGGCATACTGATGGCCGTATCGGGTGTCGGTGCCGTAGCCGTCTCGATAGTTCTCGCATCGATATCGGATAAGCACCGCGGCATCATGATGCTGTTCAGCGGCCTGGTTCTCAGCGTATCTCTGCTGGTCTTCTCGTTCTCGACGGACTGGTACCTGTCGCTCGCCATGGCGGTCTTTATCGGGCTGGGACAGACGGGGCAAACGGCTATCGGCTTTACCCTGGTGCAGTACTATGTCGACCCCGCATATCGGGGCAGGGTAATGAGCTTCCAGATGATGGGTTTCGGCCTTTCCAGCCTCGGCACCGTTTTCGGCGGCATACTGGCGGAGACGATGGGTATTCAGTGGTCCATCGGCGGGCTGGCCATGGCCCTGGCCGTGATTACGGTAGCGATACTGTTCTTCTCCGGCACGTTGCGGAAGCTCGACTAGCAGTCCCCGGAAATTGACACATTACCGTATCCGTCCGTAGAATATAAGAATTACGTGCTCAAGGAGAAACGCCGTTGTATCAGAAGGTTACGCTCGATAACGGGCTGCGCCTGGTGACCGCCACCATGCCGCACACCCGCTCGGTGTCCATCGGGTTCTTCATCGGGGCCGGCTCCCGGTACGAGACCGATAAGCAGGCCGGTATCTCGCATTTCATCGAGCACCTGTGTTTCAAGGGCACGGAAAAACGCCCGACGTCTGCGGAAATCTGCACGGTTATCGAGGGCGTAGGCGGCATGCTGAACGCGGGGACCGATAAAGAGCTGACCGTCTACTGGTGCAAGGTGGCACAGCCGCACTTCGCCACGGCGCTCGACGTTTTGGCGGACATGCTGCTCAACTCCAGCTTCGCCTTGGAGGAAATAGAAAAGGAGCGGCAGGTCATCATCGAGGAAATCAACATGTCGCTCGATTCGCCGTCGCAGCGCGTCGGCATGCTCGTCGACGAGCTGTTATGGCCGGGGCATGCCCTGGGACGGGACATCGCCGGCAGCCGCGACTCCGTCACCGCCATTACGAAGCCGATGATTATCGATTACATGGGCAATCACTACCGTCCGGGCAACACCGTGCTGGCGATTGCCGGCGACATCGAGCACAATGACGTGGTCGGCATGGTGAACGGCATGACCGGTGGCTGGGCCAGGCAGACCGCGCCCGACGACTATGCACCCTACACGGATACCATGGCGGACCGCGTGTGCATCGAGAACCGGGATACCGAGCAGTGCCAGCTTTGCCTTGCCCTGCCGGGGCTGTCCATCGTCGACCCCGACCGCTTCAAGCTGGACCTGCTCAACGTCATCCTCGGTGAAGGCATGAGCAGCCGGCTGTTCACGGAAATCCGCGATAAGCTGGGGCTCGCCTACAGCATCCACAGCTATACCGAACATTTCCTGGATACCGGCGCGATGACCGTCTCCGCAGGCATGGACACGAAGAACCTCCGTACCGCCATTACGGCAATCCTGGAGGAACTGGCACGGATGAAGGAACGGGTGCCGGAGACCGAGATAAACAAGGCCAAGGAGCTCTCCAAGGGACGCATCATGCTACGGCTCGAAGACAGCCGCAGCGTGGCAAGCTGGATGGGCGGCCAGGAGATACTCACCGGGAAAATCATGAGCGTCGACGATGTCGTTGCCGCCATCGACGCGGTAACCGTGGAGGAACTCCGGCAAACGGCGGAAAAGCTGCTTATCGGCAAGCGGCTGCGCCTGGCCGTCGTCGGCCCGATCCAGCCGGACGAGCCACTGGAAGAACTGCTCACGCTTTAGGTTCCGTCCCCTGCCGTTACCTTGTTTCCGCTCGCCCGTGCAGCCCTGTTATCCGGCGGGAAACGGCAGGTCAGTGCGTATCACGCGCTCTCGCCGAGAAGTTCCTTCGCCAGGTCTATCTTGCTGAACCGCTCCGCTCCCGTTTCCGTAATGAGATACGTGTAGCCCATGCCGCAGCCGTCGCCGCCCGTCTCCCGCAGCACGCTGGCATGCATCGCCACCGCCATGCCGGGCTCGAGCAGCCGGTCGTTATCGGGAGTAATCGACCAGAAATCGAGGGCATCGAGGCCGATGGCGTGGCCGGGACGGTACGGCGATATAAAGCCTTTCTCCTTAACCGTGTCCACCAGCACCCGGCAGACATCGGACACCTTCGTGCCGGGACGCAGGAGTTTCCGCCCGGCTTTGTCCGAGGCATTCCAGGCGCTCACCATCTCCCTCACGTGCGGGGGGTACTCCGTCACCGGCAGGGTAACCGGCAACTGGCAGTAGTAGCCTTCATAGGCGGGGGTAATCTCCAGAAACAGCGTGCCGCCGCTCTCCAGCCGGTCCATGGTGGGGAAAAACGACATGTTCATCGTGGCACCAGCGGCATCGATGAGGTCGAACGAGTACTCGCAGCCCATTTCGTAGTTGATTTTCTTGACCGCGGCATAGATTTCGTACTCGCCGAGGCCGGGGCGTATGGTCTCCCTGAGCATCCGGTACACGGTATCGGCGATTGCGGCGGACTGCCGCATCTTTTCGATTTCCTCGGCGCTCTTGACCTCGCGCAGCCGCTCGAATATCCCGGTGACGTCCGTCAGGCTATCGCCGAACCGCTCCTTCACCGGGAGATAGACGGACACCGGTATACATCCCATCCCGACGATGCCGATACGGTTGCCCTTGTTTAACGACTGCAGTTCCTTGACTGCCTGCTGTGCCGTATCCGTCGTTTCACGCAGTTCCAGCAGGTCGAGGGCACCGACGACCCTGCGGAGTTTGGGAGAGTTGGCCGGAGCGGGGCCGGTGAAGAATATCGGGGCGCCTTCCGGCGGGAAGATGCAGCACCCTCCCCTGCCGCAGCCCGTCAGATAGCGGATATTTCCGCGGTTGAAATCGTCCGAGGCACCGTAGATGAGGATACAGTCGATGCCGTCTTTCTTCATCATTTCACGGATTGCCGTGTAACGCCGTTCGTACTCCTGGTGTGATATTGCCATCTACTCACTCCCTCTTTATAATATTATCAAAGTCTATTACGGTTCACTGAAACCAATCGTCTGTTTCAAGCTCTCGCCGGAGTATACCACTAAAAAAATATCGCGTGGTAATCTCTACGGGATTGTTTTCCTCGATTACAGGCCGGATTCCTGCAGCGCATTAACAATGGTTTCCCTACTGGGACAGAAACCCATTATCTTTACCATTTCCTCGATAACGACAGCCGGGGTTGCCGTAAGGCAGTATTCGTCAAACAGCTCATTTTGCCCGCTGTAGTAAATCATCTCCACGCTGTCGCCGAAGTCCCTCTCGATTTCCTCGAGCAATCTCGATAATCCGGCGTCGTTACGGTCACTGGATGCTGAAAGAAAAACCTCTATCTTGACCTTACTCACAGTCCTGCCTCCCGTAACGCAGCGTCCAGGGTGGCGTGGCTGGGGCAAATACCTTCAATCCTTATTTTCTCATTAATAACAACGGCCGGCGTACAGCCCAGTTTATACTCCTCGAATTTTTCCAAAGCCTGCCTGCCGATAAGCTTGACCACCTCCAGTTTGCCCCGGTAGTTTACAGCATATTCGTCAGCTATTTCCAGTAAATTGCTACAGGCGGCACACGGAGGGTCTCCGCTGAACACTTCCATTCTCATCGACACAGTTATTATACCATCTCTTTCATTATCATCTTTTCGATATCATCATGGGAAGGTACCTTGCCGATGGAGACGACCTTATCGTTGATGACGATAGTCGGCGTCATCATAATACCATACCTGTCTCCTTCGTCAGACAGGGCGTCGAAATGGGAGACCTCAATCTTCCCGGTGTATTTCTCCGCAACCTTCGTCGCACGCTTCGTCACCTCCTTGCACTTGGCACAGGGAGGAGTCGTACCGAAGACCTTTACCTCTATCATGCCTACCTCCTGGAACACATTATTCATTCAGCGTCTTGCTTCGATTTCTATCCATGCTTGAATCTCTTCCTTGGAAGGTACGTAGTCCGCGGATTTCACCTTGTCATTGATAACAAGAACGGGGGTCATTAAAATCCCCAGTTCCTTCGCTTTTACCTTAACCGGAGTAAGCACCAGTTCCAGTTCCTTCAATCTAGCGTCGATATGGCTTTCGTTTTTTTCTTCATCTGCTTTCAATTCATCTAGTTCACAGAGTAATGCAATCATTTTATCCTTATCCGGCTTCGCATTGCCAGCCACTTCGATACCATGCCCAGCTTCCACCTTGCCGTATTTTTCTACTTCCGGAGTATGTATGGCAAGTTTCTTTACCTCAATTTCTCCGGGGAATCGCCCGGCCATTTCCCTGGCGCGCCTGAATGTGGTATGGCAACGAATACACGGCGGTTCGGTACCGATTACGACAATTTCCATGTTCGACCTCCTATTATTCAGTCATTACCCCAGCAGGGCCGCAAATCACACCGGTATTTATCCGCATCAAGCCGAATTACGTCGCCTTAACCTCACCCGTTATTTTTCCACGAGCAGTCATGATACCTTTAAGAAAATCGACAACCTTTAAAGCTGCACCTTCTTCCTCAGTGTTATAGACCGTTATCTTGCGAGGCTGAATCACTACACCCATGTTATTTTTACGGAAGGATATAATTCTCGCTTTCTGATTATAGCCACAGTTTGCCATGTTCTGTTTCAGCCAAGGCATGGCCGGGCCGATGTCGCCGGAGAGTTCTATAACAGTACCTGTTATATGAGAAGCACAGGGTCGCCCAGCACCCTGAAAATGGGAGAACGTGCAATTATCAAAAATGGCTGTATCTATCCGGTTTTCCTTCATCGTACTTCCGTGTATCAGGAATTGTAATGTAATCTTTCTACTGTTTGTTCAATGCATCGGTGACGAAGGTGGTCACTTCCGCTTTTTCAGGTACTCTGCCGGAGCAGACGACCTCCTCATCGATAACCAGGCCGGGTGTGGTCAGGATGGGATATTCCATTATCTTGTTGATATCCTTGATATGGTCGATTTCGACATCGATGCCGAGTTCCGTTATCACCTCTTTGGTTATCTGCTCGAGCTTCTCACACTTGGTGCATCCTTTTCCAAGAATATGGATTTTCATTATACTCCTCCTTGTTTTATCGGGTAATCAATCCGAAGACATAGCCGGAAATAGTGGCGAAGACGATGACGAGGG
>Ga0272441_10015584_pt1 | contig 10628 bp, 11 predicted proteins | sample SSMProp6N_FD_193582 | JGI IMG/M metagenome (GOLD analysis project Ga0272441, IMG submission 193582) | Marine sediment archaeal communities from Little Sippewissett salt marsh, Falmouth, MA, United States - SSM-Prop-6N | ecosystem: Environmental > Aquatic > Marine > Wetlands > Sediment ...
CGCCTTGAGCTGCAGCAGCGCCAGGCGCTCCGCCACCTGCTCGTTGACCTTCTGCTTGGCCAGGTCCAGGGAGGCGCCGGAGCGGCCCGCTTCCAGCAGGCCCACCGCTTCGCCGAGCTTCTCCCGCAGGGCCCCGGTCCAGCGCTCCAGGGGCAGGTCGCTGTCAAGCTGCCCGGAAAAGGTGTCGATGATCCGCCGCCGCCTCAACGTTGCACTGTAAGAGGTACCCTCGGGGCCGTGAGCGGCGCGCCTCCCCCGATGGAGCTGAGATGGCCCGGGCTTCATGTCAGGAGCCCGCTCGTAAGTGAAGATGTCGCCGGAAAGGATGTTGACTCCCGATGCGCCGAGGATGCCGCTGATCACCGAGAACTCTCCGGGGTAATCAAAGGCCAGCACCGTGCATTCCACGGTCCTGTTTTCCCCGATGCGTACGACCATCTGCACCGGCGCTTCAGGAGAGAGCCGCTCCAGGGCGCGCAGGTGGTCACAGACCCGGGCGTCGTCGAAGAGCTCGAAGTAGCTGTCTTCCAGCCTCTCCAGATGGGTACGGATCAACTCCGCACCCACATCAGGGCAAAGCGCGCTCAGGGTTTCAAACGACGGCTTCATTCTCCATTCCAAAAAAAACCTACCGCCGGCTGCCGGTGACCGGCGCCGGGGCGGTAGGTTTTATTCCGACACTCACGAGGTAAGGCAGTCCCTACTCTTCGAGCTCGAAGTCCTCCTTACCCGCTCCGCAGACCGGGCAGACCCAGTCATCCGGGATATTCTCGAAGGCGGTTCCCGCCGCGACGCCGCTGTCCGGATCGCCCTCCGCGGGATCATAAACATAACCACAGACCGTGCAGACATACTTCTTCATGTTCTCGCCCCCTTTAGTGGTGTTCGCCTAAAAGCATACAGCATTGCCCTCGGGAATGACAAGCAAACTTTCCTTGCCGTTTTCTCACTCCCGCTGGCCCAGCTTGGCGTCGAGCATGAACAGCGCCGGTGCGGATTCCTTGACGGCCTCCAGCTGCGCCACGATCTCGGAAGCGCTGGCCTCTTCCTCCACCTGCTCCTCCACATACCAGTCGAGCAGCACGGAAGCGGCGTGGTCCTTCTCCGCTGAAGCCAGTTCCACCAGGTCGTAGATGAGTGAAGTCACTTTCTGTTCGTGGGCGTAGGACTCCCGGAACACCTCCAGGGGCGACTTCCAGGCCGCCGGCGGCTCGTCGATGGCCTTCAGGGTGACCCGCCCTCCCCGCTCGAAGATAAAATCATAGAACTTTTTGGCATGCTCGTACTCCTCGGCGGCCTGCTTTTCCATCCAGTGCGCCATGCCCTTGAGGTTCTGGTCCTCGAACCAGGCGGCCATGGCCAGGTAGAGATAGGCCGAGTAGAGCTCGGCGTTTATCTGCGCGTTCAACGCATCCTGCATCTTTTTCGCGATCATGTCAGACTCCTTTTTTTTGTACGTTTATACTAGAAAAATAGTGAAGCCTGATACGGCAAGTCAAGAATTTTCGCCCCCCCAGGGGGGGGGAATCCGATGAGCCTAGTCCAGCAGGCAGGCCGAGAAATGGTCCGGAGCAACTTCCTTCAAGGGGGGACGCCCTTCCCGGCAGCGCGGCATGGCGAACTTGCAGCGGGGATGAAAGTGGCAGCCCGCCGGGGGCTCGATGGCCGAGGGGATTTCGCCCCGCACCACCTCCGCAGTACGGCGCTTGTCGGGATCGGGCACCGGCACGGCCTCCAGCAGGGCCCTGGTGTAGGGATGGTGGGGCCGGCTGAAGAGCTCGTCCCGGCTGCCCACCTCCACGATACGGCCCAGGTACATGATGGCGATGCGGTCGCAGAGGTATTTGGCCGTGGCCAGGTCATGGGTGATGAACAGGTAGGTAAGGTCGAACTCCGCCTTGAGCTGCTTCATGAGCTCCAATATCAGGGCCCGCACCGACACGTCGGCCATGGCGATGGGCTCGTCGGCCACGATGAACTCCGGATTGGTCACCAGGGCCCTGGCCAGCACCACCCGCTGGCACTGCCCCCCGGAGAGCTGGTGGGGGTACTTGCGGTAGAGGAATTCCGCCGGGGTCAGGCCCACCTTTTCCATCAGGTCGAGGATGCGCTCTTTGCGCCCGGCGGCGGCAGCCAAACCGTGGATCTTTAAGGGATGCCCGATGGCCTGGCCCACACTCATGCGCGGGCTCAAGGAGGAATTGGGATCCTGGAACACGATCTGCAGCCGGGCGCGCAGCGCTTCGAGCCGGCGGCGGGAAATGCGGACCATGTCCTCGCCGTGGTAGCTGATGCGGCCGCCGGTGGGATCGATCAGGCGCAACAGCAGCCTGCCGGTGGTGGACTTGCCGGAGCCGCTCTCCCCGGCCAGGCCCAGAACCTCGCCCTTGCGGACCTCGAAGCTGATGTCGTCCACGGCGTGCACCACCGGGCGGTGCCGGCCGGCAAAAAGCATATCCACGAGAGAGGTGTGGACCGGGAACTCCTTGGTCAGGGATTCCACATTGAAGAGAACGCTCATGCGGATGCCTCTTTGTTTTCATAAAGCCAGCAGGCCGCACGCTGGCCGCCGGCGTGGGTCTTCAGGGGCGGAGCCTGCCGGCGGCAGATGTCCATAGCCCGGGGACAGCGGGGATGGAAGCGGCAGCCGTGAGGTGGGTTGACCAGGTCGGGGGGATTGCCCCCCATGGTTACCAGTTCCTCCTGGTCGAGCTTGATGTTGGGCACGCAGCCGATCAACCCTTGAGTGTAGGGATGGAGGGGGTGGTGGTAGATCCGGTCCGCCTTGCCCACCTCCACGATCCTGCCCGCGTACATGACCGCCACCCTGTCGGCGATCTCCGCCACCAGGCCCAGGTTGTGGGTGATCAGGATAATCGACAGGGAGAACTGATCGCGCAGGCGGTTGAGCAGGTCGATGAAGCCCGCCTCCACGATCACGTCCAGGGAGGTGGTGGGCTCGTCGGCTATGACCACATCCGGGTCCATGATCAGGCCCAGCCCGATCATGATGCGCTGGCGCATGCCCCCGGACAGCTGGTGGGGATACTCGAACAGTCGCTTCTTTTCTATCCCCAGGCTCTCCAGCACCTTTTCGGCACGGCTGATGGCGTCTTCCTTCTTGACCCCTGGATCGTGCTGGCGGATGGTTTCCAGAAACTGGCGATCCAGGCGGAAAAGGGGATTCAGGGAGGTCAGCGGGTTCTGGAAGACCATGGCGATGTTCTGGCCCCGCAGCTTGAGGATCTCCTTATCCGGCATGGCGGCCACGTCCCGGCCGTGGTAGAGTATCTGTCCGCCGCTGATCCGGCCCGGGGGCCGCACCAGCTTGAGGATGGACAGTCCCAGGGTGGACTTGCCGCAGCCCGACTCGCCCACCAGGCCCAGCACCTCGCCCCGGCGCAGGCTGATGCTGACATCCTCCACCGCCCGCACCGTGCCGATTGAGATGGGATAGTCGATGGTGAGGTTCTTGATCTCCAGGACGTGCTCGCTCATCTAGCGCTCCAGGAGGCGGGGATTGAGGATTTCGCTCAGGCCCTCACCCAGCATGGTGAATCCCAAAGCCAGAATCACGATCATCAGCCCCGGGTAGGTGATCATCCACCAGACCCCGGAAGGCAAAAACTTCTTGCCCATGGACAAATCCCGGCCCCAGTCCGGGATGCCCGCGGGCAGCCCCAGCCCGATGTAGGAGAGGGCCGCCTCGGTCATGATGGCGTCGGCGATGTTCAGGGAGAAGACCACCACCACGGTGGCGATCACATTGGGAAAGATATACTTCAACAATATCGTCCAGCGCCGGGCGCCGATGGCCTGGGCCGCCTCCACGTAGAGCTCCTCCTTGATGCTCAAGGTCTGGCCCCGTACCAGGCGGAAGTAGGTGGGAATGTAGATCACCGCCACCGCCAAAGTGATGTTCACCACCCCGGGCCCCAGCATGGCGGCAAAGGCGATGGCCAAAATCAGCCCGGGGAAGGAATAGACCGAGTCCATTACCAGGGACAGTATGCGGTCCGGGATGCCGCCGATGAACCCGGAAAGCAGGCCCAAAGGAATGCCAATGAGCGAGCTCAAGATGGCGGCCGCGAAGGCCACCCCCAATATGGTGCGGGAGCCGTGAATCACCCGGCTGAGGACGTCCCGGCTCAGGTTGTCCGTACCCATGGGATAGGCCCGGCTGGGCTCCCCGAGCTGGGGACCGGCGGCCTGGTCCGAGGGGTCGTAGGGCGCCAAAGTGGAGGGAAACAGCGCCATGTAGATCATGAACAGTATGATCAGCGCCCCGGCGATGAGTATCCACCACTCGGTGCCGTAGCGTTTGTGAGCGGTAATGAAGGGTTTCATCAGCCTGCTTAGGAACGAGGCGGGGGAGTATTTCGCTCCGGATACCACTGCTTGCCTCCTAGTACTTGACCCTGGGGTCGATCAGGGCGTAGATCAGGTCCACCAGCAGGGAAACCAGGCTGACGAACAGTGCGAAGACCACGATCACCCCCTGGATGGTGGGATAGTCCCGCAGGCGGATGCGCTCCAGAAGCAGCCGGCCCATGCCCGGCCAGGAGAAGGTGGATTCCGTGAGGATGGCCCCGGCCAGGAGAATCGCGAACTGCAGCCCCATCATGGTCAGGATGGGGATGAAGGCGTTCTTGAGGGCGTGGCGGTAGACCACCTTGTTTTCCGGGATGCCCCGCGCCCGGGCGGCCAGCACATAGTCGCTCTTTAAGACATCCAGCATGTTGGCCCGGGTCAGGCGCACGAATATCCCGGAGAGCACGATCCCCAGGGTCAGGGAGGGCAAGAACAGGTGCAGCAGCACGTCCCCTAAGGCGGCGAAGTTGCCCGCCAGGAGAGTGTCGATGACATAGAAGCCGGTCTTCTCGAACAGCGAGGCAAACACCCGCGGGCTGGTGCGGCCGGCGATGGGCAGCCAGCCCAGCCAGACCCCGAAGACCAGCTGCAGCATCAGCCCCATCCAGTAGACGGGGATGCAGTAGGCCACATTGCCGTAGAGGCGGATGCCGAAGTCCCGCCCCGTGCGCCGGCGGCTGGCCGCGTAGGCCCCCAACGGCACGCCGATGAGTAAAGTGAAGGCCATACCGGTAATGGTCAGCTCCAGGGTTGCCGGGAGCTTCTCGGCAATGGGTGTGCCGACCTTCTGGTCGAAGATCATCGAATCGCCCAGGTCGAAGCGGGCCAATTGCGCCAGGTACTCGCCGTACTGGACGATCATCGGCTTATTCAAGCCCAGCTCTTCCCGCTTGGCGGCAATCACCTCCGGGGGGGCGTGCCCCCCCAGCATGGCGGCCACCGGATCCCCGGGCATGACCCTCAAGATCACGAACACCAGGGAGAGCAGTATGAAGAGCATAGGGATGGTCAGGAACACGCGGGTCACCGCGTATTTGAGCAGGTTCTTCATAGATTGCGGACCGGCTTATCCAGCGTTGATAAAGAGCCGCGCCCCGGGGAGCACGTTGAAGCCCCCCCGGGAGCAGCGGCCGGATTTTTTATTCAAAGAAAAGCTGGTCGTAGTTGAAGATCAGGGGGGGCCCGATCTTGACGCCCCCTACGTTGGGCTTTGTGAACAGGTGCAGGTTGCCCTGGAAGATGGGCGCCGTGGGCACCTCGTCGGCCCAGAGCTTCTGCATCTTCTCGAACACCATCTCCCGCTCAGCCGGGTCGACGGAGGTCTGCTCCTGCACGAAGAGGGCGTCCCACTCCGGGTCGGAGAAGTAGATGCCCATGCCCGGGGAGCCGTCTGAGCTGGCAAAGGCGGCGGTGTAGTTGTCCGGATCGATGTAGTCTGGATACCAGCCTAAAGTGAAGACCTTCATCTGCTTGGTGTCCAGGTTGGCGATGTAGGTGGCCCACTCGGCGGGTTTCAGCTCCACCTTGACCGCCGGGGTCTTCTCGAACTGGACCCTCATGACCTCCACCATGTCCACCTCGGTGTCACCGTAGTGCTGGGGGGGATACCAGAGCTCGAACTCCAGGGGGTTGGCCGCCGTGTAGCCGGCTTCGGCCAAAAGCTTTTCGGCCAGCTCAACATTGCCGTCGCCCAGCTCAGTCTTGAACTCGTCGGTGTGGTAGATCATGCCGTTGGGTACCATGGAGTAAAGGGGCTCATTCTGCCCCAGGAAGACCTTGTCGATGATGTCCTGGCGGTCGATCAAAGCGGCTACGGCCTGGCGCAGGCGCTTGTCTGAGAACAACCCTTCAGAGGTCTCGAAGCAGAGGTAGCGGATGTAGGGCCCGGGCATCTTGTAGTACTTGAACTCGTCCATGCCGGCCAGATCCTCGATGTCCGAGGGATTCAGGGTCTTGTAGACCAGGTCCACCTCTCCCTTTTCCAATGCCAGGCGCATGGTGGTGGCGTCGGCGAAGTAGCGGATCACGATGCGGTCGATCTTGGGCTTCTCCCCGTAGTAGTTGGGGTTGGCGTCCAGGATAAGCTCCTCGTCCCGCTTGAAACTGGTCAGCTTGTAGGGCCCCATGCCGGTGAGCACGCCGCCTTCAAGCTCCTCAGGATCGTTGATCCAGCGGTCCTCCGGGTAGATGGCGGGATTCAGGGGCTGGTAGGGCACCGAGGCCACCAGCGAAGGAAAGAAGCCCACCGGCCCGGTCAGGTTGAACTTGACCGTCAGGTCGTCAATCACTTCGACAGAATCCACGAAGCTCACTACCAGCCAGGAGGGATCCCCCTCCAGAGCGATCACCCGGTCGATGGACCATTTTACCGCCTCGGCGGTGAAGGGAGTGCCGTCGGAGAACTTCAAGCCCGGCCGCAGCTTGAAGGTGTACTCGTCGGCGGTGTCGTTCGCCGTGTAACTCTCCGCCAGGCCGGGTATCAGGTCGGTGGTGCCGGGCGCATAGGTCAGGAGCGCCACATTGATGTTCTGGAACAGCTCCCAGGTGTGGAAGTCGTAGGCATTGGATGTGTCCATGTTGGTGATCGACTCGGTGGTGGCGTAGACCAGTGTGGTCATTTCCGGCTCTTTTTTCTTGCAGCCGAAAAAGGCGATTCCCACCACCAGGGTGAGAACCAGGAAGATAGCTAGGGACTTTCTCATTAATTCCTCCTTTTTTTACAGCATGACCCTTGCAGGCAGCGGTGTCAAGCCTGTAATGTACGCGGACGCTGTTTCCGCACCGCGGAGCTGCGTCGCCGCGCCGGGCCGCTTATCACCCGGACGCCAACTTGCCTGCAGGAATCACTGAATTCTAATCAGGGGGATATCCGTTTGTCAACAAAATCGCACAACAACGCCGGTCTCGGCTTTCGCCGCGCTCTCAGTCCCGCGGATCTCCAGTACCGGGGCCTTTCGCCTCCCCGGCCGGGCCGGCCTCAAGCCCGGCCCGGGTCTCCGGCAGCCTTCTTACCGGCGGATTCAGGGCAAAGGCCTGCTGTACGATCCAGATCAGGTCCAACGCCGCCTGCACCACACTCTTGAGGGAGGCATTAATGCGCTCTTCCTCGGCCTCGTCCACCATGTCATCGTCCATCAACGAATCGGTGATGGCCATGTTCAGCGCAGCCACCTCATTGATGAGAACCGACATCTGCCGTGAGAGGGTTTTGTAGGAATAGCGGATCTTGGTTTCGGTGATCCGTGTCAGGGACTCGATATGCCCGACAATGTTCTTGAGCACGTGGACCAGCCGGGGATTGGGATTCCTCTCAATCTCCAGCTTCCAGTTCTCCAGACGCGTCTGGGTCTGCTCCAGCAGACGCTTGAGCTCGGCGTTGGTAAAAAGCTCGCCCGGGGAGACGGAGTTCTGCTTCATGACTCCATGATTCCCGCATGTGTCCGGACTGTCAAGAACCTGTCAGGTCAGGAACATGCGGATGATCCGCCGGGCGATTGCCGGAATTTTTTCCCGCGGATCCTTTTCCTGCTTCCACACGGCACAGACACCAAAAACCGCTCCCCGCAAAGTCTGCAGGATCATCTGGGCGGAGAACTCGCTGCTGATCTCCCCGCTCTTGCGGGCCAGCTCGATCTCCTTGAGCATGTATTCATTGGCCAGTCGGTAGCTCTGCATGTAGTTGTTGATGGCCTTCGTCTCTTCCCTGGTATCCGGATCCAGAAACAGGGGGAAAATCTGGGACAGGATGATCTGCAGGAATTCCAGGTTGTCGTAGTAGAATGCCAGCAGAAAACTCACCATCTCGGCCAGGACCTCCAGGTGACGGCGGTTCTCGCTGGTCAGCTCCCGGAAATGGGAATCGAAATCGTAATACTCCTTGTCCAGGATGGTGTTGAGAATCTCGGGGATTCCCTTATAATAGTAATAGAGGGAGCTTTTATCCATGTCCAGGGCCGCGGCAATGTCGCCCATGGTGGCTTTCTTGCCATTGCGGATCAGGACCTTCTTGGCTTCCTCGAGGATGGCTGTTCTTTTTTGTTCCAGTCGTTTCTGCTTGGTCAGTGACATCTGTCCTCCTCCAATACTTTTAAATTATAATCTAATTCTAATTTTAATTCCGAATTTGTTCCACCCCCAGGGGGATTTTTTTCTGCGGCCCGCTTGCCTGCTCCCCGCTTTCGAGATAAATTTAACCGATACATACCAAACATGAGGAGGCATCATGGTCGGCCATGAGAATGATAAAAAGTTCCGCCCCGTGCACGGAGAAGATGTGGAAGCAGTCGGCAAGAAGATATTGATCGGGCCCCGCGACGGTCTGGATGGTTTCATGCGGGAGTTCAGCCTGGCGGAAGGCGGGCACACCCCCTATCACCAGCACCCCTGGTCCCACACGGTGTATGTGCTCCAGGGAGAAGGAAAGCTGACCTGCGGTGAGAAAAGCTTTCCTTTGAGCCCGGGCTCGGTGGCCTATCTGGAAGCGGACAAGGTCCACGGTTTCAGCAACAGCGGCAGCGGGGAGTTACGCTTCCTCTGCCTGGTCCCGCCCACGGGCGACGCCTATAAAGAGGGCGACTGAGCCCCCGGCTGCGACAAACGGCGGGCCAGGGCTTTCAGCTCCTGCAGGTCCTGGAGGGTAAACCCTTGCCAGCGCAGGGGCAGGAGCGAGTTGTTGTGAGTCAGGGGTTCCTCGGCCAAAGGAAACTCCGACAGGCGCAGGCTTTGCTCCCAGAGCCCGCTCCCGGGCAGGGGCGAATACTCAGCCAGGCTCACCTTCACACCCAGAGCGGCCGCGAAACGGATGGAATTTTCCACCTCTTCCCAGCGCTGTCCGGGCAGCCCCGCCAGCACATAGACGGTGAGCTGCCGGCCAGAAAAACCCGCGGTCCGCAGGATCTCTACTCCTTCCCTCAGGCTCCGGGGATCCAGTTTTTGGTCCAGGGTGTTGTGAAACTCGCTTTCCGCGCTCTCGAAACCGAGGCGGATCTCCCGGAAGCCGGCCCGCTTCATCAGCCGCGCCGTCCTCAAATCTAAAAAACGCAGGTGCATAGCGTTGGGCAGATAGAAATCAGCCCGGATACCGGCGGCCAGCACGGCTTGCAGAAAAGGCAGGAAAACCTTCTCCTTGTTTACTAGCAGGGCGTCGTCGTAGAAGGCGAAGGAGCGGGTTCCGTAAAGCTCCTGCAACTCCCGCAGACCGCTGAGTGCGCTTTCCGCCTCACCGGCCAGGAAATCCCCCTCCAGCAGGTGAGAGGCGCAGTAGGCGCAACGGAAGGGGCAGCCCCGGTTGAGACGCAGCACCCCCGCATCCCAGCGCGCCTCCGGCAGGGGAAGGAACTCCTCCCGGGGCGGCCGGCTCGGAGAGGGCAGGGAGAGGGAGGTCAGGATCTCCGTCAGGCGGGGAAAAGCCGCCCCCTCCACCAGGAAGTCCGCCTCCACATGCGTGCGGGCGTGGTCGGGACAGAGGGTGGCATAGACACCGCCCACTAGCAAAGGAACCCGGGGGTAGCAGGCTTTCACAACCCGGGCGGCTTCGACCACCCCGGGATACCAGTAGGTCATGCCCGAGCCGAGCAACACCAGATCCGGCCGCTCTCCCCTGATCCGTTGCTCGAATGATGCGGGGAGCATTCCGTAGCGGGCGAAACCGCGCCGGAGCTCCCTGAAGGAGGCCAGGGGCGGCGCCAGGGGCTGCCGGAAGAACTTGCCGGTGCCCCGGGCTTCCCGGCGTGGTGCGCCCAAACTGGCCTTGCTGTCCGGGTCCAGGTAGTCCAGCCCGTTCACCAGCTTGACAGTGTAGCCGCAGTCCGCCAGCCACCTGCCCAGCCGCAGCAGGGCGTAGGGCTTCAAAAAAAGGTCGTAGAGCGCGAAATCATATACCGGGGGAGCAACGAGCAGGGCCAGGGGGTTCATGGCGCGCTGTTCTTTGTCTGGACACGCCCGCGCATTTCTGGTAGATTACACGCAAACAAGGCGCCGTACCCAAGAGGTAAGGGAGAGGTCTGCAAAACCTTTATGCACCGGTTCGAATCCGGTCGGCGCCTGTTCACGCTTTGCCATCTTTGTCACGAATGCGCAGATACCAAAACAGCGCCGTCAGGGTCATGGCGTTGACATAGCCCTCCTCTCCCATCTTCGCCGTTATCTCCTTCCTGCTCACCGTTAAAAGCTCGAAAATCTCGTGCCTGTCCGGTTGGGGCTCCCGCACCCGCACGAGGTCGCGGGCCCAGAAGGTGTGGCAAAGATTGTTCATGAAA
>Ga0272441_10015585_pt1 | contig 10626 bp, 11 predicted proteins | sample SSMProp6N_FD_193582 | JGI IMG/M metagenome (GOLD analysis project Ga0272441, IMG submission 193582) | Marine sediment archaeal communities from Little Sippewissett salt marsh, Falmouth, MA, United States - SSM-Prop-6N | ecosystem: Environmental > Aquatic > Marine > Wetlands > Sediment ...
ATTACCATCCTACCCCGAAAGATTACACCTTCCAACGTCCCCAAAAGGCTGCTTGATGGCTATTTGTCAAGGGGGGGCTGCCGGTTCTGGCATTGCCACCCAGTTGAATCATCTGAAAATCTATATGAAAGATGGTAGTCAGATCCGGATGATGGGAGTGGCTACCAGGAATGGATTTAAAGATGGGACAGAAACGTGCGGTGACAGTCAAGCTGGCAAGAGCGTATCGAGGCGCGGGGAAGAAAAAGAAATCAAAAATACTGGATACGATGGTACAGGTCACAGGGTACAACGGCTGCTATGCTGGTTGGCTTCTGCGCCATTGGGGACGAAAGTATCTGGTGGAGATTGACTGTTTCCCTCCGGGGATTTGAAATAAAAACGGTATATAAGAGCCGACCACTTTAGTTGTACGGTAACTATGTCAAGGAACCGAGGCTCACTGACGTTTTTCGTGACAATCTACTGTTCATTACCCGTAATTGTAACAGGCCGGTTTTCTACCATTGACTTTTTTGCAGCTTTGCCAAGCACAACCGGTATTCTTCCGTCTAGTCCGCTAACAAGCGGTATCTTGTCTTCTAGAATGCAACAAATGAATTCCCTAATCTCTGCGACGTATGCCTCGCTATATCGTTCAATAAAAAAGAACAAAGGCAACTCGCTCTGAATAGAAGCGCTATTGGCAATTGAGATTCGATCCGGCGTCTCGTTCTCGACTCTTGCCATCCCTTCCGATCCAAAAAGCTCTACCCTCTGATCGTAACCATACCCGGACTTGCGACAACAATCGATAGTTCCCATGATACCACTACTGAACTTCATAAGTACCATAGCTGTATCAATATCCCCGGCTTCCCCGATTTGAGGATCTATGTTCACCCGTCCTGTGGCATAGATCTCTACTACTTCTTTGCCTGAGAGGAATCGAGCCATGTCAAAATCATGGATCATCATGTCGAGAAACAGTCCGCCTGAGGATTTTATATATTCAATCGAAGAAGGTTGTGGATCCCGGCTTGTGATTCGCAACACGTACGGATCTCCCAATCGTCCCTCGTGTACTAAGCGATGGACTCTTAAGAAATTTGGATCGAATCTGCGTTGAAATCCGATTTGCAGTTTGATGCCTGCGCTTGCTACTTTTGCTAGAGCCGTGTCAATACGGGCAAGATTATAATCTATGGGTTTTTCACAGAATACATGTTTACCCGACGTTGCGGCCTCACCAATAATCTGGGCGTGAGTGTCAGTACTTGAACAAATGACCACTGCATCTATATTTCTGTCATCAAGAATCATTCTATAGTCTTCGACTATTTTGGGAACCTCGTACTCGATGGCACACTGTTCCGCGGCATCTTTGTTGATATCCGCTATGCAAAGAACTTGCGCATTTGGAACTCTCATTACCAGATTCTGAGTATGGAGCCTTCCGATTCTGCCGGCGCCAATGACACCTATGTTAACTTTTTGTTTCATCTCAACCTCCATGGTCAGCCGTTGTTCTCTAATCAACTCGATTCTAATACCACTACACGATAGCCAAACAGATGGGACTAATCGACCCGCCAGTACGCCACTGAGATGTATCCGTGTGCTGCGATTACACTTCTTTCCCGAATTATACGCGTATGACCAAAATACTATTACGGCAGCTCAACTAGCTCCACGTAGTAGTTGTCTGGGTCCTTTAAAAACACCCATTTGACTCCATCCGGATTTGAAATTGGTTCGGAGACAAATTGATATCCTTTGGCCGAAAGATCTATGTAAGTTTCTTCCAACCCGTCCACAACGAAGCAGATATGTCTGATACCAATTCCACTCGCGTCTTGATATATCGTCTTGTCTGTTTGCATTCCCGATCGGTACTGGAAGAGTTCTATCTCATCTGGACCCACCCTTAGGTATACTTGTCTGAATCCCCCTTCTTTGAGCCCTAATCCTTTGTCGACATTTTCGCCAGATACTTCGGCGTCTGATATGACTTCACAGCCAAGAAGGTCAACGTAGAAACCAAGCGACCTATCCATATCGCTGACGTTAATCCCGGTGTGATAGACCCTTTTTGCCACGTTCTTTTCCATTCTCTATTTCCCTCCATATGCTGTCTTTTTCACTTAGCCGGTCTCAAAATTTCCGACCTTTCAACTTTTCATTCTTTCAAGCTGAAATTTCAAAATATAGATTCTTTGACTCTCAAAGTTTCGTTTGAACTTTTATTGTCAGTGCAGATTATTTTTTTGTTAAACATCAATGTCTTCTCCAACCACGCTAGTCTTATCAATAAGTTATCTGCTTATAAACCAATAAGATCTAACATTATAATATGAATATCTGATCTTGTCAAGAATTCTCATTGCCTATCAGAAGTTCCTCATCTTGATCCCGGTGGCAGTGGGAAGGGGTTTGGAGAAAAGTTTATAGCGAGGAGGATAGAAGATCGGCATGATCATAAGGTTCTTCTTTATCCACCCATTGGGAGGGGACCACGTGAAGGAGGTAAGCATCGCAGGGCGGTTCTGTACTAATGATGCCGTTTTACAGCCTCACGTCTTTACTGAGCCTGGATCGGTTGAGTCGAAAACAATCCTTGAAAAAATTATTTGGCTGTACACGCAAGATGGTGGCATCGGATTCCACAGTCAATAGAATCTTGAGGTGGTTTGATTCGAAAGAAGTAGAAGCGTTTCAAAGTAGCTTCCTGCCGTTGCTGGAGCAACAGCACCTGGCCAAGATCCAGCTGGCCCCCGATGAGCCATCCAGAAGAGTCGGGATTCTGGATGGTTCTCAATTGGGCCAGCGCCATGTAGTGGTTTTCGATCTGGGTGGGAAAATCGACTACCCGCTGATGGTTAGTAACTCCCACAGTCGGGGTAAAGCACTGCCGGTGGCCAAACAGATGGTAGAGGACCTCACAGGAGTCCTGGAAGACCGCTTTCCGCAGCTATTCCTGCTTGTTTCACTGTATTTTAACCAGCCGTTTTTCGATTATGTCCGCTCCAAAGGTGCACATGTGCACATCGTCTGAGACAAAATGAGTTGAGAAGCCAGGGGGTGAAAGGAACAGAGCTCGCTCAGGCCCAGTGCCATACCATCCGGGTGAACCTATCAAACCCGTTTTTCGCCGGGACAGGTCTATCCTCAAATCGGCGTAGAATCAATATCCAACGACTTGGTGCCAGTTGGACAGAGGGAGAAATTGCATTTGTCTGGAACCACGTCGATTGAGGCGTAAAGGAATGCTGTCTGGACAGTATAAATCATTCTAAGTGCCGAGACAGCTGCCTCCTCAAAATTTATGAGAAAACACGGCTATAGTTCTCAAGCTAAGGGACGGGTGGAACACCGGCATGGGGTGTTTCAGGATCGGTTTGTGAACGAGCTGCGGGGTATCAGCGGCATCGATTTAGCGAACGATGTAGTGGAAAGCGGATTCCTGGAGGATTTAAACCGCCGGTTCACCGTCCCAGCGGTTGATGTTGAAGATGCTCATGTGAAGGGCGGCAAGAAAATGGACCTACGAACGATCTTCTGCATCGAAAAAAGGCGGACGGTGAGCTACGACTGGGTGGTGTAGAATGACAATCGAACTTTCCAATTGCTGCAGGACAAGAAGGTCGATATCCGTCCCAAAACGAAAGTGACAGTAGCTGAGTGGCTGGATGGATCGATCCCCAGGGCCAGTGGAAGGTTCGGATGGGTAGACGAATAGCTGAGCATATTTCTATAAATACCTAGAGAGGATATTTCTATTCTGGTTTGACACAACATATTCTGTTGTTGACAAGATTTAGGATTTAGCATATAATCTGCTTATCTGATCAGCAGATTCCCTTAGATCTGCTGTAGACGCAGTCGATTCATGAGTATCGCAAGAATGGAAATATCAGCATAAGTGATGCTGTGCATCGTCCAGAGAGTCGAAGATATCGCGGCATAGTTTGCCGCGAAGCCACAGGGCTGTTTCCTACAAGGAGGGTGGTTTTCGCGGGCTATACAGAGATGGAGTAAGGGCACAAGAAGATGTTTCTGAACATGAAGCTGAAAAATATCCGATTCTCTACTAAACTTGGCTCCCGGGAGTTTGTAAAGCCGGGAAGTGGAGCAATAATGGATGAGATTATAGAAGAGGAGCGCTGACATGTTGCCATCCTCACGAAATAAACAATGGGGTTCGCGAAAAGGAAAAGTGAAGTATGAACGCAAAGACTGAACGAAACGTCCCAAAACAGTTTACCTGCTACACCCCACTGAAGGCTCCGAAAAGCCTAGACAAGGCGCAGCAGCTGGACATGTACTACCGCATGCGCCTGATTCGGGAGTTCGATACCAAGGTTAAAGATCTTTGGATGGAAAACGAGATTTATGGACTTGCCCATTCGTATGTGGGAGCGGAGGCGATCGCCGTCGGAGCCTGCGCCGCTCTGGAGGAAGGGGACGCGATCACAAGTACTCATCGGGGACATGGGCATGTCATCGCAAAGGGCGCAGACATTAGAAAGATGATGGCCGAGCTCTTCGGGAAAGCCGAAGGTTACAATCACGGCAAGGGCGGTTCCATGCATATCGCCGATGTCAAGCACGGGATTCTTGGCGCCACGGGAATCGTTGGAAGCGGGATGCCTATAGCCGTTGGCTCTGCCCTGGCGGCTGACAGGTTAGGGAAGGAGTGGGTGACTCTTTGCTTTCATGGGGATGGCGGTACGAATCAGGGGGTATGGCACGAGTCTGTCAATTTGGCAGCCGCCTGGAGCCTGCCCGTGGTTTTTATTGTCGAAAACAACTATATGGCAATCGGTACGGAGCTGGTCAACGTAACCAAAGAGGTGAATTTGTACAAGAGGGCTGTAGGGTACGGAATCCCCGGAGTCCAGGTGGATGGATTTAACGTCCTCGTAGTGTACGCCGAAGTGAAGAAAGCAGTGGAACGAGCCCGCAAAGGCGAAGGACCGTCGGTTATCGAAGCCAAATTTATGAGGCTTCTCGGACATTTCGTCGCGGATGACCAGTGGTATAGGGACTTGGAAGCTTTGAAGCCCTATTGGAACCTCGATCCTATCGTGCGGATGAAGGAATATCTGGTCGAGGAGCAGATCGCAACCTTGAAGGAAATAGACGAGATTGACGCCCGCGTAGTGGAGGAAATAAACGAAGCGATTCGCTACGCCCGCGACGAATGCACAGAGCCGTCCGTTGGAGTACTGTACGAGAACCTCTACGCCGACGGCGAGATTATTAAGTGATCCGGGCGGGGACAAGACTATGAGAAGCATAACGATACGGGAATGTTTAAACGAGGCGATAAGCCAGGAAATGCAAAAGGATGATACGGTTGTGTTGATGGGGTGCGATGTGGCGGTACGGGGGAATCCTTTCGGGGTAACCCGGGGCTTGTTGCAGAAGTTCGGTGCAAAGCGAATCATGGACACGCCTATATCAGAAGCGGGATTCACGGGAATGGGCATCGGGGCTGCTGCTATGGGGCTTAGACCGATCGTAGAGATTCTGTATTCGGATTGGATCACTCTGGCCATGGACCAGATCGTCAATATGGCAGCGAAAATGCGCTACATGTTCGGGGGCAACATCGAGTTACCTATGGTCATCCGGGCTCCCTTCGGCGCGGGTGGCGGCTGTGCAGCCCAGCACTCCCAGTCCTTCGAAGCCTGGTTCAATCATATACCTGGCTTGAAAGTGGTGTGCCCGATCAGTCCTCACGATGTAAAGGGCATGCTGATTACCGCGATCCGGGACAACAATCCGGTTATCTTTTTCGAGCACAAACGGGCGTATCAGATGAAAGGGGAAGTACCAGAGGAGCCGTATACCGTTCCCATCGGTGAAGCCGTGGTGCGCCGGCCAGGAAAGGATGTAACCATCGTGGCTTATTCATTAATGGCGATACGAGCGATGGAGGTGGCGGAAGAACTAGCCCAAGAGGAAATTGATTGTGAGGTGATCGATCTTCGTTCGGTCCTGCCACTGGATTACCAGACGGTGATGAACTCAGTGGCTAAAACGAACCGGGTTGTCGTTGTGCAGGAGGCTAACCTCAGGGGAGGGCTAGCATCGGATATTGTGGCAGAAATCATTGATCGGGGCTTCGACCTGCTGGATTCCCCACCCGTGCGTGTGGGGGGGCTGAACGTGCCCATGCCCTACAACGTCGGTTTGGAGAACAAAGTGATTCCGAACAAAGATACGATTAAAGAAGCCGTCTTCAAGACGCTGCAAGGCTAGGATTAAGGACCGCGTTATGGCGATTTTGATGAGAATGCCAAAAATCGGTGTCAATATGACCGAAGGCACAATCCTGCAATGGGAAATACAAGAAGGTGAGTTTGTACGGGAAGGTGACCATATTCTGACCGCAGAAACCGACAAAGCCGCTCAAGAGATCTATGCGAGCGGTTCGGGAGTCCTTGTCAAACACCTGGCCGCAGTCGGTCAGGTGGTGCTGTGCCAGGAGCCAATTGCTGTAATTGCGGAAAAAGGGGAGACCGTGGCGGAAGCGGATATCGAGGCTTTGATCACCGACCTGGGAATTCAAGAGAGCAAAGTTACAGAAAGCGACAGGCATCAGGACGCGACCTCTGGATCCCATTTCGATTCAGTACGTGAGAGCGAACAGATACCAAGTGAGGGAGCCGGTTCCGAGGTCTCTCCAGCTGCCGCAAGGGTGAAGATCTCCCCGCTGGCCCGTAAAGCAGCAGAACAACTCGGAATTGATTACCGTCTTATTCCTCCGGCACAACCCGGAGCCAGGATCACGCAGGAGGATGTAGAGGCGTACATGAAGGGCAATTCCGCTCCTGCACACGCTCAGGTGAGACCCGCGGATGAATTGGTGGTCGAGCGTTTGATCCCGCTGAGTGGAATAAGGAAAGCCATTGCGGATAAAATGACTATGAGCATCACGACCATACCTCGGGCTCAACTCAATGTGAGGGCGAATGCCGGGCATCTCATCGAATTGCGCGAAAGCACCTTGAAGAACGGGAACAAGGTCGGTTTTTCGGCGCTTTTGGTCAAAGCCGCGGCTATGTGCTTGGCCAAGCACCCGGTACTCAATTCCAGACTACGCGGAAACAATGTTGCCCTTCTGCACGACATCAACATCGGGGTCGCCGTCGACACCGAGAGGGGGTTGATGGTTCCGGTCATCCACCGAGCGGGCACCAAGGGAATCGCTGAAATCAATCAGGAGTTGCTGGAAAAGACAGCCCGAGCTCGAAGTGCCGGCCTAACTTCTGAGGATATTGCAAATGGCACCTTCACTATCACCAATCTTGGAATGATCGGAATAGAGCAATTTTTCCCGGTGATCAATCCGCCACAGTGCGCTATTCTCGCCGTGGGAGCCTTTGCGCGAGAGCCTGCGGCGGAGGAGCAAGCCGACACTGTCACGATCAAAACCCGCTTCTGGTTATCACTAGCCTTTGATCATCGAATAGTGGATGGAGCTCCCGCCGGACGGTTTCTTATGGATTTAAAACGAATAATTGAATGTCCGTCGGCGATAGCGGGGTGAAAGCAGTCAATAACCTGTGAGATCATGCTGTTAAAGATGTTGAGCCCTTCGCGTGTTGGCGCGGAGGGCAGTCCATATAAATTTGTTGTACGAAGGAGCAAGTGATGAAAGAGATTGGGTTCATTGGCCTGGGAATAATGGGCAAACCGATGGCTAAAAATTTACTGAATGCGGGCTACGATCTTGTGGTGTACGACATCAACCGAAATCCGGTTGAGGAGTTGGTCTCTGCTGGTGCGCAACGAGGGTTGTCATCCAAAGACGTGGCTGCTCGGTCGGAAATGATCATCACCATGCTGCCCAATTCGCCCCACGTGAGAGAGGTGATCTTAGGACCCGAAGGCGTTATTGAAGGCGTTAAACCGGGCACCATACTCGTAGATATGAGCTCCATTGCACCTCTGGTTTCTCAGGAAGTGTCGGCAAAACTTAGTGAGAAGCAAGTTGTCATGTTTGATGCCCCGGTAAGCGGAGGTGAACCAAAAGCCATCGACGGAACACTTGCCATTATGGTAGGGGGCCCGCAAGCCAGCTTCGACCAGGTAAAGGACATATTGCAGGTAATGGGCGCCTCAGTAACTCTGGTCGGTGAAGTCGGCAGTGGAAACATCACCAAGCTGGCCAACCAAATCATTGTAGCTCTAAATATCGCTGCCATGTCAGAGGCCATGGTTCTTGCAACCAAGGCTGACGTGGACCCGGAGAAGGTGTTTCAAGCCATCCGGGGCGGCCTCGCCGGTAGCACCGTGCTTGATGCAAAGGTGCCCCTTGCTCTGAAGGGAAATTTCAAGCCTGGATTCAGGATCGAACTGCACATTAAAGATCTGAACAATGCCCTTGAGACTGCCCACTCCATAGGCGTTCCAGTTCCCCTCACAGCTCAGGTAATGGAGATCATGCAAGTCTTGAAGGTAGACGGTAAAGGAGGAGACGACCATGGCGGCCTGATTCAGTTTTATGAAAAGCAGGCCAAAATCGAAATAAGAAAGTAGACTACAAAGCCCGATGGAAGGTAAAAGCCCGACTTTGTTTTACGCGGGAAACTTATTTGATAGCAAACTGTTTATATGCTAATTTGCTTTGCAGACAAGTTATAGTACATAGAATTAAATATGATCAAGAATGATTTCATTCTTCAGATGAAAGACATCTCAAAGCATTTCCCAGGCGTACAAGCGCTAAGTAACGTTAACCTGAATTTAAAAAAAGGAGAAGTATTGGCCCTTGTCGGCGAAAACGGCGCTGGCAAGTCTACATTGATGAAGATTCTACTTGGTGTCTATCAACCTGATGCAGGAGACATCCTAATTAAAGGAAATAAGGAGGTAGTACACAACCCCAATACGGCTCTGCACAAGGGTATTTCCATGATTCACCAAGAGCTGACTTTAATTTCTCAGCGTTCAATCGCGGAAAATATTTGGATAGGAAGGGAACCCAAGGCAAGCATACCTTGCTTCATCAATTGGAAGGAATTGTACAATAAAACCGAACATCTTTTGGAGTCATTGGAACTCGATTTTAATCCAAGGAAGCTCGTTCGAGATCTGAGTGTCGCAGGACAACAGATGGTGGAAATTGCTCGGGCTCTTTCCTATAATGCGGAAATTATTATTATGGATGAGCCAACATCTGCGCTCACCGAAGTTGAAGTAGAACGATTGTTCAGAATTATCAACGGTCTAAAGAGCGTCAAGGTGTCTCTGATTTACATTTCTCATAAAATCGATGAGATATTTGAGCTAGCTGACCGTGCGATGGTACTGAGGGACGGGCAAAACGTGGGTGAGCAGGAGCATGGTCAATTCGACAAGAAAAACCTGATATCGATGATGGTTGGGAGAGACATCACAGCATTCTTTCCTAAAAAGAAACTCCCACCAGGAGACGTTGTTTTCGAAGCGAAAAATCTTCGAATAAAGGGAAGCTTCGAAAATATTAGTTTTAAGGTGAGAGAGCGCGAAATGCTTGGTATTGCCGGACTGATGGGGGCTGGTAGAACAGAGATTGTACGTGCCATTTTTGGGATCGATAAGCTCGATAGCGGAGAAATATATCTAAATGGAAATGCGGCAAATATCTCCCATCCACATCAAGCGATACAGAAGGGGATCGGATTCATTCCAGAGGATAGAAAAAAGGACAGCCTTGCTCTCGTGCGCTCGGTAAAAGAGAATATCTCGATTACGATTTTAGGCGAGTTCTGTAGAAAGTTATTCATCAGTAAATCTGCCGAGCTCAACAACTGTCAGAACATGATCAAGTTACTCTCTATAAGAACACCCCACTACAACCAACTGGTTAATTTCTTGAGTGGAGGAAACCAACAAAAAGTCGTGCTAGCCAAATGGCTTTCAACCAAACCTAGAATCCTGATACTCGATGAACCCACAAGGGGAATCGACGTTGGAGCGAAAGCTGAAATACACAGGTTGATGAGCAATCTCGCCGAGGAAGGTCTTGCGATTATAATGATATCCTCAGAATTACCAGAAATTCTGGGAATGAGCGACCGAATCATTGTCATCCACGGAGGGAGAATAAAGGGAGAGTTCTCGCGGGAGGATGCAACTCAAGAAAAGATTCTGGAATGTGCTGTTGGGAACTAATTAACATTAATTGAATAAAGAATATGAGCTATTGTCATGATTAGTACAGAAGCAAGACAGAGAATCGGAAACATTCTGTATCGCTATAAAATGATCCTTATTCTGTTAGCTATCGTACTTTTTTTGTCGATCGCCAGCAATGTGTTTCTGACTTCAGGAAACTTAATCAATGTCGTCAAGCAAATATCGGTAATTTCCATTGTTGCCGTTGGCATGACCTTTGTAATACTCACAGGCGGAATCGATCTATCGGTGGGTGCGGTTCTCGCAGTCGGTGGAGTAATAGCCGCCAGGATGACTAAAAACGAAATTGCTCCCCTTTTTGTGGTCATCCTTACAGCCTGTGCAACAGGAGGAGTTCTTGGATTTATAAACGGCACGCTTGTGTCGAGACTGAAAGTTCCTCCTTTTGTGATGACCCTTGGAATGATGTCCATTGCTCGTGGTATTTCGTATGTCTATACCGAAGGGCGACCTATA
>Ga0272441_10015586_pt1 | contig 10626 bp, 6 predicted proteins | sample SSMProp6N_FD_193582 | JGI IMG/M metagenome (GOLD analysis project Ga0272441, IMG submission 193582) | Marine sediment archaeal communities from Little Sippewissett salt marsh, Falmouth, MA, United States - SSM-Prop-6N | ecosystem: Environmental > Aquatic > Marine > Wetlands > Sediment ...
CAGGCGAACAATCTGGTCAACCACCTGATCTGCCAAGAAGAAATGGTCCGGATCTTCAAACGTGACAATATCCTTCAGCCGTTCGTAAGTCCGCTGACGAGCGATATTGTCCATCTCCTTCAGTACACTCTTATTGTTGAAACCGAGGATGATGGCTGTGTCGGAAGCCGCTCTGGCGCCTACTTTAAGATTACTTCTATTGAACATCGCAATGAGATCGGTCAGATAGATCTCCCCGAGGACGTTATCACTGCTGATGCGGTTGATATGCAAAAGTAGAGGTTTCATTCGAAAGCCGTAGACACCCGAGTTAAATTCCGAAATAGCCAGAAGCTCATCACGAGTAAAAGTAAATGATTCCCCGTTGTAGGAGACCGTATAGTCTTTCTTGATGGCCAGAATGTCTCGATGCTCCATAATCTCGATGACCATTCCGGCATGTTTGCTTTCTGTCCCATCGTCGTTTTTCTGCTTTGCCCGAAGGATACGGCCGTAATAGTTCTCTGATGGATTTCCTTGATAGGCGCCCGTCAGAACCACCATGTCGTATCCTGAACGGACAAAAGCCTTATGAAAAGAACGGACTTCATTGGCATTGAGTAATCCCATATCACCGGGCAATACATAGCAGTATTGAACTGTTTTGGGCATCTTGCCCTGTAAAGCGACTCGGACGGCATGGCCGGTGCCGTTCTGCTCTTTTTGCCATACATAACGAGTGTTTTTTCTTCTTCCGACGGCTTTAGCCACATCTGCGGCCTTCACTCCCACGACGACTGACGAAATGCATCCCGGAAGCCCTTTTACGATGGCACGATGAACCCGTTCCACCGTGGGCACACCCCAGATTTCATGCAACATCTTGGATTTTTCACTTTTTATCCGCTTCCCGTGACCAGCCGCGAGGATGACAGCCAAGGTTGTGGCACCTGGGTCATAAGGGGATGACCAATCTCTCAGAAGAGCATTCAGAGACATTCAATAATCCTTATATGTTTCCACGTTATGACGTATCCGCCCCGTTTCGTCGCTCATCCGAACAGCTTTTCGACATCACGATGTACTCTATTATACAAAACATCGTGAATCTGTCCACGTTAGGGTCAATCGTCATCAGAATGGTGCGAAACATCTACCGTAAGCTTGCCGACCGGGATCCATCGTTCAAACGGTCGGGCAGGCGATAAACTCGTTGCCAACCTTACGGGCCCGCTCGGGTTTGTCCAGGTCGATGCCCAGCGCCAATCCAATTTCAACCAAGACATTCCACCCGGCGCACAAATACACATACGGCGTGAGTTCGCCGGCGTCCGGCACACGGATGGTCGTGAAAGGTGTTTCACGGTTGGCGATGGCCACCACTTGAAGGCCAACACCCTGGACCAAAACTTCCTGGAACTTTTCGATTTCATCATCAATCGGGTCCACTACAAAAACGACATCGTTGGGATCCATAACCTCCTCGATGCCGTGGACCGCGTAAGTCCCCTCTAAGAAATCGGATTTCTTTCGGGTTATCTCGTTTGTCTTGAGGGTTAGCTCCTCGGCGACACCGTCATTATAACCCGCGAAATAGATCGTTGGGGCCTTCGCTGCCGCCTTAATGACATCTACGTCCATTGGCATGGTTAAAGCTTGTTCCACACTTGCCGCCAAGTTCGGATACGGGATCGTGCCGTCCTTACCCGCAATGTGCCATAGGATGGATTCGTAGAACAAGGCTTGCTCAACCACGCTCTTCGTGGCCGCCACAGCCTGTTCCCAGCCACATTTGAGAACGAATGTCTCTCTGCACGCTTCGGCCAACAAAGTTCCCTCGTTGGCGGTCAATCCATAACGGTGCTCGTTGCCCTCTTCGGCCAGTTTCTTGGCCAGCAGGACCACCTCCTTCGTACGTCCGGAATTGGACGCACAGAAGACGGCAAACTGTGAGCGGTCGTACTGAGCGCTCTGCCGTGAGCCGTCGGTGGCAATATGCAGGTCAAGGCCGCAGGTCAGAGCCTTACGTATGGCGTTTTTCGCAGGAAAGATTCGACTTGAGCCTTCGCCAACCAAGAGGAGTCTTTTAACCGATTTGATGTTTTCAGCCACTTTCGTTGTCTGAGCGGGGTCAAATCCTTTCACGACGTCGATCGTGTCCATCATTTCTCTGACTAAGGCGTACTGTGAATACTTGGTATCAGATAGATTCATGAGAAATCTCCTTTTTAAAGACTATGAATGGATACGTGTTCCCTTCCGCACACTTTCTCGTTCCTTCATCTGTTCTATTCGTTGCTTGAAACTCTCGGTTTCTTGTCGTACTTGCTGTACAAAACTATTATCCTCTATCGTGCCGATGGCTGCCGTCATTTCATCTCGGTTTCGATAGGTTGCTTGCCGGAATGGATTATCAAAATCCTTTTGTCTGCTAATATAGACCTGGTCACGGATATATTCTTGTATCTCAACAGCCTTCTCCAGTGCGGAGCACCACTGTTGTGTTTCGAGAGTGTTTGTCCCGAGCAAGTCGCAAAGCGTTGCAAAGGCATGACACTGCTTAGCGCGAGGATAGCCCTGCCAGAGGGCATCATACCTGTCGTGAATGTCCTTCCAGGAATTCAGTTCCCCCGATCCAATGTCCGAACGCAACCGATCGACCTCCGTGCTTGGGACAAGCTGCCCGCCTAAATTCACCCATTGACGCTCACGATGACCCGACAGTTCCTGACCCATCGATGAGAGAGTCGCTTCAGGATCTGCCTCCATGTATTCCAAGAGGTTCTTGACGGCGTAGTAATGGAGCATCTGGCCATAAGCGTGGTAACCGTTAACGGCCTTGAGGATCACAACGTTTCTCCCTGACTTCTCCATATTCTCTCCCAGGACTTGCAGTCCGGCGGTGTTTTCCGGGGAGCCTGCCAAGAGTTGTCGCCCGATCTGTTCCAGTTCTTTATTGCTTCCACCTTCGATGAGACCGCCATCACTGTGTAGGCTCGCCTTGCCGACCCATATCTCAAGCAATCGCCGGGCCTCGAATATCTCCTCAACCGTGTCAGGTGCCAATGAGTCAAACTCAATATTCTGGACTTTCGTTTTTCGTTTGTCCCGGGCTTGAAACTTCCATGTGTTTCGAGCGAGGGCATACATGTTGTACAGCCACCAGAATGCAGGGATGACTTCCAACTGGTTATCTGCCGTGTTATTGTTCAAAAGAGAAAACGGCAAAGGAATATCCAGCTCCGCCGGGTAATCCCCCTTGGCAAGCAAAACAAAGGATGCAAAACGACAGGAGTGTTTGACCGTAGTACAAAGACCGGGCCAGAAACCACGACCCGCCTGGATTTCGTTATCGTTTGCCCTGCTGTTGTGATTCGAGCCAATGGTGGCCCCGGCCGCCATGTTGCTTTGCCCCATGACACAACTGGCTATCAAGAAGGAATTATTGTGATGCTGTTCATGGGCCGGAAAGATAAGGTTGTTGAGTATCTCACAACATGAAACCGTAGAATTATCACCGAGAACGGAATTGATGAGTCGGGCACCGTACTTCAGATTGGAATTATTACCCATGATGAATCGCACAGCCTTGCAGCCATAGAAAACGTGGCTGCCAAAACCGATAATGCCATTGACCAGCTCGACCCCCTCTCCAATCTGGGTGGACTCGGCCTCTGTTGACTTGATCGTTAGATTCTTCAGTTTATTGGCACCCTTGATATAACAGTGTGAGCCGACCTTCACGTCCTTGATGGTCCGGGAATTCTTAATGACACACTGGTTATCAACGGTGCCGTAATAACCGCGCCGGCTGTCGAAACTGTTCTGCGTGATCTCCTTGAGCCTGGCCTGAAGCATAATATCATCCCTATACTTTGCCCATAGGTAGGCATCTGCGGTGGTCATTGCATCGAATGGAATGACCTTACGGCAACCCGTCTCGTTGATGAGATCGAGCCAGACGCGCACGCTTTCGGGTTCCCCGTCTTTGATGATACCGTTGCCGAATTTAGAGTGGTTGCTCGTATGCATTTCGTCAATATTGGTCAAAATGCAGCGATCCCCAATGATGTAATGCGCGAGATAACGAACGTTATGAATCGCCACATCATCTCCCAAATCGCAGGCGACTATTTTACTGTTCGTGATTCCCGTTGGGATCTGAAAATCATGATGCTCCAGAACCGCGTGTCGCATGCGACCTATGCGCACAAATCCGAAGAGTTCGGTGTTCCTGATTTGGTCGGGATCAAACTCATCCGTAACGAGTATCTCATCCCAGTTATCCGCATAGTTGCTGTTTTTGACCAAGAGTTCGACTTCATGCGAGCGCAGGTGCCGCCACTGTTCTGTGGGCTTGACAAACTGTGTGTTCCGGAGGTAGTATTCGTCTTGCCCTTCAGGAAGATACTTATCGGGTATGAAATGACAGCCAACACTCGCGGATGACATAATCGAAACAATGTCCATTGTTACACTCCTTTGATTAGGTGCTAAATCAACCAGTCAAATATAGAAATCGGCAGAACGGTCTTGACGTACTCATTACCATATACGACCATATCGACACCAAAAGTCTCCAGCTTTAGAAGTATCAGTAGAGATACTCGAAAACAACACCCTCTCGGTCATACAGGCCGAGGTGGAACGAGTTGGCCACTTATCACAAGAACGCCGCCACCTTTGCCTTTTTGGATGGTCATGCCGAGCGACATAGCTGGAAACACAAGGAAACCTGGGTGCTTTTTGATGAACGAAAAGGACAGAAGGCCCCCTCAATTCCACCGGTAAATTCCAATCTGGATATCCAATGGTGCTGGGAGCACTATCCCTATCTCAGCGAAAATGAAAAGCCTAAGGGTTTTCAGCAAAGCAAAGACTCGGCAGTCTTAATACCTACCGAGTCTTTGTTTTTCAATCGTGAAGGGTGCCTATGGGGCCGATGCCTCGATGAATGTCATCGTTTCCTGGGTCGTTTCACCGGGTGCTAACCAGGGCCAGGGCGACCAGGGCCAGTCACCAAGGTGTGTAGAACCGACCACCTGAAGCTCGGGATTGCCATAAAAATCGACGTCGTAATCGATCACAATGACGTTGAAGCCGATCTGGTCCAACACCGCCGGCGGGAATACGTCCATGCCGTCACCATCTGCGTCGCCTTGAGCGAGATCGCCCTTGAAATCGCCCTGCATCGCCGACCACGGGATCTTCACCTCGACCATCCAGTCTTGCGTACCATCGTCCACGGATCCGGCATACTGGATTCCCTCATGCGCGAACAAGTCCGTCTGGATGAATGGACCGGGCAAGGCGTTCATGCCCAAGGCCTGGCCGGATGCATCCCGCGGGGCTATCGTCGGGATGTACATAAAGCCGTAGTCTCTCTCGGTGTTCGTCTCGGTAATCGTAAACTGCAGGGCATCGCCTTCGTTGGCGTTGGGGCCGGCAAACTGGTAGTCGTCGTCCTGGCAGGATACGGCCACATAGAGGGCTGTCTCGTCCCACATCATGTAGTAAGTAGCATTAAAGTCATCAAGCGGAGTGGCATTCCACTGACCGCCGAAGAAGTTCAGCATCTGATGCAAATACCTCGGCATATAGGGATCCTCTACATTCCAGACCGTGTCCGCATTGATCACCATCGCCTGAGCGCCCGCGTATTCCTCCGGAGTAACGAGGCCGTCAATAACAATCTCCTGGCCCGCAGCCAGCTTAACACAGTTGACGGGCCAGCCTGGTATCTTCGGCGGCGCGATTGCATTGACAAAGATGGTATCCAGATACACGATCGTGTCGGCTGGGGAGGTAACCAGGATCTCGACGACGACATCCGTGCGTTCCGCGGCCTCGGTCTGCAAATGAATCGCGTCGGACGTAAATTCGACCCATTCATTCTGAGCCGTGACGTCCACGTTGACTTCGGAGGCCTGCTCACCGTTGGCGGTTTTCTCTCGAATCCGAACGGTCAATTTGCTGTCGGCATCCCAGGCGCCTGCCGGGATGTTGACCGAACCCAAGATAATGATCCCCGTGTCCAATTCCATCTCTGCGCCGCCTTTGAGGGACTGGCTCAGGCCTTGTTCCGTGCCGCTGCCGGTCAAGGCGAGAGAATAGAGAAGGGAATTCACAATCGTTTGTTCATTGAAATTGAATTGGGCTGGATCGCCGATCAGATCCCAATCCTTGATCTTGTCCTTTTGCATATCCCAGTACTCAAAGCCCTCGTTGCCGATGAAAAGGCCTTCGGGCCTGACCCAATCGATCTCTACGGTATAGGCCTCTGGGATGTTGCTGAAGTCAAAACGGATGTTATTGATTTGACCCTGCCACTTTTCAACGCCCTCGGCAGTCAGATCGACATAGACAACGCCATCGGTGGGATTAGCGGCCGGCGGCTCCCAAGCAATCCATTGGTGTGTTGCGCCTCGGGGGAACATAAAAAACTGTCTGTTCCCGGCCCCCGTCGGATCCGCCGAATGATGCATCTTGGCAAAAAAGCCTGTCACTTCGTCTGCGTTATACGGACCGACCGGACCGTTGATAAACGCATCGCCGGCATTCTCGACGATTCCAACGATGAGCTTACCATCCCTTACCTCAAACTGACTAATTTGGCCGTTGCCGGTGCGACTCCAGCCTTCGAGATCCCCACCATTATTGAATTCCCACATGGGCCATGGAACGGCCCAACTCGACGTGGCAAGCGCCAGCACACAGGCTACCATAAACCATTTGTTGAAGTGTTCCATTTCTCAATCCTCCAAAAAAGTGCTGCGACTATAACCTCCGAGAACTGCACCGCACAGATCCCGACAAGCTTATCAAGATAAGATTCCTTCTTTGTCTCCATGGATAACACTCCTGCCTGCCATAGGCACCATGATATCACAACGGCGCCACCAATGCAAGAGAACCATGCTCAAGAGATTGCACTTTTGGGGGACTGTTGCGGCAAGGTTGATATTGCTGCCCTATAAGCTTTCTTTCCAAGTGGTATGTTGAATCCGCCCGAATAGGCTATCCGCCAGTATTTGTAGCATATCCTCAAGGTCAGATCATCAATTCAGAGTGATTGGGAGGGTTCTTTAGGCGAGAAAGTACCCTTTAAACGTCAATCGGATTGAACTGAAATTTCTTTCTTGACGAGAGGGTAGAAAATATTGTACAAATACTATAGTGAAGTGTGTGCCTGCGTGGCCGGGCATCTGTGGTTTTCAGAGCGTCCAGCGGGCAGGATTCTTATGTTTTGGGATATAGGGGAAGCTGCTGTGTATTGTACGAGGCACAGAGTTTTGAATGAGAACGTTTTGCTCCGTCGTTAAGATTTTATACATTTCAACCAACGGCTCAAATTGGTTTGTTAAAGGAAGGAGGTATCGTCAAAGCATACACAATATCCTGGGCAAATAGGGTGGAGCAACCGTGAAATTCATTATCGATTGCCTTGATGTGTGGCCAAAGCATGGTGATTTTTACTTTTTTGAAGGAGGACGATTATATTTAGAAAATTGATTTGCCTTCTTGATACTTCGGTGTGTGGCCGGAGTAAAATTTCATATCATTTTTCACTTAAAATAGGAGGAACAAAAATGTTAGCTAAGAAATGTCTTTTGGTGGGAATTGTCACTTTGCTCAGCCTGAGTTTGGCTATCTCGGCCCAACCTTTACACCCCGCGACTGGAGAACCGCTGGTGATAGACTGTCTCAGGGGAACTCCGGCTGCCATTGACGGAGATCTGAGCGACTGGAATCTTGAAGCGATGACCCCGGCCGTTCTTGATGCGGCAGAGCAATTGTATTCTGGACAGGATAGCTGGACCGGCCCTGAGGATTGTAGCGGAAAATTCTATATGATGTGGGATGACGTGAACATCTACATGGCCGTGGTGGTGAAAGACGACACGTTATCCATGAATAAAACCGACGGCAGTATCTGGAATGCTGATTGTGTAGAAGTATTTTTCGCTACGACAGACGCAGAGGCAGAGCATAGTTGGACAAATCCGACTATACATTACCAGTACGGCTTTAACGCCAATAATCAGAAATGGAACTGGTGCAACATGCATGGTCCGGGTCAGAGCGAGCCGGATTACCTGCAGATTGCCGCCACTGAAACTGCTGATGGATACATCTGTGAAGCCTCTATTGAATACGGACAGATGCTGTCATTAGATTTTTCAGCAGGCAACACCATTGGTCTCCACTCCAGTATTGACGACACCGACATCGAAAATGGTAATACAGAAGTTTTTATGACCTGGACAGGCCTTGCACCTCATGACCAGAGCATGGGATATGGGCATCTGATTCTCTCAGCCGACGCTGTGCCCGAACCGGCTCCCACGGTCGTTCTGAGGGTGGATTTTAATTCCAATCAGGATGGCGGTGGTGATTCAACCACTGCGGGTGATCCAGGCCTCTCTGAGGCCGCCCACAATCAAGAAGGTTGGTCATCGTATCACGCCAATCATGAGGTGATTGACGAATTCGCCACCGCCGATTACGACGGAATCACGGTGACGCCCGACTGGCCGAACACCACAGATAACCGGACTCGGCAGTCCATTGACCGCGGTAGCGACTATGATAGTAACTGGGACGATGCGGCCGGCGATCTTAACCTCGTCACCGACTTCATCGGTATCGACACACGTACCGGAAATGGCGGCAACGGTGATTGGGATGGCACGACAGGCACACCTACTTACATGACCCTCGCACTCGGCGGGCTGGCCGCCGGCAATTATGACTGGACATCGTTCCATCACGACACCGAACATTGTCACGGCCCGTTCGCCGTTTGGCTTTCAACAGACGGCGGCGTGACTTTCACGCAACTCGATGACGGTGTGATGACCGATTCGACGCCAGGCGGAAACCCCGATTCCGGTGCAACGGAAGCGGGTCCTGATGCAAACTTACTTCCTTCAACTTATCACACATCGTTTAGCGCAGATGGCGTAAATGATGTCGTCTTTCGTTTTGCCCCTTACTCGGAAGGCGCTGTGCACCGCCAAATCTGGGGTATGAACGGCTTCGTGTTGGAGCTTGTTCTGCCGGTCGATCCCGGCAGCGACGGTCTGGTCGCGTACTACGCATTTGAGAACGACGTGAATGATAGCTCCGGCAACGGCAATGACGGCACCATCGTGGGCAATCCCACATGGATAGACGGCGTTGAAGGAACCGCTCTGGAGTTCCACGGCTTGGGGGCCGCCGCCGGCGGCGGGGATTATATCGATTGCGGCAGTGACGCCAGCCTGGACGTCACCGGCCCGATCTCCTTAGCCCTTTGGATAAGACCGGATGCCAATGATCCGGAGGGACAGGGCACAACGACGGCGCCGATGGCCAAGGCGATGAGCGGGATCGGTTGGAGCTGGCAGGTGCGATACGGCTGGAACAGCCCTCAGCCCTATATGGCGTTTACGTTCAATACGTCGCCCAGGGCCTGGGCCTACGTCGGCCAAAACCTGGTGCAAGGCGAGTGGGCCCATATCGCGTGCTCGCATGACGGCGCGACGCTGAAATGCTATCTCGACGGAGCGCAGACCGATTCAACCCCAATGGGCGCTATTACCAGCAGCGAGGCCCCAGTGCTCATCGGTTCGGATGGGTGGGGGTGCGATTGGATTGGCGGCATTGATGAGGTCGCGATGTACAACCGGGATTTGTCCGACGGCGAGGTTCTTTATCTTGCCGGTTATCGGGCGGACGCCGATGGCGCCGATCCCTCTTTGTCGATCCACTATACCTTTGACGAGGTTGGCGCCGTGGTGGCAGATCAATCCGGCAAGGGCCATGACGGCGCGGTCGTCGGTGAAGTCACTGCGGACCCTGCGGGCATGATCGACGGGGCGGCCAAGTTCGCCAACGCCGGCTACCTTGATCTGGACGGGCCAAATTTCGCGGCCGAAGATATCCCAGTTTCCGCCGTCACGCTCGCCGCCTGGATGAAATGTGAGAATAATGGCAGTCACCACGCCCTCTTCAACGCCCGGGCGTCCGACCAGACCTGGCTCGTTCACCCGGAGGCCCGCAGCAACGGCGAGTTCCGATGGCTGCTTCGCTCCTACGGCGGGACGACCATGTTCGACATCCGGGCCGGCGCCGTCACGTGGGATGAGTGGCTGCATTTTGCAGGCACCTACGACAAAGCGTCCGCCAAAGCGGCTCTGTGTATCAACGGCGAATTGGTTTCGGAGATGGACGTTGCAAGTCCTGACGACATCGCCGGGGACTGGGGCCTGGGGGCTCGCGTCGGAAAGAACATCGACGACGCCAGACCCTTCACGGGCCTCATGGATGAGTTCCGCATGTACACGCGGGCACTGTCTCAGGACGAAATCGTGGTCATAATGGCCGGGATGTAATTCCTGTTTGGGCTTTGCGGCTGTGGTTTAGAGAGCGGTTCAAGTCGGAACAGGCTCTCATAAGCGCAGGCCAAGTCGTGAGCCAACGATGTTAGATCCGTTCGGGGCCTATACTGATTCGTTCGGTATAGGCCCCAATTCTCTGAGCCTGCTTTGAATTATCCCCTGATGAGCCGACCCCCCCTTCGGGAGCAAAGCCCTTTTTCGCGAGAAACCCGCGATACCGTATGGGATTCTCGGTAGGTCCGACAGAGATTCACAAATAGGTCTC
>Ga0272441_10015587_pt1 | contig 10626 bp, 9 predicted proteins | sample SSMProp6N_FD_193582 | JGI IMG/M metagenome (GOLD analysis project Ga0272441, IMG submission 193582) | Marine sediment archaeal communities from Little Sippewissett salt marsh, Falmouth, MA, United States - SSM-Prop-6N | ecosystem: Environmental > Aquatic > Marine > Wetlands > Sediment ...
TATGCATAAACTTCAAAAATTTGGCTGTCCCCTTCATATAAAAATCCAGTAGAAGGAGATACGCGTATTTCATATTGTGATAAAGCGCTCGCAGAAGATAAGACATTAATACTTGACGACGCAGAAGTATTATTTTCTACATACATAGAAATTGTCGCAGATCCAGATGATATTATTTGAACAAGTCCGTTATCGTCAACGCTAACAATACTGCTGCTGGTTGTAAAGCCAACATCTTCATCAGATGGGACATCGTTTATTTTTAAATTTGGATATATCATAAAAACATCGCCGGGTTTTCCATCATAAGACGCCGGTGAAGCCGAAAACGTATAAACGATATCATAGTAGTCGGCAATTCCCAAAGATATGTTGTCGGTATCAGCGTTTACATAATCCGTACCGGCTAATAATTGCAGCAATTTTGCAGAATCGTTATCGGTAGTTTCTCTATTTAAAAAATTCTGTACCCCGCCGCCATAAACCCTAAAGCAAACCCAATTATCAGTATTTCCAAACAAAAATCGCTGTCCGCTTTTTATTTTTCTGGTATTTTCATTTAATTGAGCATATATTCCAATAAAAGCTGTAGGTACAACAGGATCTGCCGTTCTTTTTGAATCGACTGGTCTTTTGACCGCATAATCAATTGAACAATATTCTTGGTAAACATTTCCATTTTCATCTGTCCAGCGCAAAACATTGTTGCATCTTCTAACCATAGCGGAAGTTGCCAAATTTTTTATTTTTTCAATGTTATATGTAACCCAATAATTATCATCAAAATAAAAAAGACTTCCAAGATTTACATCATGGTCTTGATTTCTAAATATAATAATTTTAAAGTCATCCCCAAGCTTTTCTCCCGTTAAAACATTTAGTCCCCTGTTTATCCTAACGGTTACATTTTGATATTCATTTGAACCGAAGCTTGTTTCTTCTTGAATCGTATAAACCGTAGAAGCAATCAGAAATTGTTCATCTAATAGCTTACCAAACTCATAATGAAAGCGTTCTTTTTGAGTTTCAAACCTTGTAGGAGATAAAGAATCGTAATGTGTATAAGACATTTTTATAAACCTCCTTAGCCAAAGTTTTGATTTTGCCAATTGCTCCAAGAATTGTTGTCATATCCATATTCAACTAGGCGGGCATCCAATCTTTCTATGGTTTGCCTAAGATATTCTGTTTTTGCCCTTAAGTTGTTTGCTTCGCTGTATCTTTTAAAGTCGTGGTCTTGCAAATAGTTGTTCATTTGAAGAACATCTTGAACCTGCCTTGCCAACCAATAACGAAGCATAATTAATGCAAGAATTACTTTATTTTTGTTGGTTAGACAAACATCAAACTCTCCGTCATTCCAACCGGAATTTTCAATCGTTGTATAGGAAAGACTTTGAGTACATGTTTCATCAAAGTCAGCAATGCTAAATAATAACCAAGGTTCCAGAGCGTTGTTGAGTCCTTCTGCGCCAGAGTCCGAATAAATTGTATCCAGCTTAAAGTCGCTTATGGAAGTCATAAACAAATCAAAAATCTCGGAGGCCATAGTTCCCATATAAAACCCTCCTTTGTGTCAAGACTTAATAAATTTTACAATACTTCATTTTTTTCGTCAGATTGTTTATATGCTTTCCTCAATGCAATAGAATTATCTGCTATTTTCTGAACATCAAATCCGGTTATTCGAGAAACTCTATCAATAAAATCTAGGCTGAGGCCTTCGCCATCAATAATTTTTCTTGCAAGCATATCAACTACATATCTTTGCTGACGTTTATTTGCATTTTCAACAAGTTTTATGGCGTCTGAAAAATTTCCGCTCAATATTTTTTCAAAATTTTCCTTAGTTAAAACATCTCCATAAAACTCGTCTAGTCCATACATTTTTATAACTTCAGAATCTAAAATCATAAAAACACCATCTTCTAAAAATTCAGGATGGTTTTCAATAATATAGCCCAAGTCTTCATAACGAATGCGTTTTACTTCGCCAAAGTTACGGAAAATATAAGGCCTTTGTCCTTGTTTTGCCGTGAGACACAACCTATTTGGGCACAAAGAAATAACCTTAATTCTTGCTTCTGGATGAATATCCATTTTTTCGTCTATATATCTCTCCCGAAGAATGTCTTCATTGTTTTCTTCTTGAGTGTTTTCATCGGACAATCTCGAAGAAAGATTTTCGACAATACTCGTTAATTTTTCAATTTTTTCTTCTAAATAACTTTGATTACTTTGCAATTCTTCATAGGTCGGTTGACTTTGCACGTCATGCCTACTCGGTAAACCTTTCTCTTTCATCTTTACTCCCTTTATTCCCTTTATGTGTAATATTTTGTGGCTGGCGGGGTCAAAATGTCCCGCCAGCCCATTTTTAGTTTATAAGGAAAAACCTTAAAACCTTAGTAGTCTAACAACTATGACAATGTAATAAGACCACCTAAAGCATTAGTGGCTACACCGACGCCCCAAGCTTTTTGCATGGTAGCACCCTGTGTTAAATTGGCATTGTCAAATGCGTTATCTGAATATGAAAGCATAGAGCCTTCAAGACATAGCTTGATAATCTTGTCGCTCGCCGGAGACAAAATCCAAATTCTATCATCGTCTAACGCTACACCGAATTCGGTTTCGTAATCTGCAACCTGTGGTAAAACCATGACGTCGTAGCCAAAGGCAATACGAATATAGCCAACGCTAACATAGTCATCCCCCAGAGAATAACGGTAGTTAGCATCGTCCGGAAGAACACTCTGCAAAGCGCGTTGTGTTCCGATAACCACTGGTCGTGATTTGTTCCAAGCGCCTACGCGCTGTGCTAAACCAACAAGCTCGTCTTGTGAATAGCCTGAAACCTGCAATCCAGTATTTGCAGTTGTGTCGGTTGCGTCCATTGCGGCTTTAAATGCATTGTAAGCATCCAACGTCATACGAGTTTCGATTGACTGAAGGGCTTTTACAATCAAAGAAGCCAATGATTCCTGTCCTGCTAAAACCTTGTATAAATAAACACTTACGGTCATTATATGGTTCTCCGGAATAATTGCTTCCTGCCCACGAAATTCTCTATGATTTTGCCCAACGCGCTGAGCGCGCCCGCCCTTACTTACCACAAACAAATCTCTAGGCGCAATGTCAAAAGTAAAACTATCTCCAAAACCCCCAACTCTAACTTCGGTATATAAACCAATCGAGTCAATGATTGTTTGAGGCAAAACTGAATCAATTAATGCGCCAACAACGGCAAAAGTTTCGTGGCGAATTAATGGATGCGTAAACCATTCGGCAACATTATCGCTGTTGGCATACGCAACGCCTGAACGTCGAATAATTGCTTCCCGCAACATTTTATTGAGAACGGCGTCTTTTTCGTCTAAACTAATTTCTTTATCATATGATTTTACTGTGTTACCGATTTTATTATCGGAACAATAATGATTCCAATAATCGGCAAATAAATCAAAAAGTTCATCGTTTTCGTTAGCAAAAGTCAAAAGATGATTTTGTAACTTCATAATCTTTTATCCTCCTTTTTTGTTATCTAGTCGTTTTATACGACTTCGTTGTAAAGAACTTCAAATTTATATGTAGTTCTTCGTTGTGAACCAACGGCGCTTCCACTACCGTATGGGACATGTCCAGTATCAATATACTTCAATGATAACAAAGAACCCGAAGGTGCGGCTGCCCAAGCAAGCTTATATGAGCCATCTTGTGAAACGGCAAACGCCTGTTCTGCGGTGCCGGTCAAAGCATCCGCAGTCATGCTAATAATATCGCCATGAACCGGCTTAAAAGCATCAAAAACTAAGGATGCGGTGTTCACAAAATCTTCGGCGTCAGGATTAATGCCCCGATATTTGCTATCTGTTAAAACAACTTCTGGTGATGCGGCCATCCATAAGTCAGTTAATGAACCAGATGCGGGTTGTTTTACTTCAAAAACCTCATCATATCCATCAACGTCATATTTGCCGTCTATATAAAACACCCATCCATTATCAATATCTGAAGCACTAATAACGGTACGATTATAAGAACGAACGTTTTCAGCCGCCACGTCATTTTGAATTAGCAGTGTGTGAGTCATGTATTTTACCTCCTATTACTTTTCTAATGTATTTAAATATTTTTGCCACTTTGAAGAATGAGGAACATCTTTTTCAGTAGGCCAATTTAGACCAAAAACGGGAACGTCTTCGTCGTCTCCGTCATCGCTCTTTTTCAATGGAAATTTATCTAAAGCCTCAGCCTTGCATTTGTTTTTCCATTGGTCAAGATTTTCTAATGAAAACTCAGAAGCTTCATTTTTCATTTCTGAAATAACATCTTCTGGAATTTCAAATTTTCCACTAATTTTATTCAAGGTTATATCAACCTGTCTGTCAAAATTATCTTTATCTATTTTCTCTTTAAAGCTCTCCAAAGTTGCATTTTGCGCAACAAGCACTGCATTCAAAGCTATCAAAGCTTCAAACACTTTGGCAATATCGAGAACTTCTTCGGATAAAAGATCTTGAACTTCTTCAACATCGGAAAGAATTGCAAAGATTGATTCTGGGTCGGCTTCAATAGTTTTACCTTCGAAAACATCTTCATCCGATTCGTCCGAATCTTCTTCATCTTCCATGTCTTCCATATCTTCTTGATCAGATTTTTCACCTTCCATATCTTCTTGATCAGATTCTTCGTCTTCCATGTCTTCTTTATCTTTTGAATCTTCGGCGTAAAAGTCCGTTGAATTATCTGTAGAATCTTCTTGAACTTCTTCTGAATCATTGTGATTTTCGACAAATTCTTCATTAGAAAAATCTTTTTCATTATCTTCTAAAGGATCTTTATATTCAGAATCCATTTCATTTTTTTCTATATTTTTATCTTTCATGTTTTTCTCCATTTTTTTATCTAATACGGTTTCAGCACTCGCCTTTTTCAATTTGCTGTACGGAAAAGTAATTTTTTCAAATTTGGAAATTTTATCTTCTTCCGCCTTTTTCATCAAAAGATAAAGGTTTTCTATCCAAGACACTCCTTCTTTTCCCCCAAGTAAAAGATAGTCTACAAAATCACCCGAAGGAATTGTTTTATCTATTTTCTTAAGAGAATTTGAATTATGTATAGAATAGACAACCTTAACTAAATCAGGTTCAATAACATCGTGTCCGACAATATACCCCGCACTTCTTAGATTTTGAGGGCTTGCGCCACCATAAGTTCCAAATAAAGAAATTCCTTCTTGACATCTTGCCTTAACTTCATTTGGGATTGTAAAATCAATTTGATTATATGTCAAAGAAAGTTCGGAGACAAAATCTTGTTTAAATTTCTCAACTTCGTCAGAAAAAGAAAGTATTTCAATATTTGCTCCGGGACTTCCTTCCTGAATTATGTCGCCCAAGATTGTAATAGCCATATAAGAAAAATCAAGCATGTCTAAAGAGCCATCTTTCCTTGACGCAAAATCAAAAAGCTCCATTTCAACAGAAACAGCCTTTTTTCCTTTATCTCTTTCAAAAATAGACATTACTGTTGGAGCATATCTTTTCCAAATTTTTACAATTACATTTAAGGATAGCCTACCGTCGCCTAAACGAACAAATTCCATTCCTTCGGGAAATACGAATCCCGCCGGACGACTTTGTTCCGGTGCGGCATGACTGCCAAAATCATCCATACCTTTATTTAAAACATATAGTAAGGGTTTATAAAAAATTGTTTTAGATGTTTTTTCTAACACTTCTTCTGAACAATACATGTCATGCCTATTCCACCCAGAAGAAAATGCACGAACTTTTGCTACAGCAAATTGAGAATCTTCTGTCCCCTCCCCGAAAAGAGCTTGATCACCACCTTTCCGTTCTAGGATTTTTATATCATCAATTTCGAACTTCAGATGTTTAGTCAACTTTCATTTCACCTCCCTTCAAAAAGAGAAACCTATAAGATTCGATCCAGAACTTTTATTGTCCAAGGAATTTTTTTAAGTGCCTCTTTTAAAATATCAGTATTTCTAAAAGAATATTTTCCGTTTTCTTCAATTGCCAAAAGAGGAAAGCCATTTGTCTGCAAAAATTGACTGAGTATTCTCCCGCATATAAACCTATTTTTTAATATTTCAGGATTTCTAATCATGTTTTCCTCCGTAACAATTTTAAATTGTTATCCAATAAATTATGTCGCCGGGCAAAAGCTTTGACCCAGTGCTTGCATCAATATCAAGAACACTGCCTGAATTTACAACATGTAAATCTGGACAAAAACTGCCAGAAACATATCTTTGAACTATAAACCCAGATATGCCAGTTTGACCCGTATCTAAAGAAATTGCACTTGCGGTAGCCTGAGCTTCGCTGACCGTCAAGCTGCCTGTTTGAAAAGGCGCATCTATTTTAGATGAAAGCGTTTCTAGATTTTGTAGCAGAGTCCCACCGCTTGCATCTTGCATAGCACGATTACTCTTGTTAAGTTTTTCCTTTGTTGCATTACTAATTGTCATTTTTTCCTCCTGTTAAAATAATTATTCTTCGGACTTCTCTTCGTTGCTACCAGCACTTCTTGTATCTGAACCAGAATCTCCAAGATCAGTATCTTCAAGACTGGGACGCCCAGATCGGCTATTTGAAGGCATTTGAGAAGCTTTTACAATGGGAGTTAAATTCTTTACAAACTTGCTTGCTTTTGTTTCTGCCAGCATTCTTCTAAAATCAAAAGGATTCATTCCCAAGGCGCTAGCATACTTTTGATCTAGCACAATTCCACTCTCGGAAAGATCGGCGGCAACGCTCAATCTTTGTTCTCTGTCGATATTTGTTTCAAACCCTTCAAATATAAATTTAAATTTATACTTGTTTGTTTTTCTGTTAACGGCAAACTCTAGAAAATCTTCGAATTGATAATAAACAAGCCTTAACATGTTTTGATCAATATCGAGGCTAGATTTTGTTTCTAAAACATTTTGTCGATCCACAGAATATAAAAGTCTGCTGTTTATTCCAGCCGAAGCAGCACTTGTTTTAAGGTAACTGTCAAAAATAGCATTGTCCCCTTCAAACGAGACTGGAACCATGTTTGTAAGTGGAGCGGCGGCAACTTTTACGGCACTTGGTAAAGCAGATTGTAACAGTGCTAAAAATTGTCCTAAATTTTTTGACGAAATGGCAATGTTGTCCTTCAGCTTAGTCGCGGTTTCTTTTAACATTGGAACTTCGCCGTATAGAATTTTTGTTGCTTCGGCAATGTATGCATTATACTGCAACTCTCTTATTACGGGTTCAAGTATAATGTTTGGCATAAGCGGCGACAAAATAGGAACTCTGGTTGCAATTTCCGGCGAAAACTTAAATGCCGCAAATCCATCTAGGGGCGATGTTTGTTTCCAAAGAGCATAAGTGCCTGTTCTTGAATTTATTTTTGCGGACGGTTGATAATTGTTTTGTCTTCCAACTTCTGCATACATTCTTTGCATGCTTTCAGGATACATCTCAATATCTAAGCCGCCCTGCATAAACCAAGTAAAATCAAAATCGAAAATTAGACCATAATCATACCTTCCGGTAATTTCACAATATTTTTGTGGCAACTGCTGAAACACATAACGATTTCCGTTGTCTCTTAAAACTCCAAAATATGCTTCCGCTCTAACCAATTCTTTCATAATGGTTTTGAATTCTTTTTTATAATTAAATTTATCAAAAAATTCTTGAACCCTTTTTAAATCTTTTTTGTACGTTCCCTTTTCATAATCTTCTGGTTCGGCATTGATACAAATGTAATTTAAATCAAATGACAAAAGGTTTGCAAAATAACCCATAATTCTTTTAAATAGCATAGAATTAAGTTCAAGCCATTCGACGTACCCAATCAAATTTTGTTCGTTGTCATTCGGATTTTTCAAAGCATCTTTGATTTTTTCCGAAGTTGCTTGGGCTGGATTCATATTGACGCTTTTCAAAAGACTATTGGTAAGATGGGGCGAAAACTGCCCAAGGCCATTTAGCTTTCCATAAAAACCATATATTTCCCTAGCAAAATTTAAAACATCCCAAACAGCTTCTTCCGGAACCGGCGCGTCATTTTTTTCAGAACTATTTTGAATATCTTTTATATTTTCTTTCTCTGTCACATAGACCTCCTTTTCAGAAACTTACATTACAAAGCTGTTTTCCATCCACACGGATAATTCATCCTGATCGTCATTTTCTTTGATTAAATCTTGATCAAACAATGATGCAAAATAATTCGCATAACTAACAACGGTGTAACGATCTTTTCTTTTTCCAGAATCTTCAACCAACTTAATGTTTCCAGAAAGAAGTTTCATGGATAAATTAATACACTCGTTGATCATCAAGGATGTTTGAACATAAGGTATAAGATACCACAACCTTATTGACGAATTATCTGGAATATTAAACTCATTTTTGTATTTGGAACGAACTAAATATTCTTCAGCCTGTTTTTCATCAATCAAAAAATGCCACATCTTTTTTTGTAATTTATCGCGCATATCAACCGCAATTTCAGAATTCAACCTAGGAGATGCGCTAATTGGATAGATTAAAGGAAGAGCATTAATTCCCGCAGTTCTTTTTGATAATTTTTCGATTTCTGAAGAATCTAACGATTCATGGGGCATGACGGTTAGTGCCGGATATTCCGTACCTCTCTCCGGGTCTTTTATAATTTGTCCAAGTTCATCATAAATAAAAATACCGGCATTTAATATATCTAACACAAGATAATCACTATTAAAGTCTTCGAAAATTTGCCGTATTCTCAAACTTTGAGTAGAAGAGTTTGATCCAGAATACGACTCCATGTGGACAAGTTCTCTTATATAGCCTTTATGGGTTGGCAACAATCGAACGCAGCCAGTTATTGACAGGTCGTTCCTTTTACCGGCGCGAGTTGCGATATCACATGAAAGCAACCTGATTTCTCCGTCGACACGCTGAATATTAAAAGGGTTTTTTCTTCTCGAATAAACATCTTCTCTTTGGGGATAGAAGGCCAAGCTAATGTTTCTTGCGGGCATAAACATACTTAGTTTAAAATATGCGTCTGCATTTTCTCCCCAAGGGATATTGAAATATTCTTCGAGAGCAGTAATTTCGCCCATTTTAGAAATTTCACTTTGTATTTGTTTTGCTGTTTTAATGCCGTGACGAATGGAAACAGCATAATCCATTGCTATAAATCCGCTATTTAAACCACGAACCATATCATAAATATTCTTTTTTGTTTCTTCAAACCACCATAAGCCTTTATGATAAGCCGAAGAAATAAATATTTCCCTTGGCTCTTCTTTTAAATGGGAAAACTCCTTCTTTTTCAAATAGGGTGTTTGTCTTACATATGAAAACGGACGAATCACAGAATCTAAAACATCTTTATCTATTAAACGAAATTCTTCATAAATAATAAAGGTAGCCCGTTTTCCACGAGCAGAATCTTTGCTGGCAACAATTTTTATTTTGCTTCCATTGTAAAAATCAACTTGCCACTTGTTCATGTTCGTGGTAATGTGTTTAATTTCTCTGGCTAAATTATAATAAGTGGACATTAAATCAGTTATTTTATCTTCAACAATAACGCCCGCTTGCGCTTTTGTTGAGCTTACCACAACAATTTCTGAATCTGGATAAAGGACTGCAATTGCGCACGCAAAAACAGCCAAAAGCCACGTTTTACCAGAAGCACGACTACAAATAGAAACAAAAGAATCGCTGCGACTCATTGCATACACCCATAGAACCTGATAGGCATAGAGCTTAATACCGAAATAATGTTCTATAAATCTATGTATGTTCCTTCTGTAATATGTCGTCCATGCTATTATATTTTCTCTTCTTTCTTTTTGAATCTGTTCAGATGTAAGGTTTTTCTTTTTTGGAGCTGTTTTCTTTGACATTTATTTTGCCTCCAAAATTTTATTTATTTTCTTCTTCGCCTTTGGAAGAAAAATTGTCTGTATCGTATCCGGGAATAACTTCGGACAGTTGTTCTAACTGTTCTGTGCTAAAATCACGAGAATCAGTCATAAAATTTCTTATGGATCTAATAATATCGTCAATATCTTCATCTATACCATCCATGTCTTTATATTTTTCTAAATCTTCATGGTATTCTGCCGGAGTCATCTTTTCAATATCTTTTATCCACATTCCATAACTGTCCGCGCTTTTGTTGCTGCTATTGCTTCCTTGTTGGGCGGGAGTTAGCGCACCGCTTTTCATCATTTCTCTAAGTGTTTTTAGATCACTGCCAACAGATTGTCCTAACAACCTTTTCTTTCTTATGTCATTTTCAATATAGCATATTTGTTTTAATAAAACTTCTTCGGGGTGCGTATCACACTTTGTTGTACGCCGCCACTCATTGAATTCACTCTCCAAATATTCATAATCCGCCATATTTAAACCGCCACCCCACATAGATTGAAGATATTCTAAATTCTTTCCTTCTTCGATTGTATTAATCTCTTCAATAACATCTGGCGATGGCTCATAAAAAGTAAAGTCCGCATCAGACCTATCTCCAATTTGACTATTTAAAACGGCTATGAGTTTTGCTTTATATATCCCAAAAATAGAATGAACATCTTTACCTTTTTCGCGATAGGTT
>Ga0272441_10015588_pt1 | contig 10625 bp, 9 predicted proteins | sample SSMProp6N_FD_193582 | JGI IMG/M metagenome (GOLD analysis project Ga0272441, IMG submission 193582) | Marine sediment archaeal communities from Little Sippewissett salt marsh, Falmouth, MA, United States - SSM-Prop-6N | ecosystem: Environmental > Aquatic > Marine > Wetlands > Sediment ...
AGGGGCGGGCCTGCGCCTGGAAGTTTGCCGGAAAAGAAAGGGAAGAAAACGACTCGATTATCGTCCCTCTGCTTTCAAAGGCGCTGATCTATTCACGCATGATCAAGATAAGCCACACCATATTCGCCCTTCCCTTCGCCCTGGCGTCGGTGGTGCTGGTTCACCGTGTCGCCCCCCTGACGGCGTCCACCATGTTCTGGGTGGTGATGGCCGTGGTGGGAGCCCGATCCGCGGCCATGGGCTTCAACCGTCTGGCCGACGCGGCCATCGACCGACGCAATCCGAGGACGGCAAAACGCGACATCCCCATCGGCGCCATATCGAAAAGCGAGGCAACGGCCTTTATCGGCGTATCGGCGCTCATCTTCATCGTCGCGGCGGCCATGCTTTCCGTGCTCTGTTTCTGGCTTTCCTTCCCCGTACTGGGAATTCTCTTTCTCTATTCCTATACCAAGCGATTTACCTGGCTCTCCCACGTCATCCTCGGCTTTGCCATCAGCATGGTCCCCCTGGGCGTCTGGGTGGCCGTAACGGGAACCCTGTCTTTCGAGATCACGATCATGAGCCTCGCCCTCCTGACCTATATCGCGGGGTTTGACATCCTCTACGCCTGCCAGGATATCGAATTCGACCGCGCCGAACACCTGCACTCAATACCGGCGATCTTCGGAGTCGACAAGGCGCTGGCCATATCGTCCCTGATGCACGTGATAAGTTTTGCCGCCCTTCTGTCGCTCTACTGGATATTCTCACTGGCCCCGATCTACCTCCTCTTCGCGGGGATCATCGGTCTTCTTTTCATCGTCGAGCACCGGCTTGTCAAACCAGACGACCTGTCGCGGATCAACGTCGCCTTCTACCACGTCAACAGCATCATCTCCGTGCTGGTCTTCGTGGCCGTTCTCTTCGGCGACCTTTTGAGGAGCGCATAATGAAGGAAGGACCCCTCATGGAAATATCGGTGACGCGTGCCGCCAGGCCCCGGGAAGACCGCGGGCCGGTCCGCGGGAAAGGCAGGACATGATCGACAAACATCCCGACAGGATCGGCGGCATGTTCGACCGCATCGCGCCCGCCTATGATATGGCGAACCGGGTGCTGTCGCTCTCTTTGGACACCCTGTGGCGCCGCAGGGCCATCCGGCTCCTTGCCATTACGGGAGGCGACCGGGTCCTCGACGTGGCCACCGGAACGGGAGATCTGGCCCTCCGGGCACTGAAAACAGGCAACTGCAGGGTATGGGGCGTCGATCTTTCGGAAAAGATGCTTTCCCGGGCCCGGGAGAAGATGCCGGCAGAAGCGCCACTCTTCCTGATCAGGGGGGACGCCCTGATCATGCCCTTCCGGAAGGAATCTTTCGATCGCCTTATGGTCGCCTTCGGCATCAGGAATATGGCCGATATCGGCACGTTCCTCGATGAATCACGGAGGGTGCTCAAGGAAGGGGGCCGAATGGCGGTCCTCGAATTCTCCCTTCCGCGGCTCGCCCCGTTACGGTGGCTCTATCTCCTCTATTTCCGGGGTGTGCTTCCCCTGGCGGGGGGAATCATGTCCGGCGATTTTTCAGCCTACCGGTATCTGCGGGACTCGGTATTGGAATTCCTTGCCCCGGAGGCCCTGGCAGCGCAGATGAATGCAAAGGGCCTCGCCGTGGTAACCACGCGGTCCCTCTTTTTCGGGATTGCCCATCTCTTGATCGCGGAGAAACAACGGAATGAAGACCTGGTATAAAAATCTCCGGGAGTTCGTGGCGGCCTTGGACGACGCCGGCGAACTCCTGCGCATTGCAGCACCGGTATCCCCCATCCTCGAGATAACGGAGATCACGGACCGCGAATCGAAAAAACCGGGAGGCGGCAAGGCGCTCTTCTTCGAAAGGGTAGAGGGGTCGGATTTTCCGGTCCTCACGAATGCCTTCGGCAGCGCCCGGCGGATCGCCCTGGCCCTGGGATGCGACACCCTCGCCGACCTGGGGAACCGGCTCCGCGCCACCCTCGACCAGGCACCGCCGCGCTCGTTCAGGGAAAAACTGAGCTTTATTCCGAAAGCACTCTCCTACGCCCGGTATATTCCGCAGACAAAGAAGCTCCCGTCACCTCCCTGTCAGGAGGTGGTCATAACGGGTGATGATATCGATCTCACCGCATTGCCCGTCCTTCACTGCTGGCCCCTGGACGGCGGGAGATTCATCACGCTGCCCCTCGTCTTCACCAGGGGGCTCGCCGACGGCAGACGGAACGCGGGAATGTACCGCATGCAGGTCTACGACGGCCGGACGACGGGGATGCACTGGCATATCCACAAGGACGGGTCGCACCATTTCAACGAATACCGGAAGACGGGAAAGCGGATGGAAGTGGCCGTCGCCGTGGGAACGGACCCGGCGGTCACCTACGCGGCGACGGCACCGATGCCGCGCGGTGTCGACGAAATGCTCCTGGCGGGATTTATCAGACAGCAACCGGTGGTAATGGTCAAGGGCGTCACCGTCGACATCGAGGTACCGGCGGAAGCGGAATTTGTGCTCGAAGGGTACGTGGACCCCGCCGAACTGAGAAGAGAAGGGCCCTTCGGCGATCACACGGGATACTACTCCCTGGAAGACGACTATCCCGTCTTTCATCTCACCGCCCTCACCCGCCGGAAAAACCCCATTTACAGCGCCACCGTCGTGGGGCGCCCGCCCATGGAAGACTGCTACCTGGCCCTCGCCACGGAACGGATCTTTCTTCCGCTCCTCAGGAGCATCATGCCGGAGATCCGGGATTACTGGATGCCCTGGGAGGGGGTCTTCCACAATATCGTCGTCGTGGCCATTGACAAGGAATACCCGCTCCATGCCCGGAAAGTAATGAACGGGCTCTGGGGTACGGGGCAGATGAGTTTCGCCAAATCGATCGTCGTCATCGACGATGCCGCCCTCCTGAAGGAGGGAGCGGCCCTGCTCAGGCACATTCTCGACACGGTGGATCTCCGCAGTGACGTCATCTTCACCGAGGGCATCCTCGAGGTCCTCGATCATTCGGCACCGCAGCCCCTTTTCGGATCGAAGATCGGCATCGATGCCACGGCGCGCGTCGACGGCGAGGAACGCCGGGAGACTATCACTGCGCCGGTCGGCGACGGAGAAGAGGCCGTCCTTCCCCTCCTGCAGGCAGCGGAGGGGGATTTTCTCGAACTCAGGACGGTGTTCCCGGACAGCGGCCTGCCCCTCAGGCTCCTGCGGATCCGCAAGAACGAGGAGAAGCCGTCCCGGTGTTTCATCGAGGTCATGGAGACGCTGCGGCCGCCACTCCCCCGGGGCATCTGCATTCTCTATGATGCAGAGATATGCCTCGAGGACAATTCCCTCGTGCTCTGGAAGCTCTTCAATAACGTGGATCCGTCGCGGGATATCCTTCGTTCCGGCGACAGGATTATCGTCGACGCCACAAAAAAGGGACCGGGGGAAGGACATGGACGCCCCTGGCCCGACGATATCAGCATGAGTGAATCGGTGAAAAAACGGGTAGCCGCCCGGACGGAGGAACTGGGGATCGGCTGAATCACCCCCTCCCCGGGTTCGTTCCCACGCTCAGGCGATTCTGCCGCCACGGCCCCGTGAAAGCGCGCGGCTCACCATGGAACCGATGCCCCCCACGATAAAGATCTGCCCGCAGGCAAAGAGAAGCCAGTTGTAGTAGTAGGGTTGGTACTCCGTCACGAGGGCCCGGAAACTTTCGTTTTCGGCAAGCGACCGGATCTGGGGAAGCAGTCCGTTCCCGATGATCATCGCCATAAAATCCCAGACAAAGGTCGCCAGCACGACAGCCACGCCGACCAGCAATAACACCCATTCGGTGAACCCGATGGTCACCCGGTATCCCCGGAACTGCAGGAATATCATGGCAAGCGACATGAGTATCATCATCACGGCGCAGAAAAGGGGGGCCAGCACCGGCGCCACCCAGGGGAGAGGAATGAGGAAAAGCACGTCCCAGGTAAAGACCGATGGCGGCCAGTCCAGGAACACCCGGAGAAACAGGTAGTAGGCAATATCCCAGACCCCGAAGGTAAAGAGAAAATAGGCAAATCTCTGCAGGGAGTTCCGGCCGGCGATTATCGCCACCAGGGCAAGCATGACGATCGTCGCCATCTCCCGCAGCAGTTCGGTGGAAAGTATCTGCGGCGCGATCGATACGAGGGGAAAGGCAAAACCTTCGGGACAGTGAAGGGTCCTCAGATAGACCACCACGATTGCTTCGAGCAATCCCATGGCAATGCCGAAACAGAGACACAATAGAAGATGGGAATAGACACCATTACGTTCGGATTTTATCATACCTTCCTCTTCAATGAGCGGGCTGACGGTTCAGGACGCCTCTGGTTCCGGAAACGGCCGGCAGACAGGGATACGCGATGACAGGGACAGGATGCGCTCCCGGGGGACCGATTCGATCATGCAGGTCGCTCGAAAAAACCCTTGTAAAATGACTGAGAGGGAGTACCAGAGTCTGACCGTATTCAATTGATATTCCGTGTCATGAGAGAATCCGCCTCCCCTTCCGGACCGATCCTGAGAAGATCGGCGGTGACGCCGGGGCGTTCCATAATATCCCGGGATTCTCTCATATTCGCTCCCCGGTTTTCGTTCTTCTTACCGCTCCGGAGACGGAAATGCAACCCTGCAGGAGGTTTTTCTCCGTATTTTTTCGAAAGCAGGGAGTGTGTGCGGGATGTCCGGCATCACGGCGGGGATAATCGCGACGGCCCATCCCCTCAGTCGAGGCGGGGAATCATCCCGGCGCGTCCTTCGGAAACTTCTTTAAAAGAGGTGTTCCATCAGGTCACGGATATTGGCAATGGTGATGACGTCCAGGGCCGGGTCCGCCTTCACCGTCCCCGCACTGCTTTTGGGCAGTATGCAGCGGGTAAATCCCATTCTGACGGCTTCCTTGAGGCGGGACTCGATCTGTCCCACACCCCTGATTTCCCCCGTCAATCCCACCTCACCGCAGACGACCGTATCGGCATCCACGGAACGGTCGAGAAAGCTGGAGAGCATCGACGAGAGGATCCCCAGGTCGACGGCCGGTTCATCGAGTTTGACTCCGCCGGCCACATTCATGAAGATGTCGTGATTTCCCATGTGGAGTCCGCAGACCTTTTCCATCACGGCGGCAAGGAGCGATACCCGGTTGTGATCCACGCCGATGGTGGTGCGGCGGGGGATGCCGAAGGTGGTCTCGTTCACCAGGGATTGTATCTCCACGAGGATCGGCCGCGTCCCCTCCATGCTCGGTACGACAATGGAGCCCGGGGCACCCCGGGGGCGCTCCGACAGGAACAGGGCCGAGGGATTCGACACCTCCCGGAGACCGTCGTCCCGCATTTCGAAGACCCCGATTTCATTGGTGGGACCGAAGCGGTTCTTCACCGCCCTGACGATGCGGAAGGAGTGCCCCGAATCGCCCTCGAAATAGAGGACCGTGTCGACCATATGCTCCAGGACGCGGGGCCCGGCGATCGCGCCGTCCTTTGTCACGTGGCCGATAAGGAAGACCGGTATGCCCGATTTCTTGGCGGACAGGATCAGCTTTTCCGATGCTTCCCGCACCTGGCTGACGCTGCCTGGCGCCGACGAAAGCGCCGTGGAATAGACCGTCTGGATGGAGTCAACGACGACCACATCGGGCGCCACTGCCCCGATATGCCGCAGAATTTCTTCGAGACAGATTTCCACCAGTACCAGCAGGGTCTTTGACGCGGCGCCGATCCTGCTTCCCCGCAGCTTGATCTGACGGGCCGACTCCTCGCCGGACACATAGAGCACCTTCATGCCCTGTTCGGCAAGACAGTGAAGGGCCTGAAGCAGGAGTGTCGATTTGCCGATGCCGGGATCGCCACCGAGCAGGATCGCCGACCCCCGGACGATGCCGCCCCCGAGAACCCGATCCATGTCCGTAATACCCACGTGTATCCGGTCCTTTTCATCGGCCTCGATGGCATCGATGGGGAGGGGAACCTCGCCCATGTCAACCCGGACGGAGGAGAGCGGGGAGGCTTCTCTGATTTCCTCCTCCACGTACTGGTTCCATTCCCCGCAGGCGGGACATTTTCCCAGCCATTTCGGTGACCGGTTGCCGCAGTTCTGGCAGAAAAAGGCCGTTTTTGTCTTTTTCACGATGGAGCGCTCCCTGGTTGAAAGTGAGAAAACGGGCGTCGAATTTTCGCTTCTGGTGACTATAGGGAGATTTCTTTCGCCCGTCAACACAAAACCAAAATCTCTTGTATATGAAGGGTATTTCTGGTATCAATCCTCTTTTGTATTATGACATCAGTAATGTGGAGGTTTTGTTTGTTAAATGAATAATCCGAATTTCAGTTCCGGTCCCTGCAGCAAGCGACCGGGGTGGCGCCTCGACGCCCTTCAGGATGTGGCAGCGGGTCGGTCGCACCGCAGCGCCCTCGGCAGGGAGAAACTGGCGCGGGCGATTGCGGAGAGCAAAGAGGTTCTCGGCATTCCTGACGACTATCTGCTCGGCATCCTGCCGGGCTCCGATACGGGGGCATTTGAGGCGGCAATGTGGTCGATCCTTGGTCCCCGGCCGGTGACCGTTCTGGTCTGGGAAAGTTTCAGCAAGGGATGGGCTACCGATGTGGAAAAACAACTCAAGCTGAATCCTACGATTCTCGCGGCGGATTACGGGTCTCTTCCGCCATTGGAAGCAATCGACTGGTCCCACGATGTGGTCTTCGTGGCCAACGGAACGACCAGCGGGGTTAAGATCCCCGACTGGGAATGGATTCCCGACACACGGCAGGGACTCACCCTCTGTGACGCCACCAGTGCGGTCTTTGCCATGCATGTCGACTGGTCAAAGATCGACGTGCTTACCTATTCCTGGCAGAAGTGCCTGGGCGGAGAGGCCGCACACGGCATCCTGGTCTTGAGCCCCCGTGCGGTGGAGCGCATCGAATCCTACGATCCTCCCTGGCCGATGCCGAAGGTATTCCGCCTCAAGAAAGGCACCGCCCTGAACAGGGCGATCTTCAAGGGTGATACCATCAACACGCCCTCACTTCTCTGCGTGGAAGATTACCTGGATGCCCTGAAGTGGGCCGCCGATATCGGCCTTGAAGGGTTGATCGAACGCAGCAGGGCCAATCTTCGTGTCGTCGAAGAGTGGGTTGCCCGCACCGAATGGATCGATTTCCTGGCTGAGTCCGAAGATATCCGCTCCCACACCTCCGTCTGTCTCAAGATACGGAATGAACAGTTCCAGCGCCTCGTCAAAGAGGAGCAGAAACAATTCATCAAGGATATCGCCGGCACATTGAGCAGGGAAATGGTCGCTCACGATGTGGCGTCATACAAGGACGCGCCTCCGGGGTTCCGCCTCTGGTGCGGACCGACGATCGAAACGGAGGATGTGCGGAGGGCCGTCGAAGGACTGGCAAAGGCATACGGAGACAGAATAAACGATTTGGAACAGGGAGGTTGATACCGTTCATGAAGAAAGTGCTGGTCAGTGACACTCTCGCAAAAGAAGGTGTTGAAATATTTGAGAAAGCTGAGGGGATTGAAGTTGATGTCATCACCAACCTCACTGCCGAGGAATTAAAGGCCGTCATCAAGGACTATGACGGACTTGCCATACGAAGCGCCACCAAAGTCACCGGAGAGCTGCTCGAAGCGGCCACCCGCCTCAAGGTCGTCGGCCGGGCCGGCATCGGTCTTGACAATGTCGATGTGACCGCGGCGAGCACCCACGGAATCGTGGTCATGAATACCCCCGGCGGAAATACCAATACCACGGCGGAACATGCCATCACCATGATGCTCTCTCTGGCCCGGCGGGTCCCCCAGGCAACCATGTCGATGAAAGAGGGGAAATGGGAAAAGAAACGATTCATGGGGGCCGAAGTGTTCAACAAGACCCTCGGCATCATCGGCACGGGCCGGGTCGGCTCTATCGCGGCCAACAGGGCTCAGGGTCTGAAGATGAATGTTATCGCCTACGACCCCTATATCTCGCCCGAAGCGGCGGAAAAGATGGGCATCAACCTGGTGACCCTCGACGAACTCCTGGGACGGTCCGATTTCATCTCGATCCATACGCCCCTGACCGATGATACGCGTCAGCTTATCAATGCCGGGAACATTGCGAAAATGAAAGACGGCGTCTTTATCGTCAACTGCGCCCGGGGCGCGATCGTCAAGGAGGACGATCTGTACGACGCGCTCGCCTCCGGCAAGATCGCCGGCGCCGCGCTGGATGTCTTTGCGGAAGAACCCACAAAAAATAAGAAGCTCCTGGCGCTGGATAACGTGATCTGTACGCCCCATCTGGGAGCCTCGACGGACGAGGCCCAGCGCAATGTCGCCATTGCCGTGGCCGAACAGATTGTCGACTACCTGACAAAGGGGGAAATCAAGAATGCCGTCAACTTCCCGTCGGTAAGCGCCGAGGTGCTGACCCACATCCGCCCCTATCTGATCCTGGCCGAGAAACTCGGGACGCTGGAAGCGCAGATCGTCGAGGGAGGAATCGAGGAAGTCACGGTGGAATTCAGCGGCGAGATTCTCGACTATGACGTCAAGCCGCTCACCATTGCCGTGCTGAAGGGACTCCTGACGCCGATCCTGAAAGAAAATATCAATTTCATCAACGCACCGGTCATCGCCAAGGATCGGGGAATCAGGGTCGTGGAAGCGAAAAGCAGCGAGGCGCGGGATTACACCAGTATGATTTCCCTGACCGTCAAAACCTCGACGGACAAGGGGTTCGCCGCCGGAGCGATCTTCGGACGCCGCGATCCCCGCATCGTGCAGATCAATGAATATCCCCTCGATGTCATACCGGAAGGGCACATGGTGCTCGTATACAATAATGACAGACCCGGTGTTATCGGCAATATCGGCACCACCCTCGGAAGCAGCGGCATCAACATTGCCCGGCTCCACCTGGGTCGTGAAAAAGTCGAGGGTAAGGCCCTCGTCGTGCTGAGCACCGACAGCATGGTGACCGACGACGCGCTGAAACAGCTGAGGGAGTTGCCTCATGTCATTTCCATCACAAAAATAGAAATGTAAGGACCCCGGGAGACAGATCATGACACAGGTGGCAGTCGTAGTAGGAACTCAGTGGGGTGACGAAGGAAAGGGTAAGATCGTCGACCTTTATGCCGAGGAAGCTGATGTTATTGTCCGCTTCCAGGGAGGTGACAATGCCGGCCACACGCTGGTCGTCAAGGGGATTCAGACGATCCTCCATCTCATACCATCGGGAATTCTTCACAACCATAAAACGTGTATTCTGGGCAACGGGATGGTCATCAACCCGGAAGTGCTGATCGGTGAGATCGATCAACTCCAGGAAAATGGGCTCTTTCCGCCCGACACGACGCTGCATGTCAGCACAAACGCGCATATCATCATGCCCTATCACCGTCGTCTCGACATGGCCCGGGAAAGGCGCCTGGGAACGTCACGGATCGGAACCACGGCAAAGGGCATCGGCCCTGCCTACGAAGACAAGGCGGCACGCACGGGAATCCGTTTCGGGGACCTTCTCGACGACACCCTCTTCCGGGAGAAACTGGAACGTAATGTCGAGGAAAAGAATTTCTTTCTGACGGAATATTTCAAGGAAGACCCCGTCGACATCGACGCCATCCATGAGGAGTATCGGGTCTATGCCGACCGGTTGCGGCAATACGCCGGGAACGCCTCTCTGCTCATCAAGCAAGAAGCCGAAAAGGGAAAGCGTATCCTCTTTGAAGGTGCCCAGGGATGCCATCTCGATATCGACCACGGCACCTACCCCTTTGTCACGTCATCGAGCACCGTGTCAGGAAGTGCATGCAGCGGTGCGGGCATCGGCCCCGGCAAGATCGGCGCGGTGGTGGGAATCTGCAAGGCCTACACGACACGGGTGGGTGGCGGCCCCTTCGTCACGGAATTAGAGGACGAGACGGGGGAACGGATTCAGCGTGTGGGAAAGGAATTCGGCGCCACGACGGGGCGAAAACGCCGGTGCGGATGGCTCGACATGGTTATGGTGCGCCAGTCCGTGCGGCTTTCGGGTGTGACGGCCTTCGCCATGACAAAACTCGATGTCCTTACGGGCCTCGACACCCTCAGGATATGCACCGGATACAGGACCGACGATGACGAATTCATCGAAGAGGTCCCCACAAACCTGGAAACCCTGCAGCGGTGCCGGCCGGTCTATGAAGACATGGACGGCTGGACGGAAGATATCAGTGCCGCCCGGCGTATGAGCGATCTTCCCCGCAATACCAGAAAATACATAGAAAAAGTGGAATCGCTCTCCGGTGTCGACGTCATTCTCGTCTCGGTGGGTCCCGGGAGGGAAGACACGATCATTACCGCAGGCCCCTTTTAACTTTCACAATGAAACGATTCGGTGTATGATTCGGACAAACCGGGAGGTGATGCCAGTTAAACGATCGGATACAAACACGCGAGACCTCGTGATTCAGTGTGCCAACGCGGCACTTGACAAGAAAGCGCTTGGTCTCGTCATTCTCAAAGTAAAAGAAATCTCATCATTTACGGACTATTTTATTATCTGCAGCGGAAGTTCGGACCGGCAGGTTAAGGCGATTTCCGACTCTGT
>Ga0272441_10015589_pt1 | contig 10625 bp, 6 predicted proteins | sample SSMProp6N_FD_193582 | JGI IMG/M metagenome (GOLD analysis project Ga0272441, IMG submission 193582) | Marine sediment archaeal communities from Little Sippewissett salt marsh, Falmouth, MA, United States - SSM-Prop-6N | ecosystem: Environmental > Aquatic > Marine > Wetlands > Sediment ...
GATGGTGGCAGCCCACGGGCTGGTCTCCTGGATCTCTCCGTTCTCGTCGGGGATGTAGACGTGCGGGAACATGCGGCTCCACGCCTGCCCGCCCTCGCCAGCGATGAGCCCGTACAGCACCTGCTGAGGGCGCATCAACGGCTCCACGCCACCCAGAACTATCTGCGCGGCGTCGCTTCCTAGCACGTTAGTGGCAAGCCTCTTCCAGAAGCCCTCGCCGTCGTTGGCGGCACGCACGGCGTTGATCGCCGCCTCGCCACGAGCCTGGCGGTAGCCCTCCCGGATGCCCTGGATGGTGTGGTAGCCAGCGTCATTGAGATCTCGCCGTGTCTCGGCGGACTCCACCGACAGCCTGTCAGCCATGACGGGGAGGCCCTGACCGTTCAGAGCCTCCACCATGGCGTCGTAACGCCCCAACTGGTTCACCTGCCGCTCCGTCGTGGAGGTCTCGGCACGTGCCTGGTAGAGCTGGTCCATCGTTGCACCCTGGCGTGGACCACGGGCAGAACGGAGAGCGTCGGGGTTCAGCCCCAGCTCTAGCAGATCCTGCTCACGGTCGATGGCCTCAAAGGCCGGATCATGTGGGTTGTTGATGGGCATTGTGTGCTCCTACTATTCCTTACCCATGAAGTTGCTGCGACGGTCCCGCTGCAGGCGGTACTCGCCAGCGCGGTCAATCGTCTCCTGCGAGAGGTTGCGGAACTTCCACTCGTCGGCCAGCGCCTGCTTGTAGCGAGGCAGCGCCGCCGCCTTCTCGCGGGTAGCGGGCGGCATGGCGTTCAGCTCAGCGATGAGCGCCTGCCTGCGCGTCTTGTCCTCGATCACCCGCAGCGCTTCCTCCGGGGTGATGGCGATCCTGGCAAGGCCGGTCACGCGGCCCAGGGCTTCCTGGAACTCGGGCTGGTCGGCCACCTGGCCGCGTACGTCCTCGGGCAGAGCCAGCCAGCGCTCGACCTCGCGCATGGCCGTGGTGTCGGCCTGCGTCAGACTCATGCTAGACGGCAGGTTCTGCAGCGCATCCAGGCTTCCGCGCACGTCGCGCTCCTTGGTTGCAAGCTGCTTCACTTCCGTGGCCGACAGCGGCGGCGTCTCCTCGGGCGTCGGAGCCTCGATGGTGGGAGGCAGAATGCCCTGGCCGGACATGTACTGCTCGAAGTCCGGCCCCATCACCGGCTCGGTGCGGGTCGGCTGCGTGGTACCGCCAGCGGGCAGGTCCTTGCGCCACTCTTCGACGATCAGCTTCTCGGCCTGGCGCTCGTACTTCAAGCGGTCAGCCAGCGGCAGCAGGCCGTAGTCCTTGCCGTCGGCTTGCGCCAAGCGGCTTGCCGTCTGGGTGGCGAGCAGCCCGAACGAGTCGGCGTTGCCCTGGTTCACCACGTCGCTGTACGCCTTTAGGCCAGCTCCGCTGATGCGCCGTGCGTTGGTCAGCCGCTGGTCGATAGCCGCCATGCCGACGACCGTGTTGAGGGCCATGCCTAGACCGCCAGACACGCTGGCGAACAGCCTGGCCAGTTCGGTGTCGTAGTCGTCCGACTCCGGGTCCATGCCGAACGCCTTCGACATCAGTGCTTCCATCTCCGGGAGTAGCGAGATCGTGTCCAGCAGCGCCTTGACCTGCAGGCGATTCAGCTCGTCGCCTTCGCCCATGGACGAGAAGATCTTCTTGATCAGCGCCTTGTCGGCGGGACGGTTGGCGAACGCAGTCTCGAACGCGGCGAACGGGTTGGTCGCCAGCAGCCGAGCGTTCTCCGGGGACTCGTTGGCCCACACCTGCTGGAACCAATCCATCTTGGACTTGGCCTCCAGCGCTAGCTGGTCGCTGACGCTCACGTCTGGCGCGTAGGCCCGGTTCTCGAACTGAGATGTCACGTCCGGGTGGGACATGGACAGGCCCTTGTCGGTGGCGTACTTGTACGCCTTCACCAGGCTAGAATCAGACACCGTGTCGCGGAGCCGCGCAAGCGCGGAGGTCTGGTCCATGACGGACAGCTCGTTGATGTAGTCGTCCGACCAGTCCAGCTCCTGCTCCTGGGCGATGATGCGCAGGCCCTGGGCTACAGCCATGGGGTTGCCCTGTGCGCTGCCGATGCTGATCAGCTCGTCGGCTAGCGACAAGTTGGTCTGCTTCGACTCGGTCGCACGCGCCCGCTTCATCATGGCGGCGGGATCGAAGTTCAGCCCCATGCCGGACAGGTAGCCCATCCGCTCCGGGGAGATGATGTTCTCCTCGTCCTCACCGACGAACAGGCCGGGCTGGGACTGGAGGAGCGTAGTCATCCGCTGCTGCTGCTTCTCGATCATCGCAGTCAGCTTGTCGATGCGCTGCTGCTGCTCGTTGGCAAACTGCTGGGGCTGCTGCAGCCCGCCCATCAGGGCACCTGTGGCCAGCCCGCCGCCCGCCATGCGGGTAGCGTCGTCGTTGCCGAACGCGGCAGCCGCGCCGCCCAGCAGCATGGGGAGAAGGGTATCCAGCTCCAATAGCGAGCCGACACGGCCAGGCCCCTGCATCTGCGAGAGAGCTGCACGCTGCTGTAGGTTGTTCTCCAGGCTGTATGGATCGGCCAGTCGGCCATCCAGCGCACCACCCGGCAGATTGTTGAGGTCAGCCATGAGTTCTCCTTAGATGACAGCGTTGCCGTTCTGCATCGGGTACCGGTTGTAGAACGTCGGCTGCTGCACACCGGGGTTGGTCTGCTGCCCGCCCTGCATGCCCTGCATGCTGATCTGGAGCGGAATGGACGCGCCGCCGGATGCGATAGCCGAACCGATCTGCGCACCCATGCCAAGCACCTGGCCGGGCAGGTCGCTGGGCTTCTCGCTGGTGCGCGTCTGGTTGAGCTGCCGGATGCCCTGGTCATACCCCAGACCCACCTGTGCGCCCTGCACTAGCCTGTTCATCAGGATCTGGTTGGCGTTCATGGTGGACTGCGCCCGCTGCATGGGCATGTTCATGAGCTGCTGCGCACCCTGCGCCTGCTGCTGCATGGCGAGCTGGGCTATCTGGCGCTGCATGTCCTGGCCGATCAGCGCGTTGTTCACGGCCTCCAGCGAGCTGCCCTCGATGCCGCGATCCAAGCCCTGAGCCTCGGCCATGCGCATCGCCTGCTCCATGCCCTGCTCCATCTGGCTCATCGCTAGCTGGCCAGTGGCGTCCTGCGCCTGCTGCACCATCGCCCGGTCCTGGGCGTTGATCTCCAGCTTGCCAGCCGCCAGGTCCTGCATGGCCTGGTTGCCGCCCTGCGTCTGCGCCAGCCGCTCCAGCATCATCCTGGCTTGCGGCGACATGGGACCGGCATAGCTGCGATCCGTTTGCTTACTGGTTCCCATTCTTCGGTGCTCCTAGGTCGGTGAAGCATAGAGCGTACGGGGAGTGGAGGGCCGAGCCCATGGCCACGGCCACGCGCAACGCTTCTACGTTGGACAGGTGGATCTGGCTGCGCACGTAACGTACGCCTCGCCGCTTGAGGATGTGCCGGACTTTCACTAGCAGCTTGACGGCAATCCCCTTGTGCTGCCACGCGGGCCGCACGGCGAGGTAGTCGAGAAACGCGTTGCGCCCGTAGTGCATAACCCAGGCGCAGGCCACGAGCTGCCCGTCGGGATGCTCTGCCACGACGAACGTGCCGTCCATCAGTGACGCGTCAACCGGCGGGTAGTAGTCAGTCGAGGCAATGATGTCCTCAATCTCGGCATGGTCCTTGTGGGTACCGATGCGGTATTTCATGATCACTCCTACGGCTTGTCCAGACGAGTCAGTTCCAGGGTGCTACCGCGCAGCAAGTTCACGCTGCCGCCAGCTCCGGTTAGGTTCATCTGGAGAGACACAGTACCGGAAGTGGCTCCGGTGAAGAACACGCCCTCGACGCTGTGCATCAGAGTGGCCGTGCCGTTTACGGTTAGCTGAGTCTTGGTGGTGGTCGGCTCGTTGCCGCCCGCCGTGATGTTGTTGGTGAAGTACAGCAGCGAGCTGCCGGGCTTCGACACACCAATCTGCACATCGCTGGACAGTGCGGTTGTGCCTTCCACCAGCAACAGGCTTTTCATGCGGTAGTACGCATTGACGCCTACGTTAACCTCCAGCCCGCAGGTGGTGGCCGTTGTGCTGGTGCAGGTCTTGTCGCTGGTTCGCACGTCCCGCAAGCGGTCGTGGAACTCGCCGGTGACCGTACATTCCAGCTCCGACAACTCCATGATGAAGTCGTTGTCGTTGTTGCGGAAGTTGTACTTGCCGCCGTCAGTGGCACCTACGTAGTACAGATCCCCAGCGCCGTCACTATCCGTCAGGATCATGCCGCACGCCGTGTCGTCGCTGTTCAGGCGCAGCGGAAAATCGCCAGTCGAGTCCTGCCCTGCGTACACGATGCCGTCGCACAGCACGTCGCCGTCCACCGTCAAGTGGCTGTAGCAGCGCGTGTTTTTGCTGTTGAACGCAGCGAACGCCGCGTTACCTCCTGGCTGCAAGTATATCTCGCTGCCGGACTGCGTGATGTTTACGTACCCGGTGTTGTCCACCATCTGGATCTGGCAGTTGGCGTCGTCGCTTACCAAGGCCAGCGCCAGATTGTCCGTACCAGCTTCGATTCGCAGTCGACGGTTGAACTCGAACTCGCTGGCGCTCTCATCCCACTGGAGATACACTCCGAGATTGGTGCTGGCCGTCGAGCCATAGATGAAGAAGTCGCCGCCGCCCTGACCGTAGTTCATGTACAGCCGGTCATCGCGGCAGAAGATGTCGCCATCCACATCAAGATAGTCGTTGATGTCCGCGAACCCGTCCACGCGCACTGGCTCATCAAACACGAACCGGTTGGTGTCATACGTAATGCTACCCGTGGCAAGGCTAATTTCCTGGGCCACGAGCGTGGTGCAGCCGCTGATCGCGCCTCCAACCGCGAACGCAATGTCGCCGCCGATGTCGATGTTGCCATCGAGGATCAAGTTGCCGGATAGGTTCAGCGTGCCGGTCGGGTTCCAGTCGGTGCCGTCCCACGCCAGCACGTTGTTGGTAACCGCGCCGGTCTGCTGGAGCGCCGTGGTCGGGTGGTGCTTGTCGGTCAGGCCGGACAGCGCACCATGGTCGCCAGGGCCGCTACCGGGCGTCAGCCGCTGGAACCGCCAGTCCACGTAGTCGTCGCCTTCTTCCGTCGAGCGGATGCGGGCGCTGATGTCGTTGTCGTATGCGCCGTCGTTGGTCTGGTAGATGATGGTGCCGAGCGGATAGAACTCCTGGAACGGCAGCCCGGAAGTGACTAGCTGGGCCAGTTCCTCGGCTGCGCCATCGCGGGCTGCCCCTAGGTTGGGGTACTCGGCCTGGCCCTGCACGGCGATGTACGGCTGCGTGACACTGTTGACGCGGTAGATGTGCGCCAGCACGAAGTCGTTGTCGCCAGGGTCAGCCTGCTCCCACTGAGAGGACGTGCCGTTGAAGTTGTTGTAGCCGATCCGATCCCACGTGCCGTTGTACACCACGGGATACGGAGATGGGCCAGTGCGCCGCCAAGTGCCGGTTGCGCCTTCTTTGTAGTACGTGTAGAGGCCGTCGCCAGTCGTGCGAGCTTCTGCCGACAGGAACAGATCCTCGTCAGCGATCTCGCCAGCCTCCGTAGAGAAGACAGCGTCCGCGTTGTCGTCGCCGCTTCCATCAGCCGCGATGTCGCCCAGCGCGTGGCCGTCGATGAAGCGCGTGCCCTCGGTGTCGTGCAGGTACCGGTGCGTCGCACCGTCCATCACCATGCCGTGGCGTTCCTCACCGAAGTAGATGACCTCGTTGTCGCCAGCGTTCCAGTACGCCACACCACAGATGGCGTTCTCGGTGAAGATCAGACCAGTGAGATCGTCCTGGCTGGCCTGCAACACGCCGTCCTCATCGAAGTAGAATAGCCAGATGCCCTCGGTGTCATCGAACGTCACCGACTGCGTGCTGGTCTTGGTGAACTTTTGGCCCTTGACGTAGAACGAGAACTCGGTGGCCGGGGCCAGCGGTTCGATGGTGAACGTGCGGTTATTTGTGATCGCCATCGTGGAGGTGAACGTGCCAGGCCCCTCGATGAATCCGGTAGGCTCGGTAGCGTCTATCTGGATGCTGTTGGCGATCTCGATGTTCGCGCCAGTGGCGGCGGACACGCTGATGCCTAGCCCGCCGGTCACGCTGTTCACGAACGTCGGCTTGCCAGTGATCGTGCCCCAATCCTGCGTGTGGGCTTCGGGCGGGAACTCGGTCGGCTTGTTCTGGATGTCCGGCCAGTCCACGCTGACGACGCCACTGGCAGAGATGGTTGCCCAGGTCACGCTACCAGATGAGTAGATTAGCACCTGGCCGTCAGCAGCTCCGTCAGTAGGCAGGTCATCCAACCACTTCCAGTTGAGGATGCGGTGCCCAGCAACGTCGATGTCGTCTTGTGCTAGGAACTTGCCGCGAATCATTAGATCTCCTCTGCCCGCCACAGCTTCACGATGCACCGGGTGGTGCCGGTCGTCAGTCCGCTGGTGTCCTTGGTCAGGTCCAGCGCGGTCGTCAGGTCAACGCCCGTGAAGGTGCCGAGGCCGACGGTGTCTGTGCGGTTGTCGGTGAACCCGTTGTAGATGTGCCACCCAGCCGTGGTGTTGGTGACGACTAGCGTGGTACGAACCTGTCGGTCGCCGGTAGATGTGCTGGACTTGGTCGTGCCGACGTTCTGGCCGTCGAAGAAGATGTCCATGTCGCCGCTGCCAGCGCTCACGTCAGCGTGCCACCAGATCTCCACCACGTCTCCAGACTTGATGGCGTTGGCCGGGATGGTAGGCGTGGCTGCGGACGAGTAGAACGCCGCAGGCGCACCGCCGATGTGCCCGGCGTTGCCGAAGTGGTAGCTCTCGTCCGCAGGCTGGATGGAGGTCGCGCAGTCCAGCACGTTGTTGCTGGCGATCACGATGCCCGTCCCGCCGTTGGAGGCCAGGATGCCGACGTTGGTCGCGTTGCGCAGGTTGTTGCCAGTGATGGTGGCGTACGCAGACGACGTGCAGTTGACGCCGTGCTGGCCCGCGCTGTCGCAGTTGTTGCCGTCGATCACCACGTACCTGGCGTAGGTCTTGATGGCGTCCGACGTGGCTCCGGTGATCTGGTTGCCGGTGATCGACACGTGCTGCATGCGGCCAGCGGACGAGCCGACCTCGATGCACGGAACGCTGTCGGTCATGCCAGTGCCGTCGATCACGTTGTCGGCCACGATGATCTCGGAGTTGTCCGTCGCGTACGCGCCAGCGCCGCCCAGGATCTGGATGCTCTCGGCGTCCGCGCCCTGGATGACGTTGTCGTGGATGGACAGGCGGCGGATGACCGAGCCGGTGGCCACGATGGACGCGTCGTCCGAGTCCCGCAGGTGGCAGTTGCCGATCACCACGTCGCGGCACGCCTCGATGTACACGTGGTAGTCGTTGTTCTTGAACAGGCAGTTGCTGATCACGATGCGCTCGGGCTCCGTCGCCCCGTCTGCCGTCATCAGCAGCGCCTTGCCAGCGAAGTCCTCGAACTGCACGTTGGAGATCATGCAGTACTGCGCACCGCTCAGCTCCAGGCCGTCACAGCTCTCGTTGTTGCCGTCTAGCTGCAAGTTGGCAATCACCAACTGCGCGGTCACACCGCTGGTGCTGTTCTTGAGCAGGCTGCCGGTAGCGCCGGAGCTGGCCCGGATGACACTGGACTGGCCGCAGCCGATGATGGCCGTGCCGTTGCCCGGGATCGTCACGGACGATGCCTCGATGGTGGTGTCCGGCGGGATGAAGCAGATGCCGCCGGAAGCAGCCGACAGGGCCGCGTCCAGTGTATCATACTCCGCCGCGTTCACGATGCTCCAGATCTTGCGGCCACCGATGATCTCGTAGATGTCCATCTCCAGGTTGTTCTCGGCCAGCAGCGGCCACTGGATGTCAGCAGCGCTGATGCCAGCAGTGAACTTGTCCTGCAGGTCCTGGACGAAGTCATTGAGATCTTCCGGCGTGAGGATCTGCTTGTCCTCGTAGGTTGGAAAATCGATGCTCATTACTGCTGCTCCTGGTCCGGGCCGTCAGCGAGGAACTCAACCTCGTAGCCCTGGAGAATGAAGTCCTCACCGGCTATGTCGTCGGCGGTGCTGATGTCGAACTTGAAGTACCGCCCGCGCACGTCCAGCGGGATCTCGATGCACCCGATCATCTGGCCGCTGTGCAGTCTACCGTCTGGGTCCACGCCCAGCCGGAAGTCTACGCCTAGCACCGGCAAGTCGAAGATGTTCTGCGACTCGACGATTGTCTGATAGGTGCCGTCGTCGGCCTGCCAGCGGACGTTCAGGTTCCAATCGCCGCGAGGCTGGATGAACAGCCGCAGCGTCTTCCAGGTCTTCATCTGGTGCTGCAGGCTTGGGTCGATGCTGCGCCCGTTGAGGTAGGCCGACTCGACCTTCATCGTGTAGCCAACGCCGAAGTCCGTCTTGTTGCGGGTCCTGGTCAGGGCCACCTTGCCAGTCGACGTGCCGTGCATGACGGACTGGACGACAGGCGATGCGATCTCCACCGACTCGACGAACGTGGTGTCCGTGTCCCACGGGCCTAGCCAGCCCTGCGTCACGGGGTTGTACACGTAGATGCTGCTCACGTCGCTAGCGCCGGTGGCGGCGAAGGCGAAGTACAGCAGCGACAGCGTCGGATTCCACGCCATGCTCGACTTGTAGAGCTGGAGCTGGCTGACCTTGATCTCGCTGTTGGACACGCCCGTTTCCCACAGGTCCGCGATGGGGCCGCTGGGCATGGCAGCCTTCATGTCACCGAACTGCTGCACGGTCTGCAGGGTCGTGATGCCCTGGCGACCAACCATCCACAGGTCGTTGCCTACGCGCTCCACACCCCGCTGCGTAGCCGCGCCGGTGTCCTGGGAGATGTTCTCCACGGTGTAGCTCAGCGGGCTGGAGCCTGTGATGCGCCAGATGCCACGGTTGGTGGCCACGATGCAGCTACCGTAGAACTCGCCGTAGACCGCCACGACCTCGTCGCCGCGCTTGCCCGGCATGGTGATGTATCCGGCGTCCAGCACTTCGTCCCGCTCTTCCTGGCCGTCGGCGTCCGTCTCCGGGGCGAACCACACGTTGGGCTGCCGGGAGGCGGTGAAGTATACACGCAGCGGGTAGCGCTTGTCACCGGCGGCGAAGATGCGCGTCCGGTGCTCCGTGCCGAACCGCACGTTCGGAGCGTCGTCCAGCAGCACCGGGTCGGACTTGCCGTCCCAGCGGTACACCTTGGAGCTGAACCCCGTGTCACCGGCGAAGATGATCAGGTCGTCCTTCACCTGAGCAAACGACACGTCCGGGCCGACCAGCTCCAGGAGCGGCGACCACAGCTTCTTCAGTCCGTTGTCCACGTACAGGTACTTCTCGCCAGACACTAGTAGCGAGCGCCGCACGGCGGCACCGCCAGCGATGGTCTTGAAGTCCGTGCCAGCACCCAGCCGCTCCGCCTCGAACGCATCCTCGGCAGCCCCATCCATCATCAGGTCGGTGATGTAGATGGTGTACTGCAGGCTGTCGCCGCCCACGCCAACGTCGTAGCTGTTGAAGTGGAACTCCAGGTAGTCGCCCTCGGTCATCGCGCTATACGCGGTCAAGCCGGACACGGCGCTGGTGCCAAGCAGCTCGTCGTTCACGTAGACCGACATGTTGCCGTCCGCGTCGAACCGGATCTCGAACGTGGACACGCCCGCGTCCGATAGCGCGTAGGTGGCTAGCTCCGTCCACGAGCCCGTGTACACGTCCACGCCTGCGCCCCGGATGCGGATGGCATACGGGTCGTCGGCGGCACGCGCCTTAGCGGACACGATGAACTGGCCGTCCGTCGGCATGCCCGTGGTCTGCACGGAGAACCGCAGCGACCAGTCGGCGTCGTCGCTGTCCTCCTGCGTCCCGGTGACAGCCCGCCCGATGATCTCGGTCGTGGTGCTGCCCTCCTCGGACAGGACGTTGACGTTCAGCTTGTTACGGACGGCGCTGAACCGCACCTTGTTGGTGTTCTCGCTCTCGTTCCAGTTGTTCAGCGTCTTGAACATCTCATAGAACGTGAAGCCGTCGGTGCCCACGGGCTGCTGGATCGTCTGACCCCACTGGCCTAGCCCGGGCCGCTTGCTGATGGTACCGTCCAGGTCGGCGTAGCAGTTCTCTGCCTGCCACAACGCGGCCTCGGGGATGGTACCTTGCTGGCCAGCCGTAGTTAGCGAGCCACGCAGCGGCATGTTGTTGATTGTATACCGCACTCTGGGCATGGCTACCTACCTAAAGCGAATGTTCTCGATCTGGTCGAATGCAGCGCCGTAGTCGTAGCGCATGCCTCCGCGCCAGCGACGGTGCTGGGCCATGCGGTGCTTGCCGCTAGGGCTGAACTGCATGCGGTCGTGCGACACGTTGCCTGCGCCCTGCGCCTGGTTGATCGTACGGATCATGTCCTGGAGAACGAGCTGCGTCTTCTGCGAGTCCTCGTAGTCGCGGTTCGCGAGCTGCAGCATGCACTCGATGGCGATGCTCTCGTGCGACTTGGGCAGCAGCACGCGGTCTTCGTCCGTCTCGATCTCCGGGTGGTTCTTCTGGTACGTGAACGTCAGAATCCTGGCGTTCAGCGGGTACGGATCG
>Ga0272441_10015590_pt1 | contig 10625 bp, 6 predicted proteins | sample SSMProp6N_FD_193582 | JGI IMG/M metagenome (GOLD analysis project Ga0272441, IMG submission 193582) | Marine sediment archaeal communities from Little Sippewissett salt marsh, Falmouth, MA, United States - SSM-Prop-6N | ecosystem: Environmental > Aquatic > Marine > Wetlands > Sediment ...
GGGCGGGCCATCAGCCTGGACCTCCTCAGCCTGCAGAGCCCGGAGAAGGCGGAGGAGATCGCGCTCGGGGAGCTCATCGGGGAGAACGACAGGCAGCTGCTGCAGGAGCAGTGCACCTTCCTGGGTGAGGCGGGGCAGTGGGAGTCCTTCGGGCTGCGGCAGCAGCGGGAAGCGTGGAGCGAGGTCATCAAGTTCCGGGCCGCTGCGGAGAGGCTGGGCGGCGACGTGCTCGACCGCCTGCGCCAGAGGAAGGGCTACACATCCTTCCGGGGATTCCGCTTCACGGTCCTGGAGGAGAAGCTCGAGGCCGCCGGCAGGCTGGCGGGGGAGATACGGGTCTCCTACTCCGCCAAAGAGGGCCTCGAAAAGTTCCTGACCGCGTGGCGGGGCGCCGGCCTGACCGCGGAGGACGTGCCGTTTCTCCAGAAGCTCGGACGCTTCCTGGTACGGGGGGCGGAGAAGCTCGTGTTCGTGAGCCACTACGTGGGCCACGGCGCCTCGGAGGCCATCTCCAGGATGGAGCCGGAACTGGCGGAGTCGAGACGGCGTATCCTGGAGATGATCGAAAGCCCCGAAGAGACCATCTTTGCGGACGAAGGGGCCCACCTGGACGAGCTCTTCGGCGCCTACCGGGAGGGGCATCTCCGCGCGTACACGAAGATGCACGACGCCTACTACGAGGCGCGCAAGCCGCCGAAGCTCTCGAAGAACGCCGCCAGGGCCCAGATCGTGCTCCAGCGTCTGGCCGGGGTGGAAGCGTTGGATCGCCCGCCGGGCCTCGAGCGCTTCCTCTCCGCCATGGCGTCCTCCGGCCGGGAGACGTGCAGGCGGCCCGTCCGCGAGGAGCTCATGCGGGGGCCGGTCTGCGGATGCGGCTTCCTGCCCGGCCAGCAGCCGGCGGCCGCGGAAGTGGAGGACCCGGAGGGGCGGATCGAGGGCTTTCTCCGGGAATACCTGAGAATCCTGCGGGAACCGCGGATCCTGGAGTCCCTGGCGAGCCACGCCTACGCGCTGAGAGACGTCAATCCGCAGCTCTCGGGGCAGCTCAAGAAGGTGGGGTCGGATCTCGGCTCCGGGAATTCGAGCGCTTCCACGCTGGTGAAGTCCTGCGACGAGACCACGGTCAGAGAGCTGGCGGGCGCCCTGAGCGGCAGGATAAAGCTCCAGCGGCGGTCGCTCGGGGACCTGGCGGCGAAGCTCGCAGGCAGGCGGCTGCCGCCGGCGAGAATCGAGGCGCTGGTCGCCCAATGGCTGGGCGACCGCGAAGAGGGAACGCTCATTGCCGTGGACGAGCTGGAAGGCGGCGGCGAGGCGGCCCGTTCGGCGGAAGCGGGGTGGTGGGCGCTTCTGCACCCGGAGCTCTTCGGCGGGTCGGGGGCCGCTGCCGAGACAGAGAGCGCCGCGGGGGCGCCCGGGGGGGGTGCCGCGGCCGCCGCTTCGGCAGCCGGGCAGATGGAGGAGTCGCTGGAGGAGGCGTTTCCCGCCGAGCGGCTCCGCGAAGCCCTCGAGCGTCTGGGCGAGGAGCAGCTCCTGGATTTCATCCGCTCCGAAGCCTTCCACACGGGGGCTGTCCGGGCGGCCTGGAAGCTGCTGACCCTTCGCGTGCTTCAGGGGCGCGGCGGGGCCCTGCCCGGCGCCTCACGGCCCGCCTCGCGTCACGTCCTCCCCGGCCGCGCGCGGGAGATCGAGCGCCGCGCTGCGGCCCTCCAGAAGGCGGCGGCCCGCATGGAGCTGCCGTTCCCCGGGCGCCTCGGCACCCGGCTGCCACTGGAAGAGCTCCTGATGGATCCATGGATAGACGATGGCCTCCAAACGGCCGTTTTCGACTGGCTCCGGGAAGCCGAGAAGCTGAGCAGCGACTGGCTGGCCGGCCTGCAGCCCGTGCCCGCCGTGGACCTCGCGGAGGGGCCGCTGGTTTTCGTCGTGGACGCGGTTCCGCCGGACGTGTGGCTCGAAGCACTGGGACTGACGGAAGCGGACGGGGGCGCGTCCGAAGGCGGTGTCGCGTCCGGAGCCGGGCGAGGGGTGGTCGCAGGCGCCGCCGACGCCGCGGCGGCCATGAGCACGAGCTGGAACAGGCTGGAAGCCCCGCCGGAGACGCCTCAGGCCATGGCGCGGCTGCTGGGTCTGGAGGGGGATCCGGTGGATGGCCTGGCCTCACAGGGCATCCCGTACGTGTCCCTGCGGGGCACCGAGGAGCGACCGCTGCTGGATCTTCTGGAGCCTTTCACGCCCGGACGAGCCGCCGTTGTGCGTCTGAGCGGTCTGGACAAGGCGGCCCATGCCGGCGCCACGCGGCTGGGAAGCATGGCCGTGCGTCTGGAGCAGCTCCTGGCGCGGGAGCTGCCGAACATAACAGGACTCTGCCGAGAGCAGTCCCGGCCTTTGGTCATGACCACCGATCACGGCCTGTCGCTGGACCGAAGCGGCCTGAAGCACGGGGGCGGCGGCGTCTACGAGCGGGCGATATTCCGCGCACGGTGGGATTTCTAGCGGACGGCCCGGGAGCGATGCAGGCTCGTGAGCTTTCTCGATTCTCTTCCCATAAACGTATCTCAGGCCGAGAAGATCCGGCGGCGCTACGGCGGGGAGGTGGAAGCCATCGTCTCAGCCGATCCCTACCGTCTTATCGAGGAGATAGAGGGTGTCGGATTCGTCACGGCCGACGCGGTGGCGCGGAGTCTGGGTATCGGGCCGGACTCCGCGGTTCGGGTGGAGGCGGCGGTGCGGCACGCGCTTCGGGAGTGCGCCGCGGAGGGGCATGTCTACTTTCCGAGAGTGCCGCTCATCCAGCGCTCTCAGAAGCTGCTGGAGATCGACCGGGAGCTGATCCATGAGGCCATAGACCGGCTTGTGGACGCCGGCGAGCTGGTGCTGGAAGGGCGGGAGGAGGGTCTCGAGGAGCGGGTCTACCTCAGGAGCTTCCACGCCGCCGAGTGCAGGGTGGCCGACGCCCTTGTTGGAATGCAGAAAGGGGTCGGGGCGTGGGACGCCGGCCACGGGGGTGATGCCGCCGGCACAGGGGGCGATGCCGACACAGGGGGCGCCGACGCAGCGGCGTGGGCGCAGGAATCCATGGACGTGCCGCTGGCCGAGAGGCAGCTGGCCGCGATCCGCTCCGCCATGGCGAGCAGGGTCACGGTGATCACCGGCGGACCGGGGACGGGGAAGACCACGGTCATCCGGGCCCTGCTGGCCGTGCTGGAGAAGGCGGGGCGGAGTGCGATTCTCGCGGCGCCCACCGGGAGGGGGGCCAGGCGCATGGCGGAGGCCACGGGCCGGGAGGCGGCGACCGTGCACCGGCTTCTGGAGTACAATCCCCGGGGCGGCTTCAAGAGGAATCGGCGCAACCCGCTGGTGTGCGACTGGCTCATCCTGGACGAGTCCTCCATGATGGACCTCAAGCTCACCGGGCGTTTGCTGGACGCGCTGCCGGCCGGCGCTTCGTTGGTCCTGGTGGGTGACGTGAACCAGCTTCCCTCCATAGGTGCGGGGCAGGTGCTTCGGGACGTGATTCGCTCGCGGCGGTTTGCGGTGGTGGAGCTGAACCAGGTCTTCCGTCAGGCGGACGCCAGCAGGATCACGCTCAACGCGCACCGTGTTCAGGTGGGACTGATGCCCGAAATGGATCCGGACGGGGACTTTTTCCTGGTCCGCCGGGCCGAGCCGGATGCGGTGGTGAGGATCATCGTCGAGCTGTGCCGTGCGCGCATCCCCCGGCGCTTCCAGCTGGACGGCACGGCGGACGTGCAGGTGCTCACACCCATGAACCGCGGGCCGGCGGGCGTGGGGCGGCTGAACCGGGAGCTGCAGGCGGCGTTGAATCCTGGGGAGGGCGGCGGCCCGGCCGCCCCGCGCGGTTTCCGTGAGGCAGACAAGGTCATGCAGACCCGCAACAACTACGAGAAAGGCGTCTTCAACGGGGACATCGGCCGCATCACGGCGCTCGCCAGGCCGGCCAGGCGGCTGGTCGTGAGCTTTGAGGAGCGGGACGTGGAGTACGGCTTCGACGAGCTCGGGCAGCTCAGCCTGGCCTACGCCGTAACCGTGCACAAGGCGCAGGGATCGGAGTTCCCCGCCGTGGTCCTGCCCCTGGTCATGCAGCACTACCCGATGCTGGAGCGCAATCTGCTCTACACGGCCATAACCCGGGCCCGCAGGCTGGCGGTTCTGGTGGGGGACGAGAGGGCCCTGGCCGCGGCCGTGCGCAGCAACGACACGCGCCGCCGCTACTCGCACCTGGAGAGCCGGCTGGCTGCGGCAGGGGAGGCGTGACGGAGAGTCGGCCGGCCGCGGCGTGGCGTCGGCGGCGCCCTGATGCGCCGGCTCTTGGATGCCCGGCTCTTGGAAGACTCACGCCGTCATGCTATACAGGATGTCATGAACCTCAAAGACATCCTTTCCCATCTCGACTATAGGACGGCCTGCAAGCTGCTCGGCCCGGAGGGCGATCGGCTGATCCGCCGGGGCGGCAAATGGGACATCGATCCGGCGGGCCACGTGTCCATAGACAGCCGGCGCCTGGTCGTTCAGGTCGGCGCGGCCACGGTCACCGTGGAGGACGATCCCGCCTTCCCGAAGCGGCTTCACTTCACGTGCTCCGCTTGCGACGCGCCGTGCGAGCACATGGGCGCCGCCTTCAGCTTCGTTCTGGAGGAGAAGATGCTGCTGGGCCTCGCCGCCCCGCCTCCGGAGGACGTTCCCATGGAGAGCCTCACGGAAGCGCAGCTTTTGGATAGGGCCCTGAAGGACAGGGAGACGCGGGCCGAGGAGGAGAAGATGGATCTCGAATCCTCCGACGGCGGCCGGCTCTGGTCCGACTACGTGGTCACCAGCCGGTCGTCGGGCAAGAGCTACCGCGTGGCCCTGCGTGGATGGGAGCGCGGGGAGTCCTACTGCTCCTGCCCGGATTTCAAGTCGAACACGCTGGGAACGTGCAAGCACATCCTCTTCGCGCTGGAGGAGGTGAGAAAGCGCTTTCCCGAAGAGGAGTGGCGGAAGCCGTACAGGCGCCGCGGAATCAGTCTGCACATCCGCTACGGCGAGACGGCGGAGCTTCGCCTCCTGGTTCCGGACGATCCGCCTCCGGAGCTGCTCCCCGTGATCGAGTCGATTCGGGATCGCCCGATCACGGACGTCCCGGATCTCCTGGAGCGCATCAAGATCATCGAAGCATCGGGTCATAGCGTGAATGTCTACCCGGACGCCGAGGAGTACATCAACGGTGTGCTGACTCGAAGGCGCCTCGAGCAGAAGATGGCGGAGCTGCGACAGGAGCCGGAGCACCATCCGCTCCGCAGGGAGCTGCTCTCGGTGGAGCTCCTGCCCTACCAGCTGGACGGCATCGCCTTTGCGGTGGCAGCCGGGCGGGCCGTTCTGGCCGATGACATGGGCCTCGGAAAAACGATACAGGGGATCGGCGTCGCCGAGATGCTCAGACGCGAGGTGGGCATATCCCGGGTCCTGGTCGTCTGTCCGGCCTCGGTCAAGGGCCAGTGGCGGCAGGAGATCGCCCGCGCCACGGACCTGGACTGCCAGATCGTGCTCGGCGGCGCGGAGGAAAGGGCGGAGCAGTACGATGCCGGGGCGTTCTTCATTATCTGCAACTACGAGCAGGTTCTGAGGGACATCATGGCCATCGAGAAGGTGCGCTGGGATCTCATCATCCTGGACGAGGGGCAGAGGATCAAGAACTGGCAGGCCAAGACGAGCCAGACCATCAAGAGTCTCCGCTCCCCCTTCGCCCTGGTGCTGTCCGGCACGCCGCTGGAGAACAGGCTGGACGAGCTCTACTCGGTGGTTCAGTTCATCGACGCCCGCCGTCTCGGCCCCGCCTTTCGCTTCTTTCACCGCCACCGCGTGGTGGATGAGAAAGGGAAGGTCCTGGGGTACAAGAACCTGGGCGATCTTCGGAAGCGGCTCGAGGGTGTGATGCTGCGCAGGACCCGCGCCGGGGTCATGAAGCAGCTGCCGCCCAAGAACGTCGAGATCCTGCGCATCCCGCCTACCGACGAACAGATGGAGTTGCACCACACGAACCAGAAGATCATATCCACGATCTTGAACAAGAAGTACATCACCGAGATGGACCTGCTTCGGCTCCAGAAGGCGCTGCTGCTCTGCCGCATGACGGCGGACAGCACGTATCTGGTGGACAAGCAGGAGCCGGGCTACTCCAGCAAGCTGGAGGAGATCGGCGTGCTCCTGGAGCAGCTTCTGGGGGAGGAGGGCCGGAAGATCATCCTGTTCTCCGAATGGACGACCATGCTGGACCTGATCCAGCCCATGGTGGAGCGTCTGGAAGCGAAGTTCATCCGCCTCCAGGGCTCGGTGCCCCAGAAGAAGCGCCTCGCGCTCATGCACGCCTTTCAGACGGACCGGGACTGCCGGCTCTTCATGTCCACCAACGCCGGCGCCACCGGGCTGAACCTCCAGGCGGCGGACACGGTGATCAACGTGGACCTGCCGTGGAACCCGGCGGTGCTGGAGCAGCGCATCGCCAGGGCCCACCGCATGGGCCAGCGAAGGCCCGTTCAGGTCTACCTGCTGGTCACCGAGGAGACCATAGAGGAGGGGCTCCTGAACACGCTTGCGGTCAAGAAGGAGCTGGCCATGGCGGCGCTGGACGCCAGCTCCCAGGTCGAGAACCTGAGCTTCACCAGCGGGGTGGGCGAGCTTCGGAGGCGGCTGGAGGTGCTCATAGGCGAGAAGCCCGAGGCCCCCATCGACGAGAGTCGCAAGGAGGAGGTCGCCCGGGAGACGGCTCTGCAGAGCGGCCGGCGGGGCGTCGTGAGAAGACGGCGGCGGATCTTGCGCGCCGCGTTCGCCCTGCTCGGCAGACTGGTCGGACGAAAGGCGAGGGCGAGGCGCGGGCCGGTCCCGGCGGCGGCGGCCGGCGCCCGAGCCGAAGCGCGGGCCGCCCCCGGAGTCGGGAGAGCAGCAGCGGAAGCCCGCGCCGATCCCGGGCCGGCGACTGCAGCCCCGCAGGAACCCGAGACCCCCAGGGCAGCCGAAACCGCCCGGTACATGGAGATGCTCTCCAAGGGGCTGCGCAGAAAGAGGGACGGCAGCCTGGAGGTGACCATACGGCTCCAGGACCAAGAGGCGCTGGAGAAGCTGGCGCGCAGCCTGAGCGCGGTCGAAGAGGGGAGATGATGAAATGATGGAACGCCGCCGGTGCGGAAAGACGGGGCTGGAGCTGCCGCTCATGGGTATCGGGTGCTGGTCTTTCGGCGGCGGAGACTACTGGGGAAGCCAGGACCAGTCCGATGTGGACCGCGTCGTGGCTCTTGGAGTCGAGCGGGGGTGCAGCTACTTCGACACCGCCGAAGTCTACAACGACGGGGCGAGCGAGAGCTCCCTGGGAAAAGCCGTACGGAAAGTGCCGCGTGACAGCGTGCTCATCGGGACGAAGATCAGGCCCGAGAATGCTTCGGCTCAGGGAATTCGCGACCATCTGGACGCGAGCCTCGAGCGGCTGAAAACCGACTACGTCGACGTGTACATGCTGCACTACCCGATTGAGGGCACGGACGAGAGCAACGAGGCCGTTGGGTCCGATGCTGAGGCGGCGACAAAGAGCGACTTCTCGGTGGCCGCACCGACCCCGGACGAGTCGGAAGCGCTGGCGGCCCTGGCCGACCTGCGGACTCAGGGCAAGATAAGGCATATCGGCGTCAGCAACTACGGTCCCGAGCAGCTTTCCCGTATCCTCCAGCAGGGAGTGGAGATCGCCGTGAATCAGGTGGCCTACGGCCTCCTCATGCGGGCCGTCGAGTCGGCGGTCTTGCCGGCGTGCGTGGAGGCGGGCGTTGGCGTCATGGGCTACATGCCGCTCATGCAGGGGCTGCTTGCGGGAAAGTACGCTGCGCCTGAAGAAGTTCCTCCGGAGCGCGCCCGTACCCGACACTACTCCGGAGACCGCCCCGGGGCCCGCCACGGAGGACCGGGGATCGAACGGGAGGTCTTCGAGTTCGTCGACTGGCTGCGGTCGCTGAGCGGCGAGACGGGCCTCGGCGTGGCGGATCTTTCCCTGGCCTGGTGCGCGCAGAATCCCGCCGTGACCTGCGTGCTGGTGGGGGTGAGGAACGAGAAGCAGATGGAGGCGAACATGCGGTCGTTTTCGCTGAAGCTGGACCCGGAGGTCGCGCGCCGGCTCGACGAGAAGAGCCGGCCGATTCTGGAGGCGCTGGGCGACAGCGCCGATTACTGGGAGAGCTGGGAGAACCGCCGCAGCCGGTAGGCCGCAGCACCACAGGACCACAGGACCGACAGAAAGACCGATAGGAGAAACCCTGACAATGGCCATGCAGTCTTACGTGCTTCACGGAAGCAAGGATCTGCGGCTCGAGGAGCGGCCGGAGCCGAAGCCCGGCTCCCGAGACGTGCTGATCGACGTCAAGAGGGTCGGGATATGCGGCTCGGACGTCCACTACTACCTGGACTACAGGATCGGCGATTTCGTGCCGCAGCGCCCGCTGGTGCTCGGCCATGAGTTCTCCGGGGATGTGGCGGACGTCGGAGCGGAGGTCGAAAGCCTCGCTGTGGGGGACCGGGTGACCGCCGAACCGTCCATCGAATGCAGACGGTGCCGCTACTGCCGGGCCGGCAGGTACAACCTGTGCGAGAACCTCCGGTTCATCGGGACCGCGGCCGCGATTCCCCATATCGACGGTGCGTTCGGCGAGCAGCTGGTCGTGCCGGAGAGCCACTGCCACAAGCTGGACGAGCGCCTGAGCTACGGGGCGGGAGCGCTGGTGGAGCCACTCGCCGTGGGAGCCCACGGCGTCATGCGGGCCGGTCCGCTGGCCGGGTCGCGGGTGTTGATCACCGGCGGCGGCACCATCGGGCAGATGGTTCTCGCCATGGCGCGGGTCGTGGGGGCGACCGACATCACCATGGCCGACATCGATCCCCATGCCCGGGATTTCTCGCTCGACCACGGCGCCGGGGCCGCGTTCGATCCCCGAGACGAGGCGGCCGCCGCCAGGCACACAGGTCCGGGCTTCGATGCGGTCTTCGAGGCTTCGGGATCCCCGGCGGCGCTGTCCTTTGCCTACCGGTCGGCGGCCCGCGGCGGCCGCATCGTGCAGATCGGCACGCAGCCGGGGGAGCTGACCCTTCCGGCCAATCTGGTCATGTCGAAGGAGCTCGCCGTGATCGGGTCGCTGCGCTACGCCCACGTGTATCCGCTGGTGCTGGACCTCATGGCCTCGGGCCGCATCGAGGTCGGCGAGCTGATTTCGGCGGTGTATCCGTACGCGGAGATGCAGAAAGCCATGGATCGCGCGGTCGCGAAGCAGGGCATCGTGAAGGTCCAGGTGAGCCGCGAGTAGGGCAGGCGCGCCGCCCTGGTCAACGCATACCCGCATGGCGTCTGGACTGGAGGTCGATAGTGGCAGCCAGCGAAGACCGGCCTGGTCAGATAGCTTCCCCGACCATAAGCGAGGTGCTGGACACGTTTCTTCGGGAACAGGAATCCCGGGTCAAGCGGCCGACTTTCCGCAGATACGTAGACATAATCCACCTCTTCAAAGACTGCATGAACGCTTATGCCCATCAGTACCTGAGCGGGGAGGACAAGGAGATCTTCAACTCGTTGTATTCTCTCCGAAATCAGGGGCACCGGGAGTTCTGCGATATCTTCGGACCGTCGGAAATCCCATCCGCCGTATCCGAATTCCTGAGCTACTTCATGATCCGAAAGGTCATTCTGCGGGAAGGACCTGCTCAGGGCGGCGGGTGCCGTGATCAAGAGATTGATGAAATGGCTGGCGGAAAACGGACACATCGACCCGGAGAACGCCCGGTTCGGTGTGGAACGGGCCGGTCGGGCATCCAAGGAGCTCCCGGCCATGGAGGAGCTTTCCGAGCTCATGTGGCGGTATGCCCAATCTCACAGGTATGAGGGGATCGAGGAAACCGCTGAAGGCTGCTTCGTCGTCCGGCGAGTGGTGGGAAACCGCCTCTATCTGGAGGGCCTCACCGGCGGGAGGGTGGACATGGCTCTTCCGGCGGATGTCGCGGAGAGGTGCAGAGTCGGCTGGTCGATCAACCTATCCCTCGGCAAGACGGCAGCTGGGTGGAAGATCCTGGACGTCGGAAACGTTTATCCGTATTGAGCCGGAGCGCTGCATCTATGTCTCTATCACGGCAGGCTCACGGTGCGTTCATTTGCCGGTTCCGCGGCGTATGAGACGGCAGCTTGCACGGATTCGGAGCTGAGAGATGGATAGGTGCTCGATATTTCCTCCGTGGCCAGCCCTGCCGCGAGATTGTCGAGTATTACGGACACCATGACCCGCGTGCCTTTTGTGCAGGCTTTGCCGTGGCAGACCCCCGGATCCACGGTTATGTGCTCTCGCCAATCCATCCTGTTCTCCTTTGCCGTTGCCATGGTCCGTTCCTCCGGTTCCATGCTACACGAAGGCCGTATTTCCGTGCAAGCGGGCCCGCTCGAGCGTCCATCTCCCGTATGGTGATATGGGCTGGAGCGCGTGAATCCTGCCAAGAAATCACGCGATTCTCATTGCATATATGATTCTTTTGGTTATAATGGGGCGCAACATCAGTGGCGGCAAGACCGCCGATCAAGGAGGAGTCCATGAAGAGATTTAATTCAATCA
>Ga0272441_10015592_pt1 | contig 10622 bp, 8 predicted proteins | sample SSMProp6N_FD_193582 | JGI IMG/M metagenome (GOLD analysis project Ga0272441, IMG submission 193582) | Marine sediment archaeal communities from Little Sippewissett salt marsh, Falmouth, MA, United States - SSM-Prop-6N | ecosystem: Environmental > Aquatic > Marine > Wetlands > Sediment ...
TATCTTGGCCCTCACCTTTACTGATTGTTGCTCTTGTCGATCAGCAAAGGGTTCGTTAGAATGAATTGGCTTTCGTCACGAATGACAATAGGGATTCGGGACCAGGGAACCAGGGAACGTGATCCCTGTTTTCTTTAACCCGTCCAATTTATCTATAACCCATGTAATAGACTGATGAGACTCCTCGAAAAACTGAACGCCCAACAACGTCAAGCGGTAACCGCAGAACCTGGCCCCGTCCTTGTTCTGGCAGGACCCGGTTCGGGAAAAACACGAGTGCTGACGCATCGAATTGCCTATCTCGTCAGTCATGTTGGTGTTCCGCCAAATCAGATCATGGCTGTGACCTTCACCAACAAGGCGGCGCGGGAGATGGGCAACCGCGTGGCGCGTTTACTCGACGAAACTGCGGACCAACAAACCGGCGACCGGGCAGGTGTGAGTTTGGGGACGTTTCATTCGCTGTGTGCACGCATGCTGCGCCGTGAAGCGGAACGATTGCCCTTTACGCGCGAGTATGTCATCTATGATGACTCAGATCAAGAATCCTTGATCCGCACCTCTTTCAAGGAATTGAATATCGACCCCAAGCAAGTCTCACCGCGAAAGATCCACAGCGGCATTTCACGCGCGAAAAACGAACTCATCGAACTCAAGGATTTCAGCGCCGAAAATTACAATATGGAGATCACTCGGCGAGTATATGAACGGTATCAGGAAAAATTACGCATAAATAACGCCCTCGACTTTGACGACTTGCTTTTGTTCGCCGTGCGTCTGTTACAAGAACACAATGATCTCCGCCTGCAATACCAACAGCGCTACCAGCATATTCTGGTCGATGAATTCCAGGACACGAATACCGCGCAATACGTGCTGCTACGCAACCTGGCCGGCACCCAGCCGGATCTTTTCGTCGTTGGCGATCCCGATCAATCCATTTACCGCTGGCGTGGCGCAGACTACCGCAATGTTCACAGATTTCGCCAGGATTATCCGGATGCGCAATTAATCCTGTTAGAACAGAACTACCGCTCGACACAAATCATCCTGGACGCAGCAATGGCTGTAATCGATCGTAATCCCAACCGGCAGCCAAAGCGTCTCTTCACCGAGCGAGGCGATGGGGTGAAGATCACCCTGCACGAAGCATATGACGAGAACGATGAGGCTGGCTACATTGTGAACACCATTGCCAACCTAACCCTGATGGAAAAAACAGACCCCGGGGATTGTGCAGTGATGTATCGTACAAATGCACAATCCCGCGCGCTGGAGGAAGCTTTCCTCAAGGCAGGCCTGGCCTACCGTATCGTTGGAGCCCAACGCTTCTATGGCCGCCGGGAGATCAAGGATGTCATTGCCTATCTGCGCTTGATTCACAATCCAGACGATCAAGTTTCTTTGCTACGTGTGATCAACACACCACCGCGCAGTATCGGTGCGAAGACGATTGAAGTATTGCTCGATACTGCCAAACACTTGCAACTTGCGCCGTATGAAACGCTCTCCAGCCTGGTGACCGACCCGGACGGGGATGCAGGATCACTTATTACCGGGCGGACAAATCGCGCCCTGTCTGATTTCGGTCGCCAGTTGCAAGGATGGCTTGCGCAACGCGACGAGCTTTCCATCGATGCTTTGATCGATCGAGTCATGCAAGACATCGACTACCGCAATTACATCGACGATGGAACGGAGGAAGGCCAAGAGCGCTGGGCCAATGTTTTGGAGTTGCGCGCGGCAGCTCAGGAATTCGCCCCAATGGGATTGACCACTTTCCTGGAGCACATTGCCCTTGTTTCGGATCAGGATACACTGACAGAATCGTTGAACGCTCCCACACTGCTTACCCTGCATGCCGCCAAAGGACTCGAATTTCCCATAGTGTTCATCATCGGTCTCGACAACGGTGTGCTTCCCCACCAGCGTTCCTTCAACGATGCTGAAGCGATGGCGGAGGAACGCCGGCTTTTCTACGTAGGAATAACCCGTGCGCAGGATCGGCTTTTTTTGCTGCGTTCCTTCCGCCGCCGACAGGCTGGTGTTTCCACACTCAGTGATGCTTCGCCATTCCTCGACGATCTCCCACCAGATCAAATTGAGGGCATTCATCCCAATCGATACGCCTGGGATCAGGTTTCCTTCCAACGTCAAACTCGCTGGCGTGAATCCGCTGTGCCCGAAGCACCCGCTGACTTTCAGGCGGGTATGCGTGTGGCACATCCCCAATTCGGAGAGGGGACCGTTTTATCTACACAGATTGAATTCGGTGATGAAGAGGTGACCATCGTATTTGACGATGGCGAGACGAAACACCTGGTAGTGTCCCTGGCCAACCTGGAAATACTGACGGAGTGAAACCCTTTAATGACGCCCTGTGCGTTCGCCTAATCCGATGAACCCAGAGCGATTCTTATTACCACATCGATGAATGCCGTTATAATTCAACCCGATACAAAACCTTTCATAAGGTAGCCTCCATGAACATCTTTCTCACCGGCGGCGCCGGGTACATTGGTTCTGCCGCAGCTCAGATTCTGCTTGAAAATGAGCATCGGGTCACGGTGTATGACTCTCTCATCAAGGGGTACCGCGCAGCCGTCCCGGATGGCGCGCGTTTTGTCCATGCCGACCTCGCTGACCGAGAGCGGTTGGAAACCGAATTGGCCGCCGAGAGCTACGACGCGGTAATGCATTTCGCTGCCTTCATCGAAGCCGGGGAAAGCATGAAGACTCCGGGGCTTTTCTTCTACAACAATGTTACCCTGTCGATCGGTTTGATCGAGGCGTGTTATCAAGCCGGAATTCAGCGCTTCGTCCTCTCTTCCACTGCGGCGGTCTATGCCTCCAACGATGAGCCGCTGTCGGAGGACTCCAGAATCGAACCTGTCAACGCATACGGCCAGACTAAATTGATGATCGAGGATACCCTGGAATGGTATCGCCGCATTCATGGTCTGCATTACAGTGCACTGCGTTACTTCAACGCCGCTGGTGCGCTGCCCGATCGTGGTGAAGCGCATCAACCCGAATCCCATCTCATCCCACTCGTCCTTCAGGTCGCCCTTGGTCAACGCCAGGATGTGCAAATCTACGGCAGCGACTACCCCACACCAGATGGCACGGCGATCCGCGATTACATTCATATCAAGGATCTGATCGACGCGCACTTGCTGGCACTCGATGCCCTCGAGGATCACGATTGTCTAATCTACAACCTGGGCAATGGAGCCGGATATTCAGTACGGGAAGTGATCGAGACCGCACGTGAAGTTGCCGGACATCCCATTCCAGCCGTGGAATCCCCCCGCCGGCCTGGTGATGCACCGCGCCTGGTGGCATGTGCAGACAAGATTGCGGATGAGTTGGGTTGGAAACCGCAATATCCTGATCTGGAGCAAATCCTCGCAAGCGCCTGGGAATGGCATCAGGCACACCCCCATGGCTACGAATGAATCCCTCGCTATTGGATGTACAAACAGTCGTCGACACTGCTGTATTTCAGTAATTTACATAAGTATGTATTTCTGTAACGCCGATTAAAGCCCCATTCGATGTTGGAATTCACCAAGCTCCAACGGAATCCGTAATTATGCAATCTCCCCATGCTATAATCCCACGAGACAAAATTGGCTTTGTATTGAAGGAGTATCGTATCGATGACCTATAAGATTATCAGCGTACCAGGCGATGGTGAGAAGATCGCCATCTCCAACGGCGTATTGAATGTTCCCGATAACCCCATCGTTCCATTTATCGAGGGGGATGGAACCGGCCCGGATATCTGGCGCGCTTCCGAGCGCGTCTTGGATGCGGCCGTTGAAAAAGCGTACGGCGGTGATCGTCGTATCGCCTGGATGGAAGTTTATGCCGGCGGCAAAGCCCACGATCAATTTAGCGACTGGCTGCCGCAAGAGACCGTAAAGGCTTTTGATGAATTCCTCGTGGGCATCAAGGGTCCGCTCACCACACCGATTGGCGGCGGCATTCGCTCACTTAACGTCGCCTTGCGTAAAGCCCTCGATCTCTACGTGTGTCTGCGTCCGGTGCGTTACTTTGAGGGCGTTCCCTCGCCGGTCAAGAAACCGCAAGATGTTGACATGGTCATCTTTCGGGAAAACACGGAAGATATCTATGCCGGAGTGGAATTCGAACAAGGCAGTGAAGAAAACGACAAATTTAAAGCATTACTGCAGAATAATTTCCCCGAGGAATACGCGAAGATGCGTTTTCCGGAGACATCCGGCATCGGGTTGAAACCCGTTTCCAAACAGGGCAGCGAACGATTGGTGCGCGCCGCCATACGCTACGCGCTCGATAATAAGCGACGTTCCGTAACCCTGGTGCATAAGGGCAACATTATGAAATTCACGGAAGGTGCCTTCCGGTCTTGGGGCTATGCGCTGGCGGAACGCGAATTTAGCGACCGTGTATACACCTGGTCGCAGTGGGACCGCACCAAGGCCGAGCAAGGCGAGGAGGCTGCAAATACGGAGCAAAAGGAAGCCCTGGATGCAGGGCTTCTGCTCGTTAAGGATGCCATCGCCGACATCGCATTCCAGCAAACCATCACCCGCGCCCGCGAGTTCGACGTGATTGCTACGATGAACCTTAACGGCGATTATCTTTCGGATGCCCTCGCGGCACAGGTCGGGGGTATCGGCATTGCACCCGGAGGGAATATTAATTACGAGTCTGGTCACGCGATTTTTGAAGCCACTCATGGCACCGCGCCGAAATATGCAGATCTGGACCAGGTCAACCCGGGATCGGTGATTCTCAGCGGCGAAATGATGCTGCGGTATATGGGCTGGAACGAGGCTGCAGACTGCATCATTCAAGGCATACAAGGAGCCATCGCTGCCAAGACCGTCACCTATGATTTCCACCGCCTCATGTCGGGAGCGACGAAGTTAAAGTGCTCCGAATTTGGTGACGCTGTCATCAAGCACATGGGGAAGTAACTGGAAGTGGGTCCATCCAAAGCGCGGGCGCGGGAAGTCCATCAACGTCTCCTGGAAGCATACGGCCAACCCGAATGGCGCAACCCACTGCCTGCACTGGACGAGCTGGTATCTACGATCCTTTCCCAAAATACAAACGATGTTAATCGCGATCGAGCTTTCGATGCGCTGCGTGCTGCCTTTCCTACCTGGGAGGCGGTACGTGACGCAGATTCCGATTTGGTCATCGACGCTATTCGAACCGCTGGACTTGCCAATCAAAAAGGTCCACGCATCCAGAGCGTACTGCAGCAAATCACGCAGGAACGCGGCGAGCTCGATCTCGAATTTCTGCGGGGTTGGCCTGCGGGCGAAGTTTTCGACTGGTTAACACGTTTCAAAGGTGTGGGCCCCAAGACAGCGTCGATTGTGATGCTTTTTTCGCTGGACAAACCCGCATTCCCGGTTGACACACATGTTTACCGCATCAGCGGTCGACTTGGCCTGAGGTCAGCAAAAACGAGCGCCGAACGAGCGCACCAGACTTTAGCCGAGATCTTCCCGCAAGACTGCTACTATACAGCACATCTAAATCTGATCCGTCATGGGCGTGAGGTCTGTCATGCGCGATCGCCGCAATGCCCGTCTTGCGTGTTACAGGACTTGTGTGAATTCTACAGCCAGCAATTTCAAAAGTAGCCCATTACCAAAATAAAGGACGATACATTTCTTCCACAGTGCCTATAGGATAACCAGGGGTCATGATAAAAAAGCTGCGCTGGTACGACTACATCACCATCAACATTTACTGGGTCGGGCTGACCACGATCACGAGCACGCTCACGCCGTTGGTGGGGCCGATACTCGTTCAGCGCTTCGTTGGTGAATCGGTTAAGGGTTCCTTTCTGGGCAGTATTCGTCTGTGGACCTTGATGGTCGCAATTCTCACCCAGTCGTTTATGGGCATGCTGTCGGATCGAAGCACACTACGTTGGGGACGCCGTCGTCCGTTTATTTTCATCGGGACCCTATTAGACATCATCTTCTTTGGTGTAATTGGCTACTCCGCAAGTCTTGAAGGCATGACGGGTTACTGTGTCCTCTTTGCTGCCGCGACGTTGTTATCCATTTCTTCCAACACTGCTTACAGTGCGCAACAAGCGCTCATACCCGATCTCGTGCCCCAAGATAAACGAGGCCGCTTCTCTGCTGTCAAGGTTCTGTTTGAGTTGCCCGTCGCCATCATTCTCGTTGCCTTTACGATTGGGAAGCTGATCGCAGGGGGAAAATTGAACGCGGGGATTGTTGTGGCCTGCATCATTCTATTCGTATGCATGGTCATTACCATGTTGGTGCGGGAAACACCATTGGAGCAAGCGCCTGCAAGAGGCAGCTGGTCATCATTTATTCGTTTACTATCCATGACCATCGTTTTTACAGGCATCATTTTGGGTGTGGGAGAACTCGTAAAATGGATCGCCTGCCATCTCGAAGCAAGCACGCCAATGATGGCACTGCTCGTCTATCTGGGCATTCTGGGGTTGGCTGCGATGATCCTGGTCATTGGCCTGGGTGTGTGGTTGAGTATTCGTACTGCAGTTGGTAATGCGATTCGGGAGAATAAAGATTTCTTTTGGTGGATCGTATACCGCCTTGCCTATTTGGTACCGGCTTCGAACCTGGCCGCTTTTGCAATCTATTTCTTGCAGGGACGGTTTGGTTACTCCAACGTAGAAGCTGCAGAACCCGCCAGTCAATTGATCATGGTCGTTGGCTTGTTTCTGCTTCTCATCGCCCTTCCGAGTGGGTGGCTTACCGATCGTTTTGGCCGTAAGAGGATTCTCTTTGCCAGTTCCCTAATCTCGTCTTCGGGTACGCTGATCACGATACTGGCTCCAAACCTGACGGTTTTATACATAGGAGCAAGCCTGATCGGCGGTGGCACCGGCCTGTTTTACAGTGCCAATTGGGCATTGGGAACGGACTTGGTACCGAAGCGTGAGGCAGGAAGATACCTGGGTCTCGCAAATCTGGCCGGTGCGGGAGCAGGCGCCATCGGTGCCTATATCGGTGGGCCATTAGCCGATTCAATAACTCGAGCTGTTCCCGAGACGCCAGGGCTTGGGTACATGCTCTTGTTTGCCATTTATACAGTACTCTTCCTGATTTCCTCTGTTGTATTGATCAAGATCAATGAACCCCGGGAGCAGTCGGGCGAAGTGGACGAATCTGCTCTTGCGAGTTGACGGATACCAAACTGGATGTACAATCGAAATATCATTTGTTGATAACACAATCGTGATTCATCAAACAGCCGAGGGAGAGTGAACATGGCTAACGAAGAAAAAATCGGCGAGGTAACACATTACTTTGGCAAGATCAGTGTGGCTGTCTTGAAAATCAAGAAAGGCATAAAGCTCGGAGAGAGCCTGCATTTCTCCGGAAAGCACACCGACTTCTCCCAGGAAATCAACTCATTGCAGATTGAACATCAAGAAGTGACTGAAGCCGAAGCAGGCGCCGACGTGGCGATGAAGGTCAAGGAACGTGTGCGTCCCGGAGATACGGTCTTTCTCCTCACGGAATGAAAGTAGATCACCGGCGTCTGATTCGAACCAAATATCGAGACAAAACGTTTCAGCTTCAGGGAGCGACAGGAATCCGAGGTTCGCTTTGTTCAGGATGTTAGGGGTAAAGCGATCTTTATAGCACAACCGCGACCAACGCCCTCACTTTCCGCCCAAACCCGCCCCTGGTGCGCTTCAACGATAGCTTTCACAATCGCCAAACCCAACCCGAGGCCTTCGTAACGCCGCTTCATGTGATCGTCCACTTGATAGAAACCGGTAAAGATCCGATCGAGTTGATCCTCCGGGATACCGATGCCATTATCGCCAACTTCAATCCACGCTTCACGCCCCTTTCTTTCCAGCCGTAATTCAATATGGCCATCGGTTGGAGTGAAACGCATTGAGTTGTTCAGGATGTTGACGAGAGCGAGTGTTAGTTTTCGTTCATCTGCGATGATCTCGATCGGTGTTTCCGGGATCGTGATAGAAAGCGTCTGGCCTTTGGTTTCCACCAGACCGATTACTTCGTTATATGCAGCTTGAACAACGTCCTGCAGGGAAGTCTCTCTGGGTTCCATTTCCGCAGAACCCGCCTGCAGCATATTCATGTTCGTCATTGCTTCGATTAGTGCTCGCATTCGCAGCGCTGAGGAAAGCACTGCTTCGGCGTGTTCCGAGGCTTTCGTATCTGCACCTTCCTTGAGTAGAGCTGCATATCCCATGATCAAACCCAATGGTGTGCGCAGTTCATGTGATGCGATGGCAATAAAATCACTTTTTAATCGGTCAAGCTCACCCACTTCATCGTATGCACGCGTAAGTGCTTCAACCAGGCGGGCATTGTTCACAGCAACAGCTGCCTGTGAAGCGATATTGGAAAGGGTTTGTAAATCCATCTCGTCGAAATGGCCCTGGCGTTTGTTGAGTGCCTCCAATACGCCTGTGACTTTATCTCGAATACGCAAGGGAACTGCGATCAAGGAACGCACCTCAAAATTGATTGACTCACTAATATCACTGAAGTGTCGAGTGTCGCTTTCCACTTCGTTAATGATTATGGGCTTCTCTTCCCGAAAAACCGTCCCGGCAATTGATCCCTCGAAAGGAACGGGGATTTTGCGCAGCTCCAGCGGATCCCTGCCGGTAGCAGCCACGAAGCTAAGTTCGTGAGTTTTATCATCCGCGAGCAGGATCGATGCCTCCTCACTTTCGAGCAGGTCGGCTGCCGATTCAACGATGAACTGCAAGAGACGATCGAGATCCAATGTTGAGTTTAGCGTCACGCTGATCTCCACAAGTCGGGAGAGGCGGATCACCATGCGGCGTAAATCATCGATGTCGTATGAAGCGTCCATGCCTCAAGTTTAAGCCAGATGATTTACCTTGTCCATGCAGCATTGTCCCGTATGGTTCTTCGTTGTATACTTCCTCACAGTTACGATTGAATTCCAAGGATGAGTTGCAAATGAAAGTCTCTTGCCTACAAGAAAATCTTGCCAGTGGATTGAGCATCGTTGCACGTGCTGTTGCGCAGCGCAGTACGCTTCCTGTTCTGGGTAACGTGCTTGTCGCCACAGAAGATGGCCGTCTTCGGCTCTCAGCAACCAATCTCGAATTGGGAATTACATGCTGGATTGGGGCGAAAGTTGAAGAGGATGGTTCGACGACCATTCCTGCGCGCACTTTTGTCGACTTGGTAAATACATTTCCCAACGAAAAAGTCGAAATGGAACTCAATGTGCGTACACAATCGATCAATGTGCGTTGTGGCGTTTTTAATAACGAGATCAAGTGCATTGATGCCCAAGAATTTCCCCCTCTACCGCCATCGGACCTGGATGGTGGGCTCGATCTCAATATCGAAGATTTACGCGAGATCATTCGTCAGGTCATTTTCGCCGCTTCGGCAGATGACGCGCGGCCGGTTCTTACGGGAGTTCTAATCGAAATTGAAGGCAACGAGATGACAATGGCAGCCGCAGATGGATTCCGCCTCTCCGTAAGGAAAGCTCAGCTTTCATCACCAGCAAGCAACGCATTAAAGGCGATCGTCCCTGCACGAGCGCTGGCTGAATTGGCGAGAGTAGTCTCAGAGGAGGATGAGATTGTGACCATGCATCTTCCTCCCAATCGCGGTCAGGTGATCTTCCGCAGCAAGAATGCCGAATTGGTATCACAACTTATTGAGGGTCCTTTTCCGGATTACCAGGGTATTATCCCAACGAGCCACACGACTCGCAGTGTTCTCCCAACAAGTTCATTCTTGAAAGCCTGCAAGGCGGCCGATATTTTTGCGCGTGAAGCGGCGCATTCTGCACGGTTACGCATCACACCGGGTGGCGAACTTGAGCCGGGTGTTGTTGAGGTTTCTGCAACTGCCGCTGAGACCGGATCAAACGAAAGCATTGTAGATGCGACCATCGAAGGTGAAGCGATCGAGATTGCCTTCAACGTACGCTTCCTGGCCGAAGCGCTTAATGTAATCAATGCACCCAATGTCGCACTTGAAACCACAGGGGCTTCGTCCCCGGGTGTAATTCGGCCTGTCAATCAGAGCGACTTTCTCCATGTAATCATGCCCATGCATCTTGGTCGCTAACGAGCATTCTAAAAAAAATGTCATCTGGGCGTTCGGATTCATGATTTGATTAACTCACATGTATTTCTCTTCACATCACCTGAACTCGTCACATGTCTTTAATCTTGGCAGACCGCTGCGTAAGAAAAATTTTTCCTTTGTGTGATATGTGAACAATGACGAAAATGACGCAACGATGGAATTCCCGGTCGCGGAGCAGACGCCAGAAGGTAGTGATTGTCGTTATACTTTTCTTCACCCTTTTGGTCGTGCTGGGGGCTGGTTACTTTTACTTGCGAGACCAGGGCATCATTGGCGGGAAATCAAAACCTGCCGGCGGAGAAGCTGATGGCGAACAGAATCCTGATGACCTGAGCGTCGTGCTTCCACCGGCCTGGACTCCCACACCGTCCGGCAATGCTGAAACGGATTTCACTCGATGGGGACTTCAACTATCCGACTTGCCCCTGGGTTTCGAGAACGAACCGATGGATGAAGTCGGCGGGCTGCCTTTTGTTGTGGCGGAGA
>Ga0272441_10015593_pt1 | contig 10621 bp, 16 predicted proteins | sample SSMProp6N_FD_193582 | JGI IMG/M metagenome (GOLD analysis project Ga0272441, IMG submission 193582) | Marine sediment archaeal communities from Little Sippewissett salt marsh, Falmouth, MA, United States - SSM-Prop-6N | ecosystem: Environmental > Aquatic > Marine > Wetlands > Sediment ...
GAGCGCCAATGAGCTAGATCTTTCCCTGCTCAATACTGACAGGCGCTTTTCTTATGGCAACACCGACAGCCCTTACGTTAATTCGCTAGTATCTGCAAGGAAAGTACGCGCCTGGCTGGGGTTTGTTTTGCCCTCCGGATCGGCGGACGCCACGGGGGACGTAACCGGTTACCGGGTACGCACCGAGAACGGTGACAAAGTGGGGTATATGCCCTACGGGGTCTATTGGTCGAAGGATTGGGTCAGTAAATACGACAGCATGGAAACCAATGTTTTTTGTTATGATGTAGCCTACAGACTAGATCAGGAAAATTTTACCAAAAGCGGCAATTATAGCGGCGACGTACCTACTATAATCAATAGCGTAATGACCCAGGCGCTTGAGAGTATACCCGAACTTACTTGGAGCGTTCACAGTGACCTAACCGGGGAGACCTGGGGCAATGTGTACTTCGAGGAAAAAAGTTACCTGGGCACTCTAAAGGATATCTGCGCGGCTACTCTGTCTTATGCCTATGTAGACCGCACAGGGGTACTGATAATAGGCGATAAACTGAGCGCCGCCGCGTCGGTGCCGAGCTATCAGGAGCTAGACCAGTCTAATTATTTTAATTTTGAGAGTCAGCCGAAACTTGACGAGCTGATTAATACGATCAGAGTCAGTTATACTGATTATATTCTGCAGGTGAGTGATAGCATATACCCGGATGATAAAGAGTTCACTATCCCTGCAGGGGAGTCCAGTTTATCGTTATTTGTGGAATTCGACAACGCCCCGGTACTTGTGTCCTCCGTTTCGGTCGCGGTCGTCCAGGTATCCGGGGCAGCATCCCTGGCGAGCAGCAACATATACGCGGAGGGTGCCGACTTGGTCGTAAGTGGCACCGCCGGGTCAGTGTTTACCCTTACTATTACGGGGCAATATTACGAGCTGGAAGAAAACGCAAAGACCACGGCGGAGGACGCTGATAGCATTGACGCCTATGGGGTGAGAGAGTTCGCTTTAAGTGGTAATGTTCTGATAACAAGTGAGAGCCAGGCGCAGGCAATAGCCTCGGCGCTCCTGTCTAACTACGGCAGCCTGCGCCAGGATGCTTCGATGTCCTGGCCAGCGTCCTCTTTGGTGGCCGTTGGCGATACTCTAAAGGTTACTGAATTTAAAAGCGATACTGTGGAAACTATAGGATCGTTCATAATTAAAAGACAAAACTTAAAATTTAACGGCGCTCTGGATTCAGAAACAGCGCTACGAAGGGGATAAAATGGCCGATTATTTTACTACGCCGAAAAAGAACTGGGTTCCTAGCGACGGGATAGGTGATGAAGATCTAAACCGTATAGAGGCTAATATAGACGCTACAAGGTACGGCGCAAGGCGTGGGCTTACCGGGTTCGGCTTCCGGGTCGATAATACCGGCGGTACCGGGTACGACGGGTCAATAGTAGTTTTCGCTGGATCTGGCTTTTCTAATAACGGCGTACCTTTTTACAAATCGGCTGCGCATATTAAAAATCTGAATACCTGGGCTGCGGGTAACGGCGCCGCCTACGGGGGCATGGCCTCTGCGGTTACGGTCGCGGCAAACACTTGGTACTATATTTTTATAATCACGAATCCAACGGACGGTACTACCGAAGTTATCTTTGACGACAATACTTCCGGATCCAATATAAGCGATGCTAGTTATACGGAAAAAAGATGTGTAGGCGCGTTTAAGACACGGGCGGCGGGTGACCAGGGATCGTTTGATTTGTGCGAAATGTACAGCACAGATGGCCAAAACGTCGTAATAAACCCCGATAGTATGTTTACCTGGAGACACCTAACATTTACCAATAGCGGGGGTATAAACGACGCTTACCAGACTATTACCCTACAAGAAACGAGCCCGGCGGAGGGCTACGCGCTGCCGGGTTGGGACGTAATGGCTCAACTGAATTTAGAGTTTACGCCTCATGCCTCGGCCACAACCAACGGGATAGGGCTATTGAGCACTTACGCCGGGGTTTTTACTACTCCCGGCCAGTTATCAGGGTCCCCTTCTTATTCCGGCGAGTTAGTTTTCCGCCAGAACAACCAGTCCGTGGTTAAGACCTACGATTTCCCTTTTTTGGTAAATAGTAGCGGTCAGCTTAAATTAGCCATGTATGAGGCCGTTGCCCTGGGCGGGGCGGCTAAGATCGCGGTCAGGGGTTACCACTATGATAGGTGGGCTATATAATGGTCGATGTGCTGCGCACGGGCAACGGGGCTAAAATTAACTATAACCGAGTGCTTTTAGTCCTTTGGTTTTTTATTTTTCCCCATAACAATTTTGCATATTCTTTTATGCTCGTTATAATCCTACTCCTTTGTTTTACCATTTCATCAACGGTTTAAATGCCCTTACTTTTTTCCATTTTGACGCACAGTGTAAATATCCCTCTCTGCCAGGACCAGCCAAGCCAAATATCGTAAATGTTGTAATTGTGTTTCCTCCACACCCACCATTTGGGCCAGCTGTATTTCCGAATGCCTGTGGCCATGCGTAAAACTCGATTTCATCCTCTAAACATTCCAGCCTTTTCGCAGCTTCTTTTATCAATTCTTGAACTATGTTAGTTTGATAATTCATATTCTAATCCCTAAAGTGCTTTATAAAGTTTTTGGCTGAGCCAAAAATAAAACCCACGATCGCAACGCCGAGGGCTAGACTGATTTCCTGTGATAACCCCAAGGCGGCCAGCGCTGCAGGGACTCCGGCCTCTAGTCCTTTTCTCAATACTTTTGTCCATTTCATTCTCTACGCTCCTTTGCTTGACGTTTGACAGCCTCCAATAGCTGTTTTTGGGTATAATCGTATTTGGCTACGCCCTCCATCAAATGAACATCGGCGCGGCCTTCGGCTATAATATAATAGATAAAAACCTTTCGTGTTTGCCCTGGCCGCCATAGCCGTTTATTTAGCTGTTTATTGTAGTCTAAGCGCCAGTTTAACCCGAACCATACCAAAACACGTCCGGGTCCCTTTTGGAGGTTTAGGCCGTGCCCAGCGCTCCCAGGGTGGGCAAACATTAAAGGGATCTCACCTCTATTCCAGGCGGCCACGGCGTCGCGCCTGTCTCTTATGTCTATGCCCCACGGGTACGTGGCTTTTAATCTATCGAGTTCATGGCCGAAATTGTATCCTACAAGTACGGGCTCGCCGCGATGGCGTTTTATTATTTTGTTCAATGCCCGGAGTTTGCAGGTATGCAGTTTTTTCCATTGCTTGCCCTCGCCGGTATACACCGCGCCCCCGCAAACCTGCAGGAGCTTGCCAGCTAGTACCCCGTTGTTAGCGGCCTTTATCTCGTCGCCGTCGACTTCCACTAAAAGATCGCGCTCAAACTCTTTATACAGTTTATCGGCCTTGCCTGGCAGCCTTATGTATCTCTCTATGTGCTGGCATTCCGGCAGGCCTACAGCGGCCTCGGAGTCCACGGCTATGCAGATATCTTTTATTTTTTGGTGGATAATCTCCGCGGCTCCTGGCTTGAGATCGTAGCCGAAGCCGTTGTGCCCGCGGTTAAAGAACCAATTTTTATACTGGGTGTATGTTCTCCCCAGGCGCTCTCCACCGTCAAGGGTGAAAATGAGAGGCCATAAGTCAAGCAGCCCTTTGTTTGACGGGGTACCCGTAAGATGTACCAAGCGCTTTATCCTGGGGGCAAGGGCGCACAGGGCGCCAAATCGGGTAAACCTGGCCGGTAGCTCTTTGAAATGGTTACAGAGGGTAATGCACGCCTGTAGGGACGATCTTACTGGGTGCAGTTTCCTGCAGGGCAATGCGCAAAACTCTTTGGTTTCTGGTAGGGATCCGGGCGTGTACTCCTGGCAATTGTCGCGGTGCCTGCAAATCATAGATTTTTCGTGCAGGAAAAGAGGGCAGCCGCGGCGGTGCATGCATATGGCCTTTTTTGGTACTGTTTTCCGATTGGCGCTTTTAAACCCTTCGGAATCGTCAAAAACTATCATTTCATAAGGCCAATCGGCTCCGGCCTTTTCCACTAGCCAAACAAAATTTTCCTGGTTGATAAGGTGGATCTTATCACAGCTCCGGGCGGAGCGCAGGCGGTCTAGCTCTTTGCCCTCGATGACCTGGAACGTGAGTCCGGAGGTATGCTCCCATGAAACTATTTCATCCGGCCAGGTATCACGGGCAACGCGCAGGGTGGACACTATCAAGCACCTCTTTATTTCTCTTGTCTTTAATATCTGCTCTATGGCAGTGGCAACGGCGGCGGTTTTGCCGAACCCCATTTCCGAGAAGCAAGCGCAAAAAGGATTTTTTAGTACGAAATCGGTCACCTCTTTTTGGGAGCCCCTAAGTAGCGTTTTTGGTAGTTTAGCCAAGCAGCCCTCCGCTGTAGGCGCAAACTATCCGATCTTTCGCTATCTTGAAATACTTAGGGTCTCTCTCTATTCCTCTAAACTTACGGCCAGTGTTAGCACAGGCGACGCCCGTGGTGCCGGAGCCCATAGTAAAGTCTAAGACGGTCTCGCCTTCGTTGGTATATGTTTTTATAAGGTATTCCATCAAGGGAACAGGTTTCTGGGTTGGGTGGAGCCCTTTAGCATTTTTAAACTCTATACGCTCGGTAGGGTAGTTTTTCCAGGTTGCTGTACTGCTATTACTAAATTTACCATAGCAAGCCGTACCCTGTGAATCTCCTCTCCTGGTTTTTTTTCTGGGGTGCCATATCAGCCCTTGCGGAAAGTATGGAGGCGCTCCCTTGGAGAAAATACAGATGTCTTCTAGTTTTTTCATGGGTCTTTTTTTAGCGTTTAAAAACCCAGTGGGCATTAGCTTATCCCATACCCAGCAATATTTAAACATTTTCATGTTACTACCAATTAGCGCGGTAGTAAACGGCTGCGCCGCTGTCATAACGATAGCGCCGTTGCCCTTTATAACACGTTTCAGCTGCGCCCACATTGCCTCTAGGTCTATTACACTATCCCATTTACAAGCGGTCGTGCCGTAGGGCGGATCGGCTAACACCAGATCCGCAGAGCCCGCGGGGATACCCCGCATTTCTTCCAGGCAGTCGCCTAATTTTAAATCAAATAACATGTTTTACTCATGGCCCAAAACTTGATATGTCACTGCACAGCATAAGAACATCGAATAACGGATCTTTCCTGTCCGCTATTTCTGTCATGGCGTCTATAAACGCCCGCGCCTTTTGCGGTGTGTCGCAACACCTGCAAGGGATATGCACGCTTTTTAGCCTTTTAGCCTCGTCCCTTTGCTGAGGGCTCGCCTTTTTGCCCGCAGCTTTATACTCTATGGTAAATGACAGGCTGTTTTTAAAATGTAGTCTGTCGTGCCTCCCTACGCTGCCGGGGGAGGTAAACTTATAAACCTCCCACCCTCGGGCTCTAGCGTAGTTCACGCCGTCCTTTTCTACTAGCGCCTCTCTCATATTTCCCGATACGGCCAAGCGAAATTACATTTCGCGGGCGTGTACTTTACCGTAAGATCCGGACCATAGCGAAAGCACTCGGCCTTATTCGGCTGCTTGTTATCGCACGGTATTTTGTAATAACACTTTTCACAAAGTGCGGATAGTTTTTTGTCCGGCATGTTAATTTTTCTCGGTATGTATACCGTCGTCTATGGATTTAAAATGCTTTTTGGGGTGGTTACCATTGACGAACTCTACCATGGCTAGATTTGCTATATCTACCAGTATCTCGTCGTTGCCTGTTTTTTGGTATAGGTCTAGCCGTTGTCTTATGCTTTTTAGATTGCTGTATTTGCCCTTGGCCTGGGTTCTAAGGCTACCATACCGAAAGTACCCCAGCGCTAGGCGGTTACGCATGTATTTTTCAAATAGTGGAGACCATTGGCACTTATACAGAACGGTTATGCTTTTGCATTTTTCAGTAGCCAAGGATATTTCTTTGAGCCCGCATTTCCAGCGCCACAGGTTATGAGCGAAAAATTTTAGCATGTTATATCCTCAAAAAGCACAGGTACAAACTTTTTAAACGTACCGAGCAGAGGGATAGCTATCTCTCTCATTTGGGGATGAGCGGCCTTTGCAGTGCGCAGTTTAAAAAAGTGCCGCCATTCCCTCATATTGGCAGTCATTACAGTTTCAGTTTTGAGAGAGTTAGGAAGGACGGATCGCGCCTGCTCCGGCCTCGCGCCCGCGGCCAATAGGTTAAAATACTCGCGCTCCGCCGTAGCACAAGCGCAATACCATGCTCTATATTTTTCCGAGCCGGGCGGGAAAAAGCAAGGTTCTATCACTGTTATTTGTTTCCCGAATCTGCCTTTCGAGTAGTTACAGTACCGGGTACTCTCTTGGCTGTAACTAGCTAGGCGGTGCCGGACAATCTCGTGTGACACGCCGCGGTCACAAATTATTCTAACCGTAGCGCTAGCATGTTCAATTACCAACTCATGCCCTTTACGCATTACTCGGGCTACGAACTCCTCATTGGAATCCGGGTCGGACGTATAGCAAGTGCTACCGGCCTCGGCTAAAAGGCCGAGCGGGTCTAGCGTAGTTTGAAGTATCTCGGAAGCGGGTTTTACTATTCTCATTTGTTTGTCCTTTGGTTAAAGTAAATTGTAAATAGCTGCGACATTTTCAGATACTACCCCCTTACCCTTGCATACGGGGCAGCATACTCCTGCAGGGGTAGGCTTTTTAGCCTTTTTTTTCGCCGCTTTCTTATTACGCGCCCATCGCCGGGTGTCGGCGTCATCCAGACACAAAAACGCCTCTTGGGACATTCGCCCTTTTATAAAGCGCATTACTCTGCGAGTCCCTTCGGTGCCGTGTATTTCAGTACCTGGGAGTAAATCCCCCGCGTAACCTGTTCTCGTTCTATATGCCGCAGTTATATCTGACATTTTCTATCCTTTCATTTGAATTATTTTTTTTGTTTTATTTGTTATGTAAAGGGTTTGAACAAGTAGCTTTATGGCATATGCCGCCGCCTTCGGTCACTAGGTAATAGCAGCCGTCGACGTAAATAGTTTTTACCTCGGAGGTACCGGTATTGCTGGCTATGCAGCTAAGCAAAAATAATAGGGGTAGTAACCATTTCATTTATCAATCCTTTTTTCTTCTAATAGCCATTCAGGCACTCGGATAATGCCGCCGTCGAAACCTTCCGATTCTATAACACACTTACTTTTGGGAAACCAGTAATCTATACCGTCCTTGAGCTGCAGCAACCACGCTAGGTGCGTTTCGTATTTCACGCCAACGAAAGATATGCTGCGCATTTCATCGCTACCGGTGAAACCCAGCGCTCCTAGGGTGCCGTCCCAATCGTCCATGAACATGTCGCTATCTTCCCAATAGTGCATATTTATTTCCTATACCTTTCCGCTTCATAGCCGTCGGCCTCAATGGGCAGCCCTTGAGCCCAGGCCGGGACTTCACACATTATTTTGTTAAATTCTTCCAGGGACCCGAAGTCTTTATTTACCTCCGCGACTATTTCATCATGGACAGTTAGAACTATGGGGTACCCAGCTTTTTCGACTTGCAGCATTTTTTCGCCCATGCAGCACATAGCCGTTCCCTGGGTTATGTTTTCCACCAGCTTGCCGCCGTAAGTAGTTTGCCGCCCATATGTTTTGGTTACACTATTAACACCAAAGAACCCTACTTGCATCTTATCAAAAGCGCCCTCTTTTAAATGGGGGCGGTGGTAGGCGATAGCGCGGCCACTTGGCAGCTTGCAGAAGAGAAAAGAGGCGTAGCCGCTATCGATGACCATGAAAGACACGCCCCGGACAGTTTGCACACTGCCGGGCTCCGCTACGGCTTTGACCGCCGCGGCCTCGACGTTGTGCCAAAACGAGACTATTTTGGGGTTTTTAACCCGCCAAGCGTTGATTAAAACCTTGGCATCCTCGTCCGGTATTACGACGCCATAGGTCGGAGCCATAGCCTGGAAAGCGCCGACGGCGCCTTGGTAACCGCAGGCCAGTTCTATGACCTTGCCAATTTGGCGTTCTTCTTTTGTTACTAGCTCGTAGGGTGTTTTAAACGCCGCTGCTGCGTTCAGTTTGTAGATGTCCAGGCCTTGACGATATGCCTCCAGCTTTTCAGTATCACCCGCCAGCCAGGCGAGAACGCGGCTTTCGATTTGGCTAAAGTCACTTACTATTAGCCTATGGTTTTCCTTAGCGGTTATCATACCGCGGAGGCACATAGTTAAGGCCTCGCGGCAATCGCCGAAGAATAGTTCTATTAGCTCGGGGTCACGCTTTTTTAAAAAGTCAATGCACAGGTTAGTACAGTAAAGGCTTTTGCGGGGGAGGTTCTGCGGCTGGAACAGGTTACCAGACCAGCGCCCCGTTGACGCTCCGTGAAAACGCAGCAGGCCGTGAGCGCGGTCTCCATCGATTATACTTACTAGCTTGTCGAACTTGGCCAAAGATGACTTAGCTATCATTAACCGTGCTTCGATAAGGCGGCAAAGGGTGGGGTCTGCTTGCTTTTCTTTTAGTTCCTCCAGGGTTCTTTTAAGATATTCTTTTTGCGCATTTTCAAGGGTGATGCCGAATTTATCTTCAATAAATGTGAGGAACTGCCCGCGCCCTTGGATATTGGCCAGGTCTCCACCAGTTATCTCGCTTACCTCTTCTAATATGTTTTTCTTGGCTTTGCCCGCTATTATGGTGGCGTTTTCAACATTCTTAACGTCAAACTGAACGCCTCGTAAATTGATTTTTTGGTCAAGTTCCCACAGCTCGCGGGTACGCAGTTGAAGTGGTCTGATTACTTTTGCGATCTCGCGCTCGGCTACGACGTCTTGAACGCAATAGTCACAAAACTGTTCAAACTGCTCGGGGTATTCCAATGGCCAGGCGCGTATAAGCATGCCGCGGTTTACTTTTTTGAGGCTCTTTTTAGGTTTGGAAAATAGTTGAATTAGTTTCTTACCGTCTTTACTCTTGGTTCGGTCACCTTTGAGCCCCAGCGCAAGGCCGCACTCTTCGAGCCCTCGGGGGAGGGCGAGAGCCGCGGCCTCGGCTGCGGTATCGTTCCAGTGCTTTGGATCGTCCAGGCCGCTAAAGCCCAGGACGTTTTTAATTATACATAGTTCGAAGAAACTATTCCAGGCGTTGATCTGAAAATCTATGTCCCCATACATGGAAGCATCCTGTAACCAGTTAGGCGCTTCAGTATCCCGCCAAGGCAGCCAAATCGAAGGGGTGTCATTGTCGAACGCCCAGGCCATAATTAAGACCTCCGTACTCGGGTGCCTGGAATAAGCCCAGGTGCCAATTTTACGGATATCGGCCTCGGAATAGGTCTCGAAATCTATGTATAATTTTCTCATATTTCCCCCTGGTTGCCTAATCTAAGAGCGGGTTTCCGGTTACTGTAGCCGGAGCGTCGCCTAGGAAAGCGTCGGCGGAGTCGTCCTGCAGCGAGCCAAAGCCCTCCATGGCCTCTTCTGGGCTCACATATGAGCCGTCGAAAGAATCGGCGTCTATGGGCACAAACTGAACGGCTACGATTTTGGCGTTTACCCTGCGGCCATACTGATTTGATTGTCCCCACAGCTCAACTTTTGCGTTGACATAACAACCGCTATATATTTTATCGGTCGCTTCTGTCATTTCCGTTTTGCCGTCGGGGTGCAATACCAGCGGTGGCTTGGGGTTGTTGGCCTTTAAGATCAGGTTACCCGGTTTGTATAATAGCTCCTCGCGGTTTGGCTCGCGCAGGCAAAGGCGCTCTCCCGACGGAGGGTTCTTCTTTAGCGCAGGATTCTCGGCGATTATCCTTTTTATCTCCGCCTTGATTTCAACCAACGCGATGGCGTGCTTGTCTTGCTCCAGTACCAGGGTTATGCCTGGCTTTACCGAAGTGCCGTCGGGCATGGTACCGGGGCCGTACAGTTGCGGAAAACTGCAGCGAGCTTCTCTGATTATTATAAATTTACCCATTTGTTTTTACTCCTTTGTTTATTGTTTATGGGGTTTAATCCTTGAATACTATTTCAAGTTTATTTCTATCGAAACAACAATTTCGTAATTCGGTTTCGGGATACTCCTTTCTTATCTTTGCCCACAGGGCTTTTTTCGTTTTATGCAGTAACTCCGAAGCCTTAACGTACGCCGCGTCTGCTACCTCCACATCGTTAACTAGCGATTCAAGTGCCGGTCGGTACTTTTCATCTACTTTTATGTTTGCTTCCATTTTATTTTTACTCCTCTGTTTATTGTTTATGGGTTTTAGCCTAGCAAATCAAGGCCGTTGAATTCTTTTACCTCTTGCACCTCCTGCGTTACCTCGATTATTTTGGGTTCACCGGGGGGCCTATGGATCACGGCATCTTCTAAGTGCTTGTAGCGGCGTTTATAGTCCTTTGGCTTTACCTTTTTCAGTAGCTTTTCCGCTTGTGTCGGGCTGATAATCTTTATCAGCTCGTAGTGTTTTTTCTGCAAGCCGGAAGTGCGAAGCGCCTTAATAACCTCGTCTATGTCCTCAGGCTCCCAGGCGCGGGGCTTAACAGTCTCCCGGAGGTCAAGGCCGGGCACTATCTCGCCGGAGTCTATTGCGTCCCTTATTGCCTGCTCGACGTCTCCCAGGAAAGCCTTAAATACCTTCGTAG
>Ga0272441_10015594_pt1 | contig 10621 bp, 9 predicted proteins | sample SSMProp6N_FD_193582 | JGI IMG/M metagenome (GOLD analysis project Ga0272441, IMG submission 193582) | Marine sediment archaeal communities from Little Sippewissett salt marsh, Falmouth, MA, United States - SSM-Prop-6N | ecosystem: Environmental > Aquatic > Marine > Wetlands > Sediment ...
CCAAATCTCGGCGTGATCATCTCGCCCCCTGGTGAGACAGGCGGGCTGGTGTTCGTAAGCGCCGCTCTGGAGCGAAAAGCGTAGCCATAGCTACGGTTTGAGTGAAAAGCAAGCTTACGGACGCGAAGACAAGCCTGAACCGTGATAGGCATGTTCAAAAACAGACTGTATTTTAATCATCGAGGCTTTCTTCAAAGCGACCAATGCCTTATCGGAATCCTGCGCCGCCTGGTGAGAAATGCGGGCTAGCAATGACGGGTGAGGGGAATAAAGGGTAGCGTCCCCTTTAATCCTCCCTTTAATCCTATAGAGGATTCAGGTTTGCATCGACGGCGTTGAGGCGCAGGCCGTCGGGGTCGGCGACGGTTTCATCTGGGATCCACGGCGCCAGGCAGGCGCGGTCCTGGGTGCAGGGGTCGGTCAGGGTTTTCAGGAACTCGAGCAGGTAGCCGATCTGTTCATCGGTGAGTTCAAGTAGCGGCGCAGAGAATAGCCCAATGGCCCGGTTCGTGGCGAGCTTGTCCAGCGCTTTCTGGGTGTTGATCAGCATGTCATCGGTTTGCCCGCTGGCCACGATGGAAGACTCCAGCTGATTGAAATCGTAATTGTCCACTGCGGCCTGCGGATTCAGGTGGTGCCTGATCACCGCTTCCAGTGTCGTGTAGGCGCCGGCGTGACTCCATGGGCCGGTCTCAGTCACGTTCAACAACGAGGGTGTCCTAAAAGCGTAGAGCGTAAGATCATCGCTGGTGACGCGGTACCGGCCAAAATCATCGGTGCCGGTGTCGCCATCGCCTTTGCCGCGACCGATCTGGGGCATGCCGAGCACATGGAAAAGCTCATCGCTGAACTTGTCGCCACGGTGGCAGGTGACACAGCTGGCGCCATCGACGCGCGTCGGCAGCATGAACAGCAGCGCGCCGCGTCGTGCCGCTTCGCTGATCGCGTTGTCGTCGCCCAGCATAAAGGTCTTCCAGGGTGAATTCACGAACACCTGCGAGCGCACGTATTCCCCGAGCGCCTCGGCAATGCGCGCGTAGCTTATGACGTCATCGCCATAGACCGCAGCGAATTCGGCGCGCCAGCCTTCGTAGGTCGCGAGGCGCGCGGCCAGCTCGTTGCGGACGTCATCGTTGGTGACCAGGGTAAGGAAGTCGAAACCGCGCATGTCCTCGACGGACGTGACCGGGAAACGCGCCAAGGCGGTCGGCAGATTACTGCCGGCGTTCGGATCGACAAGACGGTTGCCGAATTCGTCGATCAGCGAGTCCGGTGTGACGATGCCGAGGCCAAAGTCACCGGGATCGCCGTTAAAGTTGGGAAACTTGTCCAGGCTCTCGATGCGGCCATCCGCTGTCATCGCGCTGTCCCACAGCCCGGCGTGGAACGTCGATGGCGCGTTTCTGGCCACGGTCGGCCCGCCATCCCAGTTCGGTGCGGTCGAGGTGTGAAACCGGCCTGGCCCGAGAAGGTCCGGATTTTCGGCATCGACGCCGATTGGTAGCGACAGGCGATCACCGCCACCCAGCACTGGATGATGACAGCTCACGCAGGCCGTATCCTGGTCGAGACCCAGTGCCTTGCTGTAGAACAGCTTCATGCCGAGCTGCGCTTTCGGATCGGTGATACTCGGCAGCTCGCGCTCGGTGGTCGGGTCGCCGGTCATGCCGAGCGCCACAGCCACGCTGCGTACGCGCAGCGGTGAGATATCCTCCTCATCGATGGCGTCGCAAGCGGCCAGCAGCAAAGATGTTAACAGAAGCGCAACAACGGGACTCAACTTGGACATCGGGGTAATTTTTTTTCAGATCGTTTTCGGGCCACAAAGCGAATCAGTCGGCTTTGCGTCGTGTAAAAATCATTAACTAACGTTAGATAACCTGGCGGCCGAAAAGTTCAATGGTCCGGCACGAAGCGATTCTTGCCATGATTGCGCCTCAGCCTGCTCTTCGTGTGAGCAATCGTAGGGTGTGCCGTGCGCACCGTCAATTCGCTGTTTGCTAGCCGGTCCCGGTGCGCTCGGCGCACCCTACGGTCTCTTCGCTCAAACCTTGGCTATGTTTGTGCTCTTGGCTCAAGAACGGCACTTGCAAACACGAAACCTGTGCCTGATTCCTTGACCGTGGTGAGAAATGCGTGCTGGTTTGGTGCGCACGGCGCACCCTACTGTTGCCTCCCCCCGATCTCACGAATGAGCTGGACGACGGGGATCTGGTGCGCACGGCGCACCCTACGTCTCGCCAAACCGAAGCGAGGCAAAGACGGCTAAAAATTCGGTTTGACTGGCGCTTCCTTGTACATCGCGACACTGGCCATGATCTCTTCCTTGGCTTCATCCAGATCGCCCCAGCCCTCGACGCGTACCCATTTGCCTTCATCCAGGTCCTTGTAGTGCTCGAAAAAATGCGCGATCTGCTCGAGCAGCATCGGCTGGATGTCATTCACGCTGTTCGCGTTGCGGAATGATTTGCACAGCTTGTCGATCGGCACGGCGAGCACCTTGGCGTCATCGCCGGACTCATCGGTCATCTTGAGCACGCCGACCGGACGGCAGGCGATCACCGAGCCGGCGATCAGCGGGACCGGCGTGACCACCAGCACATCGACCGGATCCCCGTCCTTCGACAGCGTGTGCGGCACATAGCCGTAGTTGCAGGGGTAGTGCATGGCTGTGCTCATGAAGCGATCGACGAACATCGCGCCGGTTTCCTTGTCGACCTCGTACTTGACCGGATCACTGTGTGACGGAATTTCGATGATCACGTTGATTTCGTTGGGTACGTCTGCGCCGGAGGTGACTCTGTCCAGGTTCATATTAAAGCTCGCTTTTTTCTGACAGCGCAGATACTACCACGCCAGTGTGTGGTTTAACCAACCCGCTGTTCTAGGCGTGATCGGTCGCGCGCAGGAGACCTTTAGCCTGCATTTCTCACCGGGATCACGGGAGCAGGCGCAGGAGTTAGCCCGCCTGTCTCGCCCCCTTTGAGACAGGCGGGCTGGTGTTAATGAGCGCCGCTCTGGAGCGAAAAGCGTAGCCATGGCTACGACTTGAGCGAAGCAACCGCAGGGTGCGCCGTGCGCACCGCGCATCCTCGGTTTGGTGACCGCTTCCGGTGCGCACGGCGCACCCTACGCAGCACAGGTAGGCCCGCCTTGGTAGTGCGGCCGAAAAATTCTCGATTTCATTGTTATTGTCCGATTATTGTCTATCCTTTCTTGAAGTGGCGCTGTGTCGTGCATCGACCTGGATTGCGGCAATAAACGACAATAAAACAAAAAGAATCAGCCGTTTGTCTGCAATATCGACCGCTCTGTCCCTATAGCGCTGTCAACCGCCATTTTCTGTCTTACATTATCGTTATGAAAAATTCATTCGGATATACCTTGATCGAACTGATGGCCGTATTGGCCGTCGTCGCGATTCTTGTATCAGTCGGATTGCCGGTGATGAATGTCTTCTTCGAGAGCAATCGCATGATCAGCAACACCAACGAGTTGGTTGCCGGTCTGCATATCGCGCGCAGCGAGGCGATCAAGCAACAGTCACGGGTTACGATGTGCCAGAGCAGCGATCAGGCTAACTGCACGAACAGCGGCAAGTGGGAAGACGGTTTCATCGTGTTCGTCGATAACGGCGGTGCTGCCGCGGGAAACGCCACAGTTGATCCCGGTGAGCGTATCTTGCGCGTCAACAGCGGTGCCGATGGCAACCAGGTCACGATTCGCAGCAACGATGCGCTGAACCAGATCGCGAACTCCGTCACATTCACATCACGCGGTTTGCCCAAGGCCACGAATGGTGCGCCGCAGGCTGGTACATTCAGGGTCTGCGACGACCGCGGTTTGATCGTCAACGCTGATGGTGCATCGACAGTGGCGCGTGGTGTCGTGCTGAGTCTGTCCGGCCGTGTACGCACGACGAAGAACGTAGTCAAGATTGGGTCCTGTCCCTAGGGCATCCTTGGTCAGAATAAATCAGGATTTCGAAACGTCATGAACACACCAATTTCTACAAAGCGAGTCTTCAGCCAGCGCGCTGCCAAGAATAAACAGTTGGGTTTCAGCTTGATTGAGGCACTGGTGGCTTTTCTGATCTTGTCGATTGGTATGCTCGGGATTGCGTCATTGCAGACGATGTCGCTGAAGGCAGGTCATACCGCAACGCTGAGAATGGCCGCTGTGATGAAGGCCGATGAAATACTCGAGAGCATGCGCGCCAATCCTACCGCGGTGTTGGATTATGCAGCCGGCACCGGGGATTCGGGCGCTGACAATGGTTGTAGCCAGACCACGGTAGCGGCGGTAGTGTGTGCGCCGATTCAGCAGGCCGCGGATGATATCTTTCGGTGGAAGCGATCCTTGACCGATGTGTTGCCGAACGATGCGTCGACAACAGCCAGTGTTGTCGTCACACCGCCGGTACCCCCCGAAACCATGATCAATATTGTCGTGACGATCAACTGGAGCGAACGTAATGTGGATACCGGGGGTGCGACCAACATGAACTATTCTGTAACGACTCAGATGTAAGCCTTAAGGTTGCGAACGACGATGATCACAACAAAGACCATAGACAAACAACAGCAGGGCTTCTCATTGATCGAGATGATGTTGGCCATGCTCATTGGCATTATCATCATGGGTGGCATCATTTCTGTCTACAACAATACCCGTGATGTCCAGCGCGTGAGTGACGACCAGCTCCATCTGGTCTCCGATGCGCGCTTCGCAATCGAGACCATTGCATATGACCTGAGGCACGCCGGCGTATTCGGCGGCACCAACCTGGCTTCGACGATCAGATGTCACAAAGGCGACCCGAATTGCCCGACGGCCTTGCCTACCGCAAGCGATGATTGCGAAACACGTTGGTATTTGGATATCACCGTGCCAATTTTTGCCAGCGAAGCCGTGAATCCGTATTCCACCTGTCAGATCAGCTCGCATCTGGGGAATACCGATTTGCTGGTATTGCGTTATGCCGACTCTAACTCGGTGGCCACGACCAGTCTGGTCGCCAGCACCGCTTATGTGCGTAGTAACTATCAGGCAGGCGAACTGTTTATCGGTACAACGCCGCCGGTAATTCCGGACGATACCGGCGCGATGACCAACAATCACCTGCTGGTCGCGCGCGCGTACTACGTCAGTGACTTTACCGACTATGCCGGTGATGGCTTACCTTCGCTTCGTCGCGTCGATTTGGTTGCAGGGCCTGCCGTGCAAGATCAGTTGATACTGCCAGGGGTGGAGAATCTTCAAGTTCAGTTCGGCATCGACACCGATAAGGACCGAGCTGTTGACCAGTACGTAAATGCTGACCAGGTGGCTGACTGGACCAAGGTCTACTCAGCCCGCGTTTGGGTACTGGTACGCAGTCAGCATGTCGACAAGACCGTCGACACCAGTGAGACATTCACCATTGCAGGCAATTCGGTTTCATTTGCGAATGATGGTTATCGCCGTCTGCTAATGAGCAGCGTGATCAACTTGCGCAATATGATCCGGGTCGATGAGTTGTCAGTTGGAGGTTAAATGATTGCCATGAATACACCAGGAATCAATAAAATCGATTTGTATCAACAGCGAGGTGCCGTTCTGGTGATGGCGCTGGTGATGCTGACCGTATTGACGCTGATCGGCGTGTCATCGATGAGCAGCTCAACCATCGAAATGAAAGTGTCGAGTAATACCCAGCAGCATGACATCGCGTTTCAGGCAGCACAGGGCATCATTGGCATCGCGTCGAGTCCGGACAGCCCGCTGAACACCAATGACTACCAGATTTTCGAAACCGACGAAACTCAGCCCGGCTATGAGCAAAACATGTCATACACCGGCAGCAGCGGCAAGTCCGCGGCGACCTCGACCACGACATGGATTGGCTGCAAGGCACAGATCGGCAGCAGTCTGGAGCAGGGCAAGGCGCCCGTCGTCAATTTTTTCAACGTCATGGCAACAGGATCAACGGTGACCGGCTCGGCAACGTCAGTGCAAATGCAGGGTGTTCGCTATCCGGCCGCGGCCTGTCCCGCAACCTAGGTGAAGATTATGAAGAGCTCTAACATTGCAATACCGGCTTTCCTGTTTCTGGTCTTTTCTACGGCAACCGCCCAGGCGTTCGATCTGGGTGTTGAAGAGGCCGTTGAGAGCAAAGCGTTGAAGATTACCCTAGATGAAGAAACCGCAACCGGTTTCGTTTACGGAAAGATCTGCGACGAATGCGAACAATTGAAGCTGACGATCACGCCGCAGTCACGCGCTTACGCTGGCAAGACACAGGTCGGCATCGCTCAGGCCAAAAGCCGTCTGGGCCGAGAGGCCACGGTGATCTTCAATAAACAAACCAACGAAGTCATCCGCATTCGCTGGTGATGTGCACTCTGTCAGGAAAAACCACGGTTTTCTCGGACAGTACACGATAAATGCGCGCTAACACCTAGTATTAGTATTGAGCAGTTCTTTTGAGGAAACAACGATGAACACGCGCGTTCGACGATCAATTCCAGGTATACAATACGCGTTACTGGGGCTAATGTATGGTCTGTTCACGACGGCGCCTGCCGTTGCTGACGACATTGAGATCTACACCGGTTCGATATCCAGTAGCAGCGCATTCTCGGCGTCGGCTAATGTGCTCTTCATTGTCGATACTTCGGGCAGTATGGACGCTATCGTGATGCAGGCGACCGGTGTTTACGATCCAGCCGTCACGTATCCGGGCTGCTTTGACACCAATACGCTTTACACCGATATCAACCTGGGTGGCAGCGCCGGCGTCAACGGATACTGCACCGGGGCGTGGGGCTATGATCTCGGTAGCCGACCGAAATTCAGTGAGTCAGTTTTCGTTTGCCAGACCGGCAATAACGCGATCGCAACAGAGGGTTTTTATACCGATCGTGTCGGACAATGGCGCAGCTGGAATAGTGGTACCGGCAGTTACCGCTGGCGCGGAATCAGCAACAGGGCCAGTAAGTTCTTCGACAAAGTGGAATGTGAGGCCGATGGCGGCATTCACGGCGAGGGAGGCGCGGCATTGTATGCAGCCAACAACGGCGGTACGGGCTTTTCCACCAATGCCGGTTCCGAAATCAACTGGGCGGGTCGTAGCAGTGAAACCGTGCACCATGGCAACTACCTGAACTTCCTTGTCAGTAATCCGCCGGTCCCAAAGACGCGTTTAGAGGTTATGCGCGATGCACTTACCGAACTGGTCAACACCACCAGCGGGATCAATATTGGCCTGATGCGGTTCGACGTTGATGCAAACGGTGGTATGGTGGTGACGCCGATGGGGCTGATCGATACCACGCGCCCGGCCTTCATCAACGAACTCAACCAGATGTGGCACGAAGGCGCCACGCCGTTGAGCGAAACCCTTTACGAGGCCGCGCTGTATTTTCAGGGCAAGGAGGTCGACTACGGCAATGGTTCAGAGGCTGGGTTGCCCAACCCGTTACCGGATGTTGCGATGCCGAGTCACCCGGATTCGCGCCAGCCGTCAGGTGGCGCCAGATACAAATCACCGATTACCAGCGAGTGTCAGAAGAACTACATCGTGCTACTGTCTGATGGTGAACCGGTGAACGACACCGGCATAGAAACCTCCAGCGCACGACGTTCAAGAATTGGTTTGAGCGGCGGCTGCAGCGGAAACTGCCTGGATGAGATTGCTTTCACGCTCGCTTCGAATGATCAGAGCACCAGCATCAGCGAAGACCAGTTCGTGTCGACGTATACGATCGGCCTGCAGCTGGACCATCCGTTGCTGAAGTCGACCGCGCAGGCGAGCAAGAACGCGAGCGGTCAGGGCGAGTATTACATCGCCGAAAATGCGAATGAGCTGAGCAACGCCTTCAATAATATTGTCCGCCAGGTGCTCGAATCGGAGTCGACTTTTTCATCACCTGCGGTGTCGGTTAACGCCTACAACCGTTCGACCCATCTCAATGACTTGTATTTCACGCTGTTCAAACCCACGGGCAATCCGCATTGGCCCGGTAACTTCAAGAAGTACAAACTGCTCAGTAAGGTCGATACCGCTGATGTCGATGGTGATGGCAATACGACTGAGAAAATACCCTACGTCGCGGATGCGACGTTTGGTGAAGCAATTGACGCTGGCACCGGTTTCTTCGCTAACGGCACACGCAGCTTCTGGACGCCTCCACCGACGAATGATGGTCCTCTGGTCACGATCGGCGGTGTGGTCCAGCATCTGTTCCCCGGCCGTTGGGTTTTGACCAATTCCCAAGGTTACAGCGGCGGTGCCGGCGTCGGCGTACCACTGACACCAGATCTGACGCACTCAGACAATTTTCTTGACAAGTCTAACGCGCTGATCACGGATGCAATGCTGAACACTGCAGCTGAGCTGCCTTATGATGCCCCGACGCCGTACCGTGAGTCGCTGCTCGACTGGGCCAGGGGCTTCGACGTGAGAGACTTGGACCAGGATGGTGATATCTGGGATGCGCGTCAGGAGATGGGCGACCCGCTGCACGCGCAGCCAGCGTTGGTCCAGTATGGTGAGTATGCCTTTGACAGCGACGGCGATGGCATCAATGACCCGGATTTGGTTGGCTATGTCGCCACCAATGACGGCTACCTGCACGCGGTGGAGAGTATCATAGGCTGGGAGCTGTGGTCGTTCATCCCGCAGGAGCTGCTGCCGAATTTGACCGTCAACTTTAAGGACGAAAGCACCTCGCCAAAAAGCTATGGTCTCGACGGCGACGTGGTCGCTTGGATCAATGATATTGACAATGACGGTGCGATCAATGGCTCGGACCACGTCTATCTTTACGTTGGCATGCGCCGCGGTGGCAGTAACATCTACTCGCTCGATGTGACCAATCGCTACGCGCCGAAACTGCGTTGGGTAATCCAGGGCGGCATTGGTGACTACGCCGAATTGGGCCAGACCTGGTCCACGGTGAATGTCGAGACCCTGAAACTTGGCGGCAGCGAGAAGACCGTGTTGGTCTTCGGTGGTGGTTATGACCCCGACCAGGATACCGCGACTGTGCGCACGCCCGACGGCATCGGTCGCGGCGTGTTCATTGCCGATGCCGAGACCGGTCAGCTCCTGTGGCGAGCCGGGCCGGATGCGGGTGCGAATTTGCAGCTGACCGAAATGAAGTACAGCGTACCGGCGCGCGTTAAACCCATCGATATCGACGGCAATGGCTTCATCGATCGTATGTATGTCGGTGATATGGGCGGGCAGATCTTCCGCTTCGATATCACCGAGAGCGATACCTCCACCGATCTGTCGACGCTGATCAGCGGCGGGCGCATCGCTGACCTGGCCGAGGATGCGTCGATCACTGATGCACGTCGCTTCTATTATTCACCGGACGTCTCTCTGATCGTGGAGGAGGGTCAGGCGCCCTATCTGGCACTGGTGGCGTCATCGGGTTTCCGTGCGCATCCGCTGAATGCAGACGTCCATGACAAGATCTATATGATCCGGGAAAACGACATCTACAACGTGCCATCACCGTATGTCACCGTGACCGAATCGGATCTGTTCGACACTACAACCAATGCGATTGGGGAAACCGACGGGGCGGCGCAGCAGGCGCTGATCACGGCTCTGGGCAGTGCAAAAGGTTGGTACATTGATCTCGATGAGAGCGGCTGGATCGGCGAGAAAGGCCTGGCGGAACCGCTGATTCTGGGTGGTGTCGCGATCGTCTCGACCTATATCCCGCAGAACCTGGCCGTTGCCGGTGCCAGTGTCTGTGCGCCTCAGGCCGGGACAGGGTCGGTCTACTACCTGAATGTGACTGATGGCACACCGACCTTCAACCTGGCCGGCACTGTCGACAAGAAGCGAGAAGATCGCAGGACTTACCTGAAACGCAGCGGTATCCCGCCGTCACCATCGGTCATTGTCACCGAGGATGGTCCGGTCACAATCTGTATCGGTACCGAATGCAACAAGGCTGAGCTGAATCTGGATCTGCAGAAGATGTACTGGTACGAAGTCGAACAATAAAGATAAACGGAACAGGTAGAGCGATGAACAGAAACTCTGGATTTACCCTGATCGAGCTGATGATCGTGGTCGCGATCATCGGCGTCATCGGTGCGATAGCTTATCCGAGCTATGACAGCTACATGAAAAAGAGCCGCCGTGCCGATGCCAAAACCGGGTTGACGCGAATGGCCGATAGGCAGGAACGCTTCTATTTGCAGAACAATACTTACACCACCAATACGGCCAGTGTCGGTGGTACCGGCACCGATGAGAATTATTATGTGCTGTCGATCGACGCTGCGGATGTGAACGGATTCGCACTGACGGCGACGGCCGTCGCCGGCGGGCCGCAGGCGACCGACAATACCACCAACAACGGCGACTGCACCGTGATGCAGTTGACATCGACCGGCTTAAAGACGCCGGATCCTTGCTGGTGATGGTTTCGCAACGCAAAGACGCAGAGCCTTTTATTGAGAGGCGGAGCGGCTTCAGCCGCGAATTGTCAGTGCTGACATTGCGAGACAGGTAGGGTGCGCCGTGCGCACCGGAATTCGTGTTTAAAAACCAATCTCGGTCGAGTGGTGCGCACGGCGCACCCTACGGTCTCCTCACTCTGACTGCAGCTACGGC
>Ga0272441_10015595_pt1 | contig 10621 bp, 8 predicted proteins | sample SSMProp6N_FD_193582 | JGI IMG/M metagenome (GOLD analysis project Ga0272441, IMG submission 193582) | Marine sediment archaeal communities from Little Sippewissett salt marsh, Falmouth, MA, United States - SSM-Prop-6N | ecosystem: Environmental > Aquatic > Marine > Wetlands > Sediment ...
GACCTCTCCCCCTATAAAAGCCGGCAGGAGATCGATGAGGCCATGGCTCCGATCATCCCGGACCTGCAGGTGCGCCAGTTTCTGCAGATGAACGTGGAGCGCACCGACGGGGGATTCCGCTGGAAGCTCAACGTGCCGGCTCTCCAATCGAGCGAGTTCCTGCAGGGCCCGGATTTCTCCGTATTCGCGAAACCCTACGAAGGCCCGGCCCTGTTGATCGCAGGCGGTGAGTCGCCCTTTGCCCGGGAGAGCGACCGGCCCCGCTTCCACGAGTACTTCCCCAACGGCACAATCGAGGTCCTGGAGGACTGTGGGCACTGGCTGCACTATATCTGCTCTCAGGAGTTTCAGGGCGTTGTGGGGCAGTTCATCGAGACGCTCTGATCAGATGCGCTTCGCAATCCTCGGAAGACCGGAAGGCCTCCCGGAGACCCGCCAGGTAGGGAACGATCCTGTCGTTTTTCACGCTCCCCGTGCCGTCGTAAGTCAGGGTGACTACGGGAACACCGGTGAGCTCTTCGATCCGGCTGGCCATGGCCTCGGTAACCAGGGAGGGACAGCAGAAGGCGGGATTGGTCTGAACAAACAGTCGCAGGTCCGGATAGGCCTCCACCAGATGAGCTATCTTCAGCAGGTTGTCCCAGGACTCGCCGTGGTGCTCCATTCGTACGTGGTAACAGCCCAGGGTTTGTTCCGGATTCACGTTCGCGAAACGCGGCGGCGGTCCGGTGAGTTCACCCCCGTAGGTGAAGAACTTCCTCTCCAACAGTTTTACCAATACCAGTAGGCTTCGAAATTTCGCCAACAGAAGGATCTGGTGCTCCCGGGTCCATTTCTTGAAGAGTGCCGGCGCGGTGATGCGGAGGTACTCGCTGTACGGCGTGGTTACCACCTCGCCCCCGTAAGCCTCGATGAAGCGAATCAGATCCTGGTTCATGACCTCGTTGTCCCGAACGTAGAAATCCCCGAAAATCGCCACTTTGGGCCGATGTCGCTCCAATATCTGCAGGCTCGAAAACATCTCGAGCACTTCCCGAAAAGCCTCCTCCCGGGAGCGCTTGTTCAGGAAGGAATCCAACAGAATCGCCTGAGCCGCCTCGATCATACGGTCCGTCTCGCCGGGATTGGGCTCGTAGGGGCGGAATCGACAGCCCAGACGGCGCAGCAGGCCGCCGAACAGATAGGCGAAGTAGGCATCCACCGCCAGTCTGGGGGCAATCTCGGTGTGGGAGATATCCCCCGGATAGACACCGACCCTTTCCATCCCCCCGCCGTAGCGCTCCAGAAGGCTCTTCATGTAGTGTGGAAACATGGGGAGGTTGCAGGACCAGCGCCCTTTGATCATCCACAGAACCGTACGAGCCGGATCCAGGCCGTACTTCCGGACGTAGCGTACCGCTCCCTGAACGATCGCGTTGACAGGCAGGCACTGCCCCGAATTGAAGCGCGCCCCCTCCTGGATGGAAAGCTCATCCTCCTCCAGCACCCGGGCGTCCACCCCGGTGCTGCGAATGGCAGCGGCCAACAGCGGAACGGTCAGGGCATCCCAGTTGGGAAGCAGCAGGGTCTTGCCCTTTAGCCGGTGCTCCAGTACGGGACTCACCGGGTGGAAGGTTTTGCCGGCAGGAATCCCCTTCTGAGGCCGGGAAGCCCGCCTGAGGAGCAGCGCGTGGTTGCGGAACGAGTGGATTCCCGCTTCGATCCGGGTCTCATACCCCAAGCTGGAATCATGCTCGTCGATCTGCAGGATCAGGTACGGTTTGCCGTGCTTATCGAGAATGCGCTTGAAGTACTCGATCACGAAGGAATCGGGAGAGCATTTGAAGGCGGTGATCAGCACGGGGTACAGACCTTCGGTCAATACACAGAAGGCCGCGGTTTCCAGGATGCGCGCCGCGTAGTTCCAGTGTACCGCATCAAGCAGCGGCTCCAGGTCGCTCAGCACCTGCCGGATCCGCTCTGCCTCCTGTACTCCACCCGAGCCCTGACCGGCACCTCCCCACTCCGACAGCGGGGGAAGCATATCCTGCCAGTAGGTTCTGACGCCCAACGCGGCGAAGATGTCCGGGATACCCTTGTTCATCTCCGGGGCAAGCACCTGATAGGGCCGTCCGGCCAGAACTACCTCAATGAGGTTCCGGTCGCGGTTTCGCCTGTATACCTGGTGCAGCTGCGCTCGTGCCTCTCGGTAGGCTTCAACGGCTGTGTCGTAGGCCCGACTGACACCGGCGAAGGATGGGGAAAGACCCGCCGCTTGCTGCAATGCCGCATGCAGCTCCCGCTTGCTTCGATTGCGCAGCTTGTGCACCCACAGAGGCGGGGATTCCTCCAGACTGCCGTGATCGACCAGGGGCAGCAGAGTCTTCCCCTCGATACCCCCCGCTCTGATCTGAGAGACCAGAGCCGGGGCGAATTGGGTATAGTAACAGTAGTGGCGCAGGCGGCCGGACCTCCGCTGCGCCGATGCAGCCTCCAGGTACACGGGGAGGAACAGGTAGTCGCAGGAGCTAGCCAGGTGACGAACGTGCCCGTGCAGCGCCGTAACCGGAGCGCAGAACTCAGCTCCGGTCAGCTCTTTTCCGGATTTCAATGCCTCGGCGTATCCCTCGCTGGTTACGGTGTGGATTCCCAGCTCGGCGAAAAACCGCTTCCACAGGGGCAGCTGGTCGAGCAGATGCAGCGCCGCGGGGATGCCGATCGTGGGAGTGGGCCGAGACGTCAACTCCAACGGCAACGCCTGAAACACACGCCGATACTCCCGCAGCAAATCAAAGCCGGATTTATTCTTGCTGACGTAGCGTTGTTCCTGGTAGTCCCGGCCGCAGAGGAAACCGTAGGCTACGGTCTGTCCCCGAACCTCGGCGATCCGCAGCCGGCAGTGGTTGTTGCACAGGGGGCAGGTCTCCGACCGCACCGGAATCGACTCTCGGTACAGGTCTATGCCCCGGAACCGGGAGCTTTCCGGCGGATCTTCCTGCAGGGCCAGGGCCACTCCCAGCGCCCCGGTGAGGTGGCAGTATTTGGATACGTAGATCGGCCGCTTGAGCTTCTGCTCGAAGGCGGCCACCAACGCCCTGTTTTTTGCCGTGGCTCCCTGAAAACAGATACGCTTCCCGATCAAGTCCTCGGAAGAAACCTTGAGCAGATAGTTCTCCCGCACGGAGAACAGAACCGCGGCCAGGATCTCATCCACCGAGTACTTCTTGTTGAGGTAATGATTGATGTCCCGTTCCATGAAAACGGTGCAGCGGTCGCTGGCCAGGGGCGCCCGTACACCCTCGGCCCGAGCTGAGTATTCGGCCAGGGATACCCCGAGTCTTTTGGCCTGCTCTTCGACAAAACTACCCGTGCCCGCCGCACAAACCGTGTTCATCTGGCTGAAAGTCACCATGCCGTCCCGCATGGTGGTGAACTTCGAATCCTGACCGCCGATCTCGATGATCGTGTCGATCCGCGGGTCCAGCTCGTAGGCGGCCCGGGCGTGGGCCGTGATCTCATTGAGAATCAGATCGGCCCCGATCACCTCACCGATGAACTTGCGTCCCGCCCCGGTGGTTCCCACACAACGGATCTTCAGCTCGACATTGTGCTCTTTCAAAAGGTCATCCAGGGCTTCGAGTACTCCCTGGACCGCTGCCAGGGGACGTCCGGCTGTACGGGTGTAGAATCCCGCCAGTACCCGCTTTTCCGGACCGATGAGGATCGCCTTGGTGCTGGTGGAACCGACATCAATACCGAGAATCCCTTCCGCAGCGCCGGGATCGTTGAAACCCTCGTACAGATCGACCTCCACGGGAAGGTCAAATCCTTCCACAGACGGAGAAAACTCGGCACTCTGACCGTCGTCAAAATCCGGATAGGTGGAGAGTTTCAACTCAAGGGGCTCGTAGTAGTAGCTCTTGCGCTCCTGCCTTGTCTCTATCAATTCACCGGCACTGGTGTAGGACAGCTCCCGGCCCAGCCCGTCCCGCAACCCGCAGAGGGCCGCGCCCAGGGCTCCGTACAGGTGGGAATGCTCTCCTATATCGAAGCTGCAGCCTAGAAGTGCTTCCAGATGCGCGACAACCGCCTTGTTACGCGACACCCCTCCGGCAAACACGGCGGGAGAGAGGACTTTCTCCTCCGTCGAAATGGTATCTGAAATGTTTCGGGCCAGCCCCGCGCACAGTCCGTCGCAGATCTCCTCCCGGGTGAAACCCGCCTGTTGGGCATGGCAGAGATCGGTCTTGGCGAACACGGCACAGCGGGAGGCTATTTTCGGAGCCTCGCCCCGATTGCTCCGGGATAGCTCGGCTAGCTCTGCGAGCTCGGCGCTTCCCGCAAGACCCAACCGGCCGGCCTGCTGATCCAGGAAGCTTCCGGTTCCGGCGGCGCAGGAGGTGCTGGCCTTGAGATTGACAAACAATCCTTCAGGATCGAAGCGAAGGAGCATGAACCTCTCTCCGCCGACTACCAGCAAAGATCGGATCAAACCGTGCATTCTGCGCACCGCTTCGATGAAACAGACTTGATTGTCGTAGTAACGGGCCTGTCTCAGGATCCTTGGAGTGGATGTGGTTGAAGCGATCGTCCCGACCGCACCGGGATCCAGCACCTCCAGCATCTCCTGCAGGGTATGCCGGACCATCCCCTTGTGAAAACGGTAGTCTTTGTGTTGAACTTCACCGGTGCGAGAAAGGCCGACAAGGGAAATGCTTACCGAGCCGATATCCAGACCGATCACTGATCTCTTCATAAGCACTTTCCGCATGCCATTATACCAAGGAAGCCGAGGTAAAGACAACTTGTTTTGCAGTTGCCTTTTTATTCTATTATACTATAGGCAGCAAAACGCAAGGAGGGAAATATGAGCACGTACTTCTTCTTTGGCTGCTATTCGCAAAGTGCGCTGAAAGAGATCAGCGCCAAGCGGACGGAAAAGGCGGCAGAGACGTTCAAGAAGTTCGGCGGGCAGGTGAAGTCGATCTACGCCCTATTGGGAGAGCATGACCTGATCATCATCGCCGAGGTACCCGGTACCGAGGCGGCCATGCAAATTTCGATGGCACTGCAAAAGCTGACGGGGGTCTCCTTCAGCACGGCCCCTGCGGTGCCGGCGGAGCAGTTCGACAAGCTGGCAGAGCGCGTCTAAGAACGGGCAGGCAAGCATAGGGAAGTCTGTAAAAGCATAAAATTCTACTAAGCAAAGAAAAAATCCTGCCGAGGTTTCTCATAAGAAGCCATGAGCAGGACTGAAAGAGAACTGTTAGCCAAGGCAAAAGCCCGTTTCGGCAGTATCGTTCCCTGCAGGGGAAAAACCTTTACCCAGTGTTTTCTGGAGCAGGACGGAAAACTGCAGTTCTGGTTCAATGATTCGACGGGCAATACCCATCTGCTCTACGTAAAGCAGAAAGTGCTCAACTGACCTTCCGGCTACTTCTTGCTATCCAGGTAGGCCTTGATCGCCTTGTCGTTGATAAAACCCTCGCCGATGGCGATCTCCCCGAACAACCGGTTATCCCCGTCCTGCTGGAGCTTCAGGACCTGATCGACCTGTTCCGGGGTCATCGCTCCAATCCGTACTAGAGCCTCTCCGATTCTCTCTTCCACGATTGTGTTTGCCTCTCAGCCGTACCTGCATACGAGCTGCATGTTTATGTGCTTAGCACCTCTATCCTACCTGAAAAGCGGGGGAAATGCTACAAAATTTATATAAGTTCCCCCCTTTGACGCGAATCTCTTCTCACAGTATAAAGAACATATATATTATGCCGCTACACGGGAGGAAAACATGGCAAAAGAACAAAGTTCATATCCGGTCCACCTGAAGGGCGAACTGGATGAACCATCCAGGGCTCTCTGGTTGGTGAAGTGGTTTCTGGCCATACCGCATTGGATCGTGCTCGCTTTCATGTGCATCGCCTTTTCGATTCTCACGGTCATCGCCTTCTTCGCCATCCTGTTTACCGGCCGCTATCCGCAGGGGATATTCAGTTTCAACGTGGGTGTACTGCGCTGGGGTTGGCGTGCCTTTTTCTATGCATTCATTCTGGGCACAGACAAGTATCCGCCGTTTACCCTGGATTCCGTCGAATATCCGGCGGATCTGCAGATCGACTATCCGGAAAAGCTGAACAACTGGATGGTGCTGGTGAAGTGGTTTCTGGCCATTCCCCACTACGCGATACTGGGCGCCCTGGTCGGCTGGGGCTACAACTACGCAGCCCACACGGAGTATCCTTTCTGGGGTCTGATGTGGGTTCTGGTGGTAATCGTTGCAGTTGTTCTGCTGTTCACCGCGAAGTACCACAAGGACATCTTCAAGCTCATCATGGGCATTCAGCGCTGGTCGTATCGGGTCACCGCCTATGTGGGCCTGATGACCGACGAGTATCCCCACTTCAGGCTCTGGGAGTGACCTGCGTAAAAGCATAGCGAATCCGGGTACACCGAAAACTACCGCCCCGACGTCTCGAATGCGATTTCGATTTATCAGCCAGCAGCAGCAGTTCATCCGCGCCCTGTCCGCGGGAATCGGCAAGACAGGGGTAATCCTGCCGGCGGGCTTTCTCACGGAATCGGGGCTGGGGATGCTCACCCTGGGCATGGTTTTTTACATGCGGGAGGTGTTCCTTGTTTCCCCCGGTCTGGTCGGCTGGACCGCCGCAACCTGGCAGGGCTGCTACGTTCTCGGCTGCCTGACCATGCGGCCCGCCTTCGAAAGGCTCCTCCCCCGCTACTCGATGATCTTCTCCTCTGCGGGCATGGGCATGGCAGTGGCGGCCATTCTTTTATCCCGATCCGTAGCTGCGATATTCCTCTACTACGGTCTGTTCGGCTTCTGCCTCTCCTTCTTCTGGCCGCCTCTGTTGAGCTGGCTGTCTCTGGGGATCGAGGGGAAACAGCTGGGTCGGGCCATGAGCCGGCTGACCTTCGTCGGCAACATCGGAATAATCATCAGCCCTTTCATTGCCGGAGCACTCAGCTCTCTCGCTCCCCGCTATCCCCTGTACGGGGCGGGTGCACTGTTTGCGGCCAACTGTCTCCTTCTGATCGGGGCCGCCCTGGCACTGCCCAGAATCCGCTCCGACAAGGAGCGCGGGCACAGCCGCCTGGAGCAGCCTGATCAACCCGACAAGAGCACAGCCCTTCGATTCCCCGCCTGGGTTGGACTATTCGTCACCTACACGGTTTTAGGTGTGATCATCACCGTCTTTCCCATGTTTGCCCGGGATGATCTTGGTCTGTCCAAGAGCGCGATCGGAGCGCTGCTTCTCTGCCGGGCTCTCTGTACCGCTGCGGGTTATCTGTTTCTCGGCAGGACGAGCTTCTGGCATTTTCGTCCGTTGCCGATGACCGCCGGCCTGGCTCTGTTGGGCGTGCTGGTTTTCGGCATATCCCGCGCCTCTTCCCTTCCGGTCGTGGCGCTGAGCCTGGCTCTGATCGGGCCTCTGGTCTCCCTGGGTTTTTCCTATAGCTTCTTCCACGGCGCTTCCGGGGCGAACCGCCGGGCCACGCGCATGGCCATTCACGAAGCCCTGCTGGCCTCAGGGCTGATCGCCGGATCCGCCGTAGGCGGCCAGCTCTATCAGCACTACTCCATGACCGCGGTGAGTGTCTTCTGCGCCGCTCTGATCGGTGCGGCGATCACCGTTCAGCTCCTGCTGGTTCACAGCTTGGGACTGCGCCGGCGGGGGTAATGGTTTTGTCAGGGATGGTGGTTACGGCGCCAGAGGTCGCACTGTCACGGCTTGAGGTAAGCCACTACTTCTTGCGCAACTCGATCAACCTGTCGATGAACCGTTTGTTCTGCCGGGCGGTCATCTCCTCCAGACTTCTCTTGGACCAGTCGTAGAAGCCCCTGCCCGTCTTGGCCCCGCATTCGCCACGCTCGCACTTCTCCCGCAACAACGCTTGAGGTTCTTTGTCGTCGGCAAGATCCTTCAACAGGTAGCTGTGAATCGCCACGTTTAGATCCAGACCCACGGAATCCAGATACTCCATGGGTCCGATCATCGAGTAGCGGGGACCCAGACTGCTCATGATTACCCGATCGATATCTTCCGGCGTGGCCACTCCCTCTTCGACCAGGTGGATGGCTTCCCGAAACATCGCGTGCTGAATCCTATTTCCGATATGCCCCAGAATATCCCTTTTCAACAGAACCGGTTCTTTGCCCAGACTGCGCAGGACATCGAGAGCCGTCTCTACTGTATCCTGACCGGTTCGGCTTCCCGCCACCACCTCGACCAACGGCACCAGGTGGGGAGGATTCCAGAAGTGCATGACCAGCATCCTTTCTGGAGCCTTCATCCGGCTGCTGATGTCGCTGGGGGACAAACCCGAGGTACTGGAAGCCATCAGGGTGTGCTCTGGACAAAACTTCTCGATTTCGCCGAATAGCTTCTGTTTGATCTCGAGGTTCTCGACCACCGCTTCGAATACGAAATCCGCTTTCTCCAGTGCGGTTTCAAGTTCTGTAGACGTACTCAGTCGAGAGTCGACCTCCTTGGCTTCCTGATCCCCGTATACCTTGGCCCGAATCAGGCTTTCGAGGTTTTTCCGAAACCGGGCCGTTCCCCTCTCCACGCTTGTCCGGGTTCTCCCGACGATGGTTACCGGATATCCGGCCATGGCACAGGCCAGAGAGATATCCGGTCCGATCATTCCCGTGCCAATCACCCCAATTCGTTCAATCTGCTCTGCCTTCATCACTTGCTCCCCTTCGGTTGCCGCCTACGCAGTGGCGCCCGGCTAGGACACCAACTACTGCTGGGTACCGAAAATGAAATCCCCGCGAGGCAGCACACCCCGCGGGGATTCTATCATTCCCTCGAGATACTAGTCGAACTGCAGACCGCCGTTCTGGTCGATGATCTCCCCGGTGATAAATCCCGCCAATGGCGAGGCGAGAAATCGTACAATGTGGGCAAACTCCTCGGGTTCACAGTAGCGGCCTACCGGGATCTTGGCGATCACCGCCCGTCTCTGCTCTTCAGTGAGCTGTTTGGTGACCATGGGCGTCCTCACGTAGGCCGGGGCGATGCCGTTTACCGTAATCCCTGTAGAGGCGGTCTCCGCCGCTAACGAAAAGGTCAACCCGATCATCGCGCTCTTGGACACCGAGTACGCCGTTCCGGCAGTGATCCCGCCGCTTTTCGCAGCAAAGGAACAGACGTTGATGATCCGCCCCCACCTCCGTTCCCTCATGCCAGGAAGACAGGCCTTGCTGAGGTAGAAGGCGCCGTCCAGGTTCACGGCGAAGACCCTGCGCCACTCCTCTGCAGTGGTGTCGGCGATCTTGTTGTTCGATAGTATGCCCGCATTGTTCACCAGGGTGTCGATCGGACCGAACTCTCTTGTGATCTGCTCTACGGCGCTGCCGCAGGCTTCAGCATCGCTGATGTCAAAGGCGATCGTATAGATCTGCTCAGCCGAGGTTCCTTCGACCAGCTGTTTGCGGACACTCTCCAGGGCCTCCAGGTTGATATCGGCCATGGCCACGCGCACGCCGTCGGCCAGCAAGCCCTGGGTTGCAGCCCTCCCCATGGTTCCTGCCGCTCCGGTCACCAGGGCGGTTCTTACCTCGGGTCCGGTGGGCACACTCACTGTTCCCCTCCTCTCCCGGCTTTGAGCAGCTCGATGAAGCGTTTGTTTCTCCGGCGGCGGAACTCCTCGTCATCCCGATTGGACCAGTCGTACAGGCCGCACCGGCTTTTCTGGCCCAGGTTCCCCGCCCGAACATTGTCGATGAGGATCTTCTGGGGCTTCGGTTCATTGCAGAGCGTGGGATACAGATAGCTCTGCACCTTCTCGTGGAGATCCAACCCGCAGGAATCGAAGTACTCCATTGGGCCGATCGTTGAAAAGCGGGGTCCGAAGCTGGCCAACACCACCTTGTCGATATCCGCCGGATCCGCCACTCCCTGCTCGATCAGGTAAAGGGCTTCCCGGTACAGGGCATGCTGCAGGCGGTTGCCGATATGACCGGGAAAGTCTTTTTTCAGGACCACCGGAACTTTCCCCAGCTTCTTTATGAAGGCAAGCACCAGCTCTCGTGCCTCTGCGGACAGCCGGTCGTGGGGTACGATTTCCACAAGGGGAACCAGGTACGGAGGATTCCAGAAATGGGTCACCATCATCCGATCCTGGTGCTTGATGTTTGCCCCGATGTCGTTGGGGGAAAGTCCGGAGGTACTCGAGCAGAGGATCGCCCGCTCCGGGCAGTTGCTGTCGATCTCTGCGAACACCTCCTGTTTCACCTTGACGTCCTCGAACACCGCTTCGAAAACCATGTCGGCGTCCTGCACCGCCGTGGAAATATCCGTGGCTTTCTCAACCATACCAAGGGCTTTGTTTCTCTCTTCATGGCTGATGACCGCGGCATCCACCAGATCGGTGAGGTCCTTCTCAATATTGGCCACACCGCGGGATACATCCTCTTCGTCTAAACCGACCAGACGCACGCGTATCCCGTTAGTCAACAGAGAGGTGCTGATGTCCGGCCCGATCATCCCGCAGCCGATCACGGTAATTTGTCTAATTTCCTCTGCCGTCATAACAGCCTCCGGTTTTTTTTCGTCATCACGCGCGCCCGCTTCAGCTTTCCCGCATCGGGAGCCTACAGAAAAGCCTTGAAGGG
>Ga0272441_10015596_pt1 | contig 10621 bp, 9 predicted proteins | sample SSMProp6N_FD_193582 | JGI IMG/M metagenome (GOLD analysis project Ga0272441, IMG submission 193582) | Marine sediment archaeal communities from Little Sippewissett salt marsh, Falmouth, MA, United States - SSM-Prop-6N | ecosystem: Environmental > Aquatic > Marine > Wetlands > Sediment ...
CCTGATAAAATAGTCCCGCCGAAGGCGGGTTCTGCATCTGCCGAAGGCAGGAAGAGTCTCTTAACTGTAACGTGGATTTGTCCAATTCACGCTGAACCAAAACAATAAAAGCCCCCAGAGTGGCCGAAGCTTCCAGCTTCGGAGTTGTAACGCCGGCAGAATTCCGGACCGGCAATTTTGAAAAAAGAGGGATTGCCCGTCCCTTCGTATCGGACGGGTCGGTCTTTGAAAAGTGAATAACGAACTAAAAAAAATGTCATTCCGACCGACCTGTCCTTCGTAGCTCGAAGAGCGAAGGAGGAAGCGGAGGAACCTGTTTATTCGGAACTTCCTTATTCCAATAGATCCTTCGACTGTCGCTCAGGATGACAATTTCAAAACCAAACCGGCAACAGCCGAAGGCGCTTTTGCCGGTTTCGTTTACGTGCCTCTAAGGCACCACCCGCAGCACACTATTCTGAACACCTGATTTAGTGATAATTCGTGTGAATTAGTGGCTAAATACCTTGCCAAAATGGATGTCCTGCGGTTAGAGCACTTTAATCTTTTCTGTTCGCATTTAGGCCGTCGTGAGGACAAGGTCCACAAGGAAGAGAGCACAGCGATATTGAAATATCGCGAGCATCTCTGACACCGTGGACCGAAGCCGCAACAGGCATCAAGCGAACACGAAAAATTAAATTGCTCTTCCGTACGAGGGCTGCAACGCCCTTCCCTCTGTTCAGTGTCATGGCACTGATCGATTCATTAGAACCCAACCAGTAAAAGAAGACCACAACGGGGACCGCCAATGGCAAAACGCCATTTAAGTAACCGAACATTGCCAATCATGTCATTCCGAACCCTTTACGGGTGAGAGCCTGTCCCGAGCGCAGCCGAGGGAAACCTATTCAAAAAGTCGCGGCGAAGCCGCTTCCACATATTTACTTTTTGCAATTTGATATTTGATATGATTTCCAAATGTTAAATACCCGGCGGGGATGGTAGTGTCGACTGGGGTCTGTCGCAAATGAGACCTCCGGCCAAGCAAGACCGCCAGGGTCGAATAAAAGGTGTACTGGGAGCGCGGGCGTCTCGCCCGCATTCCCCCGTGGCAAGCCACGTTAAAGATAAAATACTATGTTCACGATTGAAAACAAAAAAGGGAACGCCGAAGCGTTCCCCGTTGAAGAAATTAACATGTTCTCTGCTCACAGGCAGAGACGGCTTAAACCGCGAGAAGCTGCTTGTCGTGCTTCTTTTTGACTGCTTTATGCAAGCTTTTGAGCACGTACTTTTCGACGACGCTCTCCCAGCCCATGTGACGGGCTAATTCGTATCCGCTTTGCAGCATGCGGTTAAACTCAGCATCATTTTTCGGCAACCGGGCACAGACCTCCAGCGCAATCTTTTCGCTGATCTTATGCTCGATCCGGTTGCGGTATCCCATGTCGATCCGGAGCATCTGATCGATTTCCAGACCCGCATCGCCGTTAAGTTGCGTATAGTCGGCAAAAATCACATTCGGAACGGCCTGTTTGCCGGCAACGGCCTTGACGAATCCGGCACACCCGCAGACATTGGTCACGACGCAGATGCCGCCGAACGTCAGCGGCTCCAACTGGGCGATCCCGAAGGGCTCGTAAATGCTCTGACCGAACTCGACGTCGCTGCCCTTGCGGATGTCCATAAATTCCATATCCGAAGGCATTCGGTATCCGCAGGCCTGCGGGTCGAACCCGAACTGGTTAATGAAAACAATCTTGATATTACGGCTTTTGGCATTAAACTCCTGCACGCCGGCGTAATAGGACGCCTCGCCGCCGGACAGGTCGGGCATGCCCTCTCGATGCGCCACCGGCCAGTTGTACTCGGTTTCCATGCGATGAATATCCTGTTCCCTGCGGCGATGTGTTTCTGTGCTCAGGACAAACAGCACCGCGGTTTTACCCAAGGTACAAAACTCCTGATCCAGATGCTCCAGAACCCGCAGGTCTCGCCACAACCCCTTGCTGGCCACTAACCGGGTGACATGGGTAAAGATAAAATCCGGCTTCCAGCCCAGCAGATTCTTCGAATACTGGCGCAGTTTTTCACGGGATTCGTATTTTTCCGCCAGCGAAATTTCATACGACGGAATGCCGTTGTAGGTTAGATCGATATCAGAAACCCCAAATTCCGGGGCCATGAATTTCAACTCTTCCACCACACAGTCACCAACGGCAAGAATGTTGTCGCAATAGCGGGCCGCATTGACGAGGGCATACTTAAAGAAATGCGTCTGGTCGCCAAAAACATCATTAACGTAAAGATCCTGCTGATGTGCTTTTTCCAGTACGTTATAAAACATCGTATCGTGACCGGGATGCTCTTCGACGATCTTACGCATCGGAGCCACCTCGTGAGCGTAAAAGACCGTCTTGAAGTCATGCGGGTCCAGGATGGACGCCAGCGCCGTCGGCACCCCCATATATTCATGCGCCACAACGATGGTCGGTGCACCGTGATCAGCGGCCCCGATCGCTTTGAGGGCCTCGACCGCAGGGGGCCCAAGGCGAACCCACTGCTCATAATCCCAGAGCCACTCGTACCGGTCGCTGCGAATACCGAACTCCCGGAAAAGCTGCCCCTTGAACTGATCAATCGGAGCTTTTTCCATACGGGTTACGTCGATCAGCAGAATTTCCGGCTGACCGGTCACGCCGTTCATGGGGTCGGTAAACTGCCTTCGTCCGTAAACAATCTCAACGCCAAAGCGATCTTCGATGCGGCGGAAATGCTGATGATAATTGCTGCGAATCATACCATCTAAAGATGAATATAAGACCTGTCCGCCCGGACCCAAACGGTCCGCCGCTCGGCCCTCGGCTGAAAATAACGGGCAGACTAATATGGTTCTGGCCACTTCGGATTCATAAGCATGGCTGGTGAACATCCCCTCAAGCACCGCTCCAATGCCGCCGATCTTGCCTGTCGCTTCATGAGTCACATGTACCACTGTCGGTTTTTGATCCATTTTGTTGTAATCCTCGTTAATACCGCTTTTCCATTGTCTATACGCCGCCTTGACGGTAAGGTTTGCTCTTCCTTGTAAAATATAGAGTACAATACTCCACTTGACAAAACTATATCGGTGTTTTTACGGTCAAGTTTTTAAACCGGTTTTTTTGAATATGATAATCAGGACTTTATCAGACGAAAAACGGATTCGGGATATACTATGCCCGCTTTTGTGTAAACGAAAAACGCATTAATAATTCGCCGATGATACCCTTCAGGGTAATAAAATTCCGCGAGGACGGCTCTAAAGTGCTTTGAAAAAGAGATATCGCTGCGCAGCGAGCGCAGTTTTTTAGTGAGATTGGTATGATACCTCGTTTCAATTGCTTCCCAGGCAAAAAGTTGCACATTTATGGGCGATACTTCCGGCACATGCTGAAATCTGCCTCCCTCTCAATTTGTTGCCAGAACCTCGTCTGACACCTGACTTAGACCAATTCGTCGGGGTGTTCGAGCAGTTTTTTCACAAAGTCCAGAAACTGGGCGGCCTCGGCGCCGTTGATAACCTTGTGATCAACCGACAGCGTCAGGTTCATGATCTTTCTGACGGCCGGTTCTTTATCCACCGGCAGCACCACGTCCTGAATCATCCCCACGCCGAGAATACACGACTGACCGGGGATGACAATCGGAATAAACGAATCAACCTCGAACGCCCCAAGATTACTGATGCTCATACAACCACCCGTTAAATCCTCCAACGACAACGTGTGTGTGCGCGCCTGCTCAATCAGGATTCCGCAGGCCCGGCTGATGTCAAGCAGGGACTTTGAGCCGCAGTCTTTAATAACCGGCACCACAACGCCTCCGTCGGTTGAGATGGCGAATCCGATGTCAATGCTGTCCGACAATTGAATATGATTTTCGGCCAATTGACCGGTCATGACAGGATAATGCTGAATGCCCAATGCCAGCGCCCGGACGATAAAATCGTTCACTGAAAATTTGGTTTCGGATACGTCGTTCATCTGCGAACGCAGGAGGACCAGTTTGGTCGCATCGACCCGAATAGACAGGTAAAAACAGGGAATGTTCTGCTTGGACCAAAGCATTTTTTCAGCCGCAATCTTCTGGGTCCGACTCAGGGGAATGCAGGCCCCCAATTCGGGTTTAAGCGACTCCATCGTATCGCAACGGGCATGGGCCTCTGCATCCCGAAGTACCTGGGCATACGCCATGCCGGTCGATTTCAGCGCCGGCCCGACCGACGGCCCCGTTGGCGAAGCCAATGTAACGGCCGCTCTGACGTGGTCGGCGACCTGGGCCAGGTATGCGGAATCAAGCTGTTCGTCCCGATCGCCGAGGATCAGCAGCGGCGTCCGGACGGGTACCGTCTGGTCCTGCTCAACCAGGACTGCCTTGACAAATCCTTCGGCATCGGCTTCGATTTCCAGTGTTACCTTGTCGGTTTCGATTTCAAACAGGACATCACCCTTCCGGACATGGTCGCCGGCGGCAGCCAATATCCTGACAAGTGTGCCTTCTTTCATTGTCTGCCCCAATTGCGGCAGGACGACTTCATGGGCCATAAGGTTCCTCGATATACCCTTCAGGGTAGTAAATTCCCGCAAACAAACTCGTAACTGACGGTCGCAGGTGATTCCGGATCAAGCCCGGGATAAACTCCGCCGCGAAGAAACGGGAATGTTCAATCGTGATCAGCATAAATACCATAAGATCAACAGTTTATCGTAGAAAAACGCCGTTTGCAACCCTTTTATCCCCATGCAAGCAATTCAATCGGACCTTGCGAAATGAATTTAGATAATGAAAAGCCCCAATTCAGCCGACAAATAAGAAAAAAAGCTTTTCAACACCATCTGTTGTGGTTATAATTGTTCACAGGCCTGAATGTACTTTATTTAGGTGGACTCGGCTGTATGGAACAAACATCCGAGCGTTCTCCGAGTAACGGCGCCAAAGGATTGAGCCAAAACCAGGTTTAAACCGACCCCGAATGGAACTCGCGGGGCAGAAAATACAATAATGATCTGAATTATTTGGGAATGAGTTCATGGCAGAATATTATGACATGCAGGAAGTAGCGGGCAAGCTCCGTAAGAACGAAGAGGCCATTCAGGAACTTGTCAAACAGGGGCGGTTGCGTCAATACATGGATTCCGGCAAAGCGGTCTTCAAAGTTGAGGATGTCGATGCACTTGCCGAAGAGATCGTGGGACTGGATATCAGTTCCATTGGCCTGGAACCCGGGGGTTCGGATATTGGCATCGAAATGGAAGCATCCACCGGGCTGCAGATTGAACCGGATGAGCAGGATAGCCCAAATGCCGGCGGACCGGATGACCTGGAACTGGAACTGGAACTGGAACCGGACATGCCGGGGCAGGAAAAAAGCGAAGGCGGATTCGGCCTTAGCCAGATGGGCGATTTGACCTCGGCGGACACGAATGTCGGAACTGTCGGCATCAACATCCTGAGCGGAACAGGCGACGCCTACCAACTCACCGAAGATACCAGGGCCGAAACACAAGCCGCCGACATAGACGATATCGACAGTTTGGACGCCGATTCCAACCTGGAAAGTTTCGGGAGCGGCTCGGGGCTTCTGGATTTGTCCCTGCAGGCCGACGACACCTCTTTAGGGGCCGTCCTTGACGATATCCTTCCGACCGGCGATGAAGGTCGCGTCGCCGATCTGCCTTTGGATGAGGGAATAGGGATCATGGATGAATCCGAAGATTTGTTGGCGGGCCATGGAGCCGCCGGCCCCGCAGCAGAGGATGTAACAGCTCCCATGGGTGCGGCAGCGGTCATGCCCGGCTCGCCCCAAATGGTCGCGGTCGCTCCGCCAGATTCCAGCACGACGGTTTTCGGTGTGCTGATGTTCCTGCCGATGCTGGCGCTGATCCTGGCAGCCATCGTATTAACCGCGGCGATTCAGGATGTCATGCCTTCATTGATTCAGCCGCTCATTAAAATGCAGATTGCCGATGCAGTCAGCTTGATCTGGGTGATTGTCGGAGGACTGGTGGTTTTGCTGCTGCTGATTCTGATGTTCTCTGCCCTGTCGGGCGGCGGTGGCGGTACAAAAGCCAAAAAAGAAAAAGCCCCCAAAAAAGTAAAAGAAAAAAAGACCAAAAGGAAACGTAAATAAGGCGCACTGATGCTCCGGCAGAACAACTGCTGAGAGAACAAAATATATGGATAAATACCGCGCATGCGGGAAAAACAAACGGATTGACCTGTAAGAAAGGGGATTGCCATGAACATGAGTAAAACGTTACTTGGAGTTTTGTGTTGCGCTGTTATCGTACTGGCCACCGGCTGTCAAAATCAGCAGCTTAACGACTTAAAGGCCCAAAATCGTATTCAGCAGGGGCGAATCGCAGAACTGGAAAATAGTCTGGCTGAGTGTGACGGCAATTTACAGCAGAAAACACAGGAACTTGCGAATCTTTCCGGAAAGATGGGCGCCGGCGCCGATGCCAAGGACGCGATGATCGCCGCGCTGGAAGCGGACATCGAAAAGAAAAAGGCGCTGATCGCTCAGATGCAGAACCAGCTCTTAGAGGGTGGACAACCCCTGCCGCCGGAAATGAACATGCTGCTGCAGGATTTCGCCAAGACCAGTGATATGATCGACTTCGATTCGTCGACCGGGATGCTCAAATTCAAAAGCGACCTGCTGTTTGATTCCGGCAGTGACAATGTCAAAGCCGAAGCCGTTGAATCCATCAACGCATTGGCGGTTATTATGAACTCTGAAGAAGCCAAACAGTTCGATCTGGTCATTGTCGGCCACACTGACGATATGCGAATCGCAAAAGCCGAAACGCTCCGGAACCATCCCACCAACTGGCACTTGTCGGTACACCGCGCGATCAGCGTGGAACAGTTGCTGAGCAAGGACGGAATCGCCCCCGAACGGCTGGCTGTCAAGGGCTATGGCGAATACCGCCCGGTTGAGCCAAACGCCGCCGGCAAGAAAGGCAATGCCGCCAACCGCCGGGTCGAAATCTTTATCATCCCCGGCAGCAAGTAAGTCGTCGAGAGATAGAGATTTTGACAGGGGAAACAGCAGCAATGGCCGAACGGACATTGATCATTATTAAACCGGATGCTGTGCAGCGGCAACTCATGGGCAAAATCCTCTCACGGTTTGAAGAAAAAGGGCTTAAGGTCGTCGCGGCCAAATTCATGCAGATTTCACAGGAACTGGCCCGCAGGCATTACGCCGTCCACGAGGGCAAGCCGTTCTTTGACGGCATTGTCAACTATATGTCCTCGGCGCCGGTGCTGGTGTGCGTGCTGGAGGCCGACGGCGTGATTGCGATGAGCCGCAAACTCATGGGCGAAACCTTTGGAAATGAGGCCGCGCCGGGAACCATCCGCGGCGACTTTGGCGCCTGCGGCGCACACGACGTGGTCCACTACAATCTGATCCACGGTTCCGATGCTCCCGAAACGGCTGAATATGAAATCGGCCTTTACTTCAAACCCGAAGAAATCGTCGATTATTCCCTGGCTAATAAAGCATGGCTGTAAGGCAGTAACGAATAAAATTCCTATAAAGCCCCTTTTTAAGGGGCTTTTTTACTTGCAAATGTGAACCAAAATTGGTACAATTTAATGGGTACAGAAAAGCAGATAACCGTCCGGTTTTACAGGCAGCCCGCAGGTAGTGAACCTGTCAGGGATTGGCTCAAGGGGTTTTCTGCTCCGGATCGGTTGACTGTGGGAACCGACATCAAGACGGTCGAATTTGGCTGGCCCGTCGGATTGCCCGTCTGCAGTAATCTTGGAAACGGCTTGTGGGAAGTTCGGTCGAATCTAAAAAACCGTATCGCCCGTGTCATCTTTTATGTTTCGGACGATACGATGTGGCTGTTGCACGGTTTCATTAAAAAGCAGCAGAAAACGTCGAAAGCGGATTTGGAAATCGCCAAAAAACGCAAAAAAGAAATACAAAATGCGATTGGCAAAGGAATATGATGATGGCTAAGAAGACAGATAAATCGCCACTGGGGTCGTCGTTTGATGACTTTCTCCGCGAGGAAAATATCTATGAAGAATCCACTTTGGCCGCAACCAAAAAAGTACTGGCGATGCAGATTGCCCGGGAAATGGAGAAGCAGCAAATTTCAAAAACCAGCATGGCCCAACAGATGCACACGTCACGGAGTGCATTGGATCGATTGTTGGACCCAAATTGTGAATCGGTTACCTTGCAAACTCTGGACAAAGCCGCCCACTGTCTCGGAAGACGCCTCAAAGTAACATTAGCATAGCAAAACCGCCTGATAACGAATCCAAAGCCCCTGTCCCAAGGGGTTTTTTATCTTACATTGACGGCTAAGGCCTTTCACGATCAAACGAAAAACCTTTTGAGGTCACTTTTCCATCTTCAAAACTGATCCAAAATCCACCCACGGGACTTGTCTCCCAACTCCAACGCTTACCATCTCCGCCCGAAGAGTCCGGCGAGCCCATCAGATACAGTACTTTGTCATAAGGCATCCCGACCTGGATATACTGATCAAAAAACTTCAGCGGGCGACGATACTTTGCAAACTCGCCATTCGTCGGATGTTTCATCTGATAGCTGGCCAGTTTCAGTTCGGGATTGTCTTTGAATAAGGAGTGAAACTGGACACTCCGCTCCCACGACATCACTGAAACCAACAACGTATTGGACCAAAACTTCACATTTGTCCCTTCAACATCCTCCCACGGATGCTCGTAGGTTACGGCGTAAAGCCCTTCCTCGGTAGGAAATGGACCCTCCACACGCTGCTGAAACAAGACCTTTCTACCATCTCGTCCGTTATAGAAATCGTAATACCCGGTCATGCCAGGACCGGACAAGTTCGATATCTTGATGATTTTTCCCCTGTCATCTTTCGACTCCGGCTCACAGAGTGTTGCTATTGTCTCTTCATAGGGAACGATCCTTTGGACCTTCAATCCAAATCCCCCGGCGATGCCTTCATGCATGTAACACACCGGCTCCATATCCTTACGATATGGCTCAAAATGAAATGTCAAAAGGAACCGCCACCGGCTCTCATCTGGCTCAATCGTCACACGGCAACTACAAACCCGCTTGGGTTTCACTCGCTCAACCTCTGATCCTTCATTACCGGATTCGTCCAGCATTTTTTTCAGAAACGCCTGCTTCTTTTCGTGCTGCTGGTTTTCGTAGGCAATCGCGCCTTTTATTACGTTGCGAATCTTTTCTTCGAGTGTGTCCCCTTCCGGCATCGTCTCATTACCCAATGGTGACAGTAAAACCTGTGCACCTTTAAACGTTATCGTACGGTAGTCTGTTGGTTCGTTATCGTCGGCTTTTTTCATCAGAAACATCAGGTGCGTTGAACCATGTGAATAGGGTGTCTCAAAATCAGTATTCGTATCCATCAACTGAAGATTGATGCGCGTGTTTTGCGGAATATCCCCCTTGAGCGTCTGGTAAATATAGCACTCATGCGTGGAATATAGCGTTGGACTTCCAAAATCCGACAGATGCCGGTCAATCCGCAAAATCACAATCGCATCCGCCGTATCAATCAGTTTCGCCAATCCGGGAAAGTCCCCTATCATAATAGCATTAGCACTTGATGAAATTAAAAGCCCCAGCAATACGACAATAAACATTAAACGTCTAAGCATAACCAACTCCTTTCTGAATAAATAAGCTGAACTGTCAACGCTCCGACGGCTCTAAAAGATATGCGACAAACATTTCTCTGATGTCGTTTGATACCTTTTTCCCATCATAAATTGCAGCACCGCCGAACTGAATCTTCTTTTCACTATCTACGAGAATTTGAGTCCTTAAGGAGTCTTTGATTTTTAAGTCAAGCACCAAATCACCTTCTTCAGTAAGTTCAAGAGCCACAGTCACAATCCCGTTGCTGCTGACTCCGCTTTTCTGAACTGGCTGTGCCACCATGTGAGTAACTTCAACCGTTTTATAACCAAGGTTCAAAAGATCAATGATTTTCAAAATCGCAATCTTATTGGAATTACACGACAGCCCGCATAATGCCTCTTTCAGCTTTCGCGAATCCAAACCGGCAAACGGCTGCGACAAATGGGAGTTATAACGAATCTCATAAACAGCGCCATCTTTCAATCGAACCACCAGTGTCCGATCCGGAGTATTTAAGTCCAACATGGAAGGTTTCCATTTGGGCGCCTCTTTAACCAGTTTCATGACACCTTCAATCTCCTGCCGCGACTCTTTCCCGAATTCAATAGAGCAATAGCGCTTAACCGGTTTGAGATCGATCCACTCAAGCCGATAAATCTGCATCTCAGCAATCTCATCCGCCTCGATCTTCTTAAGAGATTCAGCATCAATAGAAACAGGATTCTCTACTTCCGCGGGCGATGGCTGTTTTATTTCCTTCTGCTCACCATGCTTTTCAAAATAGGCCTCCTGCATCATTCGCTGTTTTTCCATCCGCGCCCGCTCTTCAGATGTGGCCGGCTCCAGTTCCATAGCTACACCGATCGTGTTTTGCTTCAGACGGAATTGGACATTTCCTGAAATTGAGTTAGTATGTATTTCAATGAAAGGAAATGGACGATGTCAAACAAACGGAAAAAGTTTTCACCG
>Ga0272441_10015597_pt1 | contig 10621 bp, 4 predicted proteins | sample SSMProp6N_FD_193582 | JGI IMG/M metagenome (GOLD analysis project Ga0272441, IMG submission 193582) | Marine sediment archaeal communities from Little Sippewissett salt marsh, Falmouth, MA, United States - SSM-Prop-6N | ecosystem: Environmental > Aquatic > Marine > Wetlands > Sediment ...
GTCGGCGATCCGCCGGACGACCGCCCGTTCGTGCCGCGCCACCCACCCCAACACGAAGAAGGTTGCCGTGACGGACCCCTCGGCCAGCAGGTCGAGAATGCGATCGACCGGCGCCGCCAGGCGCAGGGGCCAGTCGCCCCACCGCTGGGGGGGGAGGCGCTTGGCGGCGGCCTGGACCTGGAAGTACTCCTCCACGTCGAAACTGAGCAGATGCACGACGTCCGGCGGCGCCGTCGGTCCCGCTTTGGGCGTGGGGCCGGGCACTACGGTGTCGGCCCCAACTCGGCGAGGCGTTTTCGCGCCCTGGCGATGTATTCGGCCTCGGCCGGGGCGATCGTCTCCCCGCGGGCCTTCTTCTTCTCTCCGATGTCCACGGCCGCGGCGAGGTGCCAGCGCCCCATTTGCTCCTGTTTGGCGGCGCACCGCGCCAGCCCGAGATGGCAGTGGACCTCGGCCGAGTCCGGCAGGCGACGCACCGCCCGCTGAATCTCCTCGCAAGCCAGTTCGTGCTGGCCGAGAAGGTAGGCGATCCATCCCTTCGTATCGCGGAAGGCCGGCACCTGGGGCGCCGCCTTGACCGCCTCGTCCGCCAGGGCCAAGGCCTCGGCGAGTTTGGCCGAATCCTTCGCGTGCCGCTGCGACAGCATGTACGCGGCGTTGTTGGCGGCGGCGGGATTCTTCAGACCGGCCCAGACCTTCAGGTACAGGGCGATGGCCTCGTCGGCCTTGCCGGCCTTTTCCAGCGCCATCGCCTGGTCCAGGGCGATGCTGAGGTTGCCCTTCTCGGCCCGCGCGGCTTGGCCATACGCATCGGCAGCGGCGGCGAACTTGCCTTCCGCCCTCAAGACCGACGCCCGAATCATGTGGGCCAGGGCGCAGTCGGGCGGTTTCAGGATGTTCAGCACCTCGCGGTGCGTGGCGGGGTCGGCGCGGCTTCGGACAATGACGCCCGCCGCCCACCGGCACGTCGGCTGGTCCTTGAGCAGTTCCATCGCCCAAGCCCGGGCCAAGTCCGGCACCTGCAGGTCCAGCGCCACCGTCGCGGTCAGCAGCGCGATGGCGGTGGCCTGGGCCTTGGCGGCATTCTTGGCGGCGTCATCCATCAGCGTCGTCGCGACGCCCTTGAAGACCGGCTCGGCCTTGCCGAAGCGCGCCAGCTCGGCCCGGGCCTTGACCTGGCGCTTCGTCGCCACGGCGATCAGCAGGCCGTAAGCCGGTGGCAGCGGGCGCGACGGCGCCAGCCGCTTCAGGTCCCTTTCGATCGCGTCGATGCGCCCGATCCATTCGGCCCCGTCGGCGCCGCTCTTCCGGGCGATGATCAGGCCGAGAACCGCGTCGGGGAAGTCCGCCCCCGCCGCCGGCCCGAGGCGGCTGGCGGCCTCGGCGGGCTTGGCGTCGAGGGTCATGAGGATCGCCAGTCGGCGCCACCGCGGCGCGGGGGTTTCACTGGCCATCCGCAGGATGAGGTCCGTCGCGCCCGCCCGGTCGCCGGTGCGCAGCATGATCTGGAACGCCAGGTTGGCTCCGGCGACGGGCAAGGCCTGGTCCTTCGGGCGCCGGGCCACGAACGCCCGAAAGGCCTTGACCGCGTCGGCAGGACGGTCGGCGTCCAGGAGGATGACCATCCGCTGGGTCAGCACGGTGTCCAGCCCGGGCTTGGCCCGGTCCAAGTCGTCCAGGGCGCGGAGTTTCTCGTCGGTCGTGTCGGCCAGGCTCGCGATGATCCTGCGGGCGCCCACGTAATCGCGGGCATGCGGGGGAACCTGCGCGAGCAACTGGCGGGCCCGGCCCTTCTGCCCGAGGGCCGCGAACGCCCGCCCGAGGTTCAACTGCAATCGCGGGCTGCTGGCGTAGCCCAGTTTCGCCAGTTGCTCAAACCGATCGATGGCCTGCGCCTGGAGCCCCCATCTCGCCAGCAGGATCCCCTGCTCGAAGAGCATCCCGGCGCGCCCGGTCTGGTCCACCTTGGCCATGCCCTCCAGGCACTTCAGCGCCTTGCCGGGCTCCTGCAAGGCGTCGTACGTCCGCGACAGGGAACGGTAGTAGCCGAAGTTCCCGGGCTGAGCGGCGATGGCCTTTTCATAGGACGCCGCGGTCTCGGCCAGTCGGCCGGCCCGGGCCGAGACGTCGGCCCGGACTAGGTGGGGACGCGCGTCGTTGGGCAACGTCTGGGCCAGTTGGTCGCACAGGGCCAGGGCCTTGTCCGTCTGCTTCATCTCCGCGTACTGGCGGATCAGGCGGATCATCATCGTCGTGTCGGATCGCTTGACGGCGGCGTCCACCAGTTCGGCCATGACGCCGTCGGCCTCCGCCGGACGCTTCGCGACGAACAGAAGCCCCGCCTTGGTGTACAGCGCCTCTTCGTGCCAGGCCTTGTTGCGGCCGAGAGTGTTCAGTTCGATGATCGCCGCGTCCCCGCGCCCGAGGCGCGCCAGGTTGTAGGCCCGCTGAAGCCGGGCCCGGCACTGGACGTCCTCCGGGGCGTCCAGGCGCGCCGCCAGCGCGGCGTACACGTCGGCGGCCTCGGCATAGCGGCGCATGCGCTCCAGGAGCCATCCGATCGTCCGATCCACCATGTACGGCAGCGCGCCGTCGAGAGCCCGCAAGCGGGCACTCACCTGGTCGGGAGTGTGGTCCCGGCTGTAGTATTCGGCCAGGCGGCGGTAGGCGAAGTGCTCTCGCGGGGAGATCTTGATCAGGCGCCGCCACTGCTGCGTGCTCTTGAGGGTCTCGCCCATCGCCGCGTAGGCGTGCGCCAGCAGCGAGGTGGCGTCGCGGCTGTCGGAGTTATTCTTCAGTTCGGCCAGGCACAGTTTGACGGCCTCCTCGGGCCGCCCGTTGTGCATGTACGCCATCGCCATCGGCAGCCCGGCGCGGGCCTCCTTGCCCACCAGCCCGGGCAGTTCTTCCGGGCCGATCGTCTCACCCAGGGCCATCCGGATGTTCATGCGCAGGAGGTTGGCCTCGGCATAGTTCGGATCGATCGGGTCCAGGACGATCTTGCTTTCCTCGACGTTCCCGGCGTTGAATAGCGCCCGCGCCAGTTCGAGCCGATACGCCATGTTCCCCTCGTTCAGCCTCACCGCCTCGCGGTACTGCTCTATCGCCTGGAGGTTTCGCCCGGTCCCGAGGTACAGGCGCGCCAGTTCAGTCCGGATTCGCGCTTCGTTGGGGTTGTCTTTCATCTCCTCCTGGAGCATCTTCTCGGCCTCGGCGAGCCGCCCGGTCATCCGCAAGGCCCGGACGACCCCCAATCTGGCCTCCAGGGTATCCGCCTTGCCGCCGGCGGCCACCTCGCGGATCTTCTTCGCCTCGTCGGGCTGGCCCAGGCTGGCATACCCGTCCGCCACCACGTTGAGCATGTCCGGACGCGACGGATAATCCTTCAGGGCCTTTTTCAGCGCCTCTTCAGCCTTGGTCGTCAGCCCCTTCTTCACGGCAGCGCGGACGAACAGGCTTACCACCCGGGGCCCGCCGGGATACCGGTCGAAATGCCGGCGGTTCTTGAGGTAGGCGTCGTAGAGGGCCTGGGCCTCCTGGAAGGCTTCGTCGTAGTAGCCCCCGCTGAGCAAGTGATCGGCCAGAAACATGCGGGCGCCGGCGTGCGTGGGGTCCATTTTCTTCACGATGTCGCGCATGACCTGCACGGCCATGCCCTTGCGCCCGGCCGCCATCGCCGCGCGCCCGTAGGCATAGTGGGCCTGCGGCCACCTCTTGTGCCTGTCCTTCAGGCTGTACAGTTCGCGCTCGGCCTCGGCCGCTTTGTTGCGGAACAGCAGCAACTCGCCCCGCATCAGGCGTGCCCGGCGCTCGTCGGGATCGGCCTTGAGCACCTCGGCGACCAGTTTCTCGGCTGTGTCCGCATCCGTCAGCCGCATCGCCAGTTCCGCCCGCGCCAACTTCAACTCGATCTCTTCCGGGTCGCGCGCCATCAACGCTTCCAGCCTCTGGCACGTCTGCTCCACCTTCTTCCGGTGCGCGGCGCTGCCCGCCGGCTGGGTGGACGTCCGCAGGTCGTGCATCGTCAGCAGCAGCGCCGGGATCGCCGGAGGGTCTTCCAACGCCTCAATGGCCTTGCGGGCCTTGGCGAGGGTCTCGTAGTCCTTTACATCTTCATGCAGGCACAATTGAATCAGGGTCCGCGCCGCCACCCCGCGCGCCGCGTCCTGCCGGACCACATACAACAGTGTCGCCGCCGTCTGTCGGCGAACCTGGCTGGAGGTCTTACCGGCCGCGGCGCTGGCGGCGAGTTTGCTCTCGCACGTGTCATCGTCCCCGGCGGTCTGGGCGATTTTCGCTTCGGCCTCGAGGCGCCCGGCGATGGCGTCCCACGCCCTGCTGATCTGCAACTGGTTCAGGCCGATCTGCTCCAGGGCGTCCAGGACGTCCGCAGGCTTGGCGCCGGCCATGCCGACGAGGATCTCCTTGGCCTTGATCGGCTCATCCGCCGCCTGCTTCAGGGCTTCGAGGAGGTCCTTGAGTTTCTGGTCCTTGAGTTTCGGGTCCGTGAGTTTCGGGCCCGTGATGCCGGCGAGGATCTCATCGGCCTTGACCAAGTCCGCCGCCGCCTGCTTCAGGGCTTCCACCTGGACACTGGGATCCATCGGGAGCATCACCCTCCGGGCCGGGAGGAAATACGTCGTCGCCAGCGCCATCGGGATGCTCGGATCGTCCGGCGCCAGTTCGGCGGCGCGGACGAAGACCTTCCGCGCCTCGTCGTATTTCCCCAGGCGACTGAGGGCCCGCCCTTGGTAGTAGTGGCCGGTCCAATCCTTTGGGTGTTGCTGGGCGTACGTTCGGGCCAGTTCCAGGGCCTTGTCGAATTGCCCCGCCCGCATCGCCACCTGCGCCCGCGACAGCAGCCTCGGGCCTGTGCCGCGACGGTACAGCCATGCGACCGACCCCACGACCATGCCCAACACCACGACAATCGCCAAAACCAGAATGATGCGCCGTTTCATGTCTGTCCTCATGGCGTCAAGGTAGATTCCGATCCAGATGCGACACGACCACACGCAGGAACGCCCGCGACCGCTGCCGCGCCGCCTCCAGGTCGCCGGTCGCCGGCGTGGAGACCCGGATCAGCGCTCCGGCCGCGTTGCGGTTCAGAAGCCCGTTGGTGAAGATCACGAACTGCTGGCGCCAGAAACTCCGCGTGTAGGTATCCCCGCACTTGTACGTGTAGAGGTAATGCTGCAGGCGGTGGCGGGACTGGACGATCAGTTCGCGGCACGGCAGGCTGATCGGCCCGCGGCGACCGACGACGCCGGGGATCCGTACGTCGTTCTTGCCGATGATATCCTGTCCGCCGCCTTCCAGGCACAGGTCCGGCGGGTGGGTGCCCTTGCGGTTGTCCTGGCTGAAGATGACGCAGAAGTCCACCGCCTCGGCCCCGACGCCGACGTACTGGCGATTGACGTAGTCGGACGTCTCGAGGACCGTCAGCGTGCGGGCGTCGAGTGGGCGGTCAAATCCCCGCCAGACCTGGCCGTCCACCTTCAGCGATTTCGGCAGGGCCTTGGCGGCCATCTGTTCGTTCCAGGCCGTCGGCACCGAGCGGTTCAGCCACCACGCTCCGCCCGCGCCCAGGCAGACCACCACGGCGGCGACCCCGCCGGCTCGACCCGCCCCGGCGCGAACCAGCCGCGGCCACTGGGACGCGTCGGCGTCGGTCCGCAGGACGCCGTCGAACAGCGGCACGACCTTCGCCGGAACCCCCACCAGCCGGCGAACGCCCAGCACCAGCCGCTCCAGGCCGAACATCAGCCCGAACGCCAGAACGAAGATCATCAGCCCCGACGCGTCGTGGAACGCCCCCGTCGCCGCCTCGACCGTCCAGACGTCGGCGACCACAATCAGCGCGACGATCCGGAGGGAATTGCTCACCACCGCCACCGGCACGGACATCGCAAACAGCCCGATCCGCCACAGGCCCCGGAGCCGGCAGACGTAAGCGTACAGCGCCCCGAACGCCAGCAGGCTGATCAGCGTCCGCAGCCCGTTGCAGATGTTGGCGATCACCAGGCTCTTTTCCCCCTGGAGGAACACGCGATTGCCCGAGCGCTCGGTGATCACGCCGGCGGCGTTCGCCAGCGCCACCCCCCAGTTGGCGGCGATCATCTTTAAGCGGAAGTTCAACTGCGCGATGGACACTTCCGGCAACGGAACCATGAACGCCAGGAACGCCAGCGGAAACCACAAGCGCCGCAGCGCCGCCGTGCCCCACAGCAGCAGGATCAGCCCCGCCAAGACTCCGATGAAGGCAAAGCAACTGATGAAGTTGATCCGCGCCAGGCACGACGCCAAGTGCACCAAAAGGCCTAATCCCAGGACGATCCACCCGGCACGGCGGCTCGGGCGCGCCGGGATGCGCGTGTGGCGGATCAGCAGAATCACGATCAACAGGCTGACCACCAGCACCAGCGGGCCGTGGGTGTAGTAACTCTCTCCCTCGACGAACCGGTCGTACAGGCTCCACCGCCGGTTGCGCCAGGCCGGGAACCAGCGATGCCACATCTCCCAGAAGTTGTGGGCGAACGCCGCGATCAGGCCGACGGCCAGCAGCCCCCACGCGGCGCCCGTGCGCCATCCGCGGGCGCCGACGTGTCTGTCCGAAACTGTGTCGTTCATTGGGCCCCAGACTTTGCCACCGCCCCGCCTCGACGGTCATGGACTGAGATTATATCGTCCGAACCGCCCATCGGTTCGCCCCTATCGTCGTATTCTTTGCTCCCGCAAGCAGATGGGCGTCCGCCGGCCGGCCCACGGGCCGCGCCGCGGAACAGCCAGACCGGCGTCCGGTCACAACCTTTCGGCCAGGATGTTCACGATACGATCGGCCGCGTGTCCGTCCCACAAGGGCGGATCGGCGCACGGGCCCTGCCGGCCGTCGATCACGTCCCGGTACGCCGAGACGATTCCCGCCGCGTCCGTGCCCACGATGCGGTTGGACCCGACCTCCACCGTGATGGGCCTTTCGGTATTGTCCCGCAGCGTCAGGCACGGCACTTTCAGGATGGTGGTCTCTTCTTGGATGCCGCCCGAATCGGTCAGGACAACCTTGGCCGACGCCATCAGTTTGAGGAAGTCCAGGTAGCCGGCCGGGTCGATCAGACGCAGATTCGGCATCGCCTTGACCCGCCGGGCGAAGGACGACTCGTACAGGTGGCCGCGGGTCCTCGGATGCGCCGGAAAGACAATGGGCATGTCGGCCTGGATGACCTCGAGGGCGTCGAGGATGCGTCCGAACGCCGCCGGGTCGTCCACGTTGGCGGGCCGATGCAGCGTCAAAACGGCGTAGTGACCCGCCGTCAGCGACAGGGTCTTGAGGATCTCCGAGCCCCGGGCCTTGTCCCGATTCCTCAGCAGAGAGTCGATCATGACGTTGCCGACCAGGAACACCTTCCTTTCATCGGCACCTTCGCGTCGAAGGTTGTCCACGCCGCTGGGTTCGCTGCAGAAGAGAAAGTCGGAGATCGCGTCGGTGACGAGCCGGTTGATTTCCTCAGGCATCGAGCGGTCGAAACTCCGCAACCCGGCCTCGACGTGAATGAGCCTCACGCCCAGTTTGACCGCCACGAGCCCGCACGCGACGGTGCTGTTGACGTCCCCGACGACGAGGACGGCGTCGGGCTTGTGATCCAGGACGACCGGCTCGAAGGCCTTCATGATCTCGGCGGTCTGCGCCGCGTGGGAGCCCGAGCCGACGCCGAGGTTTACGTCCGGCGCCGGGATGCCCAACTGCCGGAAGAACAGGTCGCTCATCCGTTCGTCGTAGTGCTGGCCGGTGTGGACCAGGATCGGGCGGATGGCCGGATGCGCCTTGTAGGCCTCTATCACGGCGGCGATCTTCATGAAGTTCGGCCGGGCGCCGGCCACGTTGATGACAATCACGCCAAGTCTCCTGCCCGTCTCGTCCGGACGACCCCGCCGCAGACGCCCTGTCGGCAAGTCATTCCTATCACACCCACTATGCTTCGACAACCCGACACTGGCCGGGGCCTCACAGCAGCGCCTCGCGGTCGCGCGCCACCACCGAGATCACGCTGCGGGTCTTGCCCGAGGCATCCAGGGCGATCTCGTCCACGTGCTCGACGGACACGCCCACGTCGTCGCCGAGGCGCTCGGCGATGCCGTCGCGAATCCGCCGCGGGCCGTCGGTGGGAAAGCCCTCGCCGCAGACCAGTTTGACGCGAATCCGATCGACGTCGTCCTGGACGATCTGGTACTGCCGGACGCCGGGGATCTCTCGGATGACGTAGATCAAGGCCAGCCCGTGCACCCATCGGCCGTCGGGCGCGATGATGAAATCCGTGGTGCGTCCCTTCACGACCTCCATGACCTCGAGCCCCCGGCCGCAGGAACACGATTCGGCGGAAGCCTGCCCGATGTCGCCGGTCCGGTACCGGATGAAGGGCATGGCGTGGTTGTCCAGGTGGGTCACGACGATCTCGCCGTCCTCGCCGGGCGCCACGGGCCGGCCGGCGCGGATGAACTCCACGATCACGTGCTCGCTGGTGATATGCATGCGTCCTTCGGGGCATTCGTGGGCGATGAAGCCGCCTTCCCGGCTGCCGTAGCCGTCGGCGACGGGCACGCCGCCGAACGATTCCGAGATGATTCGCCGCTGGTGATCCTCAAGCACCTCCGCGGTCGAGAAGACCGCGCGGATCGGCAGGCCGGCCAGGTCGTGCCCGGCCCGGCGCGCCAGGCGGCACATCAGGGCCATGCTGGAGGGGTACCCGAACAGGCACCTCGGCTTGAAGCGCCGCAGTTGCGCCACGAACCATCCCACGGAGTCGGCCGACAGGTCAAAGGCCGACAGGAGCAACTCGTTGGTCAGCCGGTCACGCAACCGCTTGAGCCGATCCTGCCCGCCCAGTTCGACGGGCGATCCCCAGAGATACGCCTCGCGATCGCCGGGGCGGATGCCCCACCACGCGTGGCTGCGCATCCGGGCCGCCTTGTCGGCCGCCTGGCGGCGCTTGTCGAGGTAGAAAATCAGAGGCCGGCCGGTGGACCCGCCGGTGTTGTAACGGATCGGCCCGCCCGGCACGCCGCGGTTGACCAGCGTTTCCAGGCCCGCTGACATCGCCGCCTTGTCCAGCAGCGGCAGCCGCTGAAGGTCGTCGAGCAACTCGGGCCGCCACGAGCGGTCCACGCCGGCCAACGCCGCGTACCCGTCCGTGCCCGTCAGCGCCACGCCGACCAACTCCCGCAGTTTCGCCAGTTGCATCTCGCGCAGGCGATCGGCGGACCACCACTGGCTGTCCGCCAGTTCGCGGTGGAAGCGAAACGTCTTCCGCCGCGTCAGGCGTTCGTGCAACGGTAACAGGATTCTCTCGACGACAAGCGCGTTCATCGTGTTGACTTCTTCGGCCCGCCGGCCGGGACGGACGCCGGACTCAACGCCTCCCCGCCCGCGGGCGCGCCCGACGCTCGAACCAGCACGAACGCCGCAAGCACCAGGATAAACGGCAGCGCCGGCAGGTGGTGCTGGGGGTGGGTCTGGCAGACCAGGTGCAGGGCCCACACGTACGCGATCGGCGCGAACAGCACCGCGTGCAGCACGGTCCGGATTATCTCCGTGGGGTATTTCAGCAGCCCGATGCCCAGCAGCCCGATGGCGAGAATGTACGGCAGTTGGACCACGCCCCGCACCAGGTTCATCACCGTCCCGGAGACCTTGTCGTACAGGGTCGTGCTTACGAAACCGCAGTCGCTGCCCCACGTCCAGACGATCCGGTAGCCCATCAACTGAACGAAGTGGCCGGGATGGTCCTTGATGTATCGCATCGCCATGCGGATCCGCATGCGGTTCATCTCGACTTCGTCCGTCATCTCGGCCGTGGGCTTCATCATCATCTCGAGCCCGTTAGCGTCGGGGTTGTTGGCCGTGTGGAGGATCACGCCCAGGTTCGTGCTCAGCAGCACGAATCGGCCCATCACGAAGCAGTTACGAATCGTCCAGGGCGCGATGGCGACGAACATGAACACGGCGATGATCGCGGACTTGGCCAGCGCCGCGCCGGGCCGGACCCGCCGGCCGAGATAAAGCAGGAAGATCACGCCGGGGAAGATCATGGCGATGGGCTTCACCAGGCAGGTGATCCCGAGGATCAGCCCGTACAGGACCAGCCACCATCGCGTGTGCCGCTCCGGCGGGCGGGCGAAGAACAGGAACACCAGCAGGACCTCGTAGAAACCCAGGATCAGGTCGTATTCGAGGTTTCCGTACAGAAGCCAGGACGGCATGAAGGCGATGGCCGCCGCCGCCAGCCTGGCCACCGGCTCGCCGTAGGCCTGGCGCCCCAGACGGTAAGTCATCAGCACCACGGCGACGACCATCGCGCAGATGAACCAGACGGCCGCGGCGTAGGAATCGCCCAGGAGGAAGTACACCGCCGTCATCACGAAGTGCTTGCCGGGTGGGTAGATCGCGGACTTCTCGAAGAAAACCCAACTGCCGAAGATGTCCGGCGCCTCCCGGCCGGGGAGGGCGTCCACAACGCGGAGGATCACCCAACGCAGGATGAAACTCGCCGTGCAGACGACCCACAGGAACGTCCGCGGCGACGACTTCATGATCCATTCGACCAGCCGGCGTCCCGGGCGGCGCCAC
>Ga0272441_10015598_pt1 | contig 10621 bp, 8 predicted proteins | sample SSMProp6N_FD_193582 | JGI IMG/M metagenome (GOLD analysis project Ga0272441, IMG submission 193582) | Marine sediment archaeal communities from Little Sippewissett salt marsh, Falmouth, MA, United States - SSM-Prop-6N | ecosystem: Environmental > Aquatic > Marine > Wetlands > Sediment ...
AACTTCACCGTACCCGGGCTCGGGCTTCGGCACATCGCGCATTTCCAGGCCGGGCGCGGCCCTCGGCTTTACTATCGCCTTCATGTTGGCCCCCAAGGCCAGCGTATTCCCGGCAAGTCAGACTAGATATCCGTCGTCCCGCCGTCAAGCGGCGCGATCCGGGATGGCCGCAGACGGGCCTGCGGGGAAAAATCTTTCCCTTTTCCAAGCGCCCCGGTCGTCCTATAGTTGTGTCCGAGGGCTCGCGCGCGGCCCGCAGCGGTCGCCTTGGAGGAACAACATGTCCTTTCTCGCCTTTCTGCGGCTACCGGGCATGTCCCGCGGCTCGTCACCGAAGGGCCCGCCATCCGGGACGGGCGTCGTGCGCGCCGTGCTCGTCGCGGGGCTGGTCTCGGGCCTGGCCGGCTGCCGGTTCGGCGGACCGGGGAGCGGTCAGGAGAGGGATGTCAGAAACGCCGTTGCGCGGCTCAAGTCCGGTGACGAGGAGGCGCGCCGAGCGGCCGTGCAGACGCTGATGCGCATGAGCGGCAACGAGAAGCAGATCGTGCCGCCCCTCATAGAGGCGCTGGACGACCCCGACGCCGTCGTCCAGGCAACCGCCGCGGACGCGCTGAGGTCCGTCCTCCGCAAGCCGAACATGCCGAACTCGCGCTCGGCCTGGGAGGAGCTCTGGCGTCGTGAGAAGACGAAAATAGAGAAGCGGGAGAAGCTCGACCCGCAGGAGCGCATCAAGCTCGCCAAGGCCAACGTGAAGAACGAAGAGGGTTACCTGGAGATGAGGCGCGGCAGGTTCAAGAGGGCCGAAGAGCTTTTCCTCGAGGCCGTGGCTGCGGACCCGGCCAATCCAGGATACTGGAACAACCTCGGCAAATGCAACGCGAACCAAGGCCTGCTGCCCAGGGCCATCGGCCGCTATCAGCGGGCCCTCGAGGAGGACCCCTCCTTCGCGACGGCCCACTACAACCTCGGGGAGGCCTATCTGGAGATATCGCGGCGCACCGCCTCGAACCGGACGCTGGCGGCCCTCGGCGAGGCCGAGGCGGCCATCAAGCTCGACCGCAAGAACAAGGACTGGACCTCTCGCTGGCTCAAGGCCCGAGTCCTCCACCACATGGCGGTCACGGAACCGGAGTCCGTGAAGCGCGCCGATCTCTACCGAAGCGCCGGGAATGCGATCGACGAGGCGAAGAAGATCGTCGTGCGGGCCACCCGGACCCGCGAGGAGGAGGCCGAGGTCAGGAAGACCGCCGCGCTCATCGCATACGGCCGAGAGCTATACTACGCCGCCTACAAGGAACTCGTCCGAGTGGACGAACTCGGCTATGACATGGACTCGGACTTCGCCACGCGGCTCGAGCAAGCGCTCAGACGCGAGGCTTACAGCGCGGGAGTCGAACCTCCCAAGATGCCCGAGCGCTCGGGGAAAGAGACCCCGAAGGGCACTCCGCCGGCGCTCCGTCTGCCCTACTGAACGCCAGGCCGAAGCGGGCATGCAGGCAGGGGACGAGGCGTGAACGACGACACACGCGACGACGGCCCAGACGCAGCCTCGTCAGGTCCCGGCAAGGAAGGGGAACCCGGGCGCGATCCCTCCTCGGGCGGGCCCTGGATGCGCGGTCTCTTCGAGGACATGGCGCGCGCGATAGGCAGGACGGCGGGGCGCACCAGGGACACGCTCGCGCGTCTGGGCGAACGCGGCGCGCTCGCCGTCACCGCCAGGCGGCTCGAACACACCCGGGCGCTGAAGCTCAAGGAACTCGGTGACGTCGCGCGGAAGGCCCTATCCGCACCGGGCGGGTTCCTGCGACGGGACGATGCCCGGGTCGCGGAGCTGATGCGGGCCATCGACCGCCTCGACGAGAAGCTCGCGCGGATGCGGGAGCGGCTCCAAAAGACCGAGCGGGCGACCGACGAAGAGCCCGGCCGGGGATCCGACGCCGGAGAGGACGAAGACACGAAGACGGACGCCTCCCCCAAGCGGTAGCCCGCTCCTTAGCGCCGGCGGAAGGGGCGCGATGATCCTCAACTGCAATTGCCTGTCCTGAAACATGAAGCTACGAGATATCGTGGCGGGGCGGCGGCGTCCGTCAACTACGGAAGATCGGGATGCCCGCCGAGCGACTTGATGCCGCGCGCGAGCCTTGCGCGCGCGGATTCGGGGGCGGTCTTGAGAGCACTGCGGAGGGCGTCGATGGCTTCAAGTCTGCGCCCTTCGTTTGGGGGGCCGACGCGCGACGGGATCCTCGGCGGATAGTCGGTCAAGCGTTCCAGCGCGTCGCGGGCGGCGGCGATGGCGTGTCGGAGCTCCGCGCGCGAGCCGACGGGGACGAGCTCCTGATTGGCGACCAGGAGCACCACCGGCCCCACACCGCCGATTTCGGCGAGCATCTGCGCATCGGCCTCAAGAAGCGCCGCGGCGAGGGGCGACTCCGCGACCCGCCTGATCTCCGCCGGGTCGAGCCCCGCCTCGCGCACTGGATCCTCCCAGTAGCTCGACCCCACGCGCTTCAGGCGCGCGCGAAGGTAGATTCTCAGGGCCTCGGGCCGGGCCTGTTCGATCGCAACCTGTCGGAGCATCTCCTCCAGTTCGGCGAGCCCCCCAGGCGCGGAGAGCCGCCACTCGCGGTCGCGGTAGACCGCCGCGCGCAGACAAAGCCCCGGTGCCTCGTCACGCTCGATAAGGTCCAAGACCTCGGTGATCGCCTTGGCCGCGCCCTTCGAATGCGGCGAGAGGAAGAGATCGACGCGGCCGGGTATCCGCTCGCGCGTGATGTCCTGGTGCGATCCGGCGAAGCCGGGCGCGAGGACCAGGGCGTCGGCAACTGGCGTAAGGACTTCGCGGATGGCGTCGGTGTCCCTTTCATGAAACGCCTGCGCCCCTAGTATGTAGGCGGGCAGGCGGTCGAGCTTGTACCGGTCGACGAGGGCGTGGCCCTCCTCAGAACAGAAATCCACGTTGCGCTCCTCAAGCCCGGGGAAGAAGACTCGGAGCGACTCCACGATCCGCGACGACGGCGACCACACCGCGCGGCTCTCCTCGATGACGGTGAGGGGGACCACGACCGCCTTGTGGTGCCGGCACTCGGCGTTCTTGGTCCCCGGCTTCACGCACTCGCCGACGAAGCCGGGCCTGCGGCAGTCGGCGTCCGAGAAGCACCTAGGCAGCCCCTTGCAGGCCGCCACGCCCTCCGATCCTCCCGGTATCATGGAGCAGACGGCGCTCAGGATGCCCGCGCGCGAGGTGGGCCCCTCGTAGCGCCTGCCGCCGAGGTAGAGCGTGGGGGAGGCCGACACCCGCAGCCTCGCCGCGCGGTCGGCATGTCTTTTAAGTATCGCGTCCACCTCGCCCGAGGCGACGCAACCGCGAAGTCGCGCGAGGGACATGCCAAGCCTGCGGCACTCGGCCTCCCAGCCCTCGTCGCCCGGGTTCTTCGCGCGCCACGCCGCGTAGTCCCAGTACCTTCCGGGATAGAACTCGAAGATCGCCGCCTGGCGGCGCGCCTCGGCGACCTCGGGCTCGCCGTGCATGCTCCTCAGGCGCCCGCGCGCGTCCACCCGGACGACGTGCGTGACGCGGGACTCCAGGCGAGTCCCCAGCGCCTCTGCCGCCTCGGCAAGCGTCCGCTCGACCTTGGGCGCGTGGGGGCAGAGGGCCATCTTGAATAACTCTACCGTGAGCACGCGCCGAGAGGCCAGGGAGGCGATCTCGCGCCCGGCATCCGCGACGATTCGGGCGACCGCAGGTTCGTCGGGGACCGACTCCCCCAGCCTGGCGGGATCGAGCACCTCGACCCGCCTGCGACCGCGCACCGTCGAGACGCGCGCCCGGCAGAGCCCGCGCCCCTGGAAGTCGAACTGTGCGACGACGGCGCCCCCGGCCCGGAAGAACGCCGCGCCGGTCGAGCGCCTGTGCGCGTTCAGGACGAGGTCCACGCCCTCGACCTCGCGGGCGATCCGCTCGGAGAGATCCTCGCCGAGGGGGGAGAGGACGACGACGATCTCCGCGCCCTCAGCGCGTGCGTCGCGCACGGCCCTTCGCGCGGCCGAGACCGGGTCGGAAGTGTCGAAGCGCGCCGCCGCCTTCGGCGAGAGGAGTTCCAACCCGGGGGTCGTGAGCCCGACGACACCCACGCGGTGACCCCCTCGTTCAATGAGCAGCCAAGGTCTCAAGGGGGCCTCTTTCCCCGGGGTCTTCGCGCGGACGTTCGCGGAGACGAAGGGCGCGACCTTCGCGTCGGCGGAGGCAAGCAGCGCCCCGCCGTCGCCGAGTTCCTCGTCGGAGAGCGCCACGGCGTCATAGCCCATGGCGATCATCGCGCGCAGGGCGGCGCGTGTCCTGATGCGATCCACCTCAGCGCCCTCGGTATATTCGTCGTAGATGCCTCCAGCGGCCCAGCCGCCCGCCTCCAGAAGGAGGACAGGCCCACGAGCGCGCTCGGCGGCGACGGCCGCGGCGCGGCGGGCGAGGCCGCCCTCGGGGCGATAGGGACAGGCGCAGGGACTCAGCATCGCGTGCGTCTCGCCTGTCCAGAGGATCGTGAGCGGTTCGGGGTCCCGCTCCCCGGCGAGGGCCATCGCCGGCACGAGCGTCGCGATGGCGGAGAGGAACAGGAGCGCTCGCGATGCCGTCCAAACCGAGCCAGTCATGCCGAATCGCCCCCGCCGAGGATGGCGCGCGCCTCCGCCGCATCCCGCGCGATCTGTGCCGACAGCTCGGCGTCGGAGGCGAATCGGCGCTCTTCGCGAAGGCCCTTCACGAACTCAGCCTCGATCACGCGCCCGAGGAGGTCCCCGGGAGGGGCGTCAAGGAGGTGCACCTCGATCCGCCGCTCGGGCTCGCCTTCCGGCGCGCCCTCCTCGACGAACGTGGGACTGAAGCCGACGTTCGTCACCGAGGCCAGACGCTCGCCGCCCATGTCCTCGAAGATGGCCCACGTAGCGTAGACCCCGTGCGGGGGCCTCACCTCGTGGTGGACGTCGAGGTTAGCCGTCGGGAACCCCAGCGTCCGGCCGATGCCACGACCCGTCACGACCCGGCCGAGGACCGACACTCGCCGTCCGAGCAGCCTTTCCGCACCGGGGAGGTCGCCCTTCAGGATGCGCTCGCGCACGCGGGTGCTCGAGACCGGCTCGCCGTCGACGAGGACCGGACCGACGACGGTCGCCTGGATATGCGCCTCGGACGCGATCTCGCGGATACCCGAGGCGTCCGCCTCGCGGCTGGCGCCGAAGCTGGCGTCGTGGCCGACGACAAGGGCCCGCGCGCCGAGGCCGTCCCTTGCCACCCGCTCGATGAAGTCGCGGGCCGTCATGGCGGCCAGGTCTGCGGTGAAGTCCACCCCCACCACGGCGTCTACACCCGCTCGTTCCAGAAGGACAAGCCTGTGCTCGAAGCTGGTGACGAGCGCTGGGCTGTCATCGGTCACGACGCCGCGCGGGTGCGTCCGGAAGGTGAGAACGCACGACCGCACGCCGAGGCGCCGGGACTCCGCGCGAAGCGTCTCGATAATCTTCGCGTGGCCGAGGTGGAAGCCGTCGAACACGCCCACGGCCGCCGCCGACCCGCGCGAGCCGTCGAAGTCTCGGATGTCGGAGTATCGCTCCATCTTGGCCACTTTGCCGCCCGTCCGTGGAATTCGTCCCAACCGTACCCGCGTGTTCGAGGGGCGTCAATCCTGGCCTGCGACAGGCACGGGCGAGAGGGAAGGCGAAGGAGGGCGCGCTCAACCCGCCGAGGCCGACTCCTCGATCGGGGCGGTGAGCACCGCCTCCCGGGCGGCCTTCGTCTCGTCGACGCGCGATACGGGAGTCGAGTAGGGCGCCCCGTGGATCCACTCGGGGTCGGCGGTCGCCTTCTCGGCGATCTCGCACATGGCGTCCGCGAAGCGGTCCAGCGTCTCCAGTGTCTCGGTCTCCGTCGGCTCGATCATCAACGCCTCAGCGACGATCAGCGGGAAGTAGACCGTGGGCGGATGGAAGCCACGGTCGATGAGGGCCTTCGCGACGTCGAGGGTACGCACGCTCTTTTCGGTGAGCGCCCCCGGCGTCGCGACGAATTCATGCATGCACGACCGGTCGTAGGCGGGCGGGAAATGCGGCCTCAGGCGCTCCTTCAGGTAGTTCGCCGCGAGCACCGCGTCCTCGCTCGCCTGCCGTAGCCCAGCGGCTCCGAGCATCCTTATATAGACATAGGCCTTGATGAGCACACCGACGTTGCCGAAGAACCCCGCGACGCGGCCTACCGACTTGTCGAAGTCCATCGACCACACCAGGGGCGTCTGTGGGTCGACGCGCGGATTCTTGACGATCCGTGGGACGGGTAGGAAGGGCTCCAGGCGCGACGTCACGCCCACGGGACCCGACCCCGGCCCGCCGCCGCCGTGCGGCGTCGCGAAGGTTTTGTGGATGTTCAGATGCATCACGTCGAACCCCATGTCCGCCGGCCTGCACTTCCCGAAGATCGCGTTGAAGTTCGCGCCGTCGTAGTAGAGGAGCCCGCCGCAGCCGTGGACGAGGTCGGCGATCTCGAGTATGCGCGATTCGAAAAGCCCCAGCGTGTTGGGGTTGGTGAGCATGATGGCCGCGACGTCATCACCCAGCTTGGCTTTCAGGTCATCGATGTCGACCTCGCCCCTGTCGTCCGTCTTCACGGACTCGACCGCGAAGCCCGCCATCGAGGCCGATGCGGGGTTCGTCCCGTGGCAGGAGTCGGGCACCAGGACGCGACTCCGTCCCGAGCCGCTCGCCTCGTGGAACTCGCGGATGATGCTCATGCCGACCCACTCGCCATGCGCGCCCGCCATTGGGTGGAGCGAGAACGCCCGCATGCCGGTGATCTCGCAGAGCAGGTCCTCGAGGTCCCGGAGGAGCGCCATCGTTCCCTGCGCGCGGAAGAACTCGACGTAGGGATGAAGCCCCGCGAAGCCGCCCATCGCGGCGACGGCCTCGTTGACCTTTGGGTTGTACTTCATCGTGCACGAGCCCAACGGGTACATTGCATCGTCCACGCTGAGGTTCCGCCGCCCCAGTTCCTGGTAGTGCCGGATGACCTGGATCTCGGCCATTTCCGGGAGTTCGGCCGGCGAAGAGCGGAGGACGCCGCCCGTTAGTCTCTCCACGGATTCCTCGGGGACGTCGGCGGCGGGGTATTGCGAGGTGCGCCGCCCCGCCACGCCCTTCTCGAAGATCAATTGCATAGCCAGTCCCTCAACCTTCTCGCGTATTCGTCGATATGCTGCTTGGAATTCATCTCGGTCACCGCGACCAGCAGGCAGTCGGAGAGCCCATCGTACCAGCGGTCGAGGCGTATGCCGGGCTCGAAGCTGTGGCCCATCGCGCGGAAGAGGTCCTCGACGGGCTTGCCTAGCCTGAGCACGAACTCGTTGAAGTGCGGCCCCTCGAAGACGAGTTCAACGCCCTCGACCGCCCCGAGCGTCATCCGCGCGTAGTGCGCCTTTTGCAGGCAGAGCCTCGCGACGTCGACGAAGCCGCGCTTGCCGATCGTCGCGAGGTGCGCGACGGCGGTCAGCGCGCAGAGGGCCTCGTTCGAGCATATGTTCGACGTCGCCTTCTCGCGCCGGATGTGCTGCTCCCGGGCCTGGAGCGTTAGCACGTACGCCCTCCGCCCCTTCTCGTCGACCGTCTGGCCGACGAGGCGCCCCGGCATCTTCCTCATGAACTTCCGGCGCGCGGCCATGAACCCCAGATAGGGGCCGCCGTAGTTCAGTCGCAGGCCAAGGGGTTGGCCCTCGCCGACCGCGACATCGGCGCCCATCTCGCCCGGGGTCTTCAGTATCCCGAGCGACACGGGGTTCACTATCATCACCAGGAGAGCGCCCCTCGCGTGCGCGGCCTCGGCGAGCGCCGAGTAGTCGGCGATCCGGCCGAAGAAGTCGGGGTTCTGGACGATGACAGCCGCGGCGGTGTCGTCCACGCGCTCGGCGATCCGCCCGGGCGAGTCGGCGGCGACCTGCGAGTGGTCGAGCTCCGTGATCTCCGCCTTGACGTTGTGGGCGTAGGATTTCAGGAGCTCGCGGTAGTGCGGGTTCACGGAGCGGTCGAAGACAACGTGCCGCCTGCGGGTCTGCCGCATAGCGAGGGCGCAGGCCTCGTAGCACGCGGTGCCGCCGTCGTAGAGGCTGGCGTTCGAGACGTCAAGCCCCGTTATGCGGGCGATGGCGGTCTGGTACTCGAAGATCGCCTGGAGCATCCCCTGGCTGGCCTCGGCCTGGTAGGGCGTGTAGGCCGTGTAGAAGGACGGGATCGACGTCACCGCGCCGACAGCGGCGGGGACGTGGTGGTTGTACGCACCCCCGCCGATGAAGTAGTCGCCCCCTCGAACGGGGTAGCGGTTCAGTGCCTCCAGATCCTTGAGCGCCTCGACGGCCTCGAGCTCCGAAAGCGGCGGGGGCAGGTCGAGCCGGGGATTCCGGATCGACGCCGGTATGTCCTCGAAGAGGTCCTCGACGGACCCGGCGCCGAGGGCCTCGAGCATCCTCCGCCGTTCTCCATCGACATGCGGGACGAAGCCCATCGCTCGCTACCCCTCTTCCTTGAGGCACGCCTCGTAACCGGGGGCGTCCATGAGGGCCTCGACCTCCGCGGCGTCGGCGAGTTCCACCTTCACGAGCCAGCCCTCGCCATGGGGGTCGGAGTTCACCTTGTCCGGCGAGTCGGCCAGCGACTCGTTCACCGCCGAGATCTTCCCGGAGACCGGCATGAAGCAGTCGGACGCGGCCTTGACGGACTCGACCACGGCGAATGTCTCGCCCGCGCCGAGCGCCGCGCCCACCTCGGGCATCTCGACGAAGACGATGTCCCCAAGCGCCTCCTGGGCGTGGTCGGTGATGCCGACGGTCGCCGTGCCGCCCTCGACTCGGACCCATTCGTGCTGCTTCGTATAGCGACAATCCTCGGGGACCATATGTCAGCCTCCTCTTCTCACGCGTCTAGTCGAAAGAGCGTGCGCGACCCTACCGTTTCGCGCGCCCGTCGTAAAACGGCGTCTCGACCACCTCGCACGGCACCGCCCGGCCACGGATCGCCACCCCCAGCCGCCGCCCCGTCTCGGACGAGCCCGCCTCTACGTATGCGAGGGCGATGCCGCGGCACAGCGTCGGCGACATCGTGCCCGATGTCACCTTGCCGACCGCGCGGTCGCCGTCCACCACATCATACCCCGCGCGGGGCACGCTTTTCTGGAGCATCCCGAGGCCCACCAGCCGCCTCGCCGGCGCGCCCGCCGACTTCTCCTCAAGCGCGCGCTTCCCGACGAAGTCCTGCGGCTTCCCCAGGGAAACGAACCTGCCAAGCCCCGCCTCGAAGGGCGTCGTGTCCTCGTCGAGTTCGTGGCCGTAGAGCGGCAGCGCCGCCTCCAGCCTCAGCGTGTCGCGCGCGCCGAGCCCCGCCGGGACGAGGCCGGCGGGGCTCCCCGCCTCGAGGAGCGCGTCCCAAAGCCCCACCGCGAGGTCGCCGCACGCGAAGAGTTCGTAACCGAGCTCGCCCGTGTAGCCGGTCCGCGAGACGACCACCCGCCCCCCGCGCCACTCTACCTCGGCGAAGCGGAAGCGCCCGAGCGCCCCGACGCCCTCGCCCAGGACCGAGACGGCGATCGCCCTCGAGTTCGGGCCCTGCAGGTCGATCTTGCCAGTGCGGTCGGAGAGGTCGGTCACGCTGCAACCGTCGGGCGCGCGCCTGCCGATCTCCTTCAGGTCGCGCGACGTGTTCGCCGCATTGGTCACTATCATCGCGCGCTCGGCGTCGAACACGAACGTTATGACGTCGTCAATGACGCCACCACGTTCGTTCAGGAGGAAGCCGTACCGCGCGGCGCCGTCGGGGACGTCCGAGAGGTCGTTCGAGACGATCCGGCTCGCGGCATCGCGGACATCCGGCGCGCGGAGTTCGATCTCGCCCATGTGGCAGATGTCGAAGACGGCCGCGCGCTCCCGGCACACGGCGTGTTCGGCGCCGATGCCGGAATACTTAACGGGCATCTTCCATCCGGCGAACTCGGTCATGCGCGCGCCGAGCGACAAGTGACGGTCATGCAGAGGCGTTTGTCTGGTCATTGCGGGGATATCGCTCTCAACTGTTGCGGCCCGGACCACGGTCACCCGGCTTCCACCGGGCCCGGATCATAGAACGCCTGTGTCGCCTCGTCAAAACGTCTGCTCGCCCCGCTTGCAAGCCCCGAGATGGTGAGCATGGGAAGGACGGTGCCGGCGAGTCAGCGCCGGACCAACGTCGGGCGATAGCGCGCCCGCCCCCGGAGCTTGTATGGGGAGACCGCCCCGACCGACCGGGGCGGGTCACGGAGCGATGGGCCCCCCGGACCGGGAGCAGCGCAGCGGACCTTATCGCGGCCCGGGAACGGATTCGAGGGAGGATACTGGAATTCATCTGAGTGTCTTGAAAGGCCAGCGGCCAATCGCACGGGCCGGTGACCCGTGCACGCGCAAGTGCGCCACACGGAGGTCGAGCGAGTGAATTCGCGCTTCTCCTTCTGAGACAATCGGCCAGGTGCCAACGCTGACGATCAAGAGACAGGAGGCCGAGGGGACGGGCCCCCTTCGGCAACGCTTCACCCGCCAAGGGCTCGACCCCGCGCCCGCGCGGCACG
>Ga0272441_10015599_pt1 | contig 10620 bp, 12 predicted proteins | sample SSMProp6N_FD_193582 | JGI IMG/M metagenome (GOLD analysis project Ga0272441, IMG submission 193582) | Marine sediment archaeal communities from Little Sippewissett salt marsh, Falmouth, MA, United States - SSM-Prop-6N | ecosystem: Environmental > Aquatic > Marine > Wetlands > Sediment ...
GGCAATATCATTTTGGTTCTTGGCCCATTGGCAAAGGTCAAGAACATATTTTGACGCTTTTGGTTCATCAACAAGCAAACCAATTGTTAGCGGGTGCTCCCGAAGGTTTGGTTTCATAAATGAAAGGAAGACAGAAAGAATTTTAAGATGATTATTAATTACTTATCATATTTAAAGTTAGAAAGCAAGGGTTTAATTTCTTGGGGGATCATTACGCGACGGTTTAGAAATAAATTGCTGAAGATGGAAATATTTGATACTTTATATGGGGAAAAATGTGAGTATAAAGGATGGTAGCGTGCATGTAATACCTTAAGATTAATGTTGATAAACAAAAGTTTTCTGTCCCATGTTATTATGTCCATCAAAGATTGCAGGCCCAAGATGATTGATGCCCATAGCCGCAAACAATTCAAGATCTGTTCAGAATGCCACAGAAAGACGGCACAGGATAAGGCTTTTTCCATTGATGATAGAGTTATCTGTGCATCTTGTATGTATGCTGGACATAAGCCTTTTAAAATTTATCCTATAGGTGTGGTCAAGAATAAGCTTAAACGTGCCCAGAAAGGTTTTGGCACGGTTGGTGACCATGATGTGTCCTGTATTTCTCTTTTTGCCTCCCAGGAGCCATTTTTATATAAGGTTGAAGAAGAAAAATATTTAACGGTTGTTTATTATTTACATGAATCTGATAAGGTGAGATCTGTTTTTAATAGGGGATTGGACGGTAAAAAGGTGGGGGTTTTTGCCTCGAGGACACCTTATCGATTGTCCAGGATCGCGATCCAGGATGTTCGCTTAATCGAGGTGAAGGGAACACAGCTTTATGTTGAAGGCCTGGATGCGGTGGATGGGAGCCCCGTTTTGGATATAAAGATGAAGTGGCACCGGGAAACTTGATCCTAAACGGTTACAGGGGGCCTGTCATGGTGCAATGCTTTATATATTAAATATTTGCAGTAAGTTTTTGTTTGAATTAAAATAAAAAAGTTAGATTTCAAGTAAGGCAGAAACAAAACAAGGTGTCATGCATAAGAAATTTATTATAAGGGAAGTATTGATCCTGTCGGGGATGATCCTTCTGGGAGCCGTCTCTTTCGTTTTCGGGTTCCATTTTAGAACGCTTTACGGCAACTCGTCTGTCGGCGATATGTTGGGCGCCATGGGTGGGGTTGGGCTGTTATTGGCCATGCTGGGATATCCTGTTTATGTGATAGCCAGGGTCATTATTGGGATCATAAAAAAACCGTGGGCCTCCTCGCTAACCGGCATAAAGGTTGTTGGATATACACAAAGTATCTTGGGGGCCCTGGGGACGATGTTGGCGTTGTTTATCCTCATCGGGAGTTTGATCGCGGGATTTTTTGCTGAAGGGGAACAGCAGATGGGGTTTTTGGGCATCATGGCCTTGCCGCTTTTCATCCCATTTCCGATCATCTTGATCCCGGGCCTTGGTGTCTTGATGTTGCGTCCCTGGGCGCGCAAAATGCAGGTCATTATGAGCTCCATTGTGCTGGCATTAACAACCTTGATGTCTCTGGCTGTGTTTTCTCGAAGGGACTGGGCTGCGTTTTTGTGGCTTTTGGGCCTTATGGCCTTATGCGGATTTTTGATCTATTATTTCTCCCATCCTAAAGTTAAAAGACAATTTTTATAATCGAAGGGTTGCCCGTCGGGACGTTATGCACAATCCTTTCCCTTTCAAGCGAATAGCCGAAATCATTTCCCGTCATCGCTGGTCTATTTGTGCCGGGACCATCTCCCTGGTTCTTGCGAACCTATTTGCATTTTATTTTATCAAGGCAGAGCAATATATTTATTATTGGGATTTTGTCAATTATTGGTCCAAGTTTATTCATTTAAGTGAGACTTTCTCTGAAGATATAGTCGGCGCTTTAAAGATCCTGATTCATAGCGTTCACCATGGCGGTTACAATTATCTGCCTGCTGTTTTTTTAATGCCTTTTGGACTAATAGGGGGATGCAGCCGAAGTGTTTATATCCTATCCATCGTCAATGTGTATTCATTGGCAGCTGTCTTTTCGTTGATTATTGTGCATCAGAGAATTTGTCGGATGTGCCGCATTGATTCGGTTTTCGCACCTATTGTCGCGATAGCCACCGTGTTTCTTTCACCAAACTTTTGGGACCCGATCCTTTATGGCTACCCTGAAGTCGGCGGCTTATTTTTAATCAATATTATCCTTTTATTGTATTTTACCTCTCCCTATGAAAGGCAACGCTCAAGGCGATTGATTCTGATCGCCCTGCTGATCTCTTTTTTGATCTTGTTTAGGAGGGCGTTTGCTTATTGGGGCATGGGGTTCTATGTGTCGCTTTTAATAGTGGAAGGTGGGGGCCTTTTTTTAAAAAGAAAGGGCCGATGGGCTCATTTTTCGACAATTTTATCGAGGATATCCCTTCAGGTTCTATGTTCGATCATATTTTTATTCATTCTGGCTCCTTTTGCCACTTTTTTTCTTATCAAGACCAATCATGTCGACATTCATTCCGCCTATCGGTTGTCTGATTCGTTGTTTCATGGCTTGGCAGGGGTTGGCAAAAGTTTTGGCCTATTTTTTATGGCTTTGTCTATGGCGGGAGCTGTCGTTGGTCTCAAATGCCAGCGGACAAGAAAATTGTCGATCTTTTTGATTGTGCAATGGGTGCTTATTTTTATCCTCTATTCAAAAACCCAGGATTTTTACCCGCATCATCTCTATATTTTAATGCCGGCATTGTATATTTGGTGTGCCTTGTTTATTTCTTATCTAATGGCCAAAATCAAACGGTTCCAATTATTGATTGTTGCTGTGTTCGCGATGATATTTTTGCTAAATTTTATAGAAGCCTTTACTCAAGGAACTTTTTGGTATTCTCGGATATGCCCCAGATTATTTACCAATATTCAGCATCTACCCCTAAAGCGTAATGATCTTAAGGAGATCGAGCGCCTGCTGTATGTGATGGAGAGAACAGCCGTAAACCCCGATGACCGGGTTTATGTCCTTGCCAGCTCTCAGGGCATTAACAGCAGTATATTGAGTTCTGCCCCGTTGGTGCTTCATCGGCATTATGATATTGCCCGGAAGATAGAGAGGACGCATGATGTGGATAAGCGTGACGGGTTCCCCCGAAGGCTTTTAACGGCACGATATGTGATCGTTGCGGATCCACTCCAGTTCCATTTGGCCCCACGGGACCAGGAAGTTGTGGGGATCCCCGCGGACATGTTTTTGAGAAACGAAGGCATAGCTGAATCCTTTATTAAGCTGCCTTTTGAATTCAGGTTAGATAATGACGTCCTCCTATATATTTTTAAAAAGGTCAAGCCTTTTAAGCGTTCCCATTTAGTGGATCTGTCGCTTCAATTGAAAAGACGGTATCCCTCCAGGCCGTATCTGTATCAAATTGACTAAAATATAATCCTTGACAGGTCCTTTTAATTTGTTAGAATCATCTAACAAATTAATAAGTATCTAACTATCGGGATGCCATGAAAGAAACATCTATAAAATTGAGTTCGACCATGGAGGATTATCTCGAGGCCATCTATTTTTTAAAAAAGGAGAACGGGGTGGCCCGGGTGAAGGAGATTGCCGCCGTCCTGCAGGTGAAGAGCCCTACGGTTAATTCTGCCATTAAATTTTTATCCGAGAAAAATTTGGTTAGCCATGAAAGGTATGGATATGTCGGCCTCACACCAAAAGGGGAGCGGGTTGCCGACCAGGTGCAAAAGAAACATGATATTCTTTTTAGGTTTTTGACTGAATTCTTGATGCTTGATGATGGTGTGGCCCAAAAAGAGGCTTGCTGCATTGAGCATGCTATCAGTCAGAAGACGTATGTGCGGTTAACAAAGTTTTTTGAGTTTCTTAAACAAGGCTTTGATGGCCAGAAACCGATGTTTTTGGAGAATTTTGAGAATTATCTAAAGACAGGAAGTAATAAAAAATGTCAGTGTAGCCGTAAACGGGGTCGATAAGTTGTCCCTTACGGGGGGATAGGACATGGAAGATACCAAGCGATTAAGTGAACTCAGGCCCAAAGAAAAGGCCAAAGTCCAGAAGATTACAGGACAAGGGGCCTTGAAAAGGAAGTTTTTGGATATGGGGATAATACCGGGAAGTGACCTGGAGGTTATCAAGGTCGCGCCTTTGGGGGACCCCATTGATATCAAAATTAAGGGATATCATTTGAGCCTACGAAAAGATGAGGCGAAGGATATTTTGGTAAGAGTGTAATATTATGGCCAGATTGTCAAATGCTAAAGATGGCAGTACGTGGGTATTTATCTCTGCTGATGGCGGAATGGGGGTTATCAGGAAGTTGACGGATATGGGGCTTATCCCGGGGGAGAAGATCAAGATCTTGCATAATTCGGGTCAGGGCCAGGTCAAAATATTGGTTAAAGGGAGTAAAGTAGCGCTAGGACATGCCCTGGCAGAAAAGATTGTTGTGAAGGAGGAGAAATTAATGCCTACTAGAGCCAAGTTAACTATTGCCCTTGCCGGTAATCCTAATTGCGGGAAATCAACGATATTCAATAATCTGACCGGCTCCCGGCAGCATGTGGGTAATTATCCCGGGGTCACAGTTGAAAAACGGGAAGGTAAACGGGTGTATCAGGGATATGAAATAAATGTTGTTGATTTGCCTGGAACCTATAGTCTGTCGGCCTTTTCCGAGGACGAAATTGTTGCCCGCAATTTTATTATTAAGGAGAAACCGGATATTATCGTGCATATTGTCGATGCATCCAATCTGGAGAGGAATTTATACCTTTTTACACAATTGGCGGAACTGGATGTCCCAATTGTCCTTGCGATGAATATGAGTGATATGCTTGAAGCCAAGGGGCATAAGATCAATTACAAGGAACTCGCCAGGCTTTTAGGTAAGCCGATAGTGCCCACGATCGGAAATAAAAATAAGGGCATGGATAGGTTGCTTGAAGTCATCGTTGACCTTTATGAGAATAGGATCCCTTTCAATAAAGTTAAGATAGGCTACGGTGAGGAGATTGACCAGGAATATCAGACAATAATTGGGATGCTTACCGAGGCGAAAGAGTCTTTAACGGATTATCCACTTCAATGGCTTGCCATCAAGTTGCTGGAGCATGACCCTTCTGCTTTAGAGGTCGCTAAATCCCTCCCCAACGGAGGGGGAATTCTTAACCAGGTTGAAAGGAGTCGCCATCATTTGAAGCTGCATTTCGGTGACGATGCGGAGGTGCTTATCGCTGACCGCCGCTATGGTTTTATCAGTGGAGCCTGCACCCAGGTTGTGCGCCAGACGGTTGAGGAAAGGCATGATTTGTCCGATAGGATCGATAAGATTATATTAAATCGTTTTTTGGGGTTGCCTATTTTCGCCTTGGTCATGTATAGCATTTTTAAATTCACCTTTACCTTTTCCGGTCCTGTGGTCGGTTTATTCGAATCCATGTTTGAAGCCTTAGGGCGAACGGTAAGCACGCAAATACCTGCCGGGTTGACTCGATCATTCATAGTCGATGGGATCATCGGCGGGGTCGGTGGGGTCTTAGGATTTTTCCCTTTGGTCCTGTTCATGTTCTTTGCCATTGCTTTTTTCGAGGATTCCGGTTATATGGCCAGGGCCGCCTTTGTGATGGATAGATTCATGCACAAGTTCGGCCTGCATGGCAAATCATTTCTGCCGATGATGATATCCACCAATGGATGTGCTGTGCCCGGTATCATGGCCTCCCGGACATTGGACAGCAAAAGGGATCGGCTGATCACGATGATGGTAACTCCTTTTATGATATGCGGGGCCAAGCTCCCGATTTTTGCCTTGTTTATTGGTGCGTTTTTCCCTCAGGATCAAGGGGCTAATGTGATGTTTTTGATGTACGCCTTAAGCGTTCTGATCGCATTCCTGTCGGCCTGGGTCTTAAAAAAGTTTATGTTTAAGGGGGAGGCGGCTCATTTTGTCATGGAGCTGCCGCCCTATCGTATGCCGACCATCAAGGGAATGCTTTTAAAGATGTGGGAACGGGGTTGGCTGTATCTCAAAAAGGCGGGAACGGTTATTCTTCTAATATCTATTATTATCTGGGCGGGATTCACTTTCCCGGAAATATCCCCAGGTGCAGGAATGAGCGAAGAAGCCAGGGCCGCTGCCCAAATGGAGCAGAGTTATGCCGGACGCTTAGGTAAATTTATTGAACCGGCAGTAAGACCATTAGGCATAAACTGGAAGGGCGGTGTGGCTTTGATCGCTGGGGTCGCGGCCAAAGAAGTGGTTGTCAGCACTTTGGGCACAATGTATAGCCTGGGAGAAGTCGCTCCTGAGAAAGCCGATTCCTTAAAGGAATCCCTGCAGCAAGATCCTGCCTGGGGGCCGCTCAAGGCGTTGGCTTTTTTGATGTTCTGTCTTATTTATATGCCGTGTGTCGTTGCCATGAGCGTTTTTTACAGGGAGTCTGGTTCAAGCGTGAAGTGGACAGGTTTTTTGATATTTTGGACGACAGTGATGGCGTGGGGTGCGGCCTTTATGGTCTATCAGGGCGGAAGGTTTATGGGCTTGGGGTAAAATATGGAAAGATTAATTATTCTTTTTGTCGTCATCGTTTGTATTATTCTATTAATTTTAAAGTTTAAGAGTATGTTGTCCGGTAAAGGACAGATGTGTGATGGGTGTGCCAGTCAAAATTCATGCCAAAAGGAAGATATGTGTTCGGGTAAAGAAGTGGAAAAATAAAATCATTTTTTATGCGCTTTTTTAAGTATATCTTCAAGATCATCTTCATTGGTTATCTTGTCTCCATGACGCTCTATGGCGGGGCGCATATCCTGCGGAAGGCCTATGCCTATTGCCGGGGGTTTCAGGCAGCGCATTTTAATTATGAAAATGTGCGCCGAAAGGATATGATCGATGCGGCTTTGGTTGGCATTGAGGCCAGAAAGATTCTCCCTCGAGATGCAATAGTACAAATATTACCTCAGGAAATAAACACGCCTGCCAAACATTTCTATAAACTTGTTGCCAGATATAATTTATTCCCTATCAAGGTTGGGGATGCTGCGACCCATATCCTGGATTTAACCGGGAAGATGGAGGCATTATCGAAGGAAACAAGGAATCTTCCCGGCGGCGCCAGAATCTATGCTAAAGCACCAGATGGTTTTGTCGAGCGAAGATCAGATGCGTGGGTTCCCCCCCTTGGCGCCATGGCCATCTTTGCCTTGGCCTATTCCATTTGGCTCATTTTTATCGGCTCTTTATCGTTATCATTAATGAATTTTAATATCAAGAGTAGTGGCCGTCCTTGGTTTCTAGCTACAAGTTATCTTCTGGGCTGTTTTGTGTTCACGGCCCTGGTTTGGCTTTATTTATTGATGGGGGGAATGCTTGAACGGATGGCGTTATATTGGATGGGGGCATTCTTATCTTTAGGGCTCTTGGGCGCTAATAAGTTGCTCAGCAGAAAAGGTTGGCAACAAGTGTTTTGTTTTGAGACAAGTAAATTGGTTTTTCTAAAAAAGAAGAAAGTTTTAGCGTTCGGTTTGATCCTTGGCCTTTTATGGGCGGCTATCTTTTTGCTGACCGTAACAACTCCCGTCAGGGATTGGGATGCCATGTCCCATTGGATCATGAAAGCCAAAGTTATATTCCACAATAGGCAACTTATATTTGATTATACTCATTTTAATTACTATCCAATATTATGGCCGTTACATGTTGCCATTCAGTTTGCATTGTTAGGCGGTATGTTCGATGAGATGGCCCAGTGGTCTTCGGCCGTTTTCTTTTTGGTGTTCATCATTCAATTCTTAAAGGCCTTGGATATTATGGGATTGACCCGGCGTATAAGATATTTGTTGGCGATTGTTTTTATATGTTTCGCTTATGAAAACCCCTTTAAGCACTACTTAGCCTCTAATTTTATTATTGCCAATGCCGAGAATATGATCTTGTCTTATCTTTATGCCACGCTTTGTGCCCTTTTACTGTGGATCAAGGATAGAAGAAGGACTGTTTATTTAATGTTAAGCGTTTTTTTGATGAGTGGCCTTAATTTGTCAAAATTTGAAGGCGGATTTTCAACTTTATTTCTCCTGATGTCGCTATGCCCTTTCTTATTTAGATCCCAAATAAGTATTAAGCAAAAAATATGGCTTGGCCTCTGCCTTTTGACAGTATTATTGCCATTGGGATGGATTTACTGGATGAAGGCCTGTGGTTATTATTCAAGTTTTTATCATTTCGGCTCTTTATGGACCCTGCAGAAAATTTTTCTTTTGGTGAAATTAAATTTTCATTATTTTTTTATTAACAATATGTTTCTTCTATTTTTGTTGGGGACCGGGTATTTAATTTTATATCCACAAGGAAAAGAATGGAATAATATGGAAAAATTCCTTTTGCCTGTCATTTTTCTTTTTATATTGTTCCTTGGTTTTTGCAGTATTGGGTGGCCGATCCACAAGATCGTGCATGATTTTCCGGATGCATTCTCAAGGATGTTAATGCGTGTAGCCCCCATGGTTTTTATCCTTTTAAGCAGTCGGTTGTTTTTAAAATATAAAAAGTAAAACAAACCAGGCTCTTTACATTTCATGATTTCAGATATTGATCAGGAAATATATGATGTCATTATTGTCGGCGCCGGACCGGCGGGTAGCACGGCGGCATATTATCTGGGCCGGGATCCCAATTTAAAAGTTCTTATTGTGGATAAATCCCCGATCCCTCGCTACAAATGTTGTGCCGGGGGATTGTTCTTGGTCGATGATTGGCCCCGTGAATTTGAGAATTATGCCAAGGTCTCCGGTATGCTTCCCACCCAGCCCTGCTTTGATTTTCATTTTTATTGCGATAAAAATCATTTTTATCATACAGCGGACACTCATTTGTTTGATGTGGTGGACCGCTTGGAATTTGATGAAGCCCTTTTTAAGGTGGCCCTGGAGCAGCCGAATGTCATTTTCAGGCAATATAAGATTGAAAGGGTAGAGGAGACTAAAATTGAAGGCAACATGCTATATTGCCTGCATGCAGGCGACAGAAAGTTTTACGGGCGATTTGTTGTCGGGGCGGAGGGATTCCGGGGCGTTGTCAGCCGGTTTTTGGGCAATGAGACGCCACAAAGATTTGAATACGGCAGATGCCTGCAGTATGATATCACCTGCGAAAAGATCCTGCCGGTGGCAACATCGGTTTTCTTGAATTGGAACAAGGAATTGGGATTCAGCTGGGTCTTCCCTTCCCGAGAAGGGTATTGCGTTGGTTTGGGCTTTATCGGACCAACCCGTAAGTCTTTAATTAAAATTCTGGATGATTTTATGGGTTATCTCGTAGAGACCAATAAAGTCCCCGCAGGTTTTTCAAAAAAGAGGGTTTCGGCAGCGCCCTGTCCGGTCAGGATATCCGAACATTTTTGCAAGGACCGTATTTTATTATGCGGGGATTCCCTGGGTTCTGTTAGGCAGTTGACAGGTGAGGGTATATATTACGCCATGAAGACCGGAAAGATTGCGGCTGCTTCTATTATGGATGGCGAAAAGGACCTGGCCCCAAGGTATCAACAGGCATTAAGGCCGGTCTTTAGAGAAGTTATTTTTTTAAAAGAATTTTCGCCCATCAGCGGTTTAAAAATGCTTTTGCGCCTTACGGTAAAGATCATAACCTTGAAGCTGCCTTTTGGCTGGCATATGCCTTTTCGTAAAATAATTGTAAATATTTTTAATAGATTGTACACATTACCGCCATATTCTTCATATAAACCTTTATAGAAAGAGCCGCCATGAAACCATTAAGATTATTTTTGAGTGCTTTGATCTTACTCTCGACATTGGCATATTTTTCTTATGCCCAGTCAGAAGCTAAAGTCCTTGTCGTGTATTATTCGCGCACGGGCAATACCCGCAAAGTGGCTCAGCTCTTGGCAAAGAGATTCAAGGCTGATATCGAAGAGATCATCGATAAAAAGAAGCGCACCGGCCCGATCGGGTTCACGGCAGCCGGCAAGGATGCCCTGACAAAGCAGTTGACTGACATCGAGCCGCTGGAATTAGATCCTCAGCAATACGATATTATTTTAGTCGGGACCCCCAGCTGGTACAGTAACATGACACCGGCGATCCGGACATTTGTAACCCAAAACGACATTAAGAATAAACAGGTCGCGGTGTTTGCTACGACGAACTTGACCGGGATTAACAGTACATTGGATGAGTTAGCCAGCCTAGTAGCCGATAAAGACTCAGATCAGATTCCGCGTTTGCCTGTTTACAAGAAAGACCGTCAGGATGTTGATATTCTTAATAAGAAAATAGGACGTTTTTATAAAGAGGTTATGGGTCTCGATGGGGAAGAATAAATATGGAATATATATTGCGCGAGCCGATCAAGATCGGCATTAGTGCCTGTAACTTCGGCGCCAAGGTCAGGTGGAACAATGTCGGGTGGGACAGGGGCGGATTGAAGTCCCCTCAATTTTTATTTTCAAGATGCGGCCGCTATTTGTTAATACTAAATACAGAGGTGAGAAGATTGTAATCTAAAGTGCAACAAAAAGAATAAAAAAGAAAGCTCCAAAAGATCCAGAAGAACTGTTATTTTGTGAGTGCAAAACAAACAAAAAAC
>Ga0272441_10015600_pt1 | contig 10620 bp, 8 predicted proteins | sample SSMProp6N_FD_193582 | JGI IMG/M metagenome (GOLD analysis project Ga0272441, IMG submission 193582) | Marine sediment archaeal communities from Little Sippewissett salt marsh, Falmouth, MA, United States - SSM-Prop-6N | ecosystem: Environmental > Aquatic > Marine > Wetlands > Sediment ...
TGCCGACGGTGGCACGTCTGTCTGGGTGTCGCTCAACGGCGGGTACGACTGGGAAGACGTGCATCTTCCTTCTCTATCAGGAGATGTCACCGCGCTCGCCATATCGGGCGAGTACACGGTTGGCGACTCCGAGTACCGCGAGATTGCGGTAGGCACCGCCTCTTGGGGAGACGGACTCAGCAATGGCGAGGTCTACGTCCTTCAAGGTGGTTGTGGCTGGTCCTACTGGGAGGAGCAGGAGCTGACTGTTGACGACACCGATCCGATTCACATCGGCGCCGACGTCGCCACGCTGGCCTATTCCGAGACATACTCCCGTGACCACACACTGCTCGTGGTCTGCTCGACGGGTTCAGATGTCTCTCTCGACGCGGGACTCCAGAACAAGACGTGGCTCTGCCTCGGGGAGAGAGACAAGGACGGCGGCGGGACCGATTGGGATGCCTTCACGGACTACCTCGTCGAGATGCTTGATGTAGGGGATGCTGTCGGTGTCTCGTATCTGCGCGCCATGCTGGCGCTTCCCTCCAACTACTACAGCGCTCAGGAAGACTATCGTGGTGTGTTCGTGAGCCTCGAGCGCGAGCCCGACTACAACGACGACGTCTATCGTGTCGTCGGTGACACTGTGGAGCGCATGGACGTGGATGGTGGCAGCGTCATAGACATCTGGAGCATCGCATATAGAGGCGATGACGATGAAGGTATCCTGCTTGCAGGCGACCGTGACGCCGTTCCGGGTGAACTGAACGTGCAGGTGCGACGCTGCATCGAGCCTTTCGAGACTTCGCCCGATTGGGAGACCGCGCCGGTTCCACCAACGGGTCCCGGCCACGCCTATGTGACCTGGGCGCCCAATGTGTCACTGGCCTACTGTGGGACTTCCAGCCAGCCCGGAGTGTCGCTGGACGAGAGCGCCTTCTCTGCCAGCACCTATGGTGACCTATGGCGGCAGATGGCAATGATCGATACGGAGTTCACGCTCAGCGACCTGGTTGTCACTCCGGATGGCGAAGATCTGTTCCTCACGACGGCCAATGAGTGGGGACCGGAATCCGTCTGGCACAGCTACACCGACCCGTTGGGCGAGAGGTGGGAGCGCGTGCTCACCATCGATTCGACAACCGACGCAGTCATGATCAAGCTGAGCCAGGAATATGAAGAAGACGAGACCATGTACGTCATCGAGCACAATGGAACACAGGTGGCTCTGTCGCACGATGGTGGCGATACCTGGGACTGGCAACGGAACTCACCGGAGCCGATTCTCGATTTCATAGTAGTGGATGAGGACACCCTCTACGCCGCGATTACTGATGGGGAGGTGATGGTCAGCATCAACCATGCGAGAAGCTGGGGAGATGCAGTCGATACCGAACTCGACGGGGTCAACATGCTCTCGCTTGCGCCTGACGGCACACTATTCGCCGGCGGCAGGGACGGCTATGTTTCCTACTCGGATGACGGTGTTGAGTCGTTCTCTCTGCTGGACGAGGACAAGCCTGTCGGCAGCGGCGATGTCCAGGTCCTCGCTGATATCAGCTTCGAAGAGAACGGCTGGATCTATGCCGGGTCCTTCGAGTCCGATGAGGGGTTGTGGCGCTGGAAGATGAGTTCCTACGACGACTGGGAGCAGATGGACTATGACATAACCCTTCTCGGGGATGGGCAGCAGGTCGGAGGACTTCTGCTCGGGCCAGAAGGAACGCTGTACGCACTGCGCACAGAACGGGCGTCCGATGACACTGGCGGCATGACGCGGTGGCTCTGTCCTACGTGTGCACCCTGCGCCGACCTTGAGTACGACCATGTGGTCGAGGGGCTCCCCGACGATGCGGAGTTTGAGTGCGCCGACGAGTTCGTCAGTTCCTATCCCATCGGCACTTTGTGGGGAGATGACGTTGAGAACGACGTCTTTGCCCTGGATGACGCGGAACAGCGCATATTCCTCTTCAGGGACACTCTCTGCAAGCGCGGTCCCGACCTCGAGTCGCCCGAAGACGGCGCTCACCTGGACCTGAACCCCTGCAACTGCAATCGCGACGCCGTCGTCCCCTTCGATTGGGAGGAGTTCGACGAGGTCGATGAGTACGAGATGAAGGTCTACCTCGATGCTTCACTCTCCGAGCCGCTGTGGAATGCATACAGCGACTATGAAGGCATCATCATCTCTCCCTGGGGAGACACGACCGACTTTCTCAGCGGCATGCGCTACGGCTGGAACGTGCGGACTACTGCACCATACCTTAGCCCGTGGTCGGACGTCTGGACGTTTACCCCAACCCTTTGCCCCGTCGAAAGCCTGGTTCCGGCGATTGGAGCCTCCGGGGTGTCGACAAGTCCCGTGTTCACGTGGAACTGCCCGGGCACCGTAGATGGGTTCGAGTTCACGCTGGCAACAGAGCCTTCCTACGCCGAGCCGATAGCGACGCTTTCCGGCGAGACGATGCTCACTGACAGCTCCTGGGCTTGTGACGTGGCCTTGGACGCCGACACCAACTACTTCTGGCAGGTGCGGTCGGTTCGAGGCGATGCCATCGGCTCATGGGTCGAAGGCTCGTTCCGGACCGCAGCGGTCACTGTTGATTCTTCCGGCGTTTCTGCAGCATCAACCATAGACATCCCCGCCCAGCCCCCCGCAGTGAACGACTACTTCATCTGGTTGATGTTCGGCCTCGTGGTCATCCTGATGTCGGGGTTGATTGTGCTGGTGATGCGAACAGGGCGCCGGTACTAGGATCCGTTGCTACCCAGCGACAGATAGAATCACAGGTCGGCACACGGCAACCCACGGGATCTTCGAACCCTCTCTGTGCAATCCCCCTGTTGTTGCGGGTGCCTTCTTTGCTGCCCCGCCGCCATGCCTATCTGTAGGGGAGGGGCATGCCCCTCCCGTAGCCGCTTGAACCGCACACTGTTGTGCTAGCAGCCGCTGTTGACACAATCGCAAATGTAGGGGCAGGCTCCCACGCCTGCCCGTGTCTGTCCACCGCACGGCAGATGCAACGGCGACGGCTGGTGGCAACAACGCCGTGCCTGGCACAACCCTGTGGCGGGACGGACATGCCCGTCCCCTACAACGCTGGTCGGTTCCTGTGCCAATGCCTCCGACCAGTATGCACTTGAACTGACCCTGTAGCGGCGATGGCATGCCTCGCCCGCCAACGACTGACGTTACACACACGGTTGCGGGGCTGTACATGTTGGAGACGCCCACTCATGTAGGCGTAGGGGTGAGTACGGACACGGCTTGCCTGTGGATCTGGCGGATGGACAACACGACGCTGTGCACATGTCCGGCAACGGGAGCCGCATGCGACTCCCCTACAGATACCGCCCGTCCACCCTGCGGGCGGACGCAGGGGTCCGCCCCTACAACGCATGTTACATTCAGGGGTGGTCATATCCAACGACTTCTGTTTCGACCGGCCATGTAGGGACAGGGCCCCGTCCCTGTCCGCACCACGGCAGATGAAGTGGTGGTGGCCGATGGCACCAACGCCGGGCCTGCTTCTACCGTGTGACGGGATTGGTATGCCCGTCCCCTACGACATCGGACGGCTTCAACTTGGGGGTTGCATCCAACCTGGATTCGAACCAAACCCTGTAGGGGCGATGGCATGCCTCGCCCGCCAACGCCTGACGCTACGCACACGATTGCAGGGCTGTACAAGTTGGACACGACCACTCATCTATCCGTAGGGGAGGGACATATCCCTCACGTAGCCGCTGAACCACACATGGTTGGAAGGACGAACACCGTGGAGACGCACACCGACGTAGGGGCAGGCTCCCACGCCTGCCCGTGGATGTCCGCCGCACGGCAGATGCAACGGCGACGGCTGGTGGCAGCAATGCCGGACCTGTGATAACCCTGCGGCGGGACGGGCATGCCCGTCCCCTACAGCACTGGCGGAAATCGACACTGGCTCCCATCGCGGACTCGTCTTGGTTCGTCTTTGTAGGGGCGATGGCATGCCTCGCCCGCACCGACGCCGGGTAACGCCCGCGGTTTGTATGGTGAACACCCTGGATACGCCCACTCGTGTCGGGGCAGGCGTGGGAGCCTGCCCGTCCCTGCCTCGCATGAGAACACGCGGACCGGTATTGTCGACGACCGTGAGCGTGCAAGAACCGTGCTGTGCGCGAAGACGGGAAGACGCAGGGGTGTAGGGTGCGGATGGCAGAACGGACTACCTGCCGTCTTTGGAGTCGTCACGCCCGGCGACCGGCAAGGTGAACGTGAACCGGCTTCCCAGCCCGTGCTCGGTCTCGACCGAAATCGTGCCGCCATGAGCTTCGATGAGCCCCTTCGATACTGTCAGCCCGAGACCGTGGCCTCCCGTCGCCCTATTGCGCGACTTGTCAGCTCGGTAGAAGCGCTCGAAAACGTGTGGCAGGTCGGCAGGTGGAATACCCTCGCCCGTGTCGGCAACGGATACCTCAACCATGTCGCCAACTTCGACTGCAGCAACCGTGACACTGTCGCCTTTGCCGCTATGTATGAGTGCGTTGCTGACGAGGTTTCGGAGCACCTGGCCTATGCGGTGGTGGTCGATTGACACGAGTGGAAGCGTCTCGGGGACGACGGTGACAAGTTCGATTCCCTGTGCTGCTGCGCTTGTACGCTGGGCGTTCACGGTCTGTTGAATCAGGGCGGCAGGGTCCTCCGGCTGCAGTTGAAGCGCCACCTGTCCGGCCTCGAGCATGCTGAGTTCCTGCAAGTCTTCCACCAGGCGAGACAACGTACTTGCCTCGTGATCGATGACGCCGATCGTCTCTTCGTCGGGCTCGATAACCTTGTCCCGAATCGCCTCAACGTAGCCCTTGATGTTGGAGAGAGGCGTGCGCAGCTCGTGGGCGGTGTCCGCAATCATGTTTCTCTGCGACTGCAGAGACTGCTGTAAATCGTCGGCCATGGCGTTGAACGCGCGACCCAGCTCCGCGATCTCTCCCTCGCCGTCGGCATCAACTCGTTGATTCAGGTCTCCTGCGCCGAGCCTACCGGCCGCGTTTGTCAGGGCGCGAACGGGCGCAACTATGCGACGTGCCATGAAGAAGGCGATCAAAGCTGCTACCGCGGCCGTGACGAGACAGCTCCAGAGTAGCAGGCCTCCTATGCGGGCAATCATGCCTGCCATCAGGGCGACCTCTTCTCCGGGACGAGCGTGAGGAGTGAAGTAGAGAGTGCCATGTGTTTTGACGCCCCGTGGACCTGAGAGGACCATACCCTCGTTTCCGTCGTCGTACACTTGACCCAGTGAGGATTCCTCGGAGTCTGCTACCACGATGCCATCGTCGTCCGTGACCACGATGTGCCATTCGTAGATGTCCGCCATCTGTGCGATGTACGGCTGGATGCCTTCCCATCCTCCTGAAGTGGTGAAGTAGACAGATAGCTGTTGGCGCAGGCCGTCGGCTCGCCGTTGCTCTACGCCTTGCTTGAAGCTCTCGAACTCCGCTGATGTCGATTGGCTGAGAAAGATGAAGACTGCTCCGACCGCGATCAGGATTATCAGCACGAATCCGGCCAGCAGCTTGAACAGTAGACCATGTGTGTTCACGCGTCCTCCGCGAAGACGTAGCCTGCGCCGTAGACGGTCTTCACATAGCGCGGATGGCCGGGGTCATCTTCTATCTTCCTTCGGAGATTGCGGATGTGGGCGTCCACTGTGCGTTCGTAGCCCTCGAAATCCATCCCGAGCGCCTTCTCTATGAGTTGGTCGCGACTGAACACGCGGCCGGGCTGGAGTGCAAGTGTCCCGAGGAGTTTGAACTCAGCGCGCGTCAGCCCGAGCGATGTCTCCGACCTGAAAGCATCCCTCCTGCGGAAGTCGAGCATGAGGTCGCCTCGCAGCAGCTGGTCCGGGCCCCGTTCTCCTGGGAGGCGCCTCAGTACGGCACGCACACGTGCGGCCAACTCCCCGGGACTGAAGGGCTTGGTTACATAGTCATCTGCACCGATGTCGAGCCCCTTGAGCTTGTCGTCGTCGGTGGTTCGTGCGGTTAGCATGATGACTGCTACGTCGGATTCCTGCCTTAGGGTGCGGCAGACCTCGATTCCGTCCATCCTGGGCATCATGATGTCGAGCACGATGAGGTCAGGCCGTTTCTCCCTTGCGACGGACAGTCCTTCCTCTCCATCGTGTGCTTCGAGAACGGTGTGCCCTTCCTTCTGGAGGTACAGGCGCACCAGCCGGGAGGTATTGGGGTCGTCATCCACTACGAGTATCTTGTGTCCCATCTTCTTGTCTGCCTTCAGTCACCGTAGCCCTGGCGCTCACCAATTCTAGCGCACGGTCTGGTCCTTAATACATATTGCGAGGAAGAGGGACTCAGCCCTCTTCCTCGCCTGCTATCGGTAGTCGAGACGGCGCTAGGCCGATGTCCGCGAACCGAGAGGGCCGCCGCATCCTCCAGGCATCATGCCTCGGGGGGCCATGCCACCGGGCATCTTGTCGCGATCTCCCATCCCGCCGAGCATCTTGCCGCCACGCTGCATCAGGGGGAAATCCTCGCCAAGGTCAGGCCTGGATTCCATCCATTCCTGCATGGCTTCGCGGTTGTCGGGGCGGGATTCCATCCAGGCTTCCCATTCGTCTACCTCTTCCTGCGTGACGATGCCCTCATCGATCAAGGACTGGATGTGGGCATCACGAGCCGCTTCCATCTCTGCCTGGCGCTCCTCGCGCTGCCCTTCTATCTGCTCGCGCTGCTCTTCCATCGCCTGCTCGAAGGCGTCCTCAACGTTGGCCTGGTCGATGCCGAGTATCTCGGCTACTCGCGCCATCAGTGCGCCTCGCGGATTGTCGGCGTCCTCAGTATCTGCGGATACGCTTCCCACCAGAACGCCTGTGAGTGCCATGGTGGCTACGAGTACTCCAATCAGGAGCTTCTTTTTCTTAGTCATTCCTCCGATACCTCCTCTTCACTACTTGTATCAGAGCGCCGTCTGCGCCCGGGGTTTGCGGCGAGTCCTCTCTTCTTTCTATGCTTTCCCCTTTCCGGCCGTGGCGTTGCCGCCTTTGTTATCTCCTCTCGGAGTGTCCGCCGTCCATCTCTCCACAGAAAGAATGCTAGCGACACAATTTCAATTTTCCGTGAACTTCCGTGCGTTATGACGACTTTCACGGCTTCTCCCTCAGGGGAAGCAGTGACCCATCATCGTGGTTCCCTTAGTCTTGGGGGAGGAGCATGCCTCTCTCGTAGCCGGATGAACCACATGAGGCTGTGATGACAGACATCCTGGATGAACGCACCGCTGTAGGCGCCGGCTCCCATGTCTGCCCGTCCCAGTCAGCAGAAGGCTGGCGCCGTGCATGCACATGGCAAGGGGAGCCGTACGCGGCTCCCCTGCGGACATTGGCCAGCCCATCCTGCAGGGCATCGTATGTCCGTGAGCGTCCGTGTCAGATTGGCGGCACCTTGAAATGGCTCGGGGGCTGCTTTCGCAGCCCCCGAGCAGGAGGTGAAATCGTGAGTCGCGTATAAGGAAAGACTCTATGGCTTGTGCCGGCGCTCCCCATTACTCCGGCGATTGGGTACAAGGTAGCAACCGATTGTCAATTTCTGGTGAAGAGCGGAGGAAAGAGCCAGGTGCTATGTGCCAGGTATCAGGCAAGTCAAATGTCTGAAAGGCAACGTCAGACGTCGTGAACCTTCCGCAATTGTAGGGGCGGGCCCCTGCGCCCGCCCGCTCTGTCCACTGCTGCGGTGGGCGCGTACTAGGCATCACTACAACCGATGTCCGGGTACCACTGACTTAGAACGTTTGACGTGTGACTTTGGACTGCAGATTCTGGTCGGTCCATTTTCCTCCCGGCATTTGGCACCTGGCCCCTGGCAGTTGCGTAGGGTGGAAATGCAGTAGGGGGGCCGCTCTCACGGCCCCCTTGTGGAGGGATGGTGCCCGCTGCCACTGGGGGCGGCGGTATGTCCACACAGGGTCCCCAGAGGCCCCCGTGTCTCTTCTCAAGCTACCAGCCGAATATCAAATTCCCGTGAAGGCGATGGTGCTGTGCAAAAGGCTATTCACGTACGGCGCCGGCCTTTCCACGATGGAGGTTGATTCCGGTTCATCCGACCTGATGAGTGAGGAATCATCCCTAGGGTCGACACGGGTTCCAACCTGTAGGTGGTCGTCTGTATCTTGCAACCATCCTAGACTTTCATCGTTGTAGAAATTGACGGATGTGATACATCGGTTGGCACGGCGTAGATAGAGATGACAGTGCCATTCCGATGAAGAGGAACTAAGGAGACGGAAGATGGAAGACTTGAGAATACTGGTAGCGTGCGCGAGCGCACATGGCTCGACCGCAGAGATCGCGCGGTCGATATCCCTGACGCTGGCCAGGGCCGGTATCGACGTTGACGTCCTTCCGGTCGACGAGGTTCAGAGTGTGAGTGAGTACGACGCGGTTGTTCTTGGCAGTGCGGTCTATGGTGGCAGGTGGCGGAAGGATGCCTACGACTTCATCGATGAGTTCGCCCTGAACCTGTCGAAGAAGGATGTGTGGCTGTTCCAGAGCGGTCCGCTCGGACACTCCGCGCAATATATCGTCAGGGCCTTGCCAGCCAATATGGCGGCCCTTGCTCAGTACCTGCATGTGAAGGGTGCGGCCACTTTTGGCGGCAAGCTGCAGAGTGGTGTGGGAGGTCCGATCGGGAAGCTCCTGGAGCGGGCAGGTCTGGTTGGAGACTATCGCGACTTCGCCGAGATACGGTTGTGGGCGGAGGATGTGGCGCGGACAACCGCGATGGATGTAGTGATGGGCAAGAGTGCACGCGGTGACCTCCCGCTTGCTGTGATTGGAGGACGATAATGGGGTCCAGGGAGGATAGTCGCATGCCTTCTTATATTGGGAGCGGCATACCCGGCCGCGAACCCTTCTCTCTCAGCCAACCGGACGGCTCGGTTCCGCGGAGTGCCGACTACGCGTCAGCCTCCGCGGGGGCCAACCGGTATGCCGGCCGCGGATCGGCTTTCGTGGAATTGTTGACGCTTCTCGGGGTTGTCAGGCTGCAGCCGGTTCGAGTTGAATCACGGCGTATTCGATAGCATCGACGCGCATGCCTATGCGCGTCGCGTCCTGCACAGTTGATACATGCCGGACGTAGTGGTCCGGCGGGTGCCCCACATCACGAACTCGGAGGTGTCTGGTGCAGAAGACTTGGAAACCCATTGCTGGAGGTATCCTCAGTGTCGTGTGTGGAGCTTGGGGAATCCTCTATGGAGGACTGTTTTCCATCCTCGGACTGGGTGGCGCGGCTATGTTTGGAATCTCGCGCGAAGGCATATTCGCGCTCGGACTGTTGGGCTGGCCTGCGCTTGCATTGGGTGTCGTGGCAATAGTTGGTGGAGTCATGGCTCTCCAGCGCACGCGTTGGAGTCTCGCTCTCGTGGGAGCTATCTGTGCACTCCTGATTCCTCCGCCGTTCATTCTCGGCATACTTGCCATTGTGTTCATCGCGCTTTCGCGCGAGGAGTTCTCATATCATAGCTAGATTGTCTAGAGCCGCCTCTGGAGTTGAAGCCCCGGCGGTGTCCGTACATCTGGTGGAATAGACTGGAGGTGTTGTTTTGCGGAAGACCTGGAAGCCGGTTGTTGGTGGCGTGTGCGGCATCGTTGCCGGCGCCATAGGGGTAATCGCTGGTACTGCCATTAGTATCTACGGAGGATGGTGGACGATGCTGATGCCGCACACGAATCCGTGGATGTTCAGTAATATCGGGATGCTCGGGGTGCCACTCCTCGTGCTGGGTGTAGTCGCCATCGTTGGCGGCATCTTCGCCATTCGAGCAAGGCTCTGGGGCTTGGCCCTTGCAGGTTCGATATGCGCCGTTCTTATCCTGCCGGCGTTCTTGCTAGGTGTCCTGTCGGTTGTTTTCGTCGCGATTGCCCGGTCTGAGTTCAACCAAGCCGCGGCGTAGAATGGTTGTGCAGGGCTGAAGTTCACGCGCCGAGTGAGATGGCGTCAAGTGGAGATGTCTCATCGACCGCCTGCCGTCTCTTGTCGATAACCACCTCGAACGGTCTTGCGAGTGCGCCCCGAACGCGGGCTCGACTTTCAAGGCGCTCGATGAGTCCGTCAATGACGAACGGCCACGTGTACTGGTGTGCCGTGACCTGCCCTGCCTTGCGCAGGCGTGTGCCTACGCCCTCGTGGAACTTCAGGTAGTCCAGGTAGCTGGCTATCTCCTCCGCATCGTTAGTATCCAGCACGATGCTGTTGAAGAAGTGCTGTGCGTAGTCTTCTCCGGTGCCGCCTGTGAACACGACGCCGCCGGAAGCCATGACCTCCAGCCCGACCAACCCGAACGGCTCGTGGATGCTGTTGGCGAGTACTACATCGCACGCTTGATATAGCGTCCGTAGCAGTTCGTGCTGGCAGTGAAACTTGACGTTGAGCACGTCGGCGTCACGGGTAGCCATGATGGCGTCCAGTCGGCCCTCAACGGTTTTGTCATCGGTCTCAACGTCTCTAACCTTCAGCCCCATTCCATCGGCTTGTTCAAGTACCTCGCGCCCATAGCCCTCCATCCCTCCACGCGCGATGAAGACAGGATGCCTGCCCTGGGACTTCAGCAAGGCCGCGGCCTCGATGGACTGCATCCAT
>Ga0272441_10015601_pt1 | contig 10620 bp, 10 predicted proteins | sample SSMProp6N_FD_193582 | JGI IMG/M metagenome (GOLD analysis project Ga0272441, IMG submission 193582) | Marine sediment archaeal communities from Little Sippewissett salt marsh, Falmouth, MA, United States - SSM-Prop-6N | ecosystem: Environmental > Aquatic > Marine > Wetlands > Sediment ...
CCGGTCCTGGCGGGGTTCCTCACTGGCGTGGGCGTCTCCCTGGTGATCAGCAAGCTGCCGGCGATGCTGGGCATCGACGCGAGCGGCACCACCTGGGACAAGCTCGTCGCCACCGTCCAAGGCCTGGGCGACATCAACGCTGCGTCGGCGGTGCTGGCTGCGGGAGTTGTGGCGATCATGCTCCTCGGTGAACGACTGGTTCCGAAGCTGCCTGCGGCGCTGCTGGCCCTGGTGACGATGTCGCTGGTGGGGGTCGCGATCGGCGCCGAGGCTCGGGGGGTAGCGGAGATCGGCGCGCTTCCGGCGGGGCTGCCCGCGTTCTCCTTCCCGTCCGTCAGCGCGGGCGAGATCCCGCGCCTGGCGGCGTCCGCCGCCTCCATCGCGATCGTCGTCCTCGCGCAGAGCGCGGCGGTGAGCCGCTCGTTCGCAGGCAAGAACCGGTACCCGCTGGACGTGAACGCCGACCTGGTGGGGCTGGCGGCCGCCAACGCCGCCAGCTCTGTTAGCGGCGGCTTCGCCATCAACGGCAGCCCGCCCCGCACCGCCGCCGGGGATGCGGCGGGCAGCCGGTCGCAGATGGTGAACCTCGTGATGGCGGCGACGATCGCGCTGATCCTGCTCTTCGCCACGGGCCTGTTCGCCTACGTTCCGTCGCCGGTGCTCGACGCGGTTGTGTTCGCGATCGGCATCGGTCTCATCAAGGTCGCCGAGCTGCGCGAGATCGTTCGCACGCGACCCGGCGAGGCCGTGAGCGCGTTCTTCGCGGTTGTCGTCGTGGCCTTCGTCGGCGTCGAGCAGGGAGTTCTCCTCGCCGTCGTCATCTCGGTGATCGACGTGCTGCGTCGGCAGTACAGCCCGGAGGAGTCGGTGCTGCTCCGAGACGGCCAGCTGGACGAGCGGTTGCGGGGCCGGGTGCCGGCGCCTCACGGGCTCGAGGGCGTGCTGGTCTACCGCTTCGGTGCCGAGCTCTTCTTCGAGAACGCCTCGCGCTTCGCCGATCGAGTGCGCAGCGTCGTGGCAGGCGCGAGCACACCGGTGACGCTGCTTGTGCTCGACTGCGCGGCGATGTCGGACATCGACTACACCGGAGCGGCCACGCTCCGACAGCTCAGCGAAGAGCTCGCTCCCGTGGGCACCAGGATGGTGCTCACCGAGCTGTCGGCGAACGCGCGTGCCACGGTCGAGAGCATGGCGCTCGAGCCCGATGTCTCCGTCGTGGCGCGACTCGAGGACGCCGTGCGCAGTACCGGCGCAGTGGAGGACAACTCCGCCTGACCGCTACGGCCCTCAGCCGGACGCGACCTCGATGAGCCCATCGTCGGCAGCGCGGCGCACGCGTCGGTAGTCTGCCTCGTTCTGGTCGGCATAGGACTCGGCGAAGTCCGCCATCGCCGTGGCCATGGTCTGGCCGGAACCCAGGTAGCCCGAGATGGCCTTGCGGTCCCCGGTACGGGCGTGGGCCCGCGCCAGCGTCCATCCGCAGATCTCGGCGTACGCCTGGTAGCCGTCGAGGGGCATCGCACCCAGGTCGGCTGAGGCCTTCCCGTCCCACATCTGGCGGACGTAGAAGTCGTAGGTCTCGCCGGACGGGTGGGTCGCCTGCTCCCAGCCGAGCAACATGTCGGATGCCGCCTGCATCAGTCGCTGGCCTTCCACGACGCGTCGCCCATGCGTCGGGTAGGCGCTGGTACCGAGGTAGGGCTCCAGCACGGACGGGACGGCCTCCTTGATCTGAAGAACCAGGTCGTCCAGGGAGTCGTTCTCCCCGACCAGCAGCAGGATCCAGCATCGGGTGCCGACGCTGCCTACTCCGACGACCTTGCGTGCTGCTCCGACGAGGCGGTAGCCACGCAGCAGGTGCTGCTTGTCATCGGCCAGGGAGGCCAGGTAGCGCTCGAAGAAGTCGGCGACCAACGCGTGCGCCGTGTCCAGGTCGGGCCCCGTGAACAACTCGTCCAGCGGCACGACCAGCGGAGGGTCGCTCACGGGACGCAGCGTCCCGTCGGGTCCCGTCGTCGTATACCGAGAGAAGGCTCGCGCGCTGGTCTTGCGTCTCGCCTTCGCCACGTTCTTGCGGAACGTCTTGAGCGTCGACGGGCCCAGTGCCGCGCCCCACCGCTTTTCCAGCTCCTCGGCGTCGAGCCGGGCGTACCAGACGTCCAGCCTGCCCATGTCGGCGAACTCGGCCATCCCGGCGCGGTAGCTGGCCACGACGTCCTCGGTGAGTCCACGGCTCACGCTGCCGGGGAAGCCTCGGTCTCTGCTGGCGACGGCGAAGCTGGCCACCAGCCTCTTGAGATCCCACTCGAACGGCCCCGGAAGGGTCTCGTCGAAGTCGTTGAGATCGAAGATCATCTCGCGGTCGGGCGCGGCGAAACCCCCGAAGTTCGCCAGGTGGGCGTCCCCTGCGAGCTGGGCGATGAGACCGGTCGTCGGCGTCGTCGCAAGGTCGTCGGCCATGATGGCCGCAGCGCCCCGGTAGAAGGTGAAGGCGGAGGCGAGCATGCGGCCGTAGCGAATCGGGACGAGCTCGGGCACCCGGGTCGCGGCTTGTGCCTGCAGAATCTCGAGCGGGTCGCGATCGGCGACCGAGCGCAGGTTCCAGGTTGCGTGCGAGCTGCGGGGTACCTGCTTGCGGACCGCACGCCCGCGTTCTCGCGCCGTCGCGGCCTCGGGTTCGGCCGACCGGACGCCCGGCGGCACGGAGTTGCGCATCACGGGACCCAGTGTGCCCGCGTCAGCGATCCGGGGCATCACCCTGATGGGGCTATGGCCCGACTGTCCAGGGCTAGCAGCGTGCCGTGCTGTCAGGATGGGCCTGTGACAGCCGGGGCGGGTCGGGAGGTAGGGGCCGAGCTCCCTCGATCGAACGGCTCGCAGCCAGTGTTCGGCTTCCAGGGCGTCGGGGTCACCTTCGGCGAGGCCAGGGTGCTTCATGCGCTGGACGTTGACGTACCGGCCTCCGGGGTGACAGTCGTCCTGGGTCGTTCCGGGTCGGGGAAGTCCACGATGACCCGGTTGTGCAACCGGCTCCTCGACCCGACTGCGGGGGTGGTGCGGTTCCGCGGGGTGGACGTGAGCAGTCTCGACGTCCTCGCGCTGCGCCGCGCGGTGGGGATGGTCTTCCAGCGGCCCACTGTCTTCGCCGGCACGGTGGCCGACAACCTGGCCGCCAGCGGCGTGACCGACCGTACGAGCCACGCGCGGATGCTCGACCGGGTCGGCCTGGACGCACGGATGCTCGCCCACGATGCGGCCACCCTGTCCGGCGGGGAGTCCCAGCGGGTGTGCCTGGGGCGCGCCCTGCTGATGCAGCCGCAGGTGCTGGTCGCCGACGAGCCGACGGCATCGCTGGACGAGCCTGCCACCCGGGAGCTGGAGACGTTGGCGTGCGCGGCCACCGCTGATGGGGTTCCCGTGCTGTGGGTCACGCATGACCTGGCCCAGTTCGACCGGATCGCCGACCACGGGGTGGTGCTGGGCGAGGGCACAGTCATCGCGGCCGGCTCGGCGGACTCGCTGCGAACGACTCCCGGTGGGATAGACGCCCTGCTTGGCGGCGGTGCACCCGACCCCGCGGCCAGCGATCCCCGTGTCCGGCGGGAGGAGAGCTGATGGACGGCCCCGTCCAGCTCCTTGGTGTGGCCGCGTCCGGGCTGCTCGTCGCCCTCGCAGTCGGACTGTCCGCGTGGGCCGGGCTCGGCCTTCAGCGCTCCCTGGTCGCTGCGGCCCTGCGCGCCCTGGTCCAGCTGGCCCTGCTCGGGCTGGTGCTCACCGCCATCCTGGCTCCAGGTCGCCCGTCTGCGCTGTCCTGGCTGTGGGTGGCGGTGATGATCGGCTTCGCCGGGTGGACGGTGCACCGCCGTGTCCCGAGCGTGCCCCGCCTCGGATGGTTGGCCGCCGCGGCGTTCACCGCCGCCGCCGCCGTCACCCTGGGCGTCCTGTTCGGTGCGGGGGTCTTTCCCGTCGACGCCACCACCATCGTCCCGCTGGCGGGCCTGATGGTGGGCAACACGATGACCGCGACTGTGCTGCTGTCGCGGCGCGTGCTCGCTGAGTTCACCGACAAACGGCTGGAGATCGAAGCCCGCCTCGCCCTCGCGCAGCCGTCCGCCCAGGCTGCGTCTCCCTACCTGCGCGAGGCGCTGCGTACCGCGCTGATCCCACAGATCGAGACGACCAAGGCGGTGGGCATCATCTTCCTCCCCGGCGCCATGGTCGGCCTCCTGCTCGCCGGCACCAGCCCGAGTCAGGCCGTACAGGTCCAGCTCGTCGTCATGTACCTGATTCTCGGCTCGGTCGCCGTCACCACCACCATCGTTGCCCTCGGGCTCAGGCACATGCTGTTCACCCCCGCCCACCAGCTGCGCACCACCCTCGCCAGCACGCGATGATCACAGGCGCCGGGCGGGGAGAACGGACATAGGAGCAGATCTCACTGGGCAGGCAGTCGCAGCATCGCGATTCGTCAGTCGAGCGGCCGGCTCGGCGGCGCGACGGACCAGCGTGCTGACCATCGCCACGAGTCACCGCCGCGGGAACCGGCTGGGTCGATGGGCCAGAGAACGGTTCCCCAGAGGCCGAGCGCGGCGGCGCTCAGTGCATGCCAGGCGGCGTGTGGCTGCGCTAGCGACTCCGGATCACACCAGGGCGCGTTGGTGCGACCCGCCGCGTAGGCGGCCGCAGCCAGGACCGCAAGGCCGGCGGCGGAGACGACCCGAGATCGGCTACCCCGGCGCAGGGCGGGCCGCTTTCGTAGCGCCCGGGACAGCGGCACGGCCACGGCCTGCCCAGCGACCAGCGCGATGGGCAGGTCGTGCAGGACCTGGGCTGCCGGGCTCTGTGGGCCGTGGAAGTCGACGCTGCCAGCACCCACCAGCACCAGCAGCCCCGCGTAGGCGCCCGCCGACCACCTCTGCGGCGTCGGCAGGTCGCGCCAGGCCCACAGCAGCCACCCTCCGGCGGCCACGAAGCCGAGGCTCGACAGGGCGAGAACCGGCTGGCTCAGCAGCGAGTCGTGGATCTCCTCGCAGTCCGACGTCCCATAGAGGACGCTGACGGGGATGCTCACGTCGACCATCCTCACACCGGTCGTCACCTGCCCGGCCTGTGATCGCGAGCCGGTCAGCCTGTCTCGTCGGGATCCTGCGGCTCGCCGGCTGTCACCTCAGCAGGACCGGCCAGTGCGTCGCGCTCCCGTTGCTCGCGCAACGCCTTGCTGCGCCGGGCCATGCGGTCGCGCATCTGCGCACGGTCAACCGGGACCGGATCGGTGGAGTCGAGGAAGTGCAGCAGCACCCGTGCGAACCGTTCCGGCTCGTCCATGTGTGGGAAGTGCCCGGATCTCTCGAAGACCTCCAGAAGGCTGCCGGGAATGAGCTCCTGCGCCTGGTAGGCGTGGGCGACGGGGATGACGGTGTCCCTCGCCCCCCAGACGATGAGGGTGGGTCGCCCCTCCGCCAGGTAGAGCAGATCGCCTGCATGAACCCGTTGTCCGCGCGGTTCGACGACGCTGCGGAGCGTGTGCACGAACGCGGTCCTCGCGGTGCTGTCAGCGAGCGAGCCGTACCCCCGTGCCACCTCAGCCATGGACGGAGCCACACCCACCGGAAGCTTGCCCAGGGCGCGGAACACCGCCACGCCGGCGTCACGGATACGCGTATGAGCGATCACGGGGAGCACGAACTCTGCGCCTGGCAGGGTCGCTGCACGCAGCGCGACGCTCACCTCCTGGCCCAGCCCTCCGCTGGACACCAGGGCCAGCCGGTCGCAGTGCTCGTAGTACTGGTACGCGAACTGCATGGCCACCCCGCCGCCCAACGAGTGGCCGACCACGGTGACGTGCTCGTGGCCCAGATGTTCGAGCAGGTCACGCAGGCTGCTGGCGAAGCCTCCGAGCGAGTAGTCCGCCCGCGGCTTGTCCGAGTCCCCATGACCGAGCAGGTCCGGCGCGATGACGTGGGCGTGCTCGGCCAGCCGGGGGATCACCGGGTCCCACGTGCCACTGCTACTGGTGATCCCGTGGATCAGTAGCAGAACGGGCAACGTGGGGTCGCCCGCCACCCGGTAGGCCACCCGGTGGCCGTGCAGATCGATGTCGGTCTGACGCATCCGGCCTCCTCGGCTCGGCGTTGCGGACAGCAGCACCCGTAGATCGGGTCGGCGGCCCACAGGTCACTCTGCCACCTCGATCCACTCCGGGGACACGGGGCGGAGTACGCGAGGTGAGCGTCGTAGGCCAGCGATACCAGCCTCGGACGCAGAACCGGCGAGAAGAAGCCCGTGGGGCTCCCTCTCGCCCGTCACGCTCGGTGGGGACTAGTCGTCCCAGGGACCGTAGTCGTGGTCGCCCATGTCGCGACCTCCTCTCGCGGTGATGCGCATGCCGCGGCGGTTGTGCGCGCCTGTCGCGGCATGGTCAAGATCGTGTATTCCAGCGTTCGGTCGACGTGACCGAACTCAGAACGGGGCGCATCTTGAGGGCGCCTCCGGACATCCGCGGTGTGGGATGCACAGCAGACTCTACGCCACTTCGGTCGCGGCACCAGTCGAGCTCCACTGCTGCGAGGTCGCCGACACCCACAGGTCACGCATCGCCGAGCCACCCGGGTCGGGTGAGGGGGAAGTCGCTGGTGCCGTGGTCGCGCTGCCGTACGGCCATGACCTGGTGGACGGTGAGGTTGCCGTGCTCGAAGGCCAGGGCGCAGGCGGCCAGGTAGAGCAGCCAGGCGCGGGCCCGGGCCGGGGAGACCAGCTGGTGGGCGTGGTCCCAGGCCTCGCGCAGGTTGGTCACCCAGGCGCGCAGCGTGAGCCCGTAGTGCTCGCGGAGTGCTTCGACGTCGCGGACCTCGAGACCGGCCTGTTCGAAGGCGTCCAGAGTGGTGCTGAGCGGGACGATCTGCCCGTCCGGGAAGATGTAGCGGTCGATGAACGTCGGCTGCCGCCGGGCTGGTCGTAGGCCGGACGGACCGGGCAACGCGCGGACCGACGCGATGGCGTGGTTGAGCAGCCTGCCCCCCGGTCGAAGCAGCCCCATCAGGTGAGCGCTGTAGTCGGGCAGGTGCGTGCTGCCGACGTGCTCGGACATCCCGACGCTGGCGATGGCGTCGTAGGGGCCGTCGTCGACGTGCCGGTAGTCCTGCACCCGGATCTGCACCGAGTCGGCCAGCCCGGCCTGCTCGACCCGCTGGGCGGCGAGTCGGGCCTGCTCGGCGCTGAGCGTGACCCCGACAACCTGCGCGCCGTGCTCGCGCGCGGCATGCATCGCCAGGGTTCCCCAGCCGCAGCCCACGTCGAGCAGCCGCGCCCCGGGGGTGAGCCCGAGCTTGGCACACACCAGGGCGCACTTGTCGTGCTGGGCCTGGTCCAGGCCGTAGCCGGGTCCCGGAGGCTGTGCCCAGTAGGCGCACGAGTAGACCATGGACGGGCCCAGCACCAGCCGGTAGAAGTCGTTGCCGACGTCGTAGTGGTGCGACACTGCCACCGCGTCGCGCCGGGGGCTGTGCAGACGCCCGGCCCGGCGCCGGGACTCCTCCGCCGGCGCAGCAGGCGGGGGCCCGAGCGCGCCCAAGGACAGCGCCGCCCGTGCCGCGGCGAGACGCTCCCGGGCCGACAGGCCGACCGGCTGGTGGCGTGCGACCCGCGCGATGACATCGGGCAGGTCGAGCACCGCGAACACGTCCCCCTCGACGTCGAGCTCCCCGGCGACATACGCCCGCGCCAGACCCAGCTGGTTCGGCGCCCACAGCAGCCGACGCAGCGCCCGCGGGTCGGTGAACACCAGGGTCCCTGCCGCCCCTCGGTCGCCGGCCACGGAGCCGTCCCACGCCCGCAACCGGACGGGGACCGGACCGCCGACTGCGGTCTCCACGATGACCTGCAGCTCACCGGCGACACTCATCAGACTCACCCGCCACACGGCCCGACGGACCTACCCACTCACTCTCCGACCAGGCGACGTCGCAGTCAACAGGGCGTCGTGGATTGGCGTCGTCGGGGAGGACGCGGGCAACGCCGGTGTGTCAGCCCCCCAGGATGCGCGCCTTCTGCTGGGCGAACTCGTCGTCGGTCAGGACACCTGCCTCGTGCAGCTGGCCGAGTTTCTCCAGCTGGGCGAGCATGTCCCCCTCGCCGGTGTCTGCCGCCGGGGCCGCAGGAGCGGGCGGGTACTGCTGCGGTGGAGGCTGCTCGTAGTACTGAGGTGGCGGCTGCTCGGCGGCCGCCTGGTTCGCCCACCGGTTGGCCTGGCGGCGCGAGACCCTGTTCGACACCGCGGTGGCGGTCCCGGCGATGGCTGCGGTGCGTGCGACTCCGCGAATCAGTCCTGGCATCGACTTTCTCCTCTCGTGGTGTGGGTCAGTCCTCGTCGCCGAGGGCGGCGAGGATGGCTTGGACGGGGATCCGGCCGAATGCCACGAGCTGTCCACCGCTACGGCGCATGGCTGCGGCGAACGGAGCCGCCCAGACGTTCTCGTAGAGAAGCACGCCGGCCGAGCATCCCGGCTCGACGGCATTCGCGGCCTCCGCGAGGTCGTCGTCGCCCAGAAGGCCGGAACTGGCGCCCTCGAAGAGGGTCAGGTCGACGCCCTCGGCTCCCAGATCTTGGATGCTGAGGCCGGTCACGGATCCGTCCTCGTCCTTGCGGATGAACATCAGGTCGAGCACGCGGATGATCCCGCGGTCGACCAGGTCGACCAGCAGCGGCCACCCCTCGCCGGTCATCCTGTTGCCGGGGAACTCGATCACCAGGTAGTCGATGGGGCCTGTCTCCATCTCGGCCCCCGCGGTCTGCGCCGCTGTCTCGGTCATGGACGGCTCCTCTCGTGCCGGTGCTCTCTGCCGATCGTGACGCTCGGAGCGATCCGGCACATCGTCCCATGAGGACCATGCGCAGGCGACGCCGAACGCAAGGGTCACTGGGCCTGGCCCGCCGCCGTCGACCTGGGCCATGATGGTTGTGGCGGCTCCTTGGGCAGCACGACGCGAGGGAGTGACGACCATGGGGGGCGGTCACGGGCATGCCGGTGCGCGGCACCGCTGGCGGCTCGCCACCGCCTTCGGGCTCGTCGCGACGTTCTTCGTGGTCGAGTTGGGCGCTGGGTTGCTGTCGGGTTCTCTCGCACTCATCTCCGACGCCGGGCACATGGCTGCCGATGTCGTCGCGCTGGGCGCGGCGCTGGTCGCCACCGTGGTCGCGGCGCGACCGGACACCACCGGTCGGAGGAGCTTCGGGTCCTACCGCGTCGAGGTGTTCGCGTCCGGGCTCGCCGTCCTGGTCATGCTCGGGGTGTCCGTGTTCGTGGTCGTCGAGGCGATCGGGCGAATCGGCGAACCGGTCCAGGTTCTCAGCGGGGTCATGCTCGGCGTGGGCGCGCTCGGGCTGCTGGTCAACGTGGTGTCAGTGGTGCTGCTGCGCGGTGGCGCGGAGGAGAGCCTCAACGTCAAGGGCGCCTACCTGGAGGTGCTTGCCGACACTCTCGGGTCGATCGGCGTGATGGCGGCCGCCTTGTTGGTCGGTGCCACGGGCCAGGTCTGGTGGGACACCGTCGTCGCGCTCGCCATCGGAGGGTTCGTCGCCGTGCGTGCCGTCATGCTCGGACGTGAGGTGCTGGCGGTGCTGGGGCAGAGCGTTCCCGCCGACCTGGACGCCGACGCCGTCGCCGAAGACCTGGGTGGCATCGACACAGTGATCGATGTGCACGACCTGCACCTGTGGACGCTGACGTCGGGGTTGAACGTCGCGACGGCACACGTGACGGTCGAAGACGGGGCGGACCACCACGAAGTCCTCGATGCGGCCCGAGACCTGCTGCGCGACAAGCACGACATCGACCACTCCACGGTGCAGGTCGAGCCTTCGAGCCACCTCGGATGCCCAGAAGCCGACTGGTGCGGCTCCCGGGGATTCCACCCGCCTGCGAGATCGTCACCGTGACGCGCCGCCAGACCGGGCACGCACGGACTCACCACCGCTCTCTGGCCGGCCAGCGGTTGATGTCGTCCCCATGGGGTGATGCCAGGCCGTGCCGCCACGGGGAGCCTCGCAGTGACGCAGCAGCAGCGAAGGCTCGGGCTGGAGCCCATCGAGGCCCCTGTCCACCCGGCACGAAGGAGGAGTTGACATGACAGCGTCAGAGCTCGACGAGGTCGGCCCCATCGATTACCTCGTCGTGGAGTTCCCCACCGTTCGCCAGCAGTTCACCGGCGAGATGGCCGAGGAGCTGGCCAGGCTGCACAGCAGCGGGACCATCCGGGTGCTCGACCTTCTGGTACTGGTGAAGTCCGAGGACGGGGCCGTCGAGGGTTACGAGCTCGACGACCTGGAGGAGCTCACGGTGCTGGAGGACGTCGAGCTGCAGATCGCCGAGATCCTCGCCGCGGAGGACGTGACGCACATCGCCGAGGCGATGGAGCCAGGCAGCGTGGCAGGCGTCGTCGTGTGGGAGAACCGCTGGGCCGCGCCATTCGCTTCGGCGGCCAGACGGTCGGGAGGCCAGCTGATCGCCACCGGGCGGATCCCGACCCAAGCGATCATCGCGTCGTTCGAGGCCGACGAGGACGACGACACAGAGGCGGAAGGAGACTGACATGCCACTTCGACCAGCGCGAAGAGCCCGCCGA
>Ga0272441_10015602_pt1 | contig 10620 bp, 10 predicted proteins | sample SSMProp6N_FD_193582 | JGI IMG/M metagenome (GOLD analysis project Ga0272441, IMG submission 193582) | Marine sediment archaeal communities from Little Sippewissett salt marsh, Falmouth, MA, United States - SSM-Prop-6N | ecosystem: Environmental > Aquatic > Marine > Wetlands > Sediment ...
ATCGCTGGCGACGCCAGCAATTGTCGGGCAATTTGCGCGATGAGGTGATGCCGAAAAATATCCTGATGATCGGTCCGACCGGCGTTGGCAAGACGGAGATCTCCAGACGTCTGGCCAAGCTGGCCGGCGCCCCGTTCATCAAGGTCGAAGCAACGAAGTTCACCGAGGTCGGCTATGTTGGCCGCGATGTCGAACAGATCATCCGTGATCTGGTTGAAGTCGCCATCGTGCTGATCAAGGACAAGAGGCGCGCCGAAGTCGAGGCGAAAGCCCATGTCAATGCCGAGGAACGGGTGCTGGACGCACTTGTCGGGCCTGCCGCTTCGCCGGCGACACGGGAATCCTTCCGCCGCAAATTGCGGGCAAATGAACTGGACGACAAGGAGATCGAGGTGGAAATCGCCGACAGTTCGGGCGGTTTTCCGGGCTTCGAGATACCCGGCATGCCAGGCGGCAATATCGGCGTCCTGAACATTGGTGAAATGCTCGGCAAGGCAATGGGCAAGGGGAACCGCAAGATCAAGACGACGGTGCGTGATTCCTACGAGCAGCTGATTGCCGATGAATCGGAGAAGCTGCTCGACCAGGAACAGATCCAGCGCGAAGCGTTGCAGGCTGTTGAAAATGACGGGATCGTGTTTCTCGACGAGATCGACAAGATCGCTGCCCGTGACGGTGGCATGGGTGCCGGCGTGTCACGTGAAGGTGTCCAGAGGGATCTGCTGCCGCTCGTCGAAGGGACCACGGTGGCCACGAAATACGGTCAGGTCAAGACCGACCATATCCTGTTCATCGCATCCGGCGCGTTTCATGTGTCGAAACCATCCGATCTTCTGCCGGAATTGCAAGGACGGCTGCCGATCCGCGTTGAATTGCGTGCCCTGACGAAAGAAGATTTCCGGCGGATCCTGACCGAGACCGAAGCCAGTCTGATAAAGCAGTATATGGCGCTGATGGCGACCGAAAAGGTCGATCTGGAATTTTCCGACGATGCCATCGATGCGCTTGCCAATGTTGCCGTCGAATTGAATGGCAGCGTCGAGAATATTGGTGCGCGCCGGCTTCAGACCGTCATGGAGCGGGTTCTCGATGAAATTTCATTCGAGGCGCCGGACAAGCCCGGCATGAAACTGGTCGTGGACGCCGACTATGTCCGTCAGCATGTCGGCGATCTGGCGAAGAATACCGATCTGTCACGCTACATTCTTTGAAACATGGGATCCTTTCGATGCGAGGATCACATGCTTTCGATGGCCGCAAAGCGTGATTGTCGGAAGATCGACCTGGCCGTGTGCAGCACAACAATATCGCCGCGCGCTCAAGGGTTCGGCGTCAATTCCCTGATGTAACGATTTTCAGAAATCGGATGTCTGCCATTGACAGAGTTCAGATCTATGCACTTCAATCACACTTTCACAATACAAGAAACATTATGCATAATTGTTAATATTCTTTGATACTATCTGCGCAACCGTGCAGCCAATCTGGCATTCTCGATACCCATCAGAATTGAAAAAAGACAGAATGTTCCCATTGCTATGAGAACGGCCAGGAAGCTCAATACCAACATCGGCTAAACACTTTCATCTGCGGCAGGACAGTTATCAATCATCCACCTGACTATCTCGTCTTCTAGCGAAAAAATCATCTGGCGTAAATATAATTTACAACCATGACGATTGACAAGGCTCATATTGTCTCAGGCGGCCGGTTACAAGAGCCCTTGAGAGCATGAAGTACAATCATGTTTCAAAGGCGAACTCTGGGTCGGGAACACATCATTACAGTTCGTTGTTGAGGGCGTGGCATAATATTGGACACACATTCCTTGTACGAAACTGACCCGTTGATCGGATCACGCCGATGCATTGCGAATTCAGGCCCGATCTCGCCCGCATGGGCCGAGCGCGACCAAGATTCTTCAACAGAATAAAAGGATGTTTGTGCGTGAACTCGTTGCTGTCCCGGATGGCCTGACCGTCTGCGCATCCTGCCAGAAAGTGAACGGCTCAAAGATATCGGAAATCGCGTCAACAGCCTTAACCCTCGGGCAAGGAATTGAATTTAGGATAATGTTACGACGAATTGAGCGGATTGAATACCGCTGAACAGGCATGATGCCGCCACGTCGTGCCGGTCAAACCCGGTCTCCCTTCTGTATTTCAGGCGCCCTTTACCATTGCCCTGCCTTGCGGACTGCGTTCGCGTTGTGAACAGGGGCGGGTCGGTATCTGGTCGCTTTTTTCCGGAGATGGCATTCTTGACGTCGCAATGCCTGAATTACCCCTGTCATCGCGTGGATCGACCCGGCCCGGCCGGAATTTTCGGCAGGCCCGAAAAGCACGGACTTCTTGCCGGAGGAAGCGCTTTCGTCGGCGAAAGCGTCGCGAGGGCGCCCTCGCCATTTCCATCACATCATCAGGATCGGGAGATTGTACGATGACAGCATTGCCTGAAAAGACCGCCGAACTGCAACTTGAGGCGGTTCTGGACTTGAATGCGGCGGCCGGTTTGCGGGCGGACCTGTTGTCCAGACGCGGCGCAGATCTCGTGATCGATGCCTCGATGGTTCAACGGGTCGGTGCGCAATGTCTGCAGGTTCTGATCGCCGCCGGCAAGACCTGGCAGCATGATGGACAGAATCTGTCGATCGGCGCTGCGTCACCGGGATTTTTGACAACCCTTCAGTTGACCGGTCTCGACGCAGGCCGCCTTCTCGCCAAGGAGAATTGACATGAAGAAGACAGTGCTGACGGTGGATGACTCGCGCACCATCCGCAACATGCTTCTGGTAACCCTGCAGAATGCGGGTTTCGAGACGATCCAGGCCGAAGATGGCGTCGAGGGTCTCGAGAAGCTGGAAGGTTCGCAGCCTGACGTGATCGTCACGGACATCAACATGCCGCGCCTCGACGGGTTTGGCTTTATCGAGGGTGTTCGCAGCAATGACCGTTTCCGGGCCGTACCGATCCTCGTCCTGACCACCGAAAGCGACGCGGAGAAGAAAAACCGCGCCCGACAGGCAGGCGCCACCGGCTGGATCGTCAAGCCATTTGATCCGACCAAACTGATTGACGCCATCGAGCGCGTCACGGCCTGACGGGAAGCCCTGCCATGGACATGAATGAAATCAAGGAGATCTTCTTCCAGGAATGCGAGGAACAACTCGCGGAACTGGAAACCGGTCTTCTGGCCATGAATGACGGTGATTGCGATCCCGAAACGGTCAATGCCGTATTCCGGGCGGTGCACTCCATCAAGGGGGGCGCCGGCGCCTTCGCTCTCGACGAGCTGGTGGCCTTTGCCCATGTCTTCGAGACAACGCTCGACTGCATGCGCTCGAACACCCTGGAGCCGACGCCGGATGTCATGAAGGTCATGCTGCGTGCGGCCGATGTCCTGGCCGATCTGACCATCGTCTCGCGCGAGGGCGGCAGTATCGACCCCTCACGTTGCGAGAGCCTGGCAAGCGAGCTGGAAGCACTGGCCAAGGGCGAGGCAGAGGAAAAGGACGCGCAATGCCGATCGCAAATTGAAAGTTCCCCATCGCCAGAGACGCCCGATCCGGCGCCCGCCGAGACCATGCCGGATCTTGCCGTGACAGCTGTGAATGCCGAGGAAACCGGATTTGCGCCGGTTCCCTTCTCCTTTGATGATTTCGAGGATGATGCAGGCGCACAAACGCAAACAGAAACCGCGAATACGGTTTTTCGGCTTGTTTTCCGTCCCCATGCCGACCTTTACACAAAGGGCAATGAAGCGACGCTTCTCCTGCGCGACCTTGTCAAGCATGGCGAGACAAAGATTGCCTGTGATCTGTCCGAGGTTCCGCTTCTCGACGACCTCGATCCCGAAGGCGCCTATCTTTCATGGACGGTGTTGCTGACAACCGCAAAGAGTGAAGATGACATTCGCGCTGTCTTCGAATTTGCCGAATGGGATTGCGATCTCACGGTCGGTCTTGACAGTGAGGCAGATCCGGACAGTCAGGCCGATGACGATGTTGGGATGCAACCCGTCCCTTTTGACCTGTCGGTCCTGGACGAGGTGGACGATCCGTCTGCCGAGGGCGGGATCGTTCCCGAGGGCGGCTTCGAGGGGCCGGATGACCCGTTGGCCGCCGAGGCAGGGCAGGATGGCGTCAATGCAACGGCGCCCGAACCGGCAAACGATATCGGCACCGACGCCAGAACGGCTGCCATTGCTGCCGAAGTGATGAAACGAAATGCGGGCACGGATGAAGCGGGCACGCGTGATGAGCGCACGGCGCGTTCGGGCGGTGCTGCGCAAACGCCCGTCTCCCAGACCATCCGCGTCGACCTCGACAGGGTCGACCGCCTGATCAATCTGGTGGGTGAGCTTGTCATCAACCAGGCCATGCTGTCGCAGACGGTCGTCGAGACCGATGACGGCAACGCGGGATCGACCATTCACCTTGGTCTCGATGAATTGCAGCAATTGACCCGCGAGATTCAGGACAGCGTCATGGCGATCCGCGCTCAGCCGGTCAAGCCGATCTTCCAGCGCATGTCACGCACGGTTCGCGAGATTGCCGATCTTACCGACAAATCGGTCCGGCTTGTCACCGAAGGCGAGAACACCGAAGTCGACAAGACCGTCATCGACAAGCTGGCCGAACCGTTGACCCACATGATTCGCAATGCCGTGGATCATGGTCTTGAATCGCCGCAAGAGCGAATTGCCGCCGGCAAGAATGCCGAAGGGGTCGTTCGTCTGGCTGCCAAGCACCGCTCCGGACGCATCGTCATCGAAATTGCCGACGATGGCGCAGGCATCGACCGTGAACGGGTGATGCAAAAGGCGATCAATCAGGAACTGATCTCGCCGGACAGCAATCTGTCGGATGAGGAGATTGACAACCTCATCTTTCATCCCGGCTTCTCGACGGCCGAAAAGCTCTCCGATATTTCCGGGCGCGGGGTCGGCATGGACGTCGTCAAACGCTCCATTCAGGCACTGGGTGGCCGGGTGTCGATCCACTCACAGCCCGGCAAGGGGTCGACCTTCACGATGAGCCTGCCGCTGACACTTGCCGTGCTCGACGGAATGGTGGTCAGCGTGGCCAATCAGACATTGGTCGTCCCGCTGACGGCCATCGTCGAAACGCTTCAGCCGGAAGCCTCCCATGTCCATCCGTTTGGTTCGTCACAGCGCCTGATCTCGATCCGCAATACATTCTGTCCGCTGATCGATGTCGGTCAGGTCCTGAATTTCCGATCCGCAGAGACCGATCCGGTCGAAAGCGTTGCGTTGCTCGTGGAATCCGAAGGTGGCGGCCAGCGCGCGCTTCTTGTCGATGGCATTCAAGGCCAGCGCCAGGTCGTCATCAAGAGCCTCGAGGCCAATTACATGAATGTGCCGGGCATCGCGGCAGCCACCATTCTGGGCGACGGTCGGGTGGCCCTGATCCTGGATGTCGACGCTGTCGTGGCAGCTTCACGCGACAAGCCGCCACGCAATGACGTGCCGCTGGCGGCAGCAGAGTGACACCATGACGGACGAAGCGACACCCAAAAGCCACAATGAACATGAGCTGATCGCATTCCGTATCGGTGAGCAGGAGTTTTGCGTGAATATCATGTCGGTGCGCGAGATCCGCGGCTGGACCCCGGCGACGGGCATCCCGCATGCGCCATATTTCGTGTTGGGTGTCATCAATCTGCGCGGTGTGGTTCTGCCCATCATCGATCTGTCGGCCCGTCTCGGCATGCGGCCCGTCAAACCAACCGATCGCCATGTGATCATCGTATCGCAGGTGGCGACACGCTCCATGGGCCTTCTGGTGGATGGTGTTTCCGACATTCTGACGGTGAGCGACACGGACATTCAGACCACACAGGGAATGTCCCGTGAATTCGATCGATCCTTTACCAGGGGCATCCTTGCCGTGGAAGGCCGGATGATCTGTTTCATTGATCTCGATGCGCTGTTTTCGGGATCGGAAAGCGAGGCAGCGTGAGCACTGTAACCAAAAAAAGACCCGCTGACAGCACCGGCGAAAAACTGGCAGACGGTGAGTTCAATTTCACACGCCGTGATTTCAACAGCATTGCAGCGATGATCTACGACGATGCCGGCATCGCGCTCAACGAAACAAAGACATCTCTGGTCTATTCGCGGCTAACCAAGCGCATCCGTCAGCTCGGCCTTGCCGATTTCAGGGCCTATTGCGATCTGGTCGCCTCCGACAAGGGACGGGCCGAGCGGCGTGAGATGCTGTCGATGCTGACGACGAATTTCACCCGCTTCTTCCGCGAGAACCACCATTTCGAACATCTTCGCAATGACGTTCTGCCCGGTCTGATAGGGCGGGCGCGCAAGGGTGAGCGGATCAGGCTCTGGTCTGCCGGCTGTTCGGACGGCCAGGAACCCTATTCGATTGCCCTGACACTGCTGTCTGCCTTCCCGGAAGTATCGAAATATGATGTCAAGATCCTGGCCACCGACATCGACCCGAAGATGATCGCCATCGGTCAGGCCGGCGTCTATGACGAGAGCGCGGCCGAAACCGTTCCGGCAGCCTTGAAGAAGCAATGGTTCTCGAAGGTCGACAGCCCGCGTGGCAAACGTTGCATGGTCGACGACCGGCTCAAGCGACTGATCACTTTCCGCGAACTCAACCTGCATGGAACCTGGCCGTTCAGGGGGCCGTTCCAGGTAATTTTCTGTCGCAACGTCGTCATCTATTTCGACGACGTCACCCAATCGCATATCTGGACCCGGTTTGCCGCGATGCTGGAAGATCAGGGACATTTCTTCATCGGTCACTCGGAGCGTGTCACCGGCCCGGCAAAGGATCAGTTCGACAATATCGGTGTGACAACCTACCGTCTGAAAGGAACGCAGCCGAGATGAATGCGATTGTGCGAGTTCTGGTGGTTGACGATTCCATGACCATGTGCGGATTGATCAGCCATGTGTTGTCGAAAGATCCGCAAATCATGGTTGTCGGCCAGGCCCGCAACGCCATGCAAGCGCGCGAAATGATCAAGAGACTGCAGCCGGACGTCATAACGCTCGATATCGAGATGCCGGAGATGAACGGGCTCGAATTTCTCAAAAAGATCATGACACTGCGGCCCATGCCGGTGATCATGGTATCAGCGCTCACGCAACAGGGCGCCGATGCTACGCTGGCAGCACTGGAAATCGGTGCTTTTGATTGTGTCGGCAAACCCGTACCGGGTGAAAGGCAGCCCTTCGGCGATCTCAATGACAAGGTCAAGATGGCCGCAAGCTCATGGCGCAGGAACACGCCTGGGCGCAAGACCGTCGTTCCCCCTGCCGCCGCCAATTCGGTCCCGACGAACTATCAGCCGTCCAGACGCATCGTTGCGATCGGCTCTTCGACCGGTGGTGTGGAGGCGCTGATGACGGTGTTGTCCAAGTTTCCGGCCAATTGTCCGCCCACGGTGATTACCCAGCATATGCCGGCGGTATTCACTCGCAGTTTCGCCGAACGGCTCAACCGGGTGTGTCAGGCGCAGGTGAGCGAAGCCGAAGACGGTGCACGTCTCGAGATCGGGCACATTTACCTGGCGCCCGGTGACCGGCACTTGCATATCATCAATCGCCATGCGCCGATCTGCCGTCTGCGAGAAGCCGAGCCCGTCAACGGGCACCGTCCCTCGGTCGACGTGCTTTTCCATTCGGTTGCCAAGACTGCCGGCAAATTTTCAATCGGGGTGATTTTGACCGGCATGGGGCGCGATGGCGCGGCGGGGCTGTTGGAAATGCGCCGTGTCGGCGCATCGACAATCGGTCAGAACAAGCGAAGTTGTGTCGTCTATGGCATGCCGCGGGTCGCCCATGAAATGGGAGCTGTGGAACGGCAATTGCCACTGGATTTGATCGGCAAAGAAATACTGAACCTGTCCGCAGCTCGAAAAGAAGGAGCGCGCCTATGTCACTAGCTCAAAAAATTCGTGTCCTCGTCGTCGACGACCAGGTCACCAGCAGATTGCTGATCGGCGATGCCCTGCAGCAGCTCGGCTTTTCGCAGATCACCGTGGCCGGTGACGGTCAGCAGGGTCTTCAGATCATGCAGCAGCAGCCGCATCATCTCATCATTTCGGATTTCAACATGCCCAAGATGGACGGTCTGGGATTTCTGGAAGCGGTGCGATCCAATCCGGCGATGAAGCGTGCGGCATTCATCATGCTGACGGCCCAGGGTGACCGGGCGCTGGTGCAAAAGGCGGCCCAGCTTGGGGCCAACAACGTCCTTGCCAAGCCCTTTACCATCGACAAGATCAAGGCCGCGATCGAGGCCGTGTTCGGAGCATTGAAGTGACCAACTTGAGCGGGCGCGACAGACGCATCCACGTGATCCAGGGTGAATACAAGGTTTCGGATAAACCGAACGTGGTCTTTTCGACCATTCTGGGCTCCTGTGTCGCTGCCTGCATGCTCGATCCCGTGGCGGGTGTCGGCGGCATGAATCACTTCCTGCTGCCCGGAAACACGGACAGTCTGGCGAGCGGCCAGGCCAAACGCTATGGCGTGCATCTGATGGAACTTCTGATCAACGGTCTGTTGAAAAAGGGCGCGCGGCGGGATCGCCTGCAGGCCAAGTTGTTCGGCGGCGCGCGCACGGTCACCACATTTTCGAATGTGGGCGAAAAGAATGCGTTGTTTGCCGAACAGTTTCTGGCCGACGAGGGCATTCGCATCATTGGCTCGAGTACCGGCGGCAATCTCGGCCGGAAGGTCGAATTCTGGCCGGTCAGCGGTCGCGCACGGCAATTCTTTCTCAGTGGCGCCGAAACCGACACTGCCGTCGAGCGCGAACAGGTACCGGCCAGGCCTGTGCCCGAAACGGCCAGTTCCGTGGAACTTTTCTGATCGGGGAGATCAAATGCTCAGCGAAGATGCACTGGATTATCTGTCCGGGGATGACGTCTCCGGTGATCGCACGATGATCGCTATCCTCAAGCGTGTGTCGGTGCAACTCAACGACATCGCAGCCCTCGTCGAAGCCGCCGAAACACATTTCGACATGGGCGAAGGTGAAACTTTTTCCGACGAAAGACTGCATTTTCTGCAAGGGGTCGATCTGGCCGTGCAGAAGGCACGTGGTCTGGCGGAATTCGTGACGCAACTGTCTCATGAGATGCCGGCAGAATGGCGCGTGGACCTGACAACCGCGATCAACGTCATCAAGCTGACCGAGATGCGCCGTCATCTGGGTGGCGACGTTTCAGATGCGGATGCGCTGCCCGTGATCAAGAAGGCGTCGGGTGACTTCGATCTGTTCTAGTGCGGTGAATTTGAAATTCGCATCATTGTATCAACGGCTTCGTATCAACGGCTTGTGAAGCGAAGTTCAAATTCGCAAACCGCACTCAAAACATGGACTTGCTCGTCACCTTTTTTCAATCTGAAGTTCGTTCTGTGCGCGCTGAAAAATGAGACGAACTTCAGATTCAGGTGACGAGCTTGGATGCCGACATTCTGTTTCAAGGCTTTTTCGAGCGGACAAGCCGATGCGTGCAAATCCGCCCGGGTGACGCTACATAGCGCTCATGCGCCCACAAGAACTGTTGCATCCGCGCCCCGAAGGGCTCTATTGCCCGCCCGGCGATTTCTTCATCGATCCGGTGCGGGCCGTTGGCCGTGCACTGATTACCCATGGCCATGCCGACCACGCGCGCGCCGGCCATGACCATGTTCTGGCAACGCGTGAAACCCTGGATATCATGGCAATCCGCTATGGAGCCGATTTCGCCGGCGCGGTGCAAACGGCAAGTCTTGGCCAGCCGATCCGTATCGCCGACGTGACCGTCTCGTTTCATCCGGCCGGTCATGTGCTCGGATCCGCCCAGATCGCCGTCGAACACAAGGGGTTGAGGATCGTGGCCTCGGGCGATTTCAAACCGCGCGCCGACCCGACCTGCACGACCTTCGAGCCGGTCAACTGCGATGTCTTCATCACCGAGGCGACCTTTGGCTTGCCGGTCTTTCGCCATCCCGATGCTGGCGGCGAGATTGCCCGGTTGATGACCTCGCTTGGCCAGTTTCCCGAAAGGGCACATCTGGTCGGCGCCTATTCGCTGGGCAAGGCACAACGCGTCATCCGGCTGATCCGCGAACAGGGCCATGACGGGACGATCCATATCCACGGCGCGCTGAAGAAGCTGTGCGACTACTATGTTTCCCAGGGCATTGAACTCGGGCCTCTGGCGCCGGCAACGGTTGCGACCGGTGAGCGCGATGGTTTTGCCGGCGCCATCATCGTCGCGCCGCCATCGGCTTTTGCCGACAAATGGGCCCGGCGGTTTCCCGATCCGCTCGCCTGTTTTGCCTCCGGCTGGATGCGGGTGCGTCAGCGTGCCAGGCAGCGTGGTGTCGAATTGCCCCTGATCCTGTCCGATCATGCCGATTGGGATGAGTTGACGGGGACGATCAGCACGATTGCGCCGGGCGAGGTCTGGGTGACGCATGGTCGCGAGGAGGCTCTCGTGCGCTGGTGCAATCTCGCCGGTATTGCGGCGCGTCCGCTCAATCTCATCGGTTACGAAGACGAGGCCGAGTAGCATTGCACGAATTCGCCGAATTGCTGGACCGTCTGGTGCTGACACCTTCGCGCAATGGCAAATT
>Ga0272441_10015603_pt1 | contig 10620 bp, 10 predicted proteins | sample SSMProp6N_FD_193582 | JGI IMG/M metagenome (GOLD analysis project Ga0272441, IMG submission 193582) | Marine sediment archaeal communities from Little Sippewissett salt marsh, Falmouth, MA, United States - SSM-Prop-6N | ecosystem: Environmental > Aquatic > Marine > Wetlands > Sediment ...
CGAGGCGGGCGTGTGCAGGACGGCCAGGCAGTCCACCCCGTCGATGTCCCCGGCGGCCTGCTCGCCGTACCCGCACAGCCGCAGGCGATCCCGCAACGCCTCAACCAGTTCCTCGGTCGCGTCCATCGTGCTGCCTCGTCCGACTCGGCCCGGGCCGGGCCGGGCCTGCCCCGGCGCCGATGCCGACGCCCCTTTAGACGCGCCGACGCGGCAGCAGGTTCCCGGCAAAGGCGGCGGGGCAGGAATTTTTTCCGCTCCCCCCGCGCGGCCGGGGCTACAACTGCACCAACACGACGGCGGCGACGGCCAGGGCGACGGTCGCGATCCACAGGCCCGTGGGCTTCTCGCCGAACGCGATCACGGAGACCACCGCGGCGCCCAGGATGGACACGACGCCGAAGATGGTGAACACCAGCGCCGCCGGCAGGACGCCACAGGCCTGGAGCGACCCCATGGCCAGGACCGAACCGGCCGCCGCCAGAAGCCCCGCCGGCGCCAGGCGCCGCAGCGATACGCCGGGGCCCTTTTGAAGCCACAGGTGAATGCCGATCAGCACCCCGATGGTGGCGTACAGGATGAGGTAGTACACGTCGCCGAATCGCGCCATGTACGACGCGTCGGCCCCGGCCGGGCGGGCGGACAGGTCCTTGACGCCCATCGTCAGCAGGCCGTTGGACAGCAGGATCAGCCCCAGAATCGCCCCGTACGCCGCCACGCCGCCAGCCCCCTGCGCGCGTGCGGGATCCTCGACCCGCGGACGGCGTTCGTTATGGCGCAGCGACGCGGCCACGACGCAGGCGATCCCTACCACCACACCCAGCCCGCGCAGCGGAGGAATCTGTTCGCCAAAGGCCCAGCGCGCATACACCGTCGCCGGCAGGAAGCCCAACCCCGTGGCGCACCACAGCCCGGTCAGCCCTCCCAGCGCCAAGGCCGGACGCACCATCGCCATCGTGACGTACTGGCCCAGACCCGTGGCGACACCGACCGCCCAAACCCACCCCGGCACCTGCGCCAGGTCCGCCGACAGGCATCGCGGCCCGAACACGACCAGCCCGCCGAGGACCATGCACAGGGCGATGTAGAAGGTGTGCACGCCGCGCGCGTGTCCCATGCGGTAAGCGATGCCGATGGCGGCCGAAGCCGCACCCGCGACAAACGCCAGGGCGACCAGGTGCGCGGGGTGTTGGGCGCCGATCACGGATTGAGCCCTTTCGGTCGGAAACGCCGCGGCCGGGGGGGTCAGGGGCGCGGCCGGGAAGGCAAGGCCGCGTACGCCCAAACGAACAAGACAGCGAAAGCCAAATCGGCGACGGCGAACGGCTTCCACATGAACGGCAGGCCCGACGTCAGCCAGTAGTAGAACACCACCCCGCAATAGGCGGCCTTCAGCAGGATCCCGTACGGGATCAGGTTGCGGTTGGTGACCGGGCGGGCCGCCACCGCCAGGAACATCACCGCGAAGACGATCAGCAACGCCGCCGGGAACTGAACGTAGCCCCAGTGGTTCGGCGGGGTGATCTTGGCCATCTCGTATGGCATCGCCGGGTGCAGCAGGAACACCGCGCCCAGGACGCCGTCGTACACCGCCGCCAGGACAAACAGTAACGAGATTCGCCGGTTCCTGGTCATCTATCGGTCTCCACGGGAAGACAGGGCCCAGGCTCGACACCACGAATGGCACGAATAAGGACGAATTACACGAACAGGAAACGAAACGGTCAAGCAAAGAAGTGATTTGTGAGATTCGTCTTGACTCGTGTCATTCGTGGAGTCTTTCCTCCCCACGCCGCGGACGCGATCGCGGGTCAGTCCGATTTGCGCAGGCGGCGGAAGAAGTTGTTCCGCCGGAAGGCGGTGAACTCCTCATTATACAGGCGGACCACGAGGTCGCGGAACCCGGCCGTCAGTTCATCGGCCGACATGCCGGAGGGGCGGTAGTTGACGTCGAACAGCGTGCACGTATTCCACGCCCCGTCGTCGAGGATTCGCCCTTCGCGCTTCAGGCGCTCGTACAGCGGCGTGCCGGGAAAGGCGGTTTGGATCGTCACCTGAACTTCGTACAGGCCGGAGTCTTTCACGAACTCGAAGACCTGGTCGAAGATTTCCGGCCCCTGTCCGTCCAGGCCGAGGATGAAGCACCCGTTGACCGTGATGCCGTGCGACTGGATGGCGCGGATCGCGTCGGCGTAGTCACCCCAGCGATGGTGCTTCCAGTTGCTGCGGGTTTCGAGCCCGTCCAGCGGCGCGGCGGTGGGGCTCTCCAGCCCGATCAGCACCTGCGCGCAGCCGGTGGCCCGCATCAGGTCCAGCAGGTCGCCGTCCTCGGCCACCGACAGGTCGGTCTCGGCGAACCACTTCAGGTGTTTGCCGGCCAGGGCGGGCAGGAGGTCCTTCCAGTAATCCTTGTTGACGAAGGAATTGTCGTCGGCGAATTCGATGAACGGCCGGGGCCAGATTTCGGCGATCCGGTCGATCTCGGCCAGGACCTTGGCGGCGGGTTTCTGCTTGTAGGCGTCGGCGATGAGGACCGAGGCGGCGCAGAACTCGCAGCGGTGAGGGCAGCCCCGGGACGTCTGCACCAGCAGGCGGTTGTAGCGGTCCACGTCGAGCAGTTCGACCGCGGGCATGGGGGCGTCGGCGAGGTCGAACCCGCCGTCGGCGGATCGGTAGAGAGGCTTGAGTGTTCCAGCCTCGGCGTCGGCGAGGAGTTCCGGCCAGACGGCTTCACCCTCGCCGGCGACGACGGCGTCGGCGTGCTCGCCCGCCTCGTCCGGCAGGGCCGTCACGTGCGGGCCGCCGAGGGCCACCGGCACGCCGGCGGCGCGGTAGCGGTCGGCCAGTTCGTACGCCTCGGCGATCTGGGCGCTGTAACTGGAGATCGCCACCAGATCGAACCCGGCCGGCAGGGCGGGCAGGTCGCGGAGGTCCGGGACCTCGACGTAGGCCACCTCGTGTTCCGGGCCGGTCATCCCCGCCAGCGTCAGCAGCCCCAAACTGGGCAGCGAGGCGATGGTCTTGCTCCGCTCGACGAACCCCGGCAGCGTCAGCCCCAGTTCCAGAAGTTCCCCGTCGCAGCAGCGGATGCCGCTCATGGCGATCAGGCCGATTCTCATCGCATCAATCCCCTATACAGGACCAGGCCGGCGCCGATGACCAGGCACACGACCGGCAGGAAGAACAGGTGTCTGAAGCCCTTTCGCCAGGCCGAGGCGTAGCAGCACAGCGGCATGAGCGCCGCCCCGGCGACGAACAGCCAAGCCGCCACCCGCAGCCCGTCAAGTCCGCCCAGGCGCGGCACGGACAGCGCGAACGCCAGGTTGATAAACCCCAGGCCGAAAAAGGAGATGTGCCCCAGGCGGAGCATCCGTCGCGGCCAGGAGGCGTACCCGCCCAGCCAGGCGTCCCGGTGGAACAAGAGTCCCTGCACGGCCCCGGCGACGAAGCCCAAGGCGATCCCGATCCATCCGGCCAGGAGGTTGAGGTCTTCCATCTCGGCAAACCCCGTAAACCGACAACCCTGCGCCGGGCATTTCAACACAAGGGGCGCAAAGGGCACAAGCAATTCTCTTAGAAGCCTCCGGGCGCCGAAGTTGTCTTGAGGAGTACCTGGGCGCGCCCGGACAGACGGAAATCCGGAATCCAAAGCACGAAACACGAAGCGAATCTCAAGTCAGAAACGGCAGACTCGAAACAGGAGACATCGGCCGTTTCGAGCATACGGATTTGGGACTTGCCGTTTGCCTCGTATTCCGCGCTTCGGATTTCGGGTTTCGCCTACTTGTTCGCGTCGGCCAGACCCGGCAGGGCCATGGCGTACACCGCGTGGACGAAGTCCATCGCCGCCAGTTTGCCCATCGTGTCGGCGTCCGGCTCGGCGTCGAGGTTGACGGCGATGATGGACTTCCGGGTGGACTTCTTCCGCCCGAAGGTCATGTGGGCGATGTTGACGCCGGCGGCGCCGAACGCGGCGCCCACCGTGCCGATCACCCCGGGCCTGTCGTCGGTGAACAGCACCGCCAGCGGGCCTTCCGGGTGCATCTCCATGCGATAGCCGTCCAGGGCGATGATCCGCGGGAACTTCCGCCCGAAGAGGGTCCCGACGGCGGTGCGCTCGGCCTGGTCGGTGTGGATCTTCACTTGGATGAGGCTGGCGAAGTCCTTGCTCTGGGCGGCGATGACGGTCTCGACCTCCATGCCGCGCTCGCCGGCCAGCAGCGGGGCGTTGATGACGTTGACCGTTTCCATGTGCGCGCCCAGCAGGCCGAGGGTCAGGTAGGTCGTCAGGACCTGGACGTTTTCTTTGCTGACGTCGCCGCGATAGACGGCTTCGACCTTCCGGATCGCCCCGGGCGTCACCGCCGCGAGGATCACGCCGGTGCGCTCGGCGAGAACCGCGTAGCGCTGCATCAGCGGCGTCAGGGCCCGGTCGAACCCGGGCGCGTTCAGGGCGTTGCGGATTTCCTCGCCGCGCAGGGCGGCGACCAGTTGCTCGGCCGCGTCGAGGGCGACCTGCTCCTGGGCCTCCTCGGTGCTGGCGCCGAGGTGCGGCACGGCCAAGACGCGCTCGTGGGCGATCAGTTTCAGTTCGGCCTCGGACGTCGGGGGCTCGGAAGCCCACACGTCGATGCCCGCCCCGGCGACCCGGCCGGACTCCAGCCCGTCCAGCAGCGCCTGCGGGTCGATGATGCCCCCGCGGGCGGCGTTGATCAGGCGCACGCCGTCCTTCATCAGGGCGATCTGCTCGGCGCCGATCATCCCGGCGGTCTCGGCGCTGCGGGGCACGTGCACGGTGATGTAGTCGCACCGCTTGCACAGTTCGTCGAAGCCCTTGACCAGTTCGAACGATCCCTCCGGGCACTGGCCCCCGAAGTACGGGTCGTGCGCCAGGACCCGCATCTCCATCGCCAGCGCCCGCTTGGCGACGGCCATGCCGATCCGCCCCAGGCCGACGACGCCCAGCGTCTTGCCCGCCAGTTGCGTGCCCTGGAACTTCTTGCGGTCCCACGCCCCGCCGCGCAGCGAGGCGTTGGCCGGCGCGATCTTCCGAGACAGCGCCAGCATCAGCGCCCAGGTCAACTCGGCGGTGGAGGTGGTGTTCCCGCCGGGGGTGTTCATCACGATGATGCCGCGCGCGGTGGCGACGGGGACGTCCACGTTGTCCACGCCGACGCCGGCCCGGGCGATGCACTTGAGCCGCCCCGGCTCGGCGAGGACCTCCGCGGTGACCTTGACGCCCGAGCGGATGATCATGCCGTCGTAGTCGCCGACGATTCTTGCCAGTTGGTCCGGCGGCAGGCCGGCCTGGACGTCCACCTCGACGTCCGCCTGCTCTTTGAGCCAGTCGATGCCGACGTTGCTGAGTTTGTCCGCGATGAGGACTTTCATGGTCGGGTCTCCTTACCGCCAGTCCCGCAGGACGTTCGACGCCGCCGCCAGCCCGGCGCCCAGCGCCACGTCCACGCCGAGGTCGGCCAGGACGTACTCGATCGCCGCGATCAGCCCGATCGTGTCCAGCGGGTCCACGTAGCCCATGTGGGAAACGCGGAAGGCCTTGCCCTTCAGGTCGTCCTGCCCGCCGGCGACGGAGCAGCCGTAGCGGCCCTGGAGAACCTTTCGGAAGTCGTCGTTGACGCCGGCGGGGTACAGGATGCCGCTGACCGAGTCGGACGGCTGTTTCGAGAAGACCTTCATGCCCAGGGCCTCGGCCGCGGCGCGCGTCGCCTTGGCCAGCAGGGCGGTCCGCGCCCAGACCGTTTCGATGCCGATGCCGTGGATCATGTCCAAGGCGACCTGGAGTCCGCGCAGGAGGCTGACCGGCGCGGTGTAGGGCGTGTCGTTGTCGCCGATCTTGCTTCGGTAGGCCTTCAGGTCCAGGTAGAAGGCCGGCGCCTTGACCGCCTCGCCGGCCCGCCACGCCTTATCGCTGACGGCGACGACCGCCAGCCCGGGCGGGAGCATCAGGGCCTTCTGGCTGCCGCCGCCGACCACGTCGATGCCCCAGGCGTCCATCTTCAGCGGCAGCGCCGCGACCGACGTGATGCCGTCGGCCAGCAGGATCGCGTCGGTCTTGGCCACCACGGCGCCGATGGCCTCGAGGTCGCATGCCGTGGCGGTAGACGTCTCGCTGTGGACGACCACGACCGCGCCGTAGGCACCCGTGGCGAGTTTCTCGGCCACCAAGTCGGGCTGAAGGGCGGTGCCCCAGGGCAATTTGACTTCGTCGACGTCCAGGCCGTAGACCTTGGCGACCTTGCCCCACCGCTCGCCGAACTTTCCGCCGTTGGCGATCAGGACCTTTTTGTCCCGCGGCACGAGGCAGGCGATGGCCGCCTCCATGCCGGCGGTGCCCGACCCGGCCAGGGTCAGCACCTCGCTGTCGGTCATCAGGAGTTTCTTCAGCCCGTCGTTCACCGCGCCGTACATCTGCTTGAACCGCGGCGTGCGGTGGTGAAACATGGGCTTGGCCATTTCGATCAGCACGTCCGGAGGGACGTCCGTCGGGCCTGGAGTGAACAGGCGCTGCTTGATCATGGGATTGCCTCCCGCGTCAAGAGGTTAAGCGGCGGGCACAAGCCGACGTGCCGGCCCCTTTGCCGACGCCGTCGCCCGTCGCGTGATTCTCTTTTGAAACGTCTTCGTGCGAAGACCGCCGCCTGCGGGAGGTCGCGACCTGAAAGCACCTCGGCGCCGCGTCTATCGTCGGCCGATCCCTGGCCGCGGGGGGCGGCGCCGCGAGGCGTTCGCACAGGTGAGTCCATGCTAAGCCTCCCCTGGCGAACTGTCAAGACGACAATCTGCCGGATGTCGTGGCGATGTTTTTCCCGGTGCAGGCCGGGCGCGATTGTGATATCCTCGCCGCCCGTCGGCGACGCCGTCGCCGTCGGACGCATAAAGCGGCCGGCCTCGACGGCCGAACGGAACCTCATCCAGGAGAAAAGGTTATGAAACGCACGCTGATTTGGGCGCTCGTGGGCGTCTTGTGGGGCATCGGATGCGGGAACGATCAGACCGCGAAGGTTTCGGCCGCGGCGGAGGGTTCGGGACAAGCCGCCGCCAAGGTCATTGCTGGGCGGGGGATCATGCCGGCCGTGACCGTCAAGAAAGGCCCCGCCATCGACGGGACGATGAAAGACCCCGTCTGGCGAAAATGCCCCCCGATGCCGCTGGGCGAGTGCATGACCAAGAATCCAGGCCCGATGGCGACGACCGCGCGCGTCTTGTTCGACGCCACGACCCTGTACGTCGGATTCCACTGCGCCGAGACGGACACCGACGGCCTGAAGGCCGACGAAACCCAGCGCGACGGCGGTGTCTGGAAGGATGACTCCGTCGAGGTGTTCATCACCGGCGACATCCGCACGGGCTACTATCACTTCTCGGTCAACCCGGCCGGGACCCTGTTCGACGCCAAGTGCACCGGCCAGAAGCGCGACGACACCTCCTACAACAGCGGCGCGAAGGTCAAGACCTCCACCGTCAAGGGCAAGGCGTGGATCGTGACGATGTCGATCCCGCTGAAGGACCTCGGCGCGTACGTCGGGGCCGGCCAAGACTGGATCTGCAACCTCAACCGCACGCGTCCGGCCCGCGGGGGGCAGGCGGTGGTCGAGTGGTCCTGGTCGATCATGGGGTCCAACGACTACCACCAGATGGCGGACTTCGGGCAGATCAAGGGCGTCAACGTGCCCAGCCGAACCGACGGCGTCACGCGCAAGGCCACCCGTCCGCCCAAGCCGCCGTCGTATGAGAAGGGCGAGGAAAAAGGCGGCGTGACGGTCTATCGCCACCTGCCGAAACTCGACATCCCCGACAAGGGCCAGGGCACCTCCCACGAGATCCCGATGAAGATCCGCGGGTCGAAGGGCCTGAAGGTGGCGTTCCTGGCCCGCGGCGTCGGCGGGGTGGCCAGCGTCCCGTTCAACATGTCCGACCGCCGCAGCAACGACAACACGACGTCGTACGCCTACCGCACGGTGACCGACCAGTGGCGACCGCTGGTGTATTTCTGCGACCGGTTCCGCTACAACTCGAACCTCAACCGCGTCGCCGCCAACACCGACTACGCCAACATCCGCTTCCACGGCAACAACACAGGCGGCAAGGGCGCGCTGCACCTTCGGCACGTGGCCGTCTATCGCGGCGAAGACACCGCGCCGCCGTCGGCCCCGACGGGCCTCAAGGCCAAGGCCGGCGCCGCCGGCATCCGCCTGACCTGGACCGAGCCGGCCGACAACGTCGCCGTCGCCTCCTACGCCGTCAGCCGGGCGGGCCAGGACGGGAAGTTCAAGAAGATCGCCCACGTGTACGTCAACGAGTACGTCGATCGGCCGGTCGAGGCGGGCAAGCACACCTACCGCGTCCTGGCGGTCGATTTCCAGGACAACCTCTCGCCGTGGTCGAAGACGGCCTCGGCCCGCGGCACCAAGACCTTCCAGGCCCCGAAACCGTCGGACCTCCAGACCGACCGCGCCGGCTACGCCGACAACGTCCGCAAGATCGCCGCGGCCGGCAAGGTCCGCAAAGGCTGGGTCCTGTGCTTCGGCGACTCCATCACCGGCGCGACCAGTTACCGCGTCTTCACCGAATCGGCCCTGGGCCAGTACCGCGTCGACGCCAACGGCAGGGCGGGCTGGACCACCGGAGGCTGCCGGAAGGTCATCGAATCCGACCTGAAACGCTCCAACCCGCAGTTCTGCCTGATCATGCTTGGTACGAACAACTCCAAGAATCCCAAGGCCCTGCCCCAGGCGATGGACGACCTGTTGTTCATGGCCAAGGCCTGCGCCGCCAACGGGACCGTGCCGATCATCACGACGATCCCGCCGCGAGGGTTCGGCGACCCGGCATCGAAGCCCGAGGCCGGCTACAACGACCTGCTGATCAAGACCTGCCGGGACAATAAGATCCCCATCGCCTACACCTTCAAGGCCTTCCAGGCCGGCGGGGACCGGCGGAAACTCCTGGCCGGCGACGGCGTGCACCTCGTTGACGGCGGGTGGGCGGTGACCGGCCCGGCGTGGCGGGCGGCCCTGGAGCAGGTCAACTTCGTCCTCCTGGACCGGCCGGACTAGGCGGCGCTTTCACCACAAAGATCACGAAGGACACCAAGACCGGAACACCGGCCGTCTTCATTCGTGTCATTCGTGGTAGGCCGTTCTTCCCGACGCCGTCACGCCCCCTGGGCCAGGGCGTCGCGCAGGGTCTTCAGGAAGCCCTGAAGGATCTTGGTGGGTATGGGATCCAGTGCGGGCTCGGCGGTCTTTCCGGAGATGAACTCGTCCACGGCCGCGATGGCGGTCCGGGCGACCTTGGCGAGTTGCGCCTGGTGGACGGCGGCGCGATCCATGTTGCTGCCGGCCATGTCCAGGCAGAAGTTCACGACCAGGTGCTGCACGTCGTCGGGCGACAGGTCGCTGCGCTGATCGATCGGCACGGGGGCGGCTTCGGCGTCGCCGTCCCCCATTTCCGACAACAGCGCCCGTTCCTGGCGGCGGAGGGCGTCGGCGTCCTGCGGGCCCTTCTCGTCCTCGGGGGCCAGGTCGTACAGGTCGTCGTCGGCCACCGGGGCGGGGATGTAGCAGGTCTGCTTGCAGTAGGGGCACCGCCCGCGCTTCCCGCCGGCGGCGTCCGGGGCCTCGACCTGTTTGCCGCAGTGTTCGCACTTGAATGAGATGGACATGGTCAGTCCCCTATGGCCTTGATGATCAGCCGCTTCGGTCGCCGGCCGTCGAATTCGGCGTAGTAGATCTGTTGCCATGGGCCCAGGTCCATCGCCCCGTCGGTGATCGGCACGATGACCTCGTGATGGACCAGAAGATTCTTCAGGTGCGCGTCGCCGTTGGTCTCGCCGGTGCGGTGATGGCGGTAGTCGTCGCGGAACGGCGCCAGGTGCTCCAGCCACTGGTCGATGTCGGCCAGCAGCCCGCTCTCGGCGTCGTTGACGAACACGCCGGCGGTGATGTGCATGGCCGAGACCAGGACGAAACCCTCGGCGATGCCGCTGTCGGCGACGACGGCGGCGACCTCGTCGGTGATATTGATGTACTCGCGCTTCTTCCGGGTGCTGAACGTGAGGTACTCAGTTTTCGATTTCATCGCGATGGCCTCGCGCCGGCTTGGCCAGCAGCACGCCGGCCAGCAGCAGGATCAGCCCCGCCACGGTAATCGCCCCGGACGCCTCCCACGCCAACCACATCATCAGGCGAACCAGCAGCAGGAAGACCCCCAGCACAAACAGGAGCCCCCCAACGAACAGCATCATCGCGGCGTAACCGCCTCGTCCCATGTGCATGACCATGTCCCCTTGACCTGCCTTTCGCTCTGTGCGATCGCGTCCTATGATAACGAGCCGGACGGCGTGTGCAAGGACACCTGCGAGTGGCCATGGCGATGCGAGAGGTCAGCGAGATGATCCGCCGGCGCCTGCTGCCGCGCGTCGCGCAGCCGGGGCAGTACATCGGGCTGGAGACCAACGCCCATTGCGGCGATGTGGACGCCGCCGAGGTGACGGTGGTGCTGGCGTACCCGGACGCGTATTCGGTCGGGATCAGCCACCTCGGCGGGCAGGTGCTGTACGCGCTGGCCAATGGTATCCACGGGGTGGCATGCGACCGGACG
>Ga0272441_10015604_pt1 | contig 10619 bp, 8 predicted proteins | sample SSMProp6N_FD_193582 | JGI IMG/M metagenome (GOLD analysis project Ga0272441, IMG submission 193582) | Marine sediment archaeal communities from Little Sippewissett salt marsh, Falmouth, MA, United States - SSM-Prop-6N | ecosystem: Environmental > Aquatic > Marine > Wetlands > Sediment ...
CTTTATCGTATGATTTTATATAATCCCTTATCCTGTAATACAGCTCGTAAAAGTCAGACTTTGCCTTGAAACATATAAAATTCCTAAATTGCTTAAAATTTTTGTCTGCAACAAATTCCTTCTCGGGCATATTGATTACTTCGCTTATGAAACCCTCCAAGTCACTAAATTTAGGTCGAGGCAAAAATATCCTATCACTAAATAGGGTGTATTCCGTAGTCTTCCCCTCTTTAGACTTTACAACCTTCTCATATATATCATCTCCGGCAATAAATACAAAAAGGCCAGAAGACAAAGTAAATAAATTTTTGAAAGTTTTTATAATATCTATGACAACTTTACCTAATTGTTTTTCGAGTTTATCCATTTCATCGATGACAAAAATTGCCTTAAACTTTTTCTTTGAGTGCATTATCTCTAAAACCTCATAAAGGTCGTGCTCCAAATTGCCGATACTATTATCATAAACATATAGTTCATTAAAGCCTCCTCGCCCTTTTCTGCTCCTCACATTCTTCTGCGTCTTAACAATTTTTGAATATATAGATACAGGGATTGCGAGCGGCACAACTGACAAAAAAAGTCCCACAGGAAGATTCCACGCAAAGCCCTTTATTAACAGCTCTCCTGCACTTATCAACGGCACACCTAAAACAAGACCCAAAGAACTAAAAAACATTTTTATGTGTTCGGGAGTCAATTTAGCTTCCACTTGAGTGCTTATAATCACTTCTGTTTTCTGCTGTATCTCAGACATCAAACTAATCTCTCGCTTAATCTCTGCCTTACTTGCAACTGCTTTGTTATAAAGTTCAAATAATTCGTCTTTTGCCGGATTATCTTTTATATCTTTTGTCGCAGTATATAATCGCCTAATCAGGTTAATAATAATCTTCTTATGAAGGCCCTCTTTTCCACTTCCAACTTTATTTTCATCGTTATTTATATTGCCGCCAAGGAGTTGAGAACAATTCATAATAACAGGTATCAGCTTCCCTTCTTTATTATCCTCCTTCGCTTTACGTAAGGCTTCAAAAACTAAAGATGTCTTTCCAACGCCCCTTTCCCCACAAACTAAGAAACACCCTTTTTCTCGCCTGATGAACCAATTCTTTACCTTACCAATTTCTTCGACTCGACCGACAAAATGCCCTTGAGGTTTATCATAGTGCGGGAAATAATCCCAATCTTTTTTAAGTGTAAATTGAAACGCTGAACTCTCCATAAAAAATTCCTCCTAAAATTCTAATAATCTGTTTGTATCAACAGAAGGGGACAGTCCACCGACGGGGGACACCTCCAACATATCTGCCCTGTCCACTCAGGGTGGACTGTCCCCTTCAATCCCTTTTTTTCTTCTTTCCCCTATTCGTTAAATAAATCTTTTGAGGTGACAAATTTTCCCAATCATCCTTAGTGATACTTTTTACTTCCAAAATCTTTTCTTTTGGAAATATTATGGTCTTAGGACCAACTCTTAAAGAAAACGCTACTTGGCCAGATTTAACTTCCTGACGAAGCCTTAATGCTTCGTGTGGTTGTGTCAAATATGGGAAAGGATTATATCTCTCAAATATATGTTCAACTATCGGCGTAATAGAAGTTGTCTGTGGTAATTTTGATTTAGCTTTATACTCAATATCATCAAGATCAAAAATAATAGATTTTATTTCTGGATCTGAAAATGCAATTCGAATAAATTTTTCTTCAAAGGGCTCAACTCTAATAGCTGTTTTTGAATCAGCAACCCACCCACCCCATGAAATTCTTATAAATGGTTTTATTTTATCCCATTTCTTTTTTAATATATCAATATCATTTTCGCCATTTGGAAATTTTCCTTCTATGAAAGCTATCTCCTCATGAGAAATGTAAATATTCCCAACAATATCAAGTCCACCTATATAGGTAACTCTGTTGCCTCCCCTAATATGGACAACTGCAACAATGGCCTCAGTTGGTAGATCAAAATCATCATTTTCACAATTACTACACTTCAACACAGAAGTTATACAAATAGGGAGAACATCTAATACTTCAATTTGTGGAGGAATAAACTGATTCCAGATCGATATTGATCCACCTGCAATCCCTAAGAGGCCTCCAATTAAACCCACAAGTGCCCCATAAAGAGGCAATCCTTTAAGTTTTGTTTTATTCGTCATTTAACAAACTCCGAACATTAAATAATAATGACCAGCACCCTATTCTTGTCTATTATTCTATTTTTTTGTTCCAATAATTAAGTAAATAGTATTAGGTTGTGCACCTGAGAAAGAGTTTTCGCGAATTTCATCGAGTTTCTTAGCTTTGATGCCGACTTTATTTAGCGTAAGAATAATTTGGTTTGCTACTTCGATTTGGTCATCTCCAGTGATTGCAACAACAACATCCCCTTTGATATCATCTAAGAAAGTTCGATTTGTTTCCCCAACTTTCCATTTTGCTTTCCGAAAAACAGATACTAACTGCTCTGCATAATTATAGCTTTCAGTATCCATTAAGCGGCACATGCCAGCTACCTGAAACTTGGATCCAAATGATAATAGGTCAAGCAATGTCGAGCTTTGTTGTCTAGTTAATTCTCTGGGAGATGTTTTTTTCTCTAATTTGACTATCAACTCTTTGCTTGTATTAAGTTCCTTAGACAAAATTTCGTTTTCTTCTGATAATTTTGATGCGGTATCTTTATTGCCATCTATCTGCTGAACCAATTCGTTTTTTTCTTGATTTTCTAGTTTGTTTTTTTGCACAGATACCAATATCATAAATCCAGTTATGATTAAAATTAATATCTGACTACCAAGGATAAGTTTAGTCAGAATTTCTATAGAATTGAACCATGCCATAATTTTTCTGCCTTCTAACAATTAATCTTCAAATAATAGATACACATCGAGCATGCGGGAAATTCTCACATATTCGAGTGCGATTATTTCTAATCACTTATGCGTACGCAACTTCGTTGCTACGTAAGTGATAGAAATCAATCGCCACTCCCAATATACACACTTGCTAGCCCGGCAGTGAGGAGTTCCTGATTAAAATGAACACCCTCTTCCGCGACCGCCTGCGGGTCAGCTTCACCGGGCAGATAAAACACATCCACTAAATAACGGTCGTATTTGTCTGCACAGAAGGGGACAGTCCACCGACGGGGGACACCTCCAACATATCTGCCCTGTCCACTCAGAGTGGACTGTCCCCTTCAACCCTTCAACCTTTTCAACCTTCAACTTTATTCATAGGTTTTATTTTTTATTAACAATTTTATTCCCAATAATGTTGAATATTACTAAAGCGACTGGAATCCACCCAACTATAAAATGTCCTTTTAACAACAATAATACTGACGCAAGAGGCCAAGTAATTAATCCATATTTATTGAAACCTGAGAATAGTAATACAATAATCCAGATATATATTCCCGGAAAATAATGTCTTCCATTCTCGGCTGGAATTGAAGCCACTTGGAGTCCTTGCATAATGCTAAATATTGAGACTCCAATACAAATTAATATTCTTAAAATCATTTTTTATTTTTCCTATAACACCGGAACTCAGCGGCTAAAAAGCGCAGCTTTTCAAGAATAGGGCGCAGCGCCCTATTATTACATATTATACTTTTTCCACTCTTCCAGGTCGTCTTTTTCCTTCTTTTTGACTAATATCTCGTCGATTGTTTCTAACAGGGCTCTTGGGCTCAACGGCTTTAACAAATAAGCATCGACACCGTATGCCTCGCTGATCGAACCGGGCTGCTTTTGTTCCTCAAGCTCTCCCCTTTGTTTAACAATAAGGGCATTGGGGTTCCATTCGAATTTTTCCTTTTCTTCGGAGTAGACCATTTCGCCCTTGCCCGTCAGCATTATAATCAGGACATCTTTCGTTTTTTCGTTTTTGCGAAACTTTTTTACAAGTTCGGACCCTTTGATGCCCGGCATAACATTATCGAGGATGATCAAATCCGGTTTCTCTTTCCAGCATAGATCTTCTGCGGCGGCGGGATCTGTTGTAGTGACGATATCGAATCGTTTTGTTTTTTCAATAATCTTTTTAACAAGCAGGCAAAGGCCCTTATCATCATCGATCAATAAAATTTTCAGCTTATCCATAACTGAAAGTATTCCTTTAAAAAAATTCTCAGGCACATGCCTGAAACCCGGATTAGGAAAAGCGCAGTGGCGCTTACGCTTTGCTAAAGCGCCTTGTGAGCCTTGTTGTGAGCCTTATGTAATGTAGGACTATTTGCAGGATTTGTCAATAGACACAAAAAAGGGCAACCCAAATTAATGAGTTGCCTAATAAATATTAGTTGTCTACGCTTAAAACCTACCGATAATCTCTTAAATCAAGACAGGAATCATAGATCTTTCTTTCAATCTTAATCCATTCTGTCCTATCAATGCCCCTTATTTTATAGGTTGGACTCACAGGAAAAGCAGATGCAATTTTTATCCAACGTTTTTGTTCCTTGGAGATTCTCATTACTTCATCTGCAACTTCTTTAAGGTCTTGATCATGACTAACAATTATCGCAACATCATAAAGTTTTTCGTGAGCAAATCTAATAATATCTAAGGCTATGCGGACATCTATTCCCTTTTCATGACCAACAAGAGAAGTATATTCTTTATTGCAAATAGAACATTTGAAATTTTTATTATGATACCTCAAAGGACGAGAAAATATTTTGACTCCTGTTCGTCCCATATAACTCAATTTTTTAGTCCAAAAATTATGCCAAAAATCATGATCTTGTGGGTCTGGAACCCCAGTATAGAAAAAAACATCACTCAGCTCCCATCCCTTAATAGAACATATCTGCGAAGACAACAATTTAACATCATAATTCGGATAATGGTATCCAAAAGCATCCATTGCAGAACGATATAAATTCTGACCATCAATAAAAACAACTGCTTTTTTTACTTTTGGTTCTTTCAATGACATCATGTGTTCCCCCAAATAAATAACCCCGCCTGAGCCCTTTCGGGAAGTCAAGCGGGGAGCAAGTGTCTTTATCTTACAACCTACTTATTGTTTGTCAAGCAATTTCCTATATATTTTATCCGCTAAAAATATAACATATTATCAGCAAATTTCAAGAGCCTGGTATCCCTAATCGAAAGGGGCGTAAAAAATTCGGGGGACATCATACTTAATTATGGCGAATGTTCAACTTACAGAACGAGCAAAACGAGTGAATGTAAGTTGGTACATTTAGCCACACCCGAAGGGTGCTACTGTATTGTGTCCCTGAGACTATATTAAGCCCAATTCGTCAGGAAACTGACGAATTGACGGATACTCAATTCAGCAGAATTCTGCTGAATTTGCGTGAATGGAGTTAAAAATCTTTCAGATTAATTCAATAAAGGCCGTAACCGCTTAATATCCATTGAGTAATGAGCTTTCCCCAGAACAGGCTCACAAGGGCCCCCATCACAAGAAAAGGGCCGTAGGCAATCGCACTGTCTTTGGTGCGGATTTTTTCGGCAAGGCCGTAAAAAGCGCCGAAAAATGGGGCGAGAAAAAATGTCAACAAGGCCAGCTTCCATCCCAGAAAAGCACCCACAAGGGCCATCAGCTTGACATCCCCGCCGCCCATGGATTCTTTCCTGAAAACAATATCTCCGATCACACCCATCAGATAAATGGATCCTCCTCCGACGAAAACACCCAGCAAAGACAATCCCAAAGAACTGAGATGCGGCCATATCCCGCTTAAGCCCGCCTTGTCCATTCCATGCAGAGCAGGAATAAAAAAACTCAGGACGATGCCCGCCAGCATGCCCCCGACGCTTATTTCATCGGGAATAATCCGGTGTTCGAAATCAATGAATGTTGAGATAATAAAAGCGCAGAGCATAATGAGGTAGGCAAATAAAACTGGGGATAATCCAAAATACCGGTAAAATAAAACGAAAAAAACCGCTGTGAGCAGTTCCACAAGAAAATAGCGAGAAGAAATCCTGGCTTTGCAGAAACGGCAGCGGCCTCTTAAAAGGATGAAACTGACAAAAGGAATGTTGTCATACCAGGGAATGGTTGTTTTACAAAACAGGCAGTGCGAACGAGGAGCCACAATGGACTTTTCCAAAGGCAAGCGAACAATGCAGACATTAAGAAAGCTGCCGATAACAGCCCCAAAAATGAAAAACAGCATCTCAATGACTTGCGTTTCAAACATGATTGTCTTTGTTCTTTAAGCCCTGTTCCAAACTCTCCCTCATTTTGTCTTTGATAGTCTGGTCCAGTTCCACGTTGGCCCAATGCTGAAAGGCCAAAACCCCCTGATAAAAAAGCATGCCCAGTCCATTGGAAACCTTCGCTCCCCTTTTCCTGGCCATCTTAAGCAGCGCTGTTTCTTCGGGATTATAGATGAGGTCATAAACCATCATGTCCTGATGAAAAAAATCTTCCTCAAAAAGGCAGGGATCATTGTCCTTCAGGCCGATCGGGGTGGCATTGATCAAAAGATCAGCCAGCTCAACGTTCAAATCATCAATGCTGTGAACCGTCTGAATAATACTGACATCGAACCGGGAGCCCAGGTCTTCTATCAAATAATCGGCCCTTTCTTTATCAATGTCGTATATTTTGATAGACTCCGGCCTCTCCTGGACAATGCACAAAACACTGATAATCGCCCTGGCCGCCCCTCCTGCGCCCATGATCGCGATTCTCTTGGCTCCCGTGTTGAATCCCAATTCCATCAGATGCGTCAAAAAACCGGGGCCGTCGGTATTAAACCCGATCAACTTGCGGTGTTTATCAACGACAATCGTATTGACCGCCCTGATCTTCTCGGCAAACGGCGAAAGGCCGTCCAGGTACTGAATGACTTTTTCCTTGTAAGGAACGGTTATGTTGAGCCCAAAAACAGGGCTGTCCTGCAGTTTAATCTCCGCAAAGAAGGCATCCAGCTCCTCTTCCGGGAGAGAAAACAGCTTGTAAACAGCATCTACTTGCAGTTCCTGAAAAGCCCTGTTGTGCATTTGGGGAGACAGGCTATGCTCGACAGGATATCCCACCAGGCCATATATGGATTTCTTTTCGTCCATAAAAAATATGAATAAATATGATTTATCCCTGCGCAACCACTTTGTTGACCGCATTGACATAGGCTTTGGCAGAAGCAACAATGATATCGGTACTCGCGCCATGCGCGATCACCTTCTTCTTGTTAATCATGACCTTGATGGTGACCTCCCCCAAAGCATCTTTTCCATGAGTGACAGACTGAATGGAGTAATCCAGCAGTTTTCCCTTCAGCTTGGTAATCTGATCAATGGCCTTGTAACAGGCATCCACAGGGCCGTCTCCCGAAGAGACCTGCGTATATTTCTTGCCCCTGGATTTCAAAACAACCTCAACCTTTGGCGTGATATTGGCTCCGCTGGTTGTTGTCAAATCCGCCAGCTCCCAGGTCCTCTTGATGGTTTTTACCTCGTCATCAACGATGGCCAGAAGATCCTCGTCGAAGACTTGTTTTTTCTTATCCGCAACCTCTTTGAACCTTTCAAAAGCTTGATCCAGTTCTTTTTCCTTCAATTCAACGCCCAAGGAACCCAGGCGGACCTTAAAGGCATGGCGTCCGGAGTGTTTGCCCAAAACCAAGCCTGTCCCGATAAAGCCGACATCTTCAGGTTTCATAATTTCATAAGTTGTTCTTTCTTTCAAGACACCATCCTGATGAATGCCCGCTTCATGTCGAAAAGCGTTATTGCCGACAATCGCTTTATTGGGAGCCACAACAAAACCGCTGTATTTGCTGACCAAACGTGAGACCTTGCAGATCTCTTTTGTCTTAATGTCCGATGTCACTCCAAAAAAGTCAGCTCTCGTTTTTAAAGCCATGACGATTTCTTCCATGGACGCATTGCCGGCCCGCTCGCCAATTCCGTTGACGGTGCATTCCACCTGACGGGCCCCATTAACAATAGCGGACAAAGAATTGGCCACACCCAGCCCCAAATCATCATGGCAATGAACAGAGATAATCGCTTTGTTAATATTCGGAACATTATTTTTTATATCCGAAATCAATTGCCCGAATTCTCCCGGAACGCCATAGCCAACCGTATCCGGAATATTGACGGTCTTCGCACCCGCCTTGATGACAGCCTCAAGTATGCGATACAAAAATTCTTTTTCTGTTCTTGATGCATCTTCCGGAGAGAATTCGATATCCGAAATCTTTTCTTTAGCATATTTAACGGCATCCACCGCCATGTTCAATATTTCATCTTTATTTTTTCTCAACTTATGCTCCAGATGAATTTTGGACGTTGCCAGAAAGACGTGAATCCGCGGCGTTTTAGCAACCTTAAGAGCCTTGGCGGCGGCATCAATATCTTTTTTCATAGACCGTGCCAGGCCACAGACGATTGACCCCTTGATATGTTTGGCCACATCGTAAACCGACCTGAAGTCTCCGGGAGATATGACAGGAAACCCTGCCTCAATGATATCCACACCCAGTTTTTCAAGTGCATAAGCTACTTCTATTTTCTCATGTTCGTTCATGCTGGCGCCGGGCGCCTGCTCTCCGTCGCGCAAGGTTGTATCAAAAATCAATACTTTATCTTTCTTGGCCATTTTAATCACCTACCTTAAAGAGACTATTTTTTCATCCAAGCCATCATGCTGCGCAAGGCTTCGCCAACTTTTTCGATACTATGATCTTCGCCTTCCTGGCGCATCTGGTTAAAATGGACTCTGCCCCTTTTATTTTCTCTGATCCATTCGCGCGCGAATTTGCCGGACTGGACTTCTTTCAATATTTTCTTCATTTCTTTTCTTGTCTTTTCATTAATAATCCTTTTGCCTCGGGAATAATCGCCATACTCGGCGGTATCCGAAACGCGCTTGCGCATCCCCTGAATTCCATAGAGATAAAAAAGATCGACAATAAGCTTCAGCTCATGGAGGCATTCGAAATAAGCGATCTCCGGCTGATAGCCTGCATCCACAAGTGTTTCGTAACCGGCTTTGACAAGCTCGCTCACACCGCCGCAAAGGACCACCTGCTCCCCAAAAAGATCGGTTTCGGTCTCCTCGGCAAATGTTGTCTCAAGAACACCCGCACGCGTGGCCCCCAATCCTTTGGCATAAGCCAAGGCATCATTGAGGGCATTTCCTGTTGCATCTTTGTAAATCGCAACCAGGCAGGGAACGCCTTTGCCCTCTTCATACTGGCTTCTTACCAATGCCCCCGGACCCTTGGGAGCCACCATCCAGACATCCACATCATCGGGAGGAACAATCTGTTTAAAATGGATATTAAACCCATGGGAAAAAACCAAAGATTTGCCGGCTTTCAAATGCCGTCGGATAGCCTTCCTATAAAGGCCCGCCTGGACATGATCCTGCGTTAAAATCTGAATGATATCGCCTTTTTTGGTAGCCACATTGGCCCTAACCGGCTTAAAACCATCATCCATGGCCTGCTGATAATTGGGTGTTCCTTCCAGCTCGCTTACGATAACATTAAGGCCGCTATCCCTTAAATTAAGCGCCTGGCCTCTCCCCTGAATACCGTAACCGATAATAGCGATTTTTTTATCTTTTATAAATTTAAAATCCGCATCTTTGTCATAATAAATTTTAGCCATTGCTCGACCCTTTCTTTAAAAAAATCTATTAAGTTAATATTTTAATTAATCGTAAATATTCCACGACATGAGGATTCCCTCTCTTACAAGCTTCACTGAGATCAACAATATTCACTTGATCCTGCAGCACGCCCACCGCCTTTCCTGCCTCTCCTTTAATAAGTAAATCAACGGCAACCGCTCCCAGGCGTGTGGCAAGCGTTCTGTCCGCACCGCCAGGGCTTCCTCCTCTTTGTACGTGTCCTAAAACAACAAAGCGTGTTTCCAGCCCTGTTTTGTCCCCGATTACTTGTGCCAGCTCATGCGCCCTGGCAGCCCCCTCCGCTACAACGATCATCCAGCTGATTTTTCCTTTTTTGTTCCCTTCAACAATATTACGGCATAAAACATCATAGTTCGTTTCACTTTCAGGAATGACAACATCTTCTGCTCCGGCACCCAACGCGACCTCAAGGGCAATATATCCTGATTTATTGCCCATAACCTCAATAACAAAAATTCTCTCCATGCTATGGGCCGTATCCCGTATTTTATCAATCGACTCCAAAGCTGTGTGAACCGCTGTTCGGCACCCGATGGTTTGATCGGTTCCGCACAAATCATTATCAATCGTTCCCGGCAGACCAATCACAGGGATATCGTATTTTGTATAAAGCTCATAAGCCCCTCGGTAGGTTCCGTCTCCGCCGATAACAACCAGGCCGTCGATTTTATGCTTCTTCAAAGTCTCGACCGCTTTTTTTTGCCCCTCCTCTGTCCTGAATTCCTTGGACCGGGCCGTCTTTAATATCGTTCCCCCTCGATTGATAATATTAGCCACCGAGCGGTGATTTAAGTCGACAACTTCGTCGAAAACCAAGCCTTTATACCCGCGAATGATTCCGGCAACTTCTAATCCATAATGAATCGCACAACGCGTTACACTGCGTATGGCGGCATTCATGCCGGGGCCATCGCCGCCGGAGGTAAGAACCCCAATTTTCCTGACCTTTTTGCTTT
>Ga0272441_10015605_pt1 | contig 10619 bp, 7 predicted proteins | sample SSMProp6N_FD_193582 | JGI IMG/M metagenome (GOLD analysis project Ga0272441, IMG submission 193582) | Marine sediment archaeal communities from Little Sippewissett salt marsh, Falmouth, MA, United States - SSM-Prop-6N | ecosystem: Environmental > Aquatic > Marine > Wetlands > Sediment ...
TATTCAATATGATATGGTTTAACTGTAGAATATTATTTTTTTGTACATACTATCTGCCCTTTGAAACGCATGTCTATCTCTCTGTACTTATCCCATCCTGCGACAGCCATTTTCTCTTTATAAAATATTCTCAAGACCTTGAGTTTCCATTCATAATCTCCGGCACTGCCAAATTTTACTATATGTTCACCTATCCGCGGTATCAACTCAAATTCTGAATCTTCGTTTATCCATATCTGTTCAATAAACCTGCTCCAGAATTCGTCATTATTTATATACTCAACCATCCTGAAAGTCTGATTTACCATTAAATTCTCATCCTGATTTAATATGCTTTCTCCCAGGATACAATTATCAGGCACCTCAATATTGCCCGAAACCACAATCAAGCGTGGAGTGTAACGGTTGCTGTGAGGAATAACAAAGCCATACTTATCGATATAGAAATTATTCCCGTAAGATGTTATGACACGCATTACAGGATCACGCTGATCTGCATCAACATGAAAAATACCGTCTGCAGTTGTATATACCTCCACGGATTCAAGCTCACGTGCCCCTGCAAGGTTTTCTTCTATTCGCTCAAGGTCTATCTCCCTGAGACCTGCACCAAGTATTTGAACATCCTCAGCCTGTATCATTGATAGCAGGTTCCCAGGTGTAATAAAGCTGTATTCAGCCGAATCCATTATTGAAATTTTTATTTCCCTGCAAACCTCATTATTAAATCTATCAGACATAAATGAGGGCATAATGGTCATGTATACAACCAGCGGCAACCACCATATTTTTCTTATAATTTTCATCCCAGCTGCTTTCTTAGAATAGTTTCAATAGGTTCAACCAGCCTGTCAATATCTCCTGCCCCCATGGTTAGCACTATCTCAGACTTTTCACCCTTCAGTAATGAAGACAGTTCATCTTTACCAGCAAGCACTTTATTCTTTAGTTTCATCCTGTCATATATCATGCCTGCATCAACGCCTTCAATAGGTTCTTCGCGCGCAGGGTAAACAGGCAGTATAATCGCCCTGTCGAGTTTATCAAGGACAGCGGCAAATGCATCAGCATGATCCCTCGTTCTGGTATAAAGATGAGGCTGAAATATGCCAGTTACCTTTCTGTTACCATAGAACTCACGTACCGATTCGATACAGTAATTCAACTCTTCCGGATGATGCGCGTAATCGTCAATATATATAAGCTGATCACTGCTTATCCTTACATCAAATCTCCTGACTACTCCTTTAAAGAAAAAAAGAGCCTCTCTGATATCCTTGTCACTTACCCCTGCCAGTTTTGCAATAGCTATTGCTCCAACAGAGTTTTCAATATTCATTTTACCAGGTATCATAAGTCTCAGCTCATCGATAATGCCCCAGGGTGTACTTACACTGAAACGATAAGTCTCATTTTCTTTTGAAAAATCGGATGAATAAAAATCTGACGAAGGACTTAATCCATATGTATATATTTTTATATTACCGGGTTTTTCAAATCCTCCGGCTATTTTCTCGTTCAGAATTAACACCCCGTTTTCTTTTATCTTTCCAGCAAACTCAACATAAGCCTGTACCATATTATCATAGCTTCCATAAACATCAAGGTGATCAGCATCCATTGACGTGATAAGAGCCATCTCAGGATTGAGGTAATGAAATGACCTGTCGAATTCATCAGCTTCCATCACGGTAATATTACTTGCTCCTGTTAAAAGGTTTGTCCTGTAGTTTTTCGAAATACCACCCAGGAAAGCAGTGCAATCAATAGATGATTGTTTCAACAAATGTGCGGCAATTGTAGTAACTGATGTTTTACCGTGAGTCCCCGCTATGGCAATAGAGCGGCTTTTCCTTGAAATTATCCCCAGTATTTCAGCTCTTTTATGTAAATTAAAACCTTTCCCCCTGAAATACGCTGGTATTTTGTTTTGCATTGAAACTGCAGGCGTATAAATGACAAGTGTCTCTCCCTTCCGGAGAAATTCATCTGGTATTTCATCAGGATCATCTTTGTATATTACCTTTATGCCCTCAGAAATCAGCGCAGCTGTAATTGATGACTCATTTCTGTCATAACCTCCGATGATAAATCCTCCTGCCAAAAGATACCTGGCAAGTGCACTCATACCGATACCCCCGATACCAATCATCCAGATATGTGATATTTTACTGAAATCTATCATTCTGCAAGCTTCAAAATCGCTTTAGCGATCATTACGTCAGAATCTTTCATTGCCAGTGACATAATATTGTCTGACAGTATCCTTCTTCTTTCATTGTCCTTTGTGAGTTCGATAATTGTATCAGCAAGCTTCTCCACTGAATTATTATCTTTCAATATCAGGGCTGCATTTTTATTAACCAGTGCCAATGCATTCTTTGTCTGGTGATCTTCAGCAACACTGGGTGAAGGAATAAGAATAACAGGCTTACCAACTATAGTCAGTTCTGATATTGTTCCTGCTCCTGCCCGTGAGACTATAATATCAGCCGCCGCATAGGCAAGGTCCATTCTGTCTATAAAACCATGCAGATGAACCAGTGATGCTGATGATGCCACATGATTTTTCTTCAGGTTTTCATGATAGTGCTTTCCCGTTTGCCAAATTACCTGTATCCCGTTTTTCACAAGTTTTTCATAACCCCTGGCTATACTCTCATTAATGGTGCGGCTACCACCTGATCCTCCCATTACAAGAGCAACCGGCAGATTCTTTTTTATTTTAAAATAGTTAATAGCTTCTTCTCTTTTCCTGTCCAGCTTAATAAGATCTCTTCTGACCGGATTTCCTGTCAGCAAGATCTTTTCTTCAGGAAAATATTTTTCCATTCCTTCATAGGCCACGCATATTACTTTTGCTTTCTTTGCAAGCAGTTTATTAGTCAATCCGGCATAACTGTTTTGTTCCTGTATAAGAGTAGGGATCCCTTTCCTTCCTGCCACCCTGAGAATTGGGCCGCTGGCATAGCCCCCGACGCCAACTACCACATCTGGTTTGTAATTACGAATTATCTTACGGGCTGCTCCAAGGCTTTTAATTAGTTTTATTACGACTGCAATATTTTTAAGACTCAGTTTACGCTCAAATCCTGCAACAGGTAAACCACTTATCTCATAACCGGCCTCGGGTACTTTTACCATTTCAAGCCGGCCCTTGGCACCGACAAAATGAATAATAATATTATTGTCTATCCTCATCAGGGCATTAGCAATTGATATGGCGGGAAAAACATGTCCTCCCGTACCTCCGCCACTTATGATTATTTTCTTAGCCATTAGCAGTTTCATATATTAATCCGTCGCCCGGGTCTTCCTGTTCTGTATTGTTGAATTCTTCCTCCCGGGCCTTAGCCCTTATTACACGGCTTACTCCAAGTATAGCTCCAAGCGAAAAACTTGATACAACCATGGATGTTCTTCCCCAGCTTATCATCGGTAGTGTCTGCCCGGTTACGGGTAATAGCCCCACAGCTACTGCCATGTTTATCATTGCCTGGGATACCAGCATAATGGTAAGGCCCAGCACAAGGAATGCCGGGAAAGCTGTCTCACACTTTCGTGCTATAGCTATCCCCCTGAAAAGAAGAATCAGGTATACGAACAACACAGGCAGGGCCCCGAATATAAGCCCATACTCTTCTATTATTATTGCAAAAATGAAATCAGAATTTGATTGTGGAAGCATATTTCTCTGAACACTGTTTCCCGGAGCTTTACCTATAAGCCCTCCGGTAGCTATTGCTATCTTAGCCTGGTTTGATTGGTAATCAGCATCTCTGTCATTTTCTCCCTTTACATAATTCTCCAGCCTGTCTATCCATACCGGCACCCTGTTATTTTCTGTAACAAGATCCAGCAGCAATGCGAAAAGAATGACAGCTGCTATTGCCATTCCCAGCCAGGCAAGAAGATATTTCACCGGCATTCTGCCGATAAACATGATAAGCAGAGCCATACCAAAAATCATAACTGCAGTTGAAAGGTTCTCAGGCATGATAAGGGCACAGACTATTGCAACCGGTACAATCATAATCCTTGTCATTAACTTGAAATCCTTCAGGTTATGCTGGTTCTGAGAAAGCATGCGGGCAAGGTAAATTATCAAGGCTACTTTCGCTAAATCTGATGTCTGTATCATAAATCCTGTTCCCGGTATCATTATCCATCTTGAAGCTTCGTTTATCCTTACCGGGAAGATCAGTGTAACTATCAATAAAACTATAGCCACAAAAAGGATAAAACCAGCCAGTGATGAATATATCCTGTATGGCAGATGGTGGGTCACAGTTATGATAAAAAGGCAAAAAATAAGCATCATTGCCTGCGACTTAAGGAAGAAAGTAGTATCACCTCCATGCCTTGAGAATGCAATACTCACAGAAGAGCTGTACACAGCGAGGAGGGAATAGATCATGAATACAACTATCAATCCCCATACTACTCTGTCTCCTTTGAATAAACCACCAAAAACTGTCTTCATATCAAATCATATTACAGGTTCCTCACGGCTTCCTTAAATTGCCTTCCACGATCTTCGTAGCTCTCAAAAAGATCAAAGCTTGCGCAGGCAGGTGAAAGCAATACTGTATCACCTGTCGATGCAAGATAGTATGCTGACTTCACAGCCTCGTTCATTGACTTTGTTTCAACTATAGTGGGCACCAATCCTTTAAAAGCATCAATGATTTTACTGTTTTCTTTACCGAGGCATACAATTGCCTTTATTTTTTCTGTTGCCAGCGCATGTAGTTCGGAATAATCGTTGCCTTTATCAATTCCCCCTGCTATCCATACAACTTTGGTTGTCATGGATTCGAGGGCGTACCAGGCGGAATTTACGTTGGTAGCTTTTGAGTCATTGATAAAGTTTATCCCATGCACTGCAATAACAGTTTCAAGGCGGTGTTCCACTCCCTGGAAATCAGTGAGGCTTTCTCTTATTATTTCATTCCTTATATTCAGTATTTTACCTGCTATTGCAGCGGCCATAGAATTATAAGTGTTATGGCGGCCTTTAAGCGCCAGGTCATGAATTGTCATAATTTTCTCGGTTTTATTGTGAATGGAAAGGGTTAGGGTATCATCATCAATGTATCCTGCCATCCCATCTTTACTCTTAGTGGAAAATGGCAGTAATTGACCCCCGGGGGAGCGAAATGCAAGCTCCTGCCTGATCACGGGGTCATCAGCCCAGTAGATAAAATAATCGTTACCTGACTGGTTATTTATAATCCTGAACTTAGAATCTATATATCCCTGGAAAGTATTGCCATATCTGTCCAGATGATCTGGTGTAATATTCAATAAAACAGCTATATCAGCTTTAAAGTCATACATCCCATCAAGCTGGAAGCTGCTCAACTCAATGACATAATAATCAAATTGATCGTTGGCTACCTGGAGGGCAAATGAATTACCGACATTGCCTGCCAGTCCGACATTGAAACATGCTTTCTTTAATATTTCATAGATAAGATTTGTTGTGGTCGTTTTACCATTGCTACCGGTAATGCATATTTTTTTTGCATCGGTAAACCGACCTGCAAACTCAATCTCCGATATCACCTTTATCCCTGAGTTAAGTAAATCCTGAACCGGTGATTTATCATCGGGTATACCGGGGCTTTTAACAACCAGATCAGCTTTCAATAACCTGCCAATATCATGTCTGCCTTCTTCAAAATCAATATTATATGTTTTAAGATCTTTCCTGTATCTATCTTTAATGATGCCATTATCAGATACAAAGACATTGTATCCCTGCCTGGCAGCCAGGATAGCTGATCCCGTACCACTTTCACCTGCACCAAGTATGACGAGATTGCCCTTCATTATCTGATCTTTAATGTAATAACCACACTCAATACTGCGAGCATTATGGCAACAATCCAGAATCTTGTTACTATTTTAGGTTCAGGATATCCTTTCATCTGGTAATGATGATGCAATGGTGCCATCAGGAAAATACGCCTGCCCTCACCGGTCCTTTTCCGTGTTCTCCTGAACCAGCTCACCTGTAGCATCACCGAAAGACTTTCAGCCAGGAATATACCGCAGAATATAGGGATAAGAAGTTCCTTCCTTATCACTATAGCAAAAACAGCAATAATACCACCCAGTGCCAGACTGCCTGTATCGCCCATAAATACCTGTGCCGGATAGGAATTATACCACAGAAAACCAATGGTTGCACCAATGAAGGCACCGGCAAATATCACAAGTTCCTCCGTATAGGGGATCTTCATAATATTCAAGTAATCAGCATAGATTGCATTGCTCGACACATATGCCAGCACTCCAAGAGTTACTCCTATGATTGAGGATGTGCCTGTTGCCAGACCGTCGAGACCATCAGTGAGATTCGCACCATTTGATACTCCGATTACAATAATCGTGGCAACAATGATGAACACTATCCATCCCGCATTCTGTCTGTGTTCTTCCTTAATGAACGGTACAAGCCATGAATAATCAAATTCCCTGTTTTTAACAAAAGGTATGGTGGTCTTGGTACACTTAACATCCTTGGTCACATATTCACGGGTTTCATCTGCATTGTCTGCCTGAAGGTATTCCGAAGATTGCAGGATACTCAATTCTTCTACCGCAACATTCTCACGCACTACTGCCTGGTCACTGAACAATAATGTTACACCCACAATCAAACCCAGTACCAGCTGGCCTATTATTTTGAACTTCCCGGCGAGTCCTTTTTTGTTCTTTTTAAATATTTTTATATAATCGTCTATAAAGCCAATAAATCCCAGCCAGAAGGTAGTTATGAGCATCAGTATCACATATATATTATCGAGCTTGGCAAATAACAAGGTGGGGATAATTATTGAAGCGAGTATTATCAATCCCCCCATTGAAGGTGTTCCTTCCTTTTTATACTGACCCTCAAGACCCAGGTTGCGCACAACCTCTCCTACCTGCATGCGCTGCAGGTATTTGATGATCTTTTTCCCGACCAGGAGAGAAATAAGCAGTGAGGTAATAACTGCTGCAGCCGAGCGGAATGAGATGTATTCAAAAAGCCCCGCTCCGGGAATATTTAATGATTCAAGATATCTGAAAAGGTAATATAACATTACTAATATTTTAGTTTGCCGACATAAGTACTATTCTTAATTCTTCCCTGTCATCGAAATGATACCGGTGCCCCTTTATCTCCTGATATGTTTCATGACCTTTACCTGCAACAAGGATTATATCATTCTCACCCGCTATCATTGAAGCAGTACGTATTGCTTCTCGCCTGTCAGGGATCCTCAATACCTTAGCCTGCATTTTTGCAGGTACTCCTTCAATCATATCATCAATAATTTTTTCAGGATCTTCAGTTCGAGGATTATCAGATGTTAATATCACCCGGTCACTTTTTTCAGCACTGATTCTGGCCATTATGGGTCGTTTACTCCGGTCACGATCACCTCCTGCGCCAACCACTGTAATGAGCCTGTTCCCTCTTAGCCTGATTTTATTTATTGCCTCTAAAACATTATCGAGTGCATCAGGTGTATGTGCATAATCGACAATAGCCGTTATGCCCATGCCTGATCTTATCACTTCGAACCTGCCGGGTACAGGTTTAAGTGTACTGATATGTGTAAGGACATGCAGGCGGTCCTGTCCAAGCAATTCTGCAGCTGAAACAACAGCCAGCAGGTTATAAGCGTTGAATTCACCAATGAAACATGTCCAGACTTCCTGACTCCCAAACCTTAGGCTCATACCGTCAATCCTGTGCTCAACGATCCTGCATGTATAGTCAGCCACTGTCTTCAGTGAATATTCATATCTGTCTGCCCTGCAATTCTGTATCATTAAGCTCCCATTACGGTCATCAGCATTTACCAGGGCTATTGATTCTGCAGGCAGGGAATCGAAGAATTCTTTTTTTGCTTTCAGGTAATTATCAAAATTCCCATGATAATCAAGATGGTCATGAGTGATATTCGTAAATATGCCCAGAAGAAAATAGAGACCAGCTGTCCGGTTCTGCACAATGGCATGGGAACTTACTTCCATGAATGCATATTCACAGCCAGCATCGATCATTTCCCGTAAAAGCTTGTTAATTCTTACTGGATCAGGAGTGGTAAGTGTGGCGTCCTGTTCTTCCCCGGCAATGTAATTTGCCACGGTCGATAATAATCCTGCCCTATTCCCCAGGGAAGTAAAAAGCCTGTATAAAAGGGTGGCTGTCGTAGTTTTTCCATTGGTTCCGGTAACACCCACCAGCTTGATTTCTTTCGATGGATTATTATAATAATTCGAAGCACAGATGGCAAGGGCATAACCAGAATTTTTCACCTTAATCCAGCAGATGTCAGAATTTGCATCATCCGGGACCTTTTCACACAGCACCGCAATTGCTCCCAGCCGTATGGCATCATTGATATAATTATGACCATCCGTTATAGTACCCCTGACTGCAATGAACAGGTCATTTTTTGATGTTTTCCTGGAATCAAAGCAAATATTGGCTACAGTAATATCATTTCCGGGATCAACTCCTGAATAATCAATTCCTCTCAATATTTCTGTCAGTTTTTTCATCGCTCGCGCAATTCAATATTTATGTTTGAGCCCGGTACTATTCTTACCCCCGGCCGTAAAGACTGGCTTACCACTTTACCCCTGCCTTTGACCATTACTTTCAAACCTGAGTTTTCGAGTATAAAAAGGGCGTCCTTCAGTCCCATTCCAGTGACATTGGGAACAAGGTTCTCTATAAGTTCCAGTTCCTTCAGTTGCAGAGTATCTTGATGTGTAAATGACTCAATCCATTTCTCTTTTCCTCCCTGCCTGTATTTCACTCCGAGGTCAGCCAGCAGGTATTCGGTATCGTCACGATATCCTTTTTTTATTCTCGGAAGGCTGTAACCAGGTTCCGGAGGTGTGTTGAAGAAATGTGTTGCATATACTTTATCAGCAATCTCCTTAAATACCGGCCCCGCCACCAGGTTTCCGTAGTATACTGAGTTTGAAGGAGCGTTAACTACCACGATACATGAATAAACAGGGTTTTCTGCAGGGAAGTAACCTACAAATGAAGCCTGGTAAGATACTTTACCACCGTGTTTATAACCGTACTTTTCATTTGCTATCTGTGCTGTACCTGTTTTTCCAGCAATCCTGTAAGTATCATTATCAAGATTCTTCGCAGTGCCATTCTCCACAACCCCTTCAAGTAATGTTTTAACCTTCTTTATGGTTGAGCGTGAGCATATGGCAGGATTAAGCACTTCCGGATTCACCTTCTTTATTGTCTCACCGTGATATTGAATTTCCCTCACTATTCGCGGTTTCATCATTCGTCCATCATTGGCAACAGCATTATAAAAAGTCAGTAGTTGAAGTGGTGTCAGCTGCACTTCGTATCCATGAGACATCATTGGCAATGAAATACCTGACCAGTACTTATCACCGGGATACCTTATAAGAGGAATGCCTTCACCCTTTATATCAATTCCTAGCTTATCATTCAACCCCATACGATATAACCTGTCGACATAATCTCCGGGTCTTCCCTTATAGTTTTCGTAAATGATTTTTGCTGTCCCTACGTTTGAGGATTTTTCAAACACTTCTCTTACGCTTATCTCACCATAACCTCCACGTTTGGCATCCCTTATTGTTTTATCATAATATTTTATCTGTCCACTGCCAGTATCTATTGTATCATCGAGATTAATAACACCATCTTCGAGAGCTGCAATAAATGAAGCCAGCTTGAAAGTGGAACCTGGCTCTGTACTTTCCCCGACGGCATAATTATATACCTCATCATAGTACCCATTGGGCCCCAGTTGAAGGTTTGCCATAGCCTTGATATCCCCAGTTTTCACTTCCATCAGTACTGCAACACCATGATGGGCATTATGCTGCAACAGCTGTTTTTCCAGTGCCGTTTCAGCTACATCCTGGAGATCAATGTTTATAGTGGTTAGGATATCATTCCCATCTCTGGGGTCTACCGAATTCTCACTGTTTACCGGCATCCAGGCTCCACCTGTAAGCCGCTGTTTAAGTACTGATCCGCTGACACCCATGAGTTCATCATCATATGCACCTTCCAATCCAACCACATTGCCGCTGGCACCTTCCGTCAGATACCCTATGGTCCGGGCGGCCAGTCTCATGTGTGGCTTTTTACGTTCATTTTCTGTTTCCGCTATGAAACCACCTCTGTACCTTCCGTGTTTGAAAATGGGTAACTGTTTGAGTTCTTTCAGAGTATTGTGGTTTACCTCCCTTTTTATCAGGTAATACCTTTCCCCCCTTCTTCTGGCATTAGTAAGGTCACGTTTCCATTCGTCAGCAGATTTCAACCCTATTATTTTTGACAAGCCATCGCATAATCCATCCAGTCCCTGGGTCCATGTCTGCTGATCCATACCCGTACTCCTGGTATCAATGTAAACCGAATAATATGGTATGTCGCTTGCAAGCAACCTGCCGTCATCAGACAAGATATCACCCCTGTTTGCCGGTACGACATCAGTTTTGTACACATATTCTTCACCCATCTCAGCCCATTTATCGCCCTGGGGAAACTGGATAATAAATATGCGTACCATTATACCAAGGGCAATAATGAGGATAGTAAT
>Ga0272441_10015607_pt1 | contig 10617 bp, 8 predicted proteins | sample SSMProp6N_FD_193582 | JGI IMG/M metagenome (GOLD analysis project Ga0272441, IMG submission 193582) | Marine sediment archaeal communities from Little Sippewissett salt marsh, Falmouth, MA, United States - SSM-Prop-6N | ecosystem: Environmental > Aquatic > Marine > Wetlands > Sediment ...
GCCCCACGATCGGGTTCGCTATGTTATCGTCACGAGAATGCCGGAGGCATTCTCGTCCTTGAAGAGCCAACGGCTCTTCAAGACGGATATACTCTCCCCATCATGACGCGTAGATTGGTTGCAGCGGTCCTGGGGATGGCGACACTGCTCGGAAGCCTCGCGTACAGTGCGTCCGCCTGCACCGGATTTGCCGTCTACTCCGGCAAGACCCTGTTCGGGATGAATTTCGACTACCCGCCGAACGAGGTTCGCTTCTCGATCGAGGAGCACGATGTGGGGGCCGTGTTCTTCGGCAGCTTCTGGATGGACGAGCACTATGCCCACACGGTCGGGATGAACGAGCGCGGTCTCTTCGCGACGGATCAGATGGTCTCCCCGCCGCGCGCCGCGACCGAAAGCCCATCCGAGAACGAGCTCTATGTCTGGAATGCCTTCTACGACGGCCTGTGCACTCGGGAGTCGGTCCAGGGTGTGCTCGACTGGATCGGGAAGCGCCGGCTCGTCCAGTACCCGGATCTCTTCCTGCACAATCTGTACGCCGATCCGACGGGAAATGCCGCGATCGTCGAAGCCGGGATCGGCGGCAACATCATCACGCCAATCGAAGGGTCGTTTCTGGTGATGACGAACTTCCACAACGGAGACTTCCGGGGGCTCGACCTACGAGATATCGTCGGCGACGGCGCCGAACGATTCCGTGTCGTGACCCGATCCATCACCGAGCGCTTCGCTGCCTTCGACGTCGACGATGCATTCGACGCGCTTCGCCGGGCCGCGACGTCCTCGGGACCCTTCCTGACCCGCTACTCGCTCGTCTTCGATCCCGAGACGCTGGAGGTCTACGTCGCGCTCGAACGGGACTACGACCATCTCTGGAAGACCTCGTTGAGCGACCGAACGATCGAGACCTATCGCGGGTTCGACACACATCATGTGCTGGCGCTCGATCGGACGGGCATCACCGGGGAGATGCTCCGATCCTACGTCGGCGAGACGACGCCGGTCGCCGAGAGGCCGCGCCCCCGTCCGTCGCTTGTCGCGCTGATCGGGCTCGGAATTCTCGCCGTCGGGTTGTGGCTCGTGCTGAAACGATAGGGACTCATTGGGAGGTGCCGACATGAGGCGTATCGTGGCAGGATGGGCGGCGTGTGTCATTCTGTTGGGTGCAGCGGGGTGCGCACTGCTTCGGCCCGAGCTTCCGGCCGACGGCGACGTCGCGCGTTCCACTCTCCCGCGGGACACGAACCCGGTCGTCGTGCACGACGATGTCGTGTCGCTCGCCGCCGGGAATGGGGCGTTCGCATTCGATCTGCTCCATGCACTCGGCGACGCCGACGAGAACCTCTTCTACTCGCCGTACAGCGTCTCGTCGGCCCTCGCCATGACCTACGCCGGCGCCCGAGGGACGACGGAGAGTCAAATGGCCGAGGCGCTCCACTTCACGCTCGGTCAGGACGATCTGCATCCCGCGTTCAACTGGACCGATCTCGCGCTAGAAAGCCGCGGCGAGATCGGACCGCCGTACGTGGGGGAAGGATTCGAGCTCCACGTCGTCAACGCGACGTGGGGGCAGCAGGGATACACCTTTCTCCGACGCTATCTCGACGTGCTCGCCATCCACTACGGTGCCGGTCTTCGATTGCTGGACTTCGTTGCGGATCCCGACGCGGCGCGCCAGACGATCAACGAATGGGTACGCGATGAGACGAACGGTCGAATCGTCGACCTCCTTCCCCCGGGCGCGATCGACGCCACGATCCGCCTCGTGCTGACCCATGCGATCTACTTCAATGCACCGTGGCTGAAGCCGTTCGACGTAGAACTGACCTCGTTCGAGGCGTTCGAACCGGCGGCCGGAGAGCCCGTGGCCGTTTCGATGATGCGCCAAGCCGCGATGCTCGCGTATGCAAGCTGGGACGGCGGCCAGGCGGTCGAGCTTCCGTACAACGGCGACAGGCTGTCGATGATCCTGTTCGTTCCCGATCGCGGCGGCTATGGAGCGTTCGAGGACGAGATCGATTTCGGCCGCTACGAGGAGATCGTCGGCTCCCTCGCATGGCGACAGGTCGACCTTCGGCTTCCGAAGTTCGAGATCGGCACCGACCTGTCACTCGTCGAACCGCTGAAGACGCTCGGGATGACGGACGCGTTTGGCGACGCGGCCGACTTCTCCGGGATCGACGGCACGCACGATCTGTTCATCTCGAAGGTCTTGCATAAGGCCTGGGTGTCGGTCGACGAGGCGGGAACGGAGGCCGCCGCGGCGACGGCGGTGCTCGTCCCCATCAGTGGATCTCCCGACCCGCCGGTGACTCTGACGATCAATCGACCGTTCCTGTTCGTCATCCGCGACCGTCCGACCGGGACGATCCTGTTCGTCGGGCGCGTCGCGAACCCGGCAGCGGACTGACCCACCATCGGCACTCTCGTTCATCGCAGACATGGAGGATGATATGAAAAAGACGCAGGCATGGGATCGACTCACCGAAACGGCAGAACGCAGACTAGAAACGACCGGCGTCCCCGGAGCGTCGGTCGGCGTGCTGCACGAAGGCGAGATCCGAACGGTGGGCCTCGGTGTGACGAACGCCGATCACCCGCTCCCGGTCACCGACGACACGCTGCACCAGATCGGCTCGATCACGAAGACGTTCACCGGAACGTTGGCGATGCGCCTCGTGGAAGCGGGAACGCTGGATCTCGATGCCACGGTGAGGACCTACTTGCCCGAGTTCCGCGTTCTCGACGAGGATGCCAGCACCCGGGCGACGGTCCGTCATCTGATGACGCATACCGGGGGCTGGGTCGGCGACCTGTTCGAGGATAGCGGCTCCGGCGAAGAGGCCCTGCCGCGCTACATCGAGCGGATGGCCGCCCTCGAGCAGCTGGCACCGCTCGGGACCGTCTGGTCGTACAACAACGCCGGCTTCGCGGTCCTCGGGCGGATTCTCGAGGTCGTCAGCGGCGCGCGGTACGCCGAGCTTCTTCGCGACATGCTGCTCGAGCCACTCGGCTTGAGGGCGACGCATCTCGACATCGATCCGGTCGTCACGAAGCGCTTCGCCGTCGGACACCACGTCACGCCGGACGGCGCGCAGGTCCTCCCATCATGGAGACTGCCGGACTACGTCCGACCGATGGGAGGCATCATCTGCTCGGCGAAGGACCTCCTCCGCTACGCCCGATTCCATCTGGGGGACGGCACGACCCCGGCGGGAGAACGGCTGCTCGCGGCCGAGCGCCTCGCGCAGATGCATGCCCAACACACCACGGTCTGGGGGAAGAGCAGCTGGGGACTGACCTGGTCGGTCGATGACAATGCCGACGTGCTTCGGGTCTCGCATGGCGGGGGCACGGTCGGGCAGATCTCGCTGTTGACGCTCGTTCCCGAACGGGATTTCGCCGTCGCCGTTCTGAGTAACGCCGACCGCGGATCGCAGTTGACCCGCGACGTTACCGATCGAGCGATCGCGGAGTTCCTCGGCGTCGAGATCGAGAAGCCGTCGCCGATCGCATCCACCGAGTCCGAGCTGGAATCGTACGTCGGGATCTACGAACGGCCGTTCTGCGAGATCGAGCTCGGGATGCTCGGCGGCCGGCTGATCGGACAGCTCACCTACAAGCAGTCGTTCCCCACCGCCGACGCCCCTCCGCCCCCGCCTCCACCTCCGTTCTCCCTGACGCGCTGCGAGGAGGACCGCCTCCTCGTGATGGATGGGCCGCTGGCTGAGACGACGGCCGACGTCATCCGCAACGACGACGGGACCATCGGCTGGCTGCGCATGAGCGCGAGGATCCACCGAAGGAAGGTATAGCTCGCCGGGCTATCGCACCCCGTCGATCCGCCCGAATGCGCGGAGCGTCGTCAGCGCCTCCAGCGTCACGATCCCCCGCCATTCGGTTCGGGCGGGGGCCATCCCCTCGGCGTACGGGTACTCCCACGTCGGATCCCAGGCGCCGTCAGGCCGCTGCCGTCCAATCAGCCGATCGAGGTTCGCAGCCAGTTCGGAGGCGATCAGATCGGCGCCGATCGAGTCCGGCGTCGGCACCGCGCGAAGCGGCGTCACGCAGTAGGACGACCACTTCGCCGGATCGCGCTCGACGGACGAGGGAATCGCGGCCCGGATCCGTGCGGACAGCCGCGACCGAAACGACTCCGGCACGGTCGCGGTCCGTGCGAGATGAACGACGTACTCGAGATCGCTCCCGCCGCCTTCGCCGAGGACCTCGAGACCCTCGACGCACGACACGGTCGACTCGGTGATCCCGTCGAGCCATTCGGTCGGTCGATGCGTGCCGAACCGATGGAGTAGGCCGACGATCAGCGCGCGCGGGATGACCCGGAAGCCGTCGAACATCTGTGCCAGACTGCCGTTCTCGTCATGCCACCACGGAGCGTGCGGATGGTCGTTCGCATCGGGCGGCACGACGCGCCACACCTTCGCCTCGGCATCGTAGGTCGACACGAGCCAGTCGACGGCTCCGCGGACCTGCGGATGCGTCGCCGAAACGTCGAGCTCCTCCAGGACCTTCAGCGCCAACGCGGTGGCGAGGGCCGATGAGCTCGGCGTTCGCACGTCCGGCTCCAGCGCATGGCCGAAGCCGCCGTCGTCGTTCGCGAATCGGGTCAGTTCCGCGAGGACACTCTGCGACGGGCCGTTCTCGAATCGATACGCGAACATCGCCCGTTCCAGCGGACGCGCCTCGGTGTGCAGGAACCGACTCGCTCGTTCGAATCCATCCCCGTCGAGCCGTTTCACGTGCCTCCCTCGATCGCCTACTTCAACGCCGCCTCGCCCACGAACGTCCGTTCGGGCGACAGCTCCTCGAGGATGGCGACGTCCTCTTCGCGCTCGTCGTGACGCACCATCCGATCGAGCAGCTCGCCGAGCCCGGGACCGAGCATGAAGCCCTGCCCGCACAGGCCGATCGCCATCAGGTACCCTTCGAGCTGCTCCGACCATCCGACAAGCGGCGCGCCGTCGGGCGTCATCGGATACAGGCCACGCCACGTGCGCCGGATTCGCAGATTCGCAAGTCGGGGCATCAGTCGCACCATGCGCCGAGAGACCATCGGCAAGAACGCGCTCGTCGCATCTCGAGCGAAGCCGGGGATCACCGGGCTCGGCGTGATGCAGAAGACGACTTGACCGGTCGCGTGTTGGAAGAAGTAGTAGTTCGCCGAGCCGGGCGCCGGACGGATGTCAACGACCATCGGATCGAGGAACGGGGCCACCGGCTCGGTGATCCCGGCCTCGTGTGAGTCGGGTTGGATGGGGTGATCGAGGCCGACCATCGCGCCGACCTGCTGTGCCCATGCCCCGGCGGCGTTCAGTACCACCGGAGCTTCGTACGAGCCGCGGTCGGTCGTCGCACCGCGAACGGTCCCGGCGGCCCGATCGATCCCGGCGACGGTCTCGTGGAAGCGGAATTCGGCTCCGGCCGCGACCGCTTCGCGGTAAATCGCGTGGCTCAGCAGCATCGGCGAGCAGTGCCCATCGCCGGGCGAGTACGTCCCGCCGAGCAGATCGGTCGGGTTCAGTGCCGGAATCCGCTCGAGCAGCCCGTCGGCGTCGTGCCAATCGATGTCGAGCCCGCTGGCCTTCTGTGTCTGCAACAACGCCTTGAGCAGGGCTTCTTCGCGTGGCGACGTCGCGACGAACGCATACCCGCCGGTCCGCCACTCGATGTTGTCGCCATGCACCTGCTGCCACGTCGATGCGATCTCGAGCGAGCGCAGGCAGAGCCTGATCTTCGCCGGTTCGGAGTGGGTCGCTCGGATCCCTCCGATCGCTGCCTTGTTCGACCCCTGCCCGGGGCTGGCGAACCGATCGAGCACGAGAACCCGCAGTCCCGACCGTGCCATCGCCCAGGCCGCCGGAACCCCCACACTCCCGGCCCCGATCACAATGACGTCGTACGTTCTAGTCACGGAAGCCCCCCGATTCACCGTTCCCAACGATGTTGGCAAACGTGCCAAATGGTACCTCGACGAACAGCGGCCGCGGCACGTTCTCCGTCACCTCGTCCAGCGAGATCCCTTCCTCGCGGAAGATCCTGAGGATCAGCGCCTGGCATGTCTTCCCCCCGCAGGCTCCCATGCCTGCGCGGGTGACGGTCTTGATCTCGTTCAGATCGCGGACTCCGCTACGAATCTGGGCTCGGATCTCTCCGGCGGTGACCCGCTCGCAGCGACAGACGATCAGATCGTCGTCGAGCCGTTCGACGGCCTCCGGGAGCGGGGCTCCGACCCATGGCTCTTGCACGCGGATCCCCGCGATCCGGGTCGCGATCTCGACCGGGGCCCGCACCTTCACCAGCACCGTCCGATCGTTGACCGGATTCGTTTTGACGTCAAGGACGGAGACGGATCCCAACGGCTCCCCGACCGCGTCGAGGACATCGACCGTGTCGCCGGCGGCCAGACGATCCGGCTCGTACTCGAACGGGATCGTGATCGTCGGATTGACCGGATCGGGTCGGCCGTCGACGAGCGTAATCGCAAGCCCGGGGCAGATCGCGACGCACCGCTCGCAGCCGATACACGCCTTGCCGACCTCGTCGGCGATGTATTCGGGCAGCGCGCGGATGTCACCTCCGCCGATCCGGATCAAGCCCTGCGGACAGACCGACGTGCACGGGTTGCACGGGATTTCCTGTGCGCAATGAAAGACGGGACGGACGCCCTCGACGGATTCGACGTCCGCTCGCTCCGTTGTCCGCCCCGGCTTCGATCGGAGGATCTCCGCCATCGAGCGCCAATCCGTCGGGATCTCGTCGTCGGTGGCCCCGAGGTGCCGTGCGATCTCCAACCCGGTGATCCGACCGGAGAAGATCGCGGCCGATGCTTCGGCGATCTCCTCGGCATCGCCGGCCGCGAACACCGGCAGATCGAACCGCCGCGCCGCGTGAAGGAACTCGTCGACCGGATCCAAGCCGACCGCGACGAGCACGGTGTCGCAGGAAAACGACCGTTCGGTTCCATCGATCGGCCGAAACCGATCGTCGACTTCGGCGACGGTCACGGATTCGACGCCATCGGTTCCGTTGGCGGAGAGGATCGTGTGCGACGTGTAGATCGGGACCCCCATCCGGACGAGCTTGTCCTTGTGGACCTTGTAGCCGCCGCACTCGGGAAGCGCCTCCACCAGGCCGACGACCTCGATCCCCGCCTGGAGCGCGTGGTAGCCGGCGATCAATCCGACGTTGCCGCCGCCGACGATGAACAGGCGGTCGGCGGCCCGCACGAGATCCCGGTTCACGAGCGTCTGGAACGCCCCGGCGCCGTAGACACCGGGAAGCGTATTGCCCCGGAACACGAGCGACTTCTCGCGCGCACCGGTCGCGACCAACAGAACCTGCGGCTCGACGAGCACGTACCGGTCGCCGCGCAGGATGCCGACGCGCCGATCGCTGAACACGGCCAGTGCCGTCGCGTTCAACCAGAGGTCGATCGACTCGAGTGCGTCGACCTCGTTCGCCAGCCGGACCCCGATGTCGATGCCACGCGTCCCGGCGTACACCGCGTCGATCGAGCCGAAGAACCGGTGCGTTTGCAGGACGAGCTTGCCGCCGAGCCGATCCTTGTCATCGACGAGGATCGCCTCGATCCCGCGCTCACCCAGCTCGCGCGCCGCCGACAGGCCGGCCGGGCCGCCACCGAGGATCAGCACCGGCACCGAGAGCACCTCGACATCGCTCATCGCCGGCGCTTCGGCCAGCACAGGGAGCTCCGGGAGGCCGTCGACCGGTTCGACCCGCATCCCGGGCTTCGCCGGCGTCATGCACGACTTCACCGGGACGCCGTCCGCGAGGACGAGGCACTGGGCGCATTGACCGTTGGCGCAGTAGATGCCCTGCGGGGCGCCGTCCTTCGGATGATGACCGAAGACGCGAATCCCGGCGGCGAACAGCGCCGAGGCGATCATCTCCCCCGGGTACGCCTCGATCGGTTCCCCACGGAACGTGAACGTAAACGGATCCTTCCACTCCTTGCCGACGATCGGATGTCGTTCGATGCGTGTCATCGTGCGTGATCTCTCCTCGTTCCTCCCCTTCGCGGGACGGCCCTCAGCCCCTCGGAACCTCCCGTGGAACCTCGATAAACCTCTGCGTTACGGCCATTAGAACCTTCGCGCCTTGCTCGTCTGACGTGCGGTAGTCATGCGGTTCAGAGGCTCCGACCCGATAGCTATCACCGACTGTGAGTCGATGGATGTCACCCTCCACGCGGATCTCGAGCGCCCCTTCGAGGATGTAGCCCAGCTCTTCGCCTTCATGCGCGGAGTCACGTTGGTCACAACCGGCCGGGAACTCCGCGATCAACAGCTCGGCAATCGGCGCCGACGGAAGCTGCCCGCTCAAGTACCTGTACGAAACCGGCGAGTCGCCGATCCGGATCAAGAGCTGGCGCTCCGCCGCCGTGACGCGCGGCGCCCCCTGGTTCAGTGGAGCGCTGCTCGAGAACAGCATTTCGATCGGCAGGTCGAGAGCGGCACAGATCGCGGAGAGGGAGACGATCGACAGGGTGGACAGGCCGCGCTCGACTTGGGAAAGGAAGCTCGCCGACAGGCCGCACCGTTCGGAGAGCCCGTCCAACGTCCATCCGCGCTCCGTTCGCGCCTCCCGAAGGCGCGCCCCGATCTGATTCATGGCATGGTGAGGATAGGCGAATCGAGGAGAGAATGCAATATAGTGATGACGCCTTCAAAATAGTTCATCGGAAATCAGCTCGAACCCCTCGGGAAACGGATCGCCCTCCTCAAGGACGAGTTCCCCCTTCGAGATGACATGCGCTCGTCCCGTGATCTCGGGAACGATTGCAGGATGGCCGCCGACCTTCGTCTCCTCGACAACTCGACCGACGAACTCCGTGTCGAGAACACTGCGATAGCGATACGGCTCATCGATCGCAAGCCGCCCGGCGGCATGAAGCAGGGCCATCTTGGCACTGGTACCGGTGCCGCACGGGGATCGATCCACTTGTCCGTGCCCGAAGACGACGAGGTTCCGCGCCGGTTCCTCCTCCTCGTAGAACTCGATCAGCTCGACACGCAACGGCCGCCGACCGGTCGGATGCGTCCACGGTCCATGCTCGTTGAGGTTGGCCCGGAGTTGCAGGGCGAGGTGCACGAGGGTGTCGATGGAGGATCGATCGATGCGATGGCCGATCGCCGTCACATCGACGAGGCCAAACAGATTGCCGCCATAGGCCAGGGAGACCGGTACGCCGTCGACATCAACGTCCTCCAAGAGGAACGAAGGAACGTTGCGCACGGAGACGGCCCCGGGAGCGCCGGGACCGCCTTGCACATGGCAGACCACGCGGCCGGCCGGTGTGTCGAGTGCAACTTCCGGCCCGACGCAGCGGCCGGTCGCAAGCAGAGCGGTCACGACGCCGATCGTCCCGTGGACGCACATCGACAGGAAACCGCCACTCTCGAGGAAGAAGACGCCGACATCGCACGAAGAATCGATCGGCTCGCCAATGAGCGCACCGAACATGTCACGGTGCCCCCGAGGTTCTCGGAGAACCAGCCGTCGGATGCCGTCAGCCTGGCGCTCGAGCCACTGCCTCCGTAGTTCCATCGTATCGCCAAGCGGTGTCGGGAATCCGCCGAGGACAACGCGCGTCGGTTCGCCGGCGGTATGCGTGTCGACGAACGGAACCGTCCTCAGACGCCGAGCCATCAGGGTGCGTCCTCCCGCAACTGTTCGACCGGAACGTAGTCGTGGTCGTAGCCGAAATAGCGCGGCCCGAAGGTCTCAATGCCCTTCGATGTGCGCATCCGCTCGTGTGCCGGAATCAGGATCACCGAGCCGCGATAGCCGTATTTGACGATGTCGGTTCGGATCGGCTCACCGGTCGCCGGATCCAGAATGCAGATCAGATCCGGAGGCAGGCAAAGGATGCGCTCGTCCACCTCGAACGTCAGCCACTCGTTCTGAAAGCCGATGCGCGCGGATCGGGCCTTGTCGGCGCCGATGCCCTCCATCGTGATCTCTCCGAGGGAGAACCCCTTCGTCTTCTCCGCCCCGAATTCGCGATTGATATCAACGATCTTGCCGGTAAATGCACAGTACCCTCCGGTCAGCTCGAGCGTCTGTGCGATCGGATCGAGATGCCTGCGGCGCGCCTCGAAGATCCGGTGGCCGAGATTCCAAGCCAGCGTGACCGATCGGAGGATCGCGGTCTCGCGAATCTGCCTGCCGGTCAGCGGGTACCCGGCGATCCACGAAATCCCTCCGTATGCCATCGCCGCGGCTCGCGCGATCCGCTCCGTCAGGAGGCCGTCCTCCGAATCGCAGATCGTGACGTGCCCCTTCTCGTTGGCGAGCGCCACCGGCGCCGGCTGACAACCGTGCGTGTAGAATGAGGTCATCTGGAGCTCCGGAAAGGCACGCCCCATGCCGTCGGCATCCACTACGGGAACGCCGACGGCACCGGCCACCGCCATCGGCACCGGCGTGTTGACGCCTCCGGCCTCGGCCGGGATAACCGCCCGGACAGGTTTCCCCATGTATCGGCGGAGCCTGTCGTAGCACCAGAACAGCTCCTCACCGTTCGGCGGTTTCTCGGTCAGTACCAACGCCGCCCCAAGGCAGCCGGCGATCGTC
>Ga0272441_10015608_pt1 | contig 10617 bp, 5 predicted proteins | sample SSMProp6N_FD_193582 | JGI IMG/M metagenome (GOLD analysis project Ga0272441, IMG submission 193582) | Marine sediment archaeal communities from Little Sippewissett salt marsh, Falmouth, MA, United States - SSM-Prop-6N | ecosystem: Environmental > Aquatic > Marine > Wetlands > Sediment ...
GTGAAGCACGCGCTGCCGCTGTTGGAGACTGCGGTTGAGCGGCTCGAGTCGGCCCGCGCCGGGTTCGCTGCCGGCAAGGTCGATGCCGCGCTGCTGGCGGCCTGCTTCGAGGGGCAGTGGAAGCTGGACGAGGCGGCCGATTGTCTTACGGCAGGGCCACGTGCGCGATCGCGGAGCTCGGTCGTGTACGATCCCGGCAGCCGCTCGTTCGTTCTTTTCGGCGGCGACCACGGAGACTATGTCCTGAATGACACCTGGATCTACTCGTGTGCGAAGCAAGCGTGGCGCCGGGTGTGGCCCGACACCGCTCCACCCGCACGGGCCGGCGCCCGGTTCCGGCGGAACGAGGCGGACGGGAAACTGGTCCTCTCCGGCGGCCAGACGGTGATCAATCGACTTCGCTGGCAGGTCGGGTACATGCCCGCCTCGAAGGGGGAGTGGGTGTTCGATATCAAGTCCGGCCAATGGGCCGGCCCCGCCCGCGTGGCGCCGGGGACGCGCGCCTACCGGACGGTGTGCTCGTACCACGATCCGCGCTGGTACGACAGCGAAAGCAAGGGCAGCGTGGCCGAAGCGAAGACGTGGCACGACGCACTGCCGCCGAACAAGTGGATCGCGGTGCCAGCCCCCAGGGGCAAACGCATCATGAGCTCGCAGGCCTGGGCCACGGCGGTACTGGATCCCGGTCGCGACCGGATCTACTACTGGAGCGGCGGGCACGAGGCCGATGTGACCGACGTACTGCCGACCTACCACATCGCGGTCAACCGCTGGAGTATCGGTTATGTCCCGGCCTACCTCGGCAAGGGGTTGTCGTTCGACGGGCGGCCGGACTGCGCGAACCACACCTACAAGCACTACGCCTACGATCCGATCTCGCGCAAGGTCGTGATGTTCCATGCGGGCGGCACCACGGTCTACAACCCGGACCGTGCCGATTACGGTTACACCATTGCCGGCCCCGGCGACGTGCCCAACTACGAGTCGGCTCTCATCACCACGCCCAAGGGCCTCTATCTCTGGACGGCGGGCCGGATGCGCCGTTTCGACGTCGCGGCGCGCAAATGGACAGAACTCAAACCCGTCGGGCGCGTTCCCGTGCCGGCCTGGGACAACTTCTCCGTGACCTACGATTCGAAGCGGGATGCCTTCTGGATGACCAGCAGCGATGGTCTCCCGAATCGTGACGGACAGAACCTATGGCGATATGACCGGCGTACGGGGATCGTAGAACCGCGCCGGCCGGCGGGGTTCGACACCGTGGGTTCCAAGGCGGGCGGCGTTCGCGAGAGTGTCTACCTGCCCGGCGAAGACCTGGTCCTGCTCGGCACGTTTGTGGGCGGGCGGCAGGTTGCCTACGATCCCGAACAAGATGCCTGGATCACGGTGAACATTGTCCGTTCGGGCCGCGAGGCGGCCAAACATGTAGGGACGGTTGGCGCCGGCGGCATGTTGTATGACCAAAAACGCAGCATGCTCTGGTACACGGCAACCTATTCGAAGATGTTCGCGCTCAAGCTGGATCTAAAGACATTGCGGCCGTGATGTCTCAGGGGGGCTGCGCTCGCCTTCATGCACGCGCGATTTCTCCAGGACCCCCGCGAGACGAACTCGCAGGGGGCTGAGCGGCTCGCGCCGATCTGCCCGCATCAATTTGGCTGCAACCCGGGCGGACTTCGTTTACTGTACACCAACCATCGACTTGACAGACAGCGGACTTCTTTTGTGAGGACAATATGACCGACGACAGATCCGAGGAGAAGGCGGTCGTACGCGGCCTGGAAGGCGTCGTGGCCGCCGAGACCCGCTGCAGCTACGTGGACGGGGTGAACGGAGAGCTGTTCTACCAGGGCTACAATATCCACGATCTGGCGGAACATACCTGTTTCGAGGAGGTGATCTTCCTGCTCTGGAACGGCCGGCTCCCAAATGCGGCCGAACTCAAGACCTTCCGCAGCAAGCTGGTCAGCGACATGCGCCTGCCCAGCCAGGTCATCAAGATGATCGAGCTGGCCCCGCAGGGCGCGCCTGCCATGGCCGTGCTGCGGACAGCGGTGAGCATGCTGGCCCTGTACGACCCCGATGCTGAAGAGATCTCGGTCGATGCGAATGCACGCAAGGCCCTGCGACTGGCGGCCCAGGTGCCGACCATCATTGCCGACCTCAGCCGGATACGCAGTGGTGAGCCGGTCCTGTCACCGGACCCCTCCCTCGGCATTGCCGGCAACTTCCTTTACATGCTGCGCGGCGATTGGCCGGATGCGGATGAACAGCGTGTGATGGATATCCTGATGGTGCTGCACGCGGATCACGGCCTGAATGCAAGCACCTTCACCGGTCGCATCGTGGCCAGTACGCTGAGTGACATGCACTCGGCCTTGGGCGCCGCGATCGGGACTCTCAAGGGGCCGTTACACGGCGGTGCCAATCAGCGGGTCATGGAGATGCTCGACGATATCGAGCACCCGCACGAGGTCCAGGAGTACATCCAGGGCATGCTGGAAAACCGGCAGCGTATCATGGGATTCGGGCACCGTGTCTATCGAACCGAGGATCCCCGGGCCAGGCATCTGCGGAAGTTCTCCGAGGTCCTTTGCAGGCGGGCGGACAAGTCGCAGCTTCACGAGATCTCGCATCGCATCGAAGAAGTCGTCATGCAGGAGAAGGGCATCTATCCGAACGTGGACTTCTATTCGGCCACGGTGCAGCACGCGTTGGGCATCCCCACGGACTTCTTCTGCGCCGTGTTTGCCGCGGCGCGGACGCCGGGGTGGATTGCCCATATCCTGGAGCAGTACGCGGACAACCGCCTGATCCGGCACACGTCGAAATACGTGGCGCCGCTGGGGAAGCCCTTCGTGGCGATCGATGAGCGATAGGCGTTTCAGAATTTCCGGTGTGGCGACGCGGATTGCGTGGGCGGTTGTCGTGGCAGTTCGGACTACGGCCGGTCTTGCGGCCGCACCGAAGAACCTGCTTCCGAATCCCGGCTTCGAAACGGGGAATGAGCAACCGGCCGGTTGGCGGACCCGCGCGGTTCCGGGTGCGACCTTCGTGCGCGACAAGGAAACGGCGCGCAACGGCGCCAGCGGCCGGATCGTTTCACCCAACGGGCACCGTCACACCTACCCCGCGTTTACGTTCGCGGTCAAGACGGTTCTGCCCGGGGAAGAATACGAGGCCGACGCTTTCGTCCGGACGCAGGGAGTCACCGGCGGCGTCGGCGCGTACATCGCCCTGGAGATGATGAGGCAGGGCCGGCGTGTTGCCATCGCGCAGAGCCGCTGTTCGAAGGACACGGACTGGGCCGAGCTTTCCGCGAGCGTAACCGTTCCGCCCGATGCAACCCAGCTTCACATGCACCTGATCCTGAACGGGAAGGGCACGGCCTGGTTCGACGACGCCGGTCTCGTGCCGACACGACGCGCAGACCCGGAAGAAATGGGCAAGCTCGAAATCGACAATCGGCCGGAGAGCGCTGTCTCGGATTGGTGGGCGACACTGGCGGCCGAGTACGACCCGATCCAGTTCATGCGCGAGAGTACCGCGCCCAACCTCGGGCGTCGCGGCATGAACGAATCCTGGTGGACCATCGAGCGCGAGCGGGTCCGCAAGATGGGCCTGCACGGCATGCGCCTGTGGTTCCAGGTCGGATGGTGGGAACCGGTCAACGACAACGGCGATCCGGCATCGTATGCGCCCGACTTCGGCGGGTTCGACACCAACGGTCCCCGGATGCAGTCGGTCTGGCGCTTCTTCGAGATGTGCCGCGACTACGATGTAGAAGTGCAGCTCAACTTCGGATGGAAGTTTCGCCATCCGGTGCGGCACTGGCTGTGCACGGGGCTGACCGGGCGGCCGAACGTCAAGAGCTCCGCGGAGCACGCCGAGTCCCTCGTTGCGTTGCTGCGCTACACGGCCGAAGGCAGGAAGCTGCCCGTCATCACGCACATCTCGCTGGGCAACGAGTTCGAGTATAACTACCCCGACCTGCACCCGGGTGTACACGCCCGGTTGGTCAAGGAAGGACTCCGTGACCGATATGTGCTTGTCGGACTGGAGGACAATCGCCGGCCGCATCATCGACCGACGCGTGATTTCGTGAAGCGTCACCCGAAGGCGCTCGATGTGCTGAGCCTGCACCAGTACGAAACCAGCAACCTGGGCGAGCTCGTGACGCGGTACGAGAGATCGGTTGCCGCGTTGAAGTCGAAGGAGTTCGTCCCGTCCCGCTTCGGTTCGCGCGGACGCATCTTCTACTCCGAGTTCCCGCTCGGGCCGGGCCGAGGCGGAGGGAGCGCGAACTTCGTCGCGCGTGCCGTGGCGACTTCCGCCTGCGCCGGCGCCTACGGCATCGGAGGGTGGCGCCTCTCGGACCAGCATCTCCCCAATGCAGGGCCAACGGCGCACAAGCGCGACAATTTCGATCACGGCCTGCACAAGTGGGGGACCTGGCAGTGGATTCCCTGGATGCTTCCGCCGCGGGAATCGTACTACGCGGCCGGCCTGCTCACGCGTTACACGCGGCGGCACTCGAAGATCTTCCTGCCACGCGGGGACCGGGCGAAACTGGCCGACGTTGTGTGCTTTGAGAAGGGCGGCGACTGGACCCTGCTGGTCGTCAATGACTGGTCGCGGGCCAAGCCGCTCAACATCCGCTTCGCCGAACCGGTCGGGAAACCGCTGAACCGTCACCTCTGTTCCCGCGCGACACTGCCCCGCAGTCGCCATGACACCGTGATCCCCGGCGATCGCAGGTTCGAGGAGCCCGTCCTGCGGGACGTGCTTCCACCGCAGAGCTTCGCGATCTACACGACGTTTCGCGACTGGCCGCAGGCAGAGGTCGCTCCGTACGTGAGCGAGGCAAAGCCCGGCGATACGATCGGGTTTTCCGTCAATCCGGTGTCCTATGACGGAACGTTTCGCTGGAGCGTGGACGGCGGAAGGGCGAACGGCACGATCTCGGCCGAAGGCGTGTACACCGCACCCGCGCAGCTACCGGCGATCGACCCCGTGATCGTGCGTGCGACGGGCGTGGAGGACGATCGGGCCGTCGGGCTGGCTGTCGTCAGTTTCAGCGGGCCGCCGACGGCTAAACCGGACCGTCCCGAGATCGTGCTGAAGGCACAGGACGGTGTGGCGATCAAGGGGCGGCGGCTGGTCGACATCGGCCAGGCCGTCCCGGTCGGCACGGAACGGACAATCGAATTCGGTCTCGTGAATCGCGGGGGCGGCGAGGCTGTGTTCAGGACTGCCGCGTCGGTTCCCTGGCTGGTCGCGACGCCGGAAGCCGGTGCGATCCCCGCGAAGGGCGGTGAATCGAAGATGACCGTGACGGTACGGACCGCGGGACTGGAGCCGGGCCGCCATTGCCTCGGTACCGTGTTCGTCGACGCCCCGCGTGGTCTTGGCCGGGACGCCGTGGACATCTTCCTCAAGACGGCGATGGGTACGGGACAACACTGAAGAAGGAGTCAAGCAATGGACAGGATAGCGAGGGTGAGGCGTGCGGCGATCGTCGTCACGGTTGCCGGGATGGCGAGCATGTGCACGGCGCAGTCGCCGCAGGTGCTGATGGACGACGCCGAGGAATGGGAACTGGGTACGTACTGCGGCAACCCGAAGACACAGGCGTTCGTAGCCGGCGACAAGTCCCGTACCGCGTTATCGGGCAGCGTGGCATTCGACAGCAGGGGGAACGGGTTCGTGGCGGCCGGAACATTTGTCGCGATCGTGACAAAGGACGGCCTGGCCGACGTGCTGACCGGTCAGCCCGGCTTTGCCGGCAACACGGACGGTCCGCCGGGCCGCGCGACGTTCGGCAAAGTACTGGATATCGTATGCGTTCATGATGACCGCCTCTACGTTGTCGATGCCGCGAATTTTACGCTTCGCAAGATCGAACGGGTCGACGGCCTCTGGCAGACGCAAACGATGGCCGGTGTGCGGGGGCGGCAGGGCCATCGTGACGGCCCCGGTCGGCAAGCCCTCTTCCGTTCGACGTTCGACAGCGTCGCAACCCACAAGAGCGGCGCGCTTTACCTCTTCTCCGGAAACTACATCCGGAAATACGAGAACGGTACTGTCTCGACGTTGAACCGGAACGGCAGGACGGGCTACGTCAACGGGCCGCTCGACAAGGCGCAATTCTTTCACAGCCAGGGCGCTTTTCACGGTCTCACCTGTGGCGGTGACGGAAACCTTTACGTTGCCGACAAGGCCAACATCGCCATTCGCAAGGTGGACCTGGACGCGGGCATGGTGACGACCTTCGCCGGACGCGGGCCGGACGACGGGCGCGGCAAGCCGCGCGACGGCAAGGCGCTCGATGCGCGCTTTCACCCGGGCGGCGGCCCGAACGTGATCTACTACAACCCCGTCCACAAGCGCTTCATTGTACGATCCGACGACGAGCGCACGACCCGCGTGATCTACCGGCGCAAAGGCGAATGGGTGGTGCATACGCTGGCCGGGCGCCGACGCACCGGCGAAGGGAAGATGGAGGTCACGCCGCTGGGCAACCGGCCGTGCGGGATTGACCCCGAGGGGAACATCTACCTGCTGGCCCGCAGCTCCATCCGGGTCCTGCGCCATGCCAAGACACTCAAAGACTGAACGAAAGGACACACAGATGAAACGACAGCCTCTCGTGATCCTAGCGCTGCTGCTCTGCGCGTCGTGCGCCACGATGAACACGCCAAGAAACCACCGCGTTGCGCCCGGCGCCGGCACAGCGGCGAACCCGGGCCCGGCCCCGCAGCGGTTGACGATCGGGGCCGCACTCGGCCTCCCGTCGCCGAGCGGGCAGGGCCAGCGTGAGCCGGCCGTTGCGTACGGCAACGGCATGTATCTTGTCGCCTGGCGCGAAGGATTCAATGGATACGATGGGTCGAGCGACATCCTGGCGATTCGGCTCGACGGGCGGGGGCGGCCGCTCGATGCAGAGCCGATTCAGGTCTGCACCGATCCGGGCGTGCAGGATTCGCCGGCCGTTACCTTCTGTAACGACGCCTTCCTCGTTGCCTGGGTGCCGCAGCGCAAGTCGGCAAAGCGCGGCCCGTATGCCATCCGGATGCGGCGTGTGACGACCGACGGCAAGGTTGGCGCTACCCATGCTGTTTCCGGTGACCGGTTGATGTGTCACCCCTCCCTGGCATCGAACAGCAAGGACGAATACCGGGTCGTCTGGCAGCAGTTCAATGGAGAGTACTACGAGGTCCGCGGCGCACGGGTTGCAGCGGCCACAGGCAAGCTGCTGGGGACGCCCCGGCTTGACGTCATGAGCGGGGACGAACCCCTGGGCCTGGGCTGGGCGCGCGGGGGAAGAATCGGGCTTGCCTGGACGGGTTCGGGTTATGTCGTGTGCCAGTCGGTCTACGCGAAGTGCCTTGATGCGAAGGGAGAGACTGTTCTTCCGTTGACGCGGACGTGGAACGCGTACAGTCCGGGCGGGCATACCGCGGCCGCTGCGTGGGGGAAGGGCTTTGTATTCCACAACGTGCGGCCTTTCCCCGATCCGTGGGGGTGGGGCGGCAATGCGGCCATCGTGGGGATGACCGTAACGCCGAAGGGCGGACGGTTCGAGCGTGATGCTTTTGTTCGTATGTTCCCGGAGGAAGACAAGAATCGCCAGTTCGTCCTTATCGCTGACGGTCAGGCCGTAAACGCGCTGGACGTCTCGCGCTGGTTCAACCATCCGGGATGGCCGATGGGGATGCCGGGCGGGCTGAAACACTCGCAAGGCGATGTCTGGCCGAGCGGCCGGCCCGCGGCGGCATACAACGGCGAGAGCCTCGTCGTCGTCTGGCCGCGCGGGCATCTTGTCGACAACAAGCGCATGATCAACCGGGATCTGTACCTGGCCCGTGTTCTGCCCGATTGGGGCATCGTCGATCGACCGGGCGTTCCGGTCAGCACGGGCCCCACCGAGGAGACCAACCCGGTTCTTTGCGCCGGGCCGAAGGGACAGGTCCTGCTGGCGTACGAGACCCTCACCGGAGACGGCGTTGCGGTCCGATACCGCTTGATCACGGAGGAGTCCGACAGGACACCGCCTGCCGTCGAGTACGTGGTCCCCAGGTCGCGCACCGAGCAGGTGGTGGCCTTTGGCGAACCGCTTGCCGCGGACAGCATTAAGACCGGCGGGTTCCGGATCGACGGCCTGAAGGTCGAGAAGGCCACGTTTGTGCCGGGCGGCCGCGCCGGGCGGCGCATGGTCCTGCTGACGACCGAGCCACCCGAAATCGGCAAGACGTACACGCTGCACATTAACGGGGTGCGTGACCGAAGTCCGGCCGCCAATGTGGTCCGGGATGCGACCTTCGCGTTTACGGCCAAGCCCGGCGTGATGCAGCGCCGCGACAACGTTACGCGCTGGGCTACGGGCGGACCGCCGTCGGAAACATATCCGAATCCGTGTATCGTGGGACACCGCGACTACATTGCCCGCTGGAACCTGTTCGGGCCATTGCCCCGCAGTGTCGATCGCCATCCCTTTGAGCCCTCGACCGTCTCGCCCTCGCCGGGGGACACAGCGGAATTCGACGGAACGGCCTATGCCTGGAAGGAGATCAAGGGCGAGGCGGTCGAGCTCAGCAGCTGGTTCGGACGCAAGGCGAACAGCATGATCTATGCTGCCACGTACGTCTTCTCCGACCGCAAGCGCAAGGCCGTGCTTCGCCTGGACAGCAACGATCACAATCGCGCCTGGTTGAACGGTCGCCTCGTGAACGACGGCATGACGGGCTCTACCGCCAGCCGCAGTTCGCATGACTACTCCGACGAGGTCCCGATTGTGCTGCGTTACGGCTGGAACCGCGTGCTGCTGCAGGTCGAAAACCGGGATGGCTACTGGTTCATGGCCGGCCAGATCACAGACGCCGCCGGACAGCCGATGCATGATCTGACCTGGCAGCTCCAGCGGCCGGAAAGCGTGTCGTTTTGAGAACGAGGGCAGTGGCCGGACGGGGCGGCGGATGATTTTGAGGTCTAATCGTATCTGTTGCGCAAAGCGACCCACCCGGCACGTGGCACGGTCTTCTGGGCCGTGTTCTCCCGGAACACGCCTGTGCCGTTGTCTTTGGAACGGCGCGGAGCACCGTTCTACGGACTTTCCACAACAGGAACCAGGTAGCCCCGGCTTCACCGAAGCCTAGGGCCGACTGGAAGCTATGACCGTGTCACTCGCACATAAACCCGACTTCGAGCAGGCTCAGCATGCATGGGATGCCCTGTGGAACCATGAGATCCTCGGGCGGCCGTGTACGCGAATCGTTGCGCCGTGCCGGCCCGATGCGCCGGCCTGCCCGAACATCGTCCCGGTCGATACGGATTTCAACGCGGTCATCCGCGGCGCGGAAGCGTATCTCGACTCGCACGCGTTTCTCGGTGAGGCCATGCCGGCGTTTCGCCCCGGCTTCGGCCCGGACCAGATGGCGGGAATGCTGGGTGCACCGCTGGTCATGAGTGAGGACGGCCGCACGAGCTGGTCGAAAAAGATCGTCACGGACTGGGAGCGCTTCCTGCCGCTCCGGCTTTCCCAGGAGAACCCCGTCTTCCGACGCACGCAGGAATTCCATGCACTGGCCGCAAGAGCGTTTGATGGCAAATGTCTCCTGGCCGAGATCGACATGCACTCGAACATTGATCTGCTTGAGGGGTTGCGCGGGGCGCAGCCGCTTCTTTTCGATATCGTCGACCGACCGGACCTTGTCCTGCGCGCGATGCAGGATGCGCGGCGCATCTACCGCGATGTCTACGCGGCACTGCATGTCTATGGCGACAAGGTGAAATGGGGCACGACCTGTAACCTGCCCCTGTATGACCGGGGGCGCTACAACCGGATCCAGGCCGATTTTATTGCCCTGCTCGGCCCGAGAATGTTCCGCGAGTTCGTACTTCCTGCCATAGAAGAAGAGGCCTCCTTCCTGGACCGTAGCCTCTTTCACCTGGACGGACCGGATGCACTCCGGCACTTGGATGACCTGCTCGCCATTGATGCGTTGGATGGAATCCAGTGGGTGTCCGGGGCGGGTCAGCCGCACCAGATCGAATGGCCGGAGGTGCTGCACAGAATCCAGAAGGCCGGGAAGATCACCATTCTTCATCTCTCGGAAGACGACGTACGCCGTATCCATGGCGAGTATGACCCCGCCCTGCTTGTCTATGACGTCAGCGTGCAGTCGGAAGAAGACGGCCTGCGGCTGCTGGAGTGGCTGGAGGTGAATACCTAGCGCGTGCGGCGCATCGCTGCAGGAGAGCAGAACCATGAGAAATCATGCGCGACATGCTGCGACAAGGAGTGCCGCGAAAATGATATTGCTGTCTATGGTTGCGGGAGTGGCGGCAGCGGATGGCCCCGTACGGCGTCCGCTCGTTGGCGCGATCCGCTGGGATGCATGGCATGCCGGTACAAAGGGGCCCGTGCGCGCGATGGAGGCATCGCTCGGGCCGAAACGGTATCATTGGCGGCTGCCCTTCTTCGCGAAGGTCGTCTCCGACTCCGAGGTCCGTATCGGCGGTTACACGCAAGAGATGATGGACCGGGAGATTGCCTTTGCCAGGGCGGGAGGGCTGGACTACTGGGCGTTTCTGCTCTATGACCCGAAATCGCCCATG
>Ga0272441_10015609_pt1 | contig 10616 bp, 10 predicted proteins | sample SSMProp6N_FD_193582 | JGI IMG/M metagenome (GOLD analysis project Ga0272441, IMG submission 193582) | Marine sediment archaeal communities from Little Sippewissett salt marsh, Falmouth, MA, United States - SSM-Prop-6N | ecosystem: Environmental > Aquatic > Marine > Wetlands > Sediment ...
TCCAAGATAATGAGGTGTATTCGCTTGCCACCACCCCCGTCAACTCACAGAGGCTTGAGTTCCCTATCAATCTCATGATAGCGGCAAAGTCAACATATCCTGAGCTTTTCACAGACATAGACATAGAGGCATGGATAAGCGACTTCCTTAAAGAGCTATACGGTGTTGACGATGAGCTGTGTGATGAGATGATGGATGCACTTATGCTTGAGTACTTGGAGATAATATAGGAGTAAAGGAGGTCTAAAAGATGAAGATATTGATATGCGGAAAAGGCGGAAGTGGCAAAAGCACGCTAGCATCACTGCTTGCATTCGATTTCGTCTCAATGGGTAGCAAGGTGATAATGGTTGACACGGATGAGTCGAACATAGGGCTCCATCGCCTAATTGGCACCGAGGCGCCAAAGGACATCATGGAACATATTGGCGGCAAGAAGAGCTTTATCGAGAAACTCAGGAGCAACAGGGACACCAAGATGTTCAAGGATGATTTCACCCTGGATTTATTTGGTCAGGATTACGTAAAGTCCGCCAATGGCATCAGGTTGGTATCGATAGGGAAGATACATGAATTTGGCGAAGGCTGCGCCTGTCCCATGGGGATGCTGGCCAAGCAGTTCATATCTGGATTGAATATTTCAGAAGATGAGATCATGATAGTGGACACCGAGGCTGGCATAGAGCATTTTGGAAGAGGCGTTGAGGAAGGGGTCGACGCAGTTATCATGGTCATTGACCCATCCTATGAGTCACTTCTTCTCACAGAACAGGTTGCAGGCATGGCTGGCCAGAGGTCAATACCCCTATATTATGTTCTGAACAAGGTAGATGATGACACTTCCAAGAAGATCAGGGAATCATTAGGCGATCTGGCCCCCATTCTGGGAGAGCTGCCGCAGGACCCAGAAATACTCATGGCAGGACTGGAAGGCAGAGGCCTGAGCAAGGGCCATCCGAGGACCGCTACAATAGCCAATGCCCTGATGGAACTAAAGTAAAATCGATTTTTCAGTTTTTTTGATTTTTTCTATTTTTATTTATATAAACGTGTTACTTTTATAGTTTTTATGTTACATAAAACTTTTATAATAAAAATTATTTTTTGGAATAAGTAACACAAAATAGTGTTTGATAACACAATATTGGCCATATGTATAGCAATCATGCTATGATGAAGAGTGAAGTTGCGTTAATTGTTGCTTCTATTCTCAAATAGGATGGCCCACTAGATATCAGAAAATTAAATGGTGGAATTTCAATGGAAAAAAAGGCGATAATACTGGTAGGTCATGGTAGTTCAATGCCATACAACAAGGAAGTAGTATCCACTTTAGCGAACAAATTGAGCAATAGCTCCAAGTGGGATGTGGTATCTTACTCGTTCATGAACATGAGCACACCCTCCATCAAGGATGCGATAAACAATGTCTGCGAGGACCCAAGGGTCACATCTATAGTGATGGCCCCTGTGTTCATAGCGGCAGGCGTGCATATCAAGGAAGACGTTCCAGAGATACTTGGCCTCTCAGAAGGAGAGAAGACAAAGGACATGGAAGTCAACGGGAAGGTAAGGAAGTTCTTCTACTCCGAACCTTTTGGAGCTGATGACAGGCTTGCTGATATCATCAACGATAGAGCTATCGAAACCGTGGAAAAATGTATGTAGATAAGCTAAGTGGAAAGGATATTGTCGTTGTGGATATGACACATGGCGGAATTCAGTTGTGTGATCAGTATCATATATGCGGGGCCAACGTCACTGTTGTGGATGTCCACAGGACGCTCACAGATAGAGAAAAGGATTACCTGAACTCCAGATCTATTCGCGTATTCCAGGATTTCTCTGATGCAGTTGGGCAAGTAGACCCATACCTTGTGGCAATGCAATACTCCCCGGACAGGGAAGCTATAAGCAAATACTGCGGAAAGATGGGCGTGCCCCTTCTCTCACACGCACGGGCAACAGGGCTGTTGCTCTCCGACCATCTGCGAGAAAAAAAGGTGGTCGAAGTAACAGGGGCGTGTGGAAAGACAACGACAATAAACAATCTGGAATCGATCCTGCATACCACCGGAAAAGAGTCTATGGTCATGTCAAGCACAGGTATCAGAATACTATCGAAGGATGGCACATTTACACTTGATGGTCATGGCAGCATCACTCCGGCATACGCCCTAAAGGCTGTCTCACTTACTGAAAAGGCTGGATATGACCCGGAATACTATGTCTTCGAGGTATCTCTCGGCGGCATGGGGATCGGTTCTGTCGGGGCCGTGCTTGGCGTGCCGCTACATCTTGATGTGGGGATAGGAAGAAGCGCATTCTTCTCAAAGGCACAGATGGCTCAATACATCTCCTCATCATCGGTCCTATGCCTAAATGGGGACGATCCTGCCACCAAGAGAATGGAAACGATGACCGATGCCATGGTCAACACGTTCTCGATAAATGGCGGTGAGACAGTGTATGCTGACCGAAAGGCGATATTTCCTGGCGATGAACGGCTACGCATCTTTGCAAAAGACCTTCATACCGTGGATGATGAGGTAGTGAACACAGATGTAGAGATCAGGCCTGACCCATCCTTTTTCGGCAGGGTGGCAGTATCGAACATGCTCTCAGCTGCATCAATTGCATTCTCTCTTGGCATAGATGGCGAAAATATAGCCCGGGGGCTTGAGAATAGCAAGCCTCCGTTGAACAGGATGGTGGCATCGGAACAGCATGGACAATTAATGGTCTCATCAACTGCAACATCAAAGGAAACCATAGTGACCGCAATATCCGAGGTACAAAACTTTGCAAGACATGCCTCTAAGGGCATATTGCTGGTAGTTGGTGGAAAGGCAAGGACAACTTGCGGAAAGGTGGACTATGATGGCCTATCCGAGATCTTGAAGTTGCATATTAAAGAAAACGGTAATTTGGCGCTCTACGGAGAGCTTGGCCGTGAGATGGAGAGAAGAGGATGTGGCAGTTCCCTTGATTCAAAAGAGGCGGCCTTGAGCTCTTTCTAGCGCGACGGCAAGGAAGTGATACTTGCATGTACGAACTGAACAGAGACTCTGGAAAGATACTTCACCCAAGACCCAGCCCCATAGCGGCAGCAATGTACACATTGAGGGACCTTGGTGTGGATGTGATAGTACTGCATGGCCCTGCGGGTTGCAACTTCCGGGCCTCAAGGCTTTTGGAGAGGGACAATGTCGTTGTGGTAACATCATCACTTGATCATAATTCTGTGATATTCGGTGGCGAGAAAAAGCTAATAGAGACCCTTGATGAAGTGGGGGCTCTATTCTCCCCGGACCTTGTTGGTATAGTCAGCACCTGCTGCGCTGCCATAATAGGCGAGGATATAGAGAAGGCAGTAAAAAACGCAAATGTCGGATACAGGACGATCGTAGTGAACTGCGACCCTTACAATCCAGATAATGTGGACGGCGCCATTAAAGCTCTGGAGGCTGCAGAGAAGGATAAAATAATCCCTAAGGAAGAGTTCCTGAGGCAAAAGGAGATGCTTACGGCCGCCAATGAGAACGAGAGGACTTATGGGACCGCCAGGGAAAGGTACCTCCAGACATTCAAGGGCGATCCGCATATAGATGCGGCACATAGGCTGACAGAAGACCTAAGAGCGGGAAAGCCCATGGCCATAGTCTTAAATGCAAAGAAGGAGACCTCTCTCCTTTACGCAGACGTATGCTGCGCGATAAAGGAGGCGCACAGTCGCCTTGATTCATGTTCTCGTCTCTTCTACGTCGCTAACATCTCGAGCGAAGTAGGACTTCCAAAAATAAGGAATTACTCATCAATGATCACAAAGGCATTCGAGGATGTGGGCATTGAGGTGGACCACATCACAGGGGGACCAGACGAATACTCAAGGACAGGAAAAGAGGCGGCAGAGAAGGTAATGTCCGAGTGTGAAGAATGGGGGTCCATAGTCGTATGCGGCCTTCCCCATGCTGTTCCTCTTTGGGAAAAAAAGAACACTGTTGCCGTGGCCACAGGTTCCAGAGCCTTGTTTGCCCTAAAAAAACTTGGGTATGAGACGGTCCTGGACGAAGGGATGGCACACCACAACGTGCTGGGCGCAAAGGGTGTCGTGAGATCCAATTTTGGCAGTGAGATAAGGGGATGCATCGATTGAAATGTCCACGTATAGTCATATCCGGAACTTCCAGCAATTCTGGAAAGACCTTTGTTACGATGGGTATGGCAAGGGCTTTCGAGAGGATGGGGCTGCGAGTATCATGTTTCAAGACCGGTCCTGATTATATAGATTCAGATTATCTGGCAAGGGCCTCAAGGAGGGGCTCGGGCAATCTCGACACTTGGATGATGTCAAAAGAACATATTCTGAGCACTGTCTCAAAGGCCGGCAGGGACAGCGACATCATACTCATAGAAGGTGTCCGTAGCCTTTACGACAGCGCATCGCCCCTCGGTGACGAGGGAAGCACATCACACCTTGCAAAGATCCTGGATGCCCCAGTAGTTCTTGTAATGAACGTTAGAAGCCTTGCGAGAGGCGCTGCTGCATCTGCCCTGGGATTTATGGAATACGACAGAAATGTCAATGTGGAGGGTTTCATCCTGAACATGGTAAAAGGCCCTATCCACCACATAAAGGCCACATCGGCCATATGGGACCGCACTGGCAAGAGGATATACGGTTCGATAAAGAGGGACCCTAGGCTATCCATAGAGATGAGGCATCTCGGTCTAAAGACCACCAGTGAAAATGAAAGATGCGAAAATGACATAGAACTCTCTGCAGACATTGTGGAAGAATGCGTTGACCTTGAAGCGATCTACAGATTGGCCTGCACCGCTCCTGAAATGGAAATGGAGGGGGATGTGAACGACGAGAGGACACAAAATGATTTCAGGATATCGGTCGCCTCCGACAGGTCCTTCAGCTTCCTTTATCATGAGAACATTGAAAAATTGCGATCGTTGGGTGCTGTTGTCGATTATGTTTCCCCTCTCTCCGATAAACAGATACCTGAAGGAACATCGGCACTATTGCTTCTGGGAGGATTTCCAGAGTATCATGCCCAAGCTCTTGGGAGCAATGGATCTTTCCTCAAGGACCTAAAAAGGGCAGCTAACGATGGAATGCCCATATATGCTGAATGCGGCGGTCTGATGTATCTGGGAAAAAGGATGGTCGATCTTGAGAAAAGGAGCTGGAAGATGTCCGGGGTCCTTGACATAGAGAGCAAGATGCATGCCACCAGCCAATCAATATCCTATTCCAAACTTGAATCTACAAGAGACTGCATAATCGCGAAGAAAGGATCTACTCTCAAAGGGCACGAGTTTCACTATTCCAGCGTGAGCGCCCTGTCAGATGATACAAGGTATGCATTCATAGTGAAAAGGGGAAGAGGGATCGATGGAAGGCATGACGGCATTGTCGAAGGCAATGTTCTTGCTCAATACTCGCATATACACATGGCATCGGAGGAACAAGTTGCTAGGGAGATCAGGAATTCAGCACATAGATATTACAGATCATAGGTGTAGCTTCATGACAAGACAGATAGCGATCTACGGAAAGGGGGGTATAGGCAAATCCACCGTCTCGGCAAATCTATCGGCATGCCTTGCAGACATGGGCAAAAGGGTCGTACAGATAGGATGCGACCCCAAGCATGACTCAACAAGGTCCCTCCTGGGGATGACACACCCCTTGACGGTACTTGACATGCTGAGGGACGGCAGGCCTGATGATATAAAGGAATGCTTCATCGAAGGTTACAAGGGAACTATGTGCATAGAGGCGGGAGGCCCGGAACCTGGCGTGGGATGCGCAGGAAGGGGCATACTGTCCACTATGGAGATACTTAAGAGGGAAGGCATTCTAGGCCCGTCCCAGTATGACTACATCATATATGACGTGCTGGGCGATGTGGTCTGCGGAGGATTCGCGGTGCCGTTGAGAAGGGAGTTCGCGGACACCATATATGTAGTGACATCGGGAGAGTTCATGTCGATATACGCTGCCAATAATATAATCAGGGGCATAAAGAACTACGAGACTGACACCCCCAGGATAGGTGGCATAGTGCTCAATTCCAGAGGTGGGAGTAACGAGACAGAACGGGTCGAAAGATTTGCCGACGAGGTCGAACTGCCCATAGTTGCCCGCATTCCAAGGGACGAACAAATACAGGAGGCCGAAGAGAAAGTGATCCCTTTTGTGGACGCCTTTAAGGAGAACCCTGTGGCCGAAACGTTCAGGAGAATGGCCGCAGACATTGAAAATGGGAGAGAGAATCATTTCGCCAGACCCGTCGATGAGGATCACTTGGAAAAATGTGTTCTGGGTGTTGTTGATAAAGAATTCTAAAATAATATATTCGGACAATCAAAGCATATTTTAAAGGAGAGTGCTTATTTTTCATAACTGGATAAGGGATGGAGCTGCGATGATTAACGATAATGCCAAAGAGGGCGACAGGAGCCCAAGGTATCCTCTGGTGTTCTATATCAAAGGGCATGCAGTGATATTCGGAGGCGGAGAGGTTGGAATGAGAAAGGCAGCCTCTCTCTCAAGCCAAGGGGTGGATGTGAGGGTAGTAGACCGTAGGCAAATCGAAAGCGGCCAAAACATCTCTATTTTGAGGGCCGAGATAGATAAGGAATCTTTCAAGAGATTCATCAATGAGGAGACGTCCCTCGTCGTATGCGCACTAGACGACCAAAAGCTCAATGAAGAGATCTCCAAGTACTGTACTAACAGGTCCATACCTGTCAATGTGGCTACCAGCAAGGTATCCGGCACGGTGGCCTTTCCCTCCATCATTGAGCTGGGAAATGACGTGTTGGCAGCCTCCTCGAAAGGAACATGCCCTCAGTGCTCATATGCGCTGAGAAGATACATCGAAAGGGAGCTTCCCAATCTGCCAGTGTTCTCCAGGATAGTCCATGACCTCTACGGTGAAGGGGTCCTCGACAGGGAGATGGTGGCCAGGATACTGGACGACGAGGAGATTATGTCAAGGATCAGGGGAGGCGATTACGAAGGGGCCATGAAAATCATCAGGAGGGGTGTTGGGTGAGGGTCAGCGCAAGCGTGACACATTCCAACTGCTCACTGCCCACGCTGACGCTTTTCTCAAAGACGCACAGGCAGGAGGATGAGAGAATGCTCTCCATCCTGGAAAATGGCATCGCCACAGAGGTTGTGGTGATAAAGACCTGCAACAGGTACGAGATCTTCATGAATGTCGAAGGAGAAGGTTTCGATGAAGGCCTCAAGAAGCTGTTCGGAGATGATTACGACCTGATGTCCATAAGAAGGGGAAGAGAGGCTGTCATGCATCTCTTCGAGGTGTCAACCACACTCGACTCCATGATATTGGGCGAACACCAGATACTGGGCCAGGTGAGGAAGGCGCTCGAGAAGGCAAATGAGCTGGGAACGGTGGGCGATTCCCTCACGCCTCTCTTTGAGAGGGCCATCAAGGCAGGCAGGCGGGTCAGGTCAGAGACTGAGCTCTGCCAAGGCAACGTCTCAATGGCGTCTGTGGCGGTGGGCGTCGCCAAGGATAGGCTTGGAGACCTTGAGGGAAAGGACGCACTCATACTGGGCGCCGGAAAGATATCATCCATGATGGCCAAGATACTCTCCGGAAAGGGCATGGGCTCGGTGATGGTCACCAACAGGGACCTAGAGAGGGCGCAGAAGCTTGCCGAGGAGACCGGGGCGAAGGCTGTAGCATATGAGATATTCAGGGACTACCTTCCATTCGTGGACATTGTGCTTTGCGCCTCGTCGGCCCCCCATCCTCTCCTGTTCAAAAAGGACCTAAAATGGGCAATGAGCATGGGAAAGGAAGATCTAGTCATCGTTGATATCGCCATGCCGCCCGATGTCGAGGCTGAGGCCCGGGAACTGAGGGGGATCGAGTACATCGGCCTTGATGCGGTCAGGGATGTGTCCAAGAGCATCGAGGAGGCAAGGAAGGAGCATATCCCCAAGGCTAGGCAGATCATAGACGAGGAATATAGAGCGCTAAAGATGCAGGAGCAGGCAAGGGAGAGGAAGGAGCTGATCAAGGCCATATCAATCCATGTGGAATCAATAAGGCAGAGGGAGCTTGAAAAGCTCATCACAAAACATGGAAACGGGCAGGATGACATAGACGCGTTCTCCAAGGCCGTCGTCAAGAAGGCTCTTCACAATCTCTTCTGCAATATACAGGACCTTGACCTGCCGATCGAGGACCTGTCGCATATCAGGGACCTTATGCTCAAAGTACCGGAAAGGGAGGGGGTGGACACATGTTTCCACGGAACAGACCAAGAAGATTAAGATACAATCCCATAATCAGGGAGCTTGCGGCAGAGACCGCTCTCTCAAAGAACGACCTAATCTACCCGATTTTTGTGAAGGAGGGGCGGACCGAGCCTATCGATTCCATGCCTGGGCAGGTAAGATACGGCCTCGACGACCTTCCAAGGGCTGCTGAGGAGATAGTTGATGCCGGCATAAGGAGCGTGCTGGTCTTCGGAGTGCCCTCCAAGTGCTCGCACGACGCAGCGGGCGCTTATGACAGGGACGGCGTCGTGCAGCAGGCGCTGCGTAGGATCAGGGATGCCACAGACGAGCTTCTGTTGATCACCGACGTTTGCCTCTGCCAGTACATCGACAATGGACACTGCGGAATAGTCAGCAAGGGCAGGGTGGACAACGACAGGTCGCTGCCGATCCTCTCCAGGGTAGCCCTGAGCCATGTTGAGGCAGGGGCAGATGCGGTAGCGCCCTCGGACATGATGGACGGCAGGGTCAAGTTAATGAGGGACGCGCTGGACGGCGAGGGGTACGAGCATATCCCGATAATAAGCTATTCCGCCAAGTATGCATCCGCCTACTACGGCCCATTCAGGGATGCCTGCCTTTCGGCGCCAAAGGAGGGGGACAGGAAGTCCTACCAGATGGACTACAGGAACTCCAACGAAGCGATAAAGGAGGTGCTCTCGGACATAGAGGAGGGTGCCGACATCGTGATGGTCAAGCCCGCACTCTGCTACATGGACATCATAAGAAGGGTAAAAGATGCGGTGAACGTGCCCGTGATGGCATACAACGTCTCAGGAGAGTACGCCATGATAAAGATGGCAGCCGCACAGGGTTGTTTCAACGAGAGGGAGATAGTCATGGAGACCCTGATGAGTATGAAGAGGGCCGGGGCGGACATGATAGCCACATACTTCGCGCTGGATGTTGCAGGTGAGCTAGGTGGATAACGAAGGGCTTTACAAAAAAGCCAGAAATAGGCTTGTCGGGGGAGTGAACTCACCCATAAGGGCGTCTGTGAGACCCCATCCATTCTTTACACAGAAGGCAAAAGGGGCGTATCTCTGGGACGTGGAGGGCAAAAGGTACTGCGACTATTGCCTTGCCTACGGACCGCTGCTCCTAGGCCATTGCAATCCGAGCGTTGTCAACGCGCTCAAGGACCAGGTTGGGAGGGGGACGACCTACGGCACGCCCGCCGAACTTGAGGTGGAGTACGCCGAGATGTTCTGCGACCTTGCGCCCAATGTCGAGATGATAAGAACGGTGAACAGCGGCACCGAAGCCACGATGGCCGCCCTGCGCCTTGCAAAGGCAGTAACAGAGAGGAAGGAAATAGCCACGCTCGAAGGCGGGTACCATGGGTCCCACGACAGTGTGCTTGCAAAGAAGGATGGAAAAAACGTGACCTCCTCCTCAAAGGGCGTGAGCGATGAGCAGGTCTGCCACACAAGGATGGTGAGATATAACGACCCGGATTCCCTAAAGGGAATTCTGAAGGACGGGACTGTGGCGGCTTTCATCATAGAGCCTGTGATGGGGAACGTTGGTTGCGTGCCCCCTAATGAAGATTATTTGAAGGAGGTCAGGGAGATATGTGACGAGACCGGCACACTTCTGATCTTCGATGAGACGATAACCGGTTTCAGACTGGCCAAGGGAGGGGCTCAGGAACATTACGGCGTGGATGCCGACCTGGCCACCTATGGAAAGATAGCAGGAGGCGGACTTCCCATCGGGGTGATCGGCTCCTCAAGGGATGTCATGGAGAACCTCACGCCTGTAGGCAAGGTGTACAACGCCGGCACGTTCAGCGGTAATCCCCTGTCGATGGCGGCCGGTCTGGCAGCATTGAAGGAAGTAAGGGACGGAGCCCTTGACAAGGTCCATGCCAACCATAGAACGCTTATAAAGGGCATCGAGGGGATGCTTCCCGGAGATTCCACCGTGAACAGCGCTCCGGGGATGTTCCAGATATACCTTGGATGTCAAGAGGTAATGAATGCCGATGATGCAAGGAAGGCGGATATGGAAAGATTCTGGGGATTCTGGACATCCATGCTCGATGCGGGGTACTTCCTTCCGCCATCCCACTTCGAGAGCAACTTCCTTTCAGTTTATCACGATAAGGATGTCATAAGCTCCACACTGGAGGCGATGGAGGCTGCGCTTAGATGATATGCGGCACCAGGGGCAGCCCGCTTGCATTGGCCCAGACAAAGATAATTTTGGACATGCTGGAAGAAGATGTCGAAGTGAAGGTCATCAAGACCTCGGGCGACGTCTACAGGGGACAGTT
>Ga0272441_10015610_pt1 | contig 10615 bp, 11 predicted proteins | sample SSMProp6N_FD_193582 | JGI IMG/M metagenome (GOLD analysis project Ga0272441, IMG submission 193582) | Marine sediment archaeal communities from Little Sippewissett salt marsh, Falmouth, MA, United States - SSM-Prop-6N | ecosystem: Environmental > Aquatic > Marine > Wetlands > Sediment ...
AATATCCATTAAAGAACTGGCGAAACAGCCGTTAACAAGTGAAGAAATCGCGTTCATAAAGGACATATCAACTACGTGTGGTACTTGTGGGGGTGCAGTAATCGAACTAGGCTGGTATGTGAACGTGATCCGAGAAATTGCTGGTGCAGCTAACTACACCGAGTTGCGGGATGTCCCCGTTATAGCTGATGTGGCGACGTTTCCGCCCGGCGACATAATGTATCCGCCTCAAATACTGCACGTCGGCGTCGGCTACGTGAACGCCCTAACAGTTCTGTACCCGATGCCTAATGGAACAGTCGTAGCAGCTGTGGGACCCGTGTTTTCATATTACGAGTTTCCGTTAATAGGAACAACACGCCTAAACGACGACGAATGGAAAACCATGCTCACATGGGACAACAAAAGCGAATACATGCCCCAATGGGTTAAAGACAGCCCGATAACACCGTACCCCACCCCTGAATTCACGGCAGTAACAGTGCTGTTAGTAACTACGGTAGCCACAGCAGCGATAGTATTAACAACCATACGCCGAACAAAGAAAACACGGCTCCAAACAAAACTCCCCAAATAAAACACGACTTGATTGATGCAATCTCTTTGAGATTGGGGGCTCGTGCCGCATTAGGTAACGAATGTTTAACCTAAACGCAGCTACGCACTCAAGATCCAAATCATCCTTTGTGGTCTTCGGGGCCAGAGTCGTCATCGCCCGCCAAACAGAACTCTGTTTTTCCTGCATTAAAACGTTAAGGTGCTTTTTTTGTCTGATATATTACGGCGTTGAAATACGGCTTTTATTGTTTCGTGCGACTTGGGTTGCAGTTCGAGGAGAAGGAGAGCTTAGGCTAATGAAAGGAGAAGGCAACCAGTTACATCACAACTTATTCGATAAACAGGTTATTCCAGAACATGACGGTTTCATCACCGATTTAGACTCAGCCCGAAAACATGGGAGTCTGCACGGTCCAACGGTGAGCGTGATAATTCCAGCTTTCAACGAAGAAAAAAACGTTGCCAAGGTGCTGTCGGGAACCATCGAGGTTATGGATCAGTTGCATCTGCCGTACGAGATTATTTTTGTTGACGACGGGTCAACGGACAAAACGGCGTTGATAGCTTCATCCTTCAAAGTTAACGTGTTAGTGAACAAGGAAAACAGCGGCAAAGGTTATTCGCTGAAAAGAGGTTTGCAGCATGCAAGCGGCGACGTGATTGTAACCATTGACTCTGACGGTGAACATAAACCAAAAGAAATTGCCCCGTTGCTTGAAGCAGTATGCAACGGCGCTGATGTGGCGGCTGGCTCAAGGTTCCTGAACCGTCACACAGAAGTCACAACCAAACTTAACCAGATAGGAAATCACGTGTTCAACTTGGCTATAATGTCCCTAACGGGCAAACGCGTAACCGACAGCCAAACAGGCTTCAGAGCCATCAAACGGCAAGTCATCGAAAAACTGGACCTGCAGTCAGACGGCTACGAAATCGAAACAGAAATCACCGTTAAAAGCCTCAGAGGCGGATTCGCCTTCAAAGAACTACCCATAACGATTGAACGAAGAAAATTCGGCGCATCAAAAATAAAACTAATCAAGGACGGCAAAAAAATCGCAGAAGCAATCCTAACCACTTCTCTGATACGTCACAAGTAAACGCTCAAAATCAAGGCTTCACTTCTGGTCTTCAAGCAATTCTTCAAGCTGTTTTTCGCTTAGCCCGTAACCGAATCTGCCGTCTATTCTTTTGCAGACTTTGCCTTCTTTGAAAAGTATGACTGTGGGCACTGCTTCTACTGAATATTCTTCCCATAAAGGGTTATCGTCATCGTCAACTTTCACTCGTAACGCCAAGTTAAAACCGTATTTGACGCAGTTTTCGTCAAAAACGGGTAGAAAACGTCTGCAGAAGGGACACCAAGAAGAGTAAAACAAAGCCAATACTTTTCTGCTTTTCTTCAACTGCTCGTCGAGGTCGCTTTTATTGGTAACTTCTATCATTCTGCGTCTTTATGAAGCGACCCTGCGACCTTCTTAAACATGTCGCTGTTCTACAAAACAAAAATTGTTAACCGTGTAAAGGAGGTTTTGTAGCGGCTTGTTGCTTTATGGCGCAGGTGGATGCGGATTATGCTTCGAATTCTGATGTTGATTTCGGTTTTTTAATGCATTTTTTTGCTCGATATCGTCGATTCATAAGAGTTAATTTAGTGAGAATTATCACTTACAACACGAAAGAGGAAAAAGACATGCCAGAATATTTGGTATTGCTTAAGGTAAACCCAGTTGCATTAGCTGACACGATAGAAGCCATCAGGAAAATGGCGCAAAAGCCAGTTGCCGGCGTAGACCTCCAGTACAGCATAAACATTTTCGGTCGTTGGGATGCGGGACTCTGGATAAAAGCTGACGAGAACGCGTCAACTTCCGAGCTTGTACAGAAAATCCGCAAAGAAATCAACGGCGTCACCGACATATACCCGATTCCCACGTTCCCACACGGAACTGGGGACAACCCATAAAACACATAGAAGCCGCAGCCACACACTTTTTCTATTTTTTATTTTTTCAAATCCCAGTTGAGCGTGTATGGTCCTGTTTTGCATACTGAAAAGCTGGATGAGTAATACTTACTCTCCTTAAACAAGTCCTAAATACGCTTTTGAATCAAATTCATTAACTAAAAGGCGCTTAAGCGTGCAGAAGACAGAAGACGACAAAAAGGAGCAGAAAGAAGGCTACAGATGCCCAAATCCTAGCTGTAACCGCGTTTTTTCAAGACCCAAAGTGATAAAATACTCAGTCTGCCCCGCCTGCCAAACACTTATCCAAATGGACACCGCAGAAGGTCCTGCAAAAAAGAAGGGACCAACAAAAGAAGACCTCAAGAAAAAGGAAACTGAACGCTTAGTTGCCGAAAAGAAAGCAGAACGTCTAGAAGCTGAACGTGTAAAATTAGAACGAAAAATAGACTTGTTAGAGGCCGAGCAAAAGACTCAACAGTTGGAAGCTGAACAACTGGCTGAAAGGTTGGAAGCTGAACGGTCAAAGGCTGAACAGAAAGCCGAACAGTTAGAGACAAAACTGAAGACAGACCGCCTAGACGCAGAACAAAAAGCAGAGCAACTTGCGGCAGAGCTGTTAGAGGCAGAAAAAAAGACGAAGCGTCTGGAAGCAGAACTCAACAAGGCACAACAAGAAGCGGAAAAGCTGGATGAGCTACGAGCTGAAGCTGAACAAAGGCTGGAGCAGTTAACGTCTGAAAGAACCGCTGAACTAAAAGAAACCGAACGATTGGAAGCGCAACGCTTGGAAGCGCAACGTTTAGAGACCGAACAGTTAGAATCCGAACGTTTAGCCGCGGAACAAAAGGCGGAATCGTTAGAGGCGGAACTGAAGGCTGAACGCCTAGATGCACAACAAAAAACAGGCAAACTAGAGTCGGAACGGTTAGAGGCAGAAAAAAAGGCTAAAAGTCTGGAAGAAGCGCTCACCGAAGCACAGCAAAAAGCGGAACAATTAGAGGAGCAGCGGGCTGAAGCTGAACAAAAACTGAAGTGTGCAGAGTCTGAAAGAAAAGCCGCGCATAAAGAAACCGAACGGTTAGAAGCTGAACGGTTGGGTGCGCAGCGGTTGGAAGTTGAACGTTTAGAATCATCACGTTTGGCTGCAGAGCAAAAGGTGAAATCGTTAGAGGCAGAGTTGAAGGCTGAACGCCTAGACACAGAACAAAAACTGAAACTTTTGGAAGCTCAACGCGTAGAGGCAGAACAAAGGCTGGAGAAGTTAGAGGCAGAACACAAAGCAGAGCAAAAGAAAACTGAAAAACTGGGTGAGAGTTTAGAAGCTGAAAAGTTAGAGTCAGAACGCTTGGAGTCCGAAAGGCTGAAGGCGCAGCGGTTAGAGGTGGAACGCCTTGAGGCTGAACGGTTGAAAGCTGAACAGAAAGCCGAACAGCATGAAGCGGAAAGCCTAGAATTGAAGAAAAGAGTAGAGCAGTTAGAGGCTGAACAGAACGAGGCGCAGTCGGAAGCAAAGCGTCTTGAGGCTGACCTGAAAGCAGAACGCCTTGAGGCTGAACGGTTGGAATCACAGCGAAAGGAAGCAGAGAGCCTTGAAGTTGAACGTTTGGAAGCGGAAAGGTTAGAGTTAGAACGCAAACTGGAACAGTTAGAAGTTGAACGCAAAGCAGAAAGAAAGGAAGCTGAACAGAAAGCAAAACGTCTGGAAACTGAAAGGTTGGAAGCTGAAGGAAAGGTAAAGCAGCTAGAAACTGACCTGAAAGCAGAACGCTTGGCAGTAGAGAAGCTGGAGGATGAGCACAAAGCTGAACGTTTGGAAGCAGAAAGAAGAGCACAGCAACTAGAAGAGCAACGATTAGCTGCTGAACAAAAAGCTAAACAAAAGGCTGAACAACTTGAGGCTGAACGGTTAGAAGCTGAACGGTTAGAAGCAGAGCGCTTAGAAGCCGAAAGGTTAGAAGCAGAACAAAAACTAAAACAGTTAGAGACTGAACGGTTAGAAGCCGAAAAGAAAGCTAAGCGGTTGGAGGCTGAAAGACTCGAGGCTGAGCGTTTAGAGGCGGAACGTTTGGAGGCAGAAAGAAAGGAAGCTGAACGGTTAGAAGCTGAGCGGTTGGAGGCTGAACTGAAAGAGGAGGAAAAGCGGCAGCGTGTTAAACGTCAAGTGTTGGATGCTATGGCGGCGTCTTTTCCTGAACAGTCGTCAGCAGATAAAAACGAGAATTCTTCGGATTCTGGGTGTGTCCACTATTTTGGTTATCTTGGTGAACGCGACAAGGGTGAAGAGATACCTGCTGAATGCTTAGAATGCTCCAAATCTTTGGATTGTATGCTTCGTAATTACAAGTCAAAAGAAAGTGTTGCAGAAATAAAAAAGTGGTATCCTGACAAAACCTGATTTTTCAAAGGGCTGAAAAAAATTTAACTTGCTAACTTAAAAAAGCGAGGCGTAATGAGAAAAGGGTGAAAGTTGTTTAGCGTTTTTCGATGGGGACAAATTTTGTTCCGTATGCGCCTATGTAGCCTGATGTTGGTCGTATGAGCACTGACTCTGAGTACTGCTCTAGTATGTGGGCTGTCCAGCCGGCTATTCTGCTTGACGCGAAAAACGGTGTGAAGAATTCTTTTTGTACTCCCAGCGCGTTCAAGACTATGGCGGCGTAGAAGTCCACGTTCGGGTAAATCTTTCGTTCCTTGTGGACAACATCTTGAATTCTCCGGCATTTCCTGTACAGGTCCATTCGGTCTATACGCTGGCACAGGTTTTTACCCACTTTCCTAAGGTGTCTCGATCGGGGGTCCTCTGCTTGGTAGATTCTGTGGCCGAAACCCATTATCTTTTTTCCGTCGAACAGCATTCCTTGTATGTACGCTTCCACTTCTCCAACGTTGTCTACGTCTAGGAGCATGCCCATCACCCTTTCGCTGGCTCCGCCGTGTAGTCTTCCTCTGAGGGTTCCCACGGCTGAGGTTACGGCAGAATATATGTCGGAAAGCGTGCTGGCTGTCACGCGCGCGGCGAAGGTTGATGCGTTAAGCCCGTGGTCTGCGTGAAGAATCATGAAACGGTCAAGAGCAGCTTTTTCTTCTACGTCTGCAGGTTTTCCTCGGAACATGTACAAGAAGTTTTCAGCGAACCCGTATTCTTTCTTAGGAGCAACTAGGTCTTGCTTGTTTCGTACTCTATTAAGAGTGGCTACTATTGTGGGAACTTTTGCAATCACGTTAAGCGCTCTTTGTTTGTCCACGTTTTCATAGTTGTTATCATCACTGTAGTATTCCCCGAGCTGTGAGATGGCAGTTCGTATGTTTTCCATGGGATGACTGTTTTTAGGTGTATGTTTTAAACATGTGACTATGTGTTTGGGTATTTTCATTTCGGAAAATAGTTTTGACTTGGTATCGTCTAATTCGCTTTTGTTGGGAAGCTTGTTGTGTAATAAGAGGTGAACCACTTCCTCAAAGCATACTCGCCCGATAAGCCTGTCAATATCATACCCGCTGTAGTAGAGGGCGCCAAGCGGGTCTACAAAGCTAATTCGTGTTTGGCACGCGGCAACATCTCTCAAACCGCGAGCATAAACCGTACTGTCTGCCATTCATTAAACAACTCAAATATCCGTATTATGGACTATTATATCTAAGAACTGTACTATATTACTGTTTTAGTGGTCCCTGTTGACAAGCAAAAAATGTGTCCACGGTTGAAGCTTGTTATAATGTAACGTTGCGAAATCAAGTTTTAATGCTTATTTCTATGCCGTCCACGCCCACGGGCACGTATTTGCTACTGTATTTTCCCGAGTTCCGCACGTAACCCAAGTAATCTTGCATTTGGTCAGCGAAAATGCCTGCGTTATCCGCAACCACTACAGCCCCCGCGCATAGTTTATCCTCAACCAACTGAAGATAGTCTAAGTACTCGGTTTTCTCCGCATCTAAGAAGACAAAGTCGAAATCCCCTGTTAATTCGGGTATGACTTGAACCGCGTTACCTGTTATCACGTCGACTTTTGCGAGTATGGCGGCTTTACGTATGTTTTCCACGGCGTCTTCTACCTCTTCCCCGTGAATCTCAATAGTAACTACTTGGGCGTCATCTTCAAGTTCTTTACTAATCACAACAGCCGAATAACCTATGAGCGTGCCAACCTCTAAGACGCGTTTTGGTCTTGCACTTCTGAGTATCTCGACGATAACTTTGCCTTTTTCTGGACCAATAATAGGTAGAAACTCGCGGTCTGCCCTTTCCTCGATTTTCCTGAGGACCGCTTCCGCTTTGTTCCACATTTCCAACCAAACCACAAGCTGCTTCTGGAATGAATCGTTTGGATGCTGCATTTCATACTACACCTTCAGTTTTCCTAGGAGCCGCTGCTGCAACTTGACAAGTTTCGGCGTGATAACCTGCTGGCAGTAAGGCTGACTCGAATTTCGCCTGTAATAGTCTTTGTGGTAATCTTCAGCCCCGTAAAACGCTTTGAAAGGCTCCACCGTGGTGACAACAGGTGAGTTCCAGATGTCCTCCTCGTCCAACTCGGCAATAACCTTCTCGGCTATGGCTTTCTGTTCTTCACTATGATAAAAAATCGCTGAGCGGTATTGAGTGCCGACGTCAGGACCCTGACGGTTAAGCGTGGTTGGGTTATGAGTAGCGAAAAATATTTCAAGAATTTCCCTGAAAGAAATCACGCTGGGGTCAAAAGTCACCTGTACCGCTTCTGCGTGTCCCGTGTTTCCCGAGGAAACCTGCTCGTAAGTAGGGTTAGGCACTGAACCGCCAGTATAGCCGGGGTCAACGTTCTCCACGCCATTCACTATTTTGAAAACCGCTTCTGTACACCAGAAACAGCCTCCGGCAAGCGTTGCAACCTCTTTTCCTTTCTTAACTGTTTTCTCGTTCATAGACCTCAATCAGCCCCTAAATTTGACTTGTACAAGTTATAGGTGCGTTCCTCTTCTCCCGGACATTTCGCAGTCGTTACTTTGTAATTGATGCGGCACGAATTAACTTTGTAAAGTTGGTGTCCCACCTGCACTTAACACTTTGTGACTGTCACACTGTAACAACAAGATGTGAAAGGATTAGTGAGAAGCTTTTTCACTCCATCATTCGCTGTTTTCGACCGCTAAATAGTGTTACCACTTACCGATTTGTAACGCCAAAACGGCAAATAAATTGGCAGCTAGAGTTTTCTTAAATGACGTATACGTCGCTGATGCTTACTAAGCCGTCGTCTCCGACAATGCGCTTAAGTTCAGGTAGGAGCGGCTCCAGTTTCGCCTGTTCATCGACTACTTCAATAATAAGCGGCATGTTGACGGAGACTCCTTCAAGGTGAAGAGTGGATTTGCCGCGTTTCCCAAAACCGTTTACTCCAGTCCACACAGTGGCTCCAGCAACACCCGACTTCGTTAGAAACTCTATTATAAGTAGGTGAAGACGTTTACCATCAACTTCGTCATTCTTTTTTATTCGTACAGTGAGACTCCACATTTTCTTCATAATCATTGCAGCATCTTCTCCAACACTAAGTCGCCTATGACTCTGCCGCCAATCACAGCGCCTAAAGACAAGCCAACGTTGGCAAGTATGTTAACAGCTACAAGGATAAAACGATGATTGTCCAGCAAATTACTTGTTTCAAGCGCGAACGAAGACATGGTGGTTAAAGAACCGCAGAACCCCACAGCCACCAACAAAGAATACTTCACGTCCAAATTCAAGGCAAACGCCAAAACAGAAAACAACCCTAACAGGAAGCTACCGAGAACGTTAACGATTAACACGTTAACCTGCAAACCACCCAAAACAACAGGCGACTCAACCAGTTTGTAACGTAACAAAACCCCGATTACCGCGCCAACGGCTAACATCACGAGTTCTATGCCCTTCAAGTTTGCCCACCCTTGCATTTTCATGTTCAGGTAGGCATTATCAGCAGCCACATTCAGGCGCGGTTTTGACCTTCAAGTCAAGGCTAATGCCATAGCCAACTTTCCTCACATCTGCTTAAACAATATTAATACTTATCCCCGCAAACTATGTTACTGCCTATGCTAACCAAGATGAAAATTACCCCGCTGGCGGCGGAGAGCTTCGGCGTCAGGTCCATGTGCACCCTGGTTGAAACACCTGACGTTACAGTGCTTCTGGACGCTGGCGTCTCCCTTTGCCCCTACCGCTTCCGTTTACCGCCGCACCCCCTCGAATTCAAAACAATCCAGAAGCTCCGAAAAAGAGTTGCCGAAGCCGCCAGCAAAGCCCAAGTGGTCACCATAAGCCACTACCATTTCGACCACCACACACCATCATACGAAGACTGGGTAGTCAACTGGACCGAAGCCGCCGAAACCGCACAGCAAATCTACCAAGACAAAACGGTGCTGATGAAGAACCCACGGGACAAAATCAACGCCAGCCAACGACAACGCGCATGGCTCTTCCAGAAAACAGGCGGAAAACACGCAAAAAAACTGGAAAAAGCAGACGGCAAAACCTTCACCTTCGGCGAAACTGTCCTGCGTTTCTCAGAAGCTGTTTTTCACGGGTCAGAAAACTCCATGCTCGGCTGGGTCATCATGACGCTCATCGAACACGCGAACGAACGGTTCATGTTTGCACCCGACATTCAAGGCCCCATGTCCACACACACGCTCGAACTGATTAAACAAGCAAAGCCCCAAGTGATTATGCTGGGTGGACCACCATTCTATCTCAGCGGATTCAAAGTCTCCGAGGCTCAACTGCAATTGGGACTGAAGAACCTAACTGTGGTGGCTGAAACTGTGCCGTTAACGATTTTGGAGCATCACGCCCTAAGAGACGAAGCGTGGCGGCAGAAAACCAAACTGGTTTACGCTAAAGCCGCCGAAGTCGAACACAAAGTTATGACCGCAGCAGAGTTCGCTGGGCACGAAAACAGTTTTCTTGAGTCAAAACGGAAAACGCTTTACGTTGAAAAACCGCCCCCAAAAGAGTTCGAAAAGTGGATGCGGGAAGGCTTAACTGAGAAAAGCAGCACTAAACCGCCTATATGAATCGGTACGCAAAGCCTAAAAAACAACAAAAAAAAATTGCCCCAAGGAAGCGTCCGTTTTATGTGAGCGTTAGTTCAGAGGGGGTTTGAACTTTTGGTTGACTCTACAGCTGACTCTTTATATAAGGGGGGTATAGTTTTTTCCACGCGCTATAGTTTCCAGAGTCAGTTAAACAAAATTAACTGGCGAAAATCCGTTTTTGCTTAAGCATGCTGATTTTTAACCTCAGTTTTGAAAGAGTCCAATATGGGAAAAGGCTATATTGAGTCTTTGAATCTGGTATTGTTAAACTTTGAAAGGATAGTGTTGGAATGGCAGAAGAGAAGAAATCGTGGGATCAAGATAGTTTTGATGAGAAAATGAAAACCAGCCTCAATGATTTAGCGAGTTTAAGAATGGAACTGCAAAACCTGCTTGTAAAGTTCGGTTTGCGTGCGTTGAACCAGTATCAGGCTGCTAGAAACTACCCGTTAAGAGCTAACGAGATCGCCCGCTTAGTGAAATACGAGATTGACAACGTAATCATAGATGTCTCAGAGAAAGAAAACAAAGACGCAATAATCAAACAAGCTCAGGTAGAATGGGAAAAAGACCACGTTGTCGGAGAGTAAACTCCCCATCAACACGTGAAATCACGACCTTAATCAAAGCACGCTCACATCCAACAGAGCAACAGGTTAGCAATGTTAGGTTTGAGCTTGCGCATGTTTATTTTCGCTAGTCTTGATAGGTCTCTATAGATTACGCGACAACTACCACAAATCACAAGGTTTTCTTCAAAAACTTCTTTAAATACCCAACCAGCAGAAAAAATCAACATGAAAAAACTTGTTAACCACGTATTAAAAAAGATGATGTTATATACTCCATGTTGTCTTACATTTATAAGACACGGGAATTTAAATGAGCAAAAGAAACCCTGAAATCAAAATTCAGAACATAGTGGCTTCAGTATCTTTAAACCAAAAGATAGACCTACAGGAAATAGTTGAAAAATTCCCTCAAACCGAATACAACCCCAGCGTGTTCCCAGGACTCGATTTCCGCCTA
>Ga0272441_10015611_pt1 | contig 10614 bp, 10 predicted proteins | sample SSMProp6N_FD_193582 | JGI IMG/M metagenome (GOLD analysis project Ga0272441, IMG submission 193582) | Marine sediment archaeal communities from Little Sippewissett salt marsh, Falmouth, MA, United States - SSM-Prop-6N | ecosystem: Environmental > Aquatic > Marine > Wetlands > Sediment ...
ATGCCCGTGTCTCTTTTCAGCCTGTATACCTCTATGCCGTTATACTTTAATTTATCGACCACATCACTCCAGGCCTGTGGGATAACATAAGCCCATGGTTTGGTGACTGTAAGAACAGGATTATACAAGGTGTAATACGGAATCGTGTCAGCCCAGGGTTTATCATGGTCATAGTAGCCTCTCATTCTCCTGCCTTCTGAAGGTTCAGGCCTTATATACTCATATCCTTTAAAAAGAAGGTTTTCAGAATAGGACATATCCAGCTCCCAGTCCAGGGTAAAGGTGTTTTGCTCTTTAATCTTATTATCCGCTTCATCTTTCAATTGCCTTATTTCGCTGCAGTTATCATAAGTGAATGCGGTTAGCTGAGTAAGAAAATCCACGACAGACCTTACCCTGTCAGGGAAGTATTTATAAACGAGGTTCTCAGTCATGAATGAATAACAATTAAACAGGGAGGTGTATCCTGTAGAATAAAAAGGATCATCATTGTATGCTATTATTCCGTCTTTAATATTCCCGAGGTAGTTACTCATCTGCACATAGGGTATCATCCCGTACTCTGAATTTTTTTCCATCCTCTCATATAACTCAGGAAGCATCAGGTTCTTAAAGAATGTCCCCATACCGGGATCGAGCTTGCTGTGCAGTGTTGCAATTAATGTAATAGTATACTGATGATCAGAACCATTTGTGGTGTGTGTATCCAGGAAAACATCAGGATTAAGGAAAAGGAATGTTTTTGCAAAACTGCGTGCATTTTTTGTTTCCTGTTTTGCAAAATCGCGGTTCAGATCAAGATTGCGGGCATTCCTTCTTCTGCCGTTGTATATCGGACCATTCTGGTTTGTGCGGTAATATTGGCTTCTGTCGAGAGCACCGCCTATGTTGTAGACTGGTATAATGCCTATCATCACATTATCAAGGTACTTTTTTAAATCATTCTTGTTGCGGAGCAGATCCCATGCGAACTGTATACTGGCATCAATACCTTCAGGCTCACCGGGGTGTATACCGTTGTTGATAAGGATTATGCACTTCCCTTTGTCCCTTACCGACTCGGGATTAAAATCCCTGTCACCAGAGATCATAAAAAGATGAAGGGGTTTACCAATATCTGTTTTTCCCATTTCAACAAGCCTGGCTTCAGCATAATGATTGGCCAGCTGACTGTAAGCATCTATTACTTCATGATATTCAAGGCTGAGGTTCTGATCATACTTAAGATCAATGTTTACTTCATCATTCTTTTTACAGGCTTGTATGATTAACAAACAAGCCATTGCAAGGATTACTGGGTATCTCATTGTTCAGGAGTTTAATTTACCTGAAAAGTAATAAAAAAATAATTATGGGATATACCGGAAATGTAATTGTGCAACATCTTAAAATCTGACAATGAATAAAATCAATCAGAGGATATCATTTTTTCTGCTATTTCCAGTATGGTAGTATCATCAAATGTAACAAGGCCCCCATCAGGTCCCTGTTCCAGATGAATCCCTATACTTTCACCTTCGTCATAATTCCAACCACCAAAATAGTTGCGTACTGTTTCTTCATTCATATCGAGCTTCCTTGCAATTTCCTTCACTCCTCCTTCAGGAAGCTGGTCCTTTATTTTCCTTAGTCTATTGAATGTTAATGTTCTGCTCATTATCCTAAATTCAAGTTTACCCTCGTTTCATAAAGATACATATTTATTAACTGTCCACTAAAGCACTCTGCACTTTTAACACAGCTTTAAGAAATTATGTTCACTGGATATCATCAATGTCCCTGATAATATATACTAGATAATCTCCAAGGTATTTGAATCCATATTTTTCGTAAAGGTGGATAGCTATCGTATTTGAACTATGGACCTCAAGCTTAACCTGATGACCCGATTCCTTTACAATTTTAAGAGTTTCTTCAAGCAGGTATTTTGATAATCCTCTACCCTGATATTCGGGTAATATACCAAAATGATGCAGGTATAACCTCCTGCCATCAAAAGTCAGCCATGATGTGCCTGCAATCCTGCTGTACTGTTTTTCTTCGAGTATTATTAACCTGCCTCCTTTTTTTATGCAACGATCAACAGAATCTTTATCGTCTCCTCTTTCAGTGCTGCCCATACCGGTTCTCTGCCATAATTCCAGCACTATTTCGTAATCAGCTGGCAGATAGTCCCTTATCCTGAATCCTTTCATATTCACTTACTGCTCGTCTTTCAGTACATACAACTGTCCTGCTTCATCTCTGATTACTCTGATATCAGCACCTTTTTCAATGAATCCAATCTCTGAACGGGCGTCGTATATTTCATCATTAATAATTACCTTGCCTGAGGGTCTGAGAACAGTATGTGCTTTCCCTTTAGCCCCGATAAGTGATTTTTGTTTTTTACTGTCGAAACTGATATATCCCTCATTCACATTTTGAGTTTTTTGAAGCGCAAGTTTCCCAAAGAGATTGTTAGGTGAAAACAGTTTCTTACTGGCCCAGATTGAAATAATAAATGCTAAAAACATTGATATAATTACAATTGCAAAAGAGGCCAAAGCAGCCTGTATGCCATTATCACCGGGTGAGGTTCCGAATTCGAAAGTTATTTTGTCTATCATGGTAAATGTAAGGCCCACAAGAATACCTGCAATACCAAGCACACCGGTAACACCAAATCCCGGGATTGCAAATATCTCAACAATAACGAGCACTATACCTACGAGGAAAACTGCTATCTGCCAGTTTGCCTGCAGTCCTTCAAGGTAAAGTGGAGCAAAATAAAGGATGGCTGCAAGTGCTGCCGCTGCCAGAGGGAATCCCACTCCTGGCGACTGCAATTCGAAATAAAGCCCTCCGATAATTATCATTATCAATAAGCCTGAAACAATAGGATTGATAAGGAATTGAATAATTTTTTCAGTGCCACCCGGTTTGAATTCTTCCAGCCTGTAATTTTCTATACCTGCGAGTTTGATTACTTCTTCAGGGTTTAAAGCCTGTCCTTCACAAAATCCAAGTTCTATTGCTTCAACAGTTGTAAGAGTAGTAACGCTTCCTGTATCACTTACACCTTCGACATATACTTTGGGATCAACCATTGATTCAGCAATTGCCGGATCTCTGTGCCAGACATAGGTAGTATCACCATTTACAACTACAGGCTTTTTGCCATGCGCTTCTGCTGTTGATCTCATCATTCCCCGCATAAATGACTGGTATTTGTCAGGTACCTGCTGACCGGTCTGGTCTACAACGGTTGCCGCACCTATGCTTCCACCTGCCCGCATATAAATACTGTCGCAGGCAATTGATATAAGTGCCCCTGCCGAAATAGCCTGGTTGTCAATAAAGACAAGGACGGGTTTTGGGAAATTCAATATGGCAGTTCTGATGGAATCTGCCATATCAACCTGACCCCCATAGGTATTCATATGTATAAGAATGTAGTCGGCTCCGATTTCAGTGGCCTCCCTGAGGCTCACTTTTGTGGCTCTCCACACAGGAGCAGCAATCATTTTCTTAATATCGAACTTGTATACTATGACCTCCTTATTATCTTCCGGGGGCTCCTGCGTTATTCCTGAGGCAAACAGGACTGAACTGCAAAACATCAGGTAAAAAAAGCATATTGACAGATATCGGTTCATGTGTCTTTAATTATTTAATATCAGTTGACTTTTTTATATCCCCAAGATACCTAAAAAAGGTATTCATAGCCACTCTTTTTTCATCATCAAGAAGATAATCTATATTATTGGTCAGGTAATCTTTCAGTACATCAGGAGGCATGGTCCCCCTGTTGCCATAATATTCGACAACTTTGTCAATATTGTTAACCCCGTATTCAAGAGCTTTGTTAAACTTTGTGACAAATTTACTGCTGAAATTCTTATTTGATACCCAGCAGGCAAAAACAAAAGGAAGGCCGGTGAACCTGTTCCACTCTATCGCCAGATCTGTTTTGTATTTGAAATTAGATTGCATTTCATAACACTGGTCACCAATAAGTACAATACCCTGGTTATCAGCAATATCTGAAAAATTGAAATCAGGATTTGTTTCTTTCCAACTGTAATTCAATTTCCAGAATTTTCTTGCCATAAGTTTTGTGAGGGCGATTGATGTCTTTGACCTGTAATCAAGGAAAATGGCATCCAGTTCATTAAGAGGTTTATTGCTTAATAAAAGGACAGTTCTGACAGGTCCCAGGGTACCTATACAATAATCACCAATTATTGACAAGGACCGGTTTTCATGCAATACCACGACAGGTACTAATCCTATATCAGCTTCTCCTTCGGATATTTTTCTCGCACAGTCGGCTGGATGGTCAATATCGATTTTTGCATTGAGTTCTATACCTGCATTTTTCAACCCATAAATAAGTGGATAGGTATTGGAATACCTTACCGCTGATATCCTGACTTCAAACATAAATGATTGACTTACTTCATGGCATAAATGCCCGAAATTACAAAATTTCAGTTTTATTTCACCCTGTAATGTAGTAAATTTACACCTTGTCATAATTACTAACTAATCAATTATCAATGGACCTTAACAGATTCACGGCTATTTCACCCATTGATGGAAGATACAGGGAGAAAGTTAAGGAGCTGGCCGAATATTTTTCAGAATACGGGCTTATCAAATATAGGATCAGGTCAGAAGTGGAATATTTTATTGCCTTGTGCGATATTCCATTACCTCAGCTGAAAGGATTTAGAAATGAAAACTATGCCTTATTGAGATCGCTTTATCAAAATTTTAATGTGACTGATGTTCACAGGATAAAGGATATCGAAAGTGCAACTAATCATGATGTTAAGGCAGTTGAGTATTACCTTAAGGAAAAGTTTCATGAATTTAACCTTGGGGAATGGGCTGAGTTTATCCACTTCGGTCTGACTTCACAGGATGTTAATAATACTGCCACTCCTTTATCTGTTAAGGATTTTCTTGAACAGGTGCTTTTTCCCCTTCTCGAAAAACTTATATCGGTATTAAACAGTCTTGCTGAAGAATGGAAAGAAATACCAATGCTTGCAAGAACTCACGGTCAGCCAGCTACACCAACAAGATTGGGTAAAGAAATACTTGTGTACGTAAAAAGACTGGAGGTCCAGGCTGAGCAACTTAAATCAATACCTCTGGCTGCCAAGTTCGGTGGAGCGAGCGGGAATCTAAATGCACACTATATAGCATACCCGAAGATAAACTGGGATGATTTTGCTGATAATTTTGTAAACAGGATCCTTGGCCTGCATAGATCAAAACCTACCACGCAGATCGAACATTATGATAACTTTGCGGCCCTTTTTGATGCATTCCGGCGGATAAATACCATTCTCATAGATTTCTGCAGGGATATCTGGCTTTATATATCATTCGATTATTTCAAACAGGAAATAGGTGAGCATGAAGTAGGCTCTTCCACGATGCCCCATAAGGTTAATCCCATTGATTTTGAAAATGCCGAAGGGAACCTTGGTTTATCCAGTTCCATTCTTGGACATCTATCAGAAAAATTACCTGTATCAAGGTTGCAGCGAGACCTGTCAGATTCAACGGTGCTGAGAAATATTGGGATTCCATTTGCACACTCGCAGATAGCTGTTATGTCAATATTGAAAGGTCTTGACAAACTGACAGTTAACAGGGAAAAAATAAATTCTGACCTTGATAATAACTGGGCTGTTGTTGCCGAAGCCATACAGACTATTCTCAGACGGGAAGGATATTCAAGGCCCTATGAAGCGCTCAAGGACTTAACACGTAAGAACGAGAAAATCACCCGTGAGTCTATACAGGATTTTATCGAGAATCTTGATGTGGCAGAGACTGTTAAAAAGGAGTTAAAGGCTATCACACCTTTCAACTATACCGGAAAATAGAAGGGATAAATATGAAAAGATTCAGGGTCCTTTTATCGTTTATATTACCCTACAAATGGTATGCAGGTCAGAATATCATGTTTAATATACTGGCTGCCATATTCTCCCTTTTTACCTTCAGCCTTATAAGCCCTTTTCTGAAGATATTGTTCGGAGTGGTTCCTGAAACCCTTCATCCCGGCACGTTTGAGCTCAGCAAAGATTGGTTTAATGATATCCTCAATTATTATATAGGATATTATATAGATCAGACAGGACCTGGTGCAGCGCTGGTAGGAGTTTGCCTGCTGGTTATTACTGCAAGCCTTTTCAGGAATATCTTCGTTTTTGCTGCAAATAATGCTCTCGCATATCTCAGGTCTGCAACGGTCAGGGATATGCGTAAACAATTGTATGACAAAGTTTTAAAATTGCCAATATCATATTTTACAGAGTCCCGTAAGGGTGACGTAATGACGAGGATTTCAAATGATGTTGAGGAAATACAGGTATCCATTATGGGTTCGCTTATTATGTTGATGAGAGATCCTGTGACAATAATTATATTCCTTGTTTTTCTTTTCCTCATAAGTTTTAAATTGACACTCTTCTCACTTATTCTGATGCCATTAAGCGGATGGCTTATCGGTAAATTAGGCAAGAACCTGCGTGCAAAATCATATAAAGGTCAGGAGCAACTCGGGAAACTGCTATCTGTCGTTGAAGAAACACTGGGAGGCCTCAGGATAATCAAAGCTTTTAATGCCGAGAACAAAATGAAGGATTCTTTTCGCGGTATAAATAATATATTTACGAGATTTTACAGGAGGGTATTAAGAAGGAGGTACCTCGCATCACCACTCAGTGAATTTCTATCTACAATATCTCTGATGCTCGTAATGTATTTTGGAAGTGTAATAGTCTTAAATGGCTCATTAGAAATGACATCAGATCAATTAATAGTATTCCTTGTAGTATTTTCCCAGTTGATACCACCTGCAAAAAACATAACAACAAGTTACTTCAATGTCCAGAAAGGAATGGCCTCCCTTGAACGAATAGAATATATTCTGGATGCTGAAGAGAAAATAAAGGAGAAAGAAGATGCACTGCCTGTTAGATCATTTGAAAAAATGATTAAATATGATAATGTAAGTTTTGCCTACAATAAAGACCTGGTGCTTAAAGATATATCATTTACTGTGGATAAAGGCCAGACAGTCGCAATAGTGGGAAAATCAGGCTCAGGCAAATCAACCCTCGTTGACCTGCTGCCCAGATTTATGGATGTGGATATGGGGAGTATAAGTATTGATGGCGTGGATATACGCGATATCAGGTTAAGAGACCTAAGAGGTGTTATGGGAATAGTAAGCCAGAATGCAATACTGTTTAATGATAGTTTTAAGAATAATATAGCATTCGGTTCAGACCATAACTCGGATGAGGACATTGAGAGGGCAGCACGTGTGGCGAACGCACATGAATTTATTATGGAGACACCTGAAGGATATGATTACAATGTTGGCGAGGGGGGAAACAAACTCAGTGGTGGACAGCGGCAGCGGATAAGCATTGCACGGGCTGTACATGCAAACCCGCCGATACTGATACTTGATGAAGCCACTTCAGCTCTTGATACTGAGTCGGAACGACTGGTACAGGATGCCATTGAAAAATTGATGCAGAACAGGACATCAATAGTCATAGCACACAGGCTGTCGACAGTACAGAGAGCTGACAGAATTATTGTTATTGATGAAGGACGAATTGTAGAACAGGGCTCGCATGAAGAACTTCTTAGTAATAAGGATGGATTATATACGAGGTTGTATAATATGCAGATAATGGAATGAAAAGTTGAAAAAGTTGAAAAAGTTGAGAATGCCTGCCTGCCGGCAGACAGGAGCTGAGAATGAGTTTATTATGAAGTATCGCATAACCAGGATCCAGTAACTAGTAACGAGTAACCAGTAATAAGCAACGAGAAACCAGTAACCAGTAACCAGAAACCAGTAACCAGTTATCATCATGGACCACAAAGTAACAGAGCACTTTATCAGTTTATCACTTAACCCTGATTCAGGGCGATATGTGATACTTGGAAATTATCTCACTTATGGAATTGTTGGTGCTATCTTAATGGATCTATCACTCGCAGGAAGAATAAGAATAGAGAATCATAATGTTATAGCCGGTAATGATCTGTCATCAACAGGCATTCCTGCATATGACAGAATGCTGATTACTATTTCAGAATCGGGTAAAGTACGTAATCTTAAGACATGGGTGAGAAGATTAGGGAATAGGGCCGCCTGGTATCGTAAGGAGATGCAGAAATATTTAATTACCCATGGCATACTGAAAGAAGAAAAGAAGAGATTTATCGGCATTCCTTACAGACTGCATTATATTTCCAAACCAGGAATAAGACAAAACCTCATCAACAGGTATAAGGAAATTATTCTTTATAATAAGGTGCCTGAAGATCATGAAATTATGGTAATAGGCCTGATGTATGCCTGTAAGATGCACAGGGTTATTGCAAAGGGAGGTGAGGAAAGAAGAAAGGTAAGGAAGAAAATAGTTGAAATAGTCAGGGATAATAAATTTGCAGCTGATATTAATAAAGCCATAATGGAAATGCAGGCTGCTATTACTGCCAGTATTGCATCCACAGCAGCCATGTCAGCTGCAACATCTGCATCAAATTAGTTAATTAATATATGGTAGAGGCGCAAAATCTTACGCCTCTACCATTTTGTGACAAATATAATGAAGGATATTTATATTTTTTTTCATTTCATTTTCCTGATTATTCTTGTCGCTTGCAATGGTAAAGAAAATATTGGCGACAGACCAAATATCCTACTTATCAATATCGACGACCTTGGCTGGAGGGATGTTGGGTTTATGGGCTCTGAATTCTATGAAACACCGGTAATTGATAAACTGGCAGCCGGCGGTATGATATTTACACAGGCATATTCTTCCGCCTCCAATTGTGCTCCCAGCAGAGCATGCATGATGAGTGGACAATGGTCACCCAGGCATGGGATTTACACTGTGGGAAGTTCAGAAAGGGGCAGAAGCAGGGATAGGAAATTGATACCTGTAGAAAACAATACTGTTCTGGCCGATAGTTGCTATACTCTTGCCGAGGCATTGCAGGATGCTGGCTATATTACCTGCCACGCCGGTAAATGGCATCTCAGTGAGGATCCGTTAACCCAGGGTTTTGATATCAATATAGGTGGGTGTGAAGCCGGAAATCCAGGCAGTTATTATCCACCTTACAGGAATGTTCCGTTAGAGGCTCCGTCAGACGATTATTACCTCACTAAGCTCATCATGGATAAGGTAATAGAATTTATGCATACCACAGGAAACCGGCCTTTCTTCCTTTATTATTCACCATATGCGGTCCATTCACCAATACAACCTGTCAATGAACTTCTTGAAAAGTACAAGGACAGGGAAGAATGGAATGGTCAGAATAATGCTAAATATGCCACGATGATCGAAAACCTCGATACACAGATTGGAAGGCTGGTAAACCTTCTGGAACAAAGTGGTAAACTGACTAATACCTTCATCCTTTTTACTTCTGATAATGGAGGTGTTTACAGGCTAACAAAACAATGGCCTCTCAGAGCAGGTAAAGGTTCATATTATGAAGGAGGGATCAGGGAACCAATGCTTGTATACTGGCAAGGGAAAGTTAAAGCTGGAAAAAGAGATAAAACACCGGTTACAAATCTGGATTTTTATCCTACAATACTCGAAGTGGCTGGTCTCGAAATACCAGAGGGTAAAATTCTTGATGGGGAAAGCCTGGTACCCTTGGTAACCAGTAGCGGATCATTGAGTGCAAGACCGTTATTCTGGCATTTCCCTGTATACCTTGAAGGAGGTAATAAGGAAACTCAGGACAGTATTTTCAGGACTAGGCCCGGATCTGCTGTCAGATATGGTGACTGGAAATTGATAGAATATTTTGAGAACAGTAATCTCGAACTTTATAATCTTACTAATGACATTGGTGAAAAAATAAATCTGGCTGAAAAGGAATCCGATAAATTAGATGAGCTTTATCAAATATTAAACGATTGGAGAAAAAGGTTGGATGCGCCAGTACCGCTTAATCCCAATCCTGAATATAAAAATAAATGAAGAAATGAACATTGGATTTATAGGAACGGGAAAAATAAGCAGCTCTGTTGTTGAAGCAATATGTACAAGTAAACTTACGGATTACAGGATCTTTCTTTCACCAAGAAATAGAGAAAGATCAGTAGCACTTGAGAATAAGTATGGACCGGTAAAGAGAATGACCTCAAATCAGGAAGTACTTGATAGGTCATTAATAGTTTTTTTTGCTTTAAAACCGGATGTCTATAAGGATATTATTTCTGACCTGGAGTTCCGGAATGATCATATAGTAGCCTCATTAATACCATATATGATTTATCACTTCACGCGGCAACATCTGGAGGCATGAATGACCACGCTGGAAAGAAGATAAGTGATTCAGGAGCCCATAATGCTTATGTTAAAACAGCAGGAGAAATACTTAAGAGGTTTAATGCTATATAAATACGATCAATAATGAAACTCAAGTATCTTTTTCTTTTATTAATAGCTATCGCATTTATTAGTTCCTGTAAAACAAAAGAAAGAAATGCAAGGCCAAATATTCTTATAGTTATAGCTGATGACCTGGGTTATTCGGATCTGGGCTGTTATGGTG
>Ga0272441_10015612_pt1 | contig 10614 bp, 7 predicted proteins | sample SSMProp6N_FD_193582 | JGI IMG/M metagenome (GOLD analysis project Ga0272441, IMG submission 193582) | Marine sediment archaeal communities from Little Sippewissett salt marsh, Falmouth, MA, United States - SSM-Prop-6N | ecosystem: Environmental > Aquatic > Marine > Wetlands > Sediment ...
CAAAGGCGGCGCGGCACGGATGGTCCTGGCTGACCTGGACAAGAAAAAACAGACGGTGCTGCCCTGCCAGCGCACGCTGACCATCGGTGCGGTCTTCGACCGCAAGGGCAACCTGTATTACGTCGACATGACCGACCCGGACAAAGAGGCGTTCCGCTGTGCGCTCCGCAAGTATGATCCCCGCACCCAGAAGGTCCGGGACGTGGCGACGCTGGACGACGCAGCGGTGATCGGGCTGACCATGCCCCCGGACCGCTCTCGGATCGGAGCCATCCTGGTCCGAAAGGCGGAAGAACGCCGCCCGGAGATGCGCCTCTGGGCCTATGACCTCGCCACCGCCCGGTCCGCCCAGAGCGAGCCCGCTCACTTCGACGACTACGCCTTTGACGGGGCGCCCTGCCTGTGCTGGGACGCCGACGCGAGCGCCCTCTACGCCAACGGCTCCAAGCAAAACGACCGGAAGAAGGAGTTCTCGATTCTCCAGTTCCGGCCATTCCCTCCCGGACAGACGAAGCTCACGGTCCTGCAGCAGAAAAAGAAGATGGTGGCGCTCGATGCCTTCGCCCCGGGCAGGCTCTCGGTGGCGGCCTGGGCGCGCACCAAGGCGCCGGAGGCCTTTGTCCTCGACGTGCGCACGGACCGCACCACGCCCTGCAACCTGCCGCTCCTGCTGGTGCATCGCGTCGGCCGGCTGGGCCTCTTCATCGACCCAAGCCGGCGCGCGCTGTGCACCGCCCGCATCCTGCTTCGCTAGCCGCAGGGGGTGACTGCTCGTCGTCACATCTTCAGGAAATGATCGGAGACAGGGCCGGGGTACTTGCCGGCCGCCTCGGCCGCCTGGGCCTTGACCACGTTCGCACCGATGACGTTGTAGATGGCCTGCTGGTCATCACCACGCGACAGGTCATCGACCGGCAGGGCCACCCCCTGCGAACAGAGCATCGTCCTGCAGCCTGGGATAAGCCACTGCACTGCCTTGTAGATGTTGTTGGCCACGTCCAGCGTCGGGCCGATGATGACGTTCGCCGGCTGGTCGGTGAACGGGCAGCCGCGCTTGTTCCGAGCGACCTCTGGGTTGATCGCCGCGTCGAACTGGCACGGACCATACACAAACCAGTCCCGGCCCCGCTGCCGGTACGCGCGGACCGCTTCGTGGATGCGCTCCACCAGCGCGCCGCGGCCGGAAGTGCCGGTCGAGTAGGACAGAATCGCGGCGCGCGGCTCGATGCCGGAGAGCGTCTTGAACGTCTCGCAAGAGGTCTCAACGATGGACGCGATCTGCTCCGCATCAGGGAAGGGATTGACGACCACGTCCCCCACGCTGAGCAGCCGGAAGACCGGGTAGCCCTCGGGCGGCTCGCAGAAAAACAGCGTAGAAGCGATCCGCCCCGGCTGGCGCTCCATCAGCGCACTGACCGCCGCCATGACGTTGTAGGACTGCGTGTATTTCCCAGAGACCATGCCGTGTGCATAGCCCAGCCGCACCATGCCCACGGCGAAGATGTTCAGCTTCGCCACCAGCTTGCGCACCATCGGCCGCTGTGACTGGCTCAGTCCGCGCACCGCGAGGTATCGCTCAACAAACTCCTCGACCTTGCCCGACGCTTCGATCATCTCGCGCGACAGCGGAATAATCCGGGCTATCCCGTCGTCCTCCGCCTGCCGGGCCGCGCGGGCCATCGGACCGTCCGCACCCACCCGCTCCTGCTCGATGGCCAGTTCCGGCAGGACGACCGTCTTAGGGGCGACCCGGGCGCGGTCTATGAGCTGCTCGAAAAAAGTCATTGCGGTGCGCTCCTGTGGTGAGTCTGGTGAACGGCAAAGGATTATAACAGCCGGGCCCGGCGTGTCAAAGGCCCCGCGCCCTGCGCGGGAAGCCACCGCCATTTCTCTTGCGCCGCCCGCCGCCTGTTGCTACCGTGGTGGCCCATGAACGAGCCACAGGCCCTCACACGGCACCTCATCACGGCTGCTCTGGCCGGCTGCGGGATCACCGCCGCGCTCGCCGTGCTGGGCTGCTCGCCGCCCACCGCAGGCAACGAGGCGGCACGGCCGCCGCTACCCGCCGCACCCTCGCTCGAGCAGCGCGTCGACGCGGCGCTCGACCTGGGACGGGAACGACTGGAAGGGCAAATCCGCCTGACGCCGAGCGACAAGCGCTTCCTGCTGCAGGCGGCTCGCGTGGTGCTCGACAACCGCATGGCGAGACAGCCCCGTCCGATCCGGAGCGCGGCCTGGCGCGATGTGCCGCTGAACCTGCGCACCCAAAAGGCCCGGCTGTTCGTCACGCTCATCACCCGAGGCATCACGCGCGGCTGCATGGGAGCGGCGGAGGCCGACCTGCTCGAAAGCGCGGTGCTGGCAACGGAACGCGCGGCGGTCGACGAGCGATTCGGTGGGCCGCTGCGCCGCGAGGAATGGCCGAATACCCGCATTGACGTGACCATCCTGCTCCGACCGCAGACGGTTAAAGCACATCGCCTGCGCGAAATCAGCCACGAGATCGACCTGGGCATCCACGCCTTCAGCCTGGGCCGCGGCCCGCGCCGGGCCTTCTTCAAAAGCTCGGTCCCCGTCGCCCACGGCTACACGCTCCGGACGGCGCTGGGCCGGCTCGGCCTGAAGGCCCGACTGGGGCCGATGGCCTATGCAGACGCCACCACCATCATTCGCAAGTACGTGACGGTCCACTTCGCCGAGAGCCCGGTGGACCGTTCGCTTGTCGAAGTCTATCGCTACAACCTGCTCTACCCGCAGAGCCGGGTGAGCCGTGCGACGCAGCTCGGGGCGCTGCGCTCCTGCGCCGAGTACATGGCCCAGCATGTCGACCGCCGGGGGGTGTTGACCTATGAGTACGACGTGTACGCAGACGTGAGGAAGAACCCGGACACGTCGACGGCGCTGATCCGGCAACTGGCCAGCACCTGGGTCCTGGCCGAGCTCGGAAACCACTTCGCCGAACCCCGCTACCTGGACGCCGCGAGACGCAGTGTGGACCGCGCGCTCAAACAATACTATCGGACTGATCTGGAAAAGGGGATCGGCTACCTGCAGATCGGGCCCGACGCGAACCTGGCCACGGCTGCGTTCGCACTGCTGTGCCTGACGAAGCTCGGCGACGCCGCGCACCCGGCGAAGCAAAAGGCGCTGACGCGCTTCATCCTGACAATGGAACTGAAGGACAAGGGCTGCCTCAACCCGGTCTTCCTGCCGGACGATCTGCCCGAAGCCGAGCGTTCGGCGCGGTTCGAGCAAAAGGAGGTCTACTATCCCGGCGAGGCGCTCACGGCGCTGATGGCCGTCCACCGCCGCACCGGCGACCCCGCCTGCCTGGCCCTGACCGAACGGATGTTTGCGTACTACCGCGCACTCTACGACCGGACGCCCAAGAAGGCCAGCCTCACGCCCTGGATGTCAAGAGCATACGCCGCTGCGTACCTGGCCACACCGAAGAAAGCCTACGCAGACTTCGTGTTCAAAATGAACGACCGGCTGCTGCGTCAGCAGGTCGGGCTGAAGACCAAGTACGTGGACCGGATCGGCTCCTTCTTCACAGCGGCCTCATCGACCAGTAGCGGGGTAATGATCGAAGGATTGGTCGAGGCATGGCGCGTCGCCGTGGCTTCGGGCGACCTGGAGCGTGCGACGCGCTATCGCGAGGCGATCCTGCTGGGCAACCGGTTCTTGCTGCAATGCCAGTATCGACCGGAGAACACGTTCACGGCGAAGGACGTCGCGCTCACGCTGGGGGGCGTGCGCACCACGGTGTACGGCAGCTCGATCCGGATCGACGCGGTCCAACACACGGCCGCTGCGCTGCTGCGGACGGTTCAGCATGTGTCCGGGACCAAACCTGCACCACCCTGAGCGACACCCGCTTAGAGCTTCCCGACAAGCTTCTGCTTCTCCTCGCGGTAATACTTATAGTTGTCGAGCGGGACGTCGGGCGGGCAACGATGGTCAACGTGCGGGATGAACCCCCCATCTTCAAGCAGCGGCCGGAGCCCTTCCAGCTCGGCGTCGATGGCAGCTCGGTCCCGCATCAGTTCACGCTTGTTGACGCCGCCCAGAAACAGGATGTCTTTCCCGAGCTCCCGGCGCAGCTCGAACGGATCGGTCCCGGCGGCGATTTCGACGGGAAACATAATGTTCACGCCGCCTTCGAGGAAAAGAGGGGCGAGGGGGTTGACGTTGCCGTCGCAGTCGACCCAGTGCAAGTCGCAGCCGAACTGGTCACGCAGGAAACCGGTCACCTTCTTGTAGTTGGGCAACTCGAACTCGCGGAACATGGCTGGCGAAATGAGGGGGCCGCCGCGGAAACACATGTCCTCCCACCACACACCGAGGTCGATCTTAAGGTCGGGGATGCCGATCCGCTCGACCGTGCGGCGGATGAGGTCGATGGTGAAATCGGCCATCCACTCGAACATCTCCGCGATCAGATCGGGGTCGTCGTAGAAGGTCAGGGCCAGGTTTTCCATACCCATCCAGTTACGAGCCCAGCCATAAAACCCACCGCAAGAACAAGTGGCGAGCCCACCGCGGTCAGCGTATCGGCGGCGCACCCCGGGCACATCCTCTTCGCTGGGGAGCCGCCCGGGGTCGGCGGGGTCATGCCGTTCGAGCATCCGGCGGAAGTCGTCCCGGTTCTTGACGGGAAACTCGACGAATCTCGGGATGGTGGAGTGCCCGTCAAGGGGGACCTCCTGGACCACGCCGTTCGCGAGCCGCTCGACGCGGTGCGAGGCCGTTTCCTCAAGCACGTCGGGCTGAAAGGCCGGCCGCATGCCCCGGTCAAAAGGAAGGCCCCAGTTGTCCTCGGGATCCACGTCAAAATAATCGTACGCGGTGGCCTCGTCCACGACCCATTCGGGCAGGCCCTGACGGCGCCAAATGGCGTAGTTCTCGCTCCAGTACCCGAACTCCATGTCGGGAACGCGATCCACAGGCTGATAGTGATACGTATTGAGGAATCGCTGACGGAACGTCATGTCGGGCATTGGCGAGCTCCCTGGCCAGATCCGATACTGTAAAACCCGGCGTCTCATACCATCCGGGCTCTCAGAAGTCAAGAGCGATTGACAAATGACCGCCGGGAGGATAGAATCTGGCCTTCGATTGGCCGATAGGATGAGCCTGTGAAAGTCAAGACCCGTCGCAGTACGCTGAAGAAGGTCAAGAAGCAGGGGTTCCGGGCGCGGATGAAGACCGCCGACGGACGGAAGACGCTGAACCGCCGACGACGACGCGGCCGCAAACGCCTGACCCCGGCCTGACCCGGCACCCACGTACCGTACCGCGGTCACCCGTTGATGACCGCACCGGATGCCCTCTCCCCGAGGTCATCCTCCCCTTCAAGCAGACAGACGTCGTCAGGCTCGATGACGGCCCACACCTCGGCGTCGAGCCCGTCCGGCAACAAGGCGGCAGTCTGGTGCGAAACGTACGCGACCAGCGGCACCGGCCCGGCCAAGTCCACGTGGACGTAAGGGCCGCGGTCCACCCGCCGTTCAACCTTGACAGGCACCACGCAGGCGGAGCCCTCGGCCGGCGCGGCGGAGCGAACGTCGATCTTCTCCGGTCGGATCATCACACTGACGCGGCCGGCTGCAGGCCGGCCGGAGCGAAGCATCAGTTGGCCCACCTTTACCTCGTGCTCGTTGGCTTCACCATCGAAGACGTTCTGGGCGCGAAGGAAGCGCGCGGCGAACGGAGTGCGCGGGCGGCGCACGAGATCGTCCATCGAACCCGTCTGGACAATGCGACCGCCCCTCATCAGGATGGCGAGGTCGGCCACGCTGAACGCCTCTTCGATGTTATGGCTGATGTGCAGGGTGGTGATGCCGAGCTCGTATTGAATGCGACGCAGCTCGCGGCAGACCGTGTCGCGCGCGGACTCGTCCAGGGCGCTGACCGGTTCGTCCAGCAGAAGCAGATGAGGCTGTGTAGCGAGGGCGCGGGCCAAAGCCACGCGCTGTTGTTCACCGCCGGACAGGGAGCCGGGCCAGCGGTCCAGCAGCCGCTCGAGATGCAGTAGCTCGATGAAAGGGTGGACCCGAGCGTGGGCCTCGGCCCGGGACAGGCCGCGCGCACGCAGCCCGAACGTCACGTTCGCCCGGACCCGCTTGGTCGGAAACAGGGCGTAGTCCTGCGGCACGTACCCGATGCCCCGGCTGCGCGGCGGCAGGCCGGCGATGTCCCGGCCGTCGAGCCGGATGCAACCGGCCGCCACAGGCCGCAGCCCACAGAGAGTCTCGATAAGCACAGACTTGCCGGATCCCGGCGGTCCGAGCACGACAGCGTAGGCTCCGGCGGGCACCGTCAGGTTGATCGGACCCAGGCGAAACTCGCCAGCTTCGGCTCGCAGATCTTGCAGTTCGAGCATCGCGTCAGGGCCTCAACATCCGACCGACCTGGTCGGCGGCGCGTTCGGTAGCCAGTTTGAGCACCAGCAGCACGGCGACGGCCATGCCGATCATCAGAAGCGCGATAAACAACGCGGCCTCGAGCCGGCCCACGCTCATCTCCAGGAACATCCGCGTGGGCATCACTTCGGTCTCCATCGAGGTGGATCCGCAGAAAGCGATCACCGGCCCGTACAGCGCCAGCGCCCGAGCCCAGATCATCACCAGCGCGGCGACCAGCCCGCTGCGAGCGTTGGAAAGGGTCACCGTGAAGAAAGCACCGGCCCTCGTGCAGCCGAGCGTCTGCGCCACCGCGGCCAGCCGCGGGTCGATGCTGTCAAACGTGCCCTTGAGCATCCGCGCACCATACGCCGTTGCGATCAAAACCTGTACCAGTACGATCCCCGCAGGCTTGAAGACAAACTCAATGCCGACCGACTTGAGCACCGGGCCAAGCCCGGTCCGCTGGAAAAGCACCAGCAGACTGATGCCGAAAAGAAGCGGCGGAAGCACGATGGGAATGTCGATCAGGGCGTCGATCAGTCGGACGCCGTGGAAACGGCCGCGGCTCAGGACGTAGCCGGTCGGCACGGAGATGACGAGAGAGATCAGGGCCGCCAGCGACGAGGTCCAGACGCTCAGCCAGACGGCGTGCTTGATGAACCGGCGGCGGTCGCCCAACTCAGTGTAGTACGCCTGTTCGCCCTCGGGCATCTGGTCCAGTTGGGCCTTCGCCGGAATGGCGACGAAAAACAACTCCGCAAGCTCACGCCGGCCGAGCGGGCTCCGCGTGACATAAACGAAGTCTGCAACCAGAATGCCGGCGATTAGCAGAACGTAGATCCCGATGATAAGGGCGAACACACCACCGAACAACGAGGGACGGCGGCGCGGCGGTGCGCCGAGCGGCGATGAACTGAGCGGTTGTCGATCCATAGTCAAGAGTCCAGCCTATCCGCGCCGCCGCGCGGACGCAAGGACCGGCCCAGCCGGGCCCATCAGCGTTTGGGTGGAAGGGTAAACTTGTGCCGCAGCAACACACGTCGGCCGGCGTCGCTCAGACACATTTTCGCGAACTGAGCGGCGAGCAGCGGCTCTTTGCTGACCGTCAGCCGGACGAGAGTGACTTTCACCTGGTCCACGCGGTATGTCTGGCGGGACGTGGCGGAGGTAATGGAATCGACCTCGTATTTCTTTTCGATGGGAATCGCCTCCACCTCTGCCATAGCCCGGGTGGGCGCGTCCCACAGCACGGCGACATCCACGGCGTCAAGCTTCAGCTTGTTCACCAGCGCGTGGGTCCGGTCCTCGACGAATCCATGCGCCGTCATCTTCTCCGCCAGACCGTGTTTCTTCAAAACGGCCCAGAGAATTTTCCCACGCGTGCTGGTCTCGCGCTGCGGCAGGCCCACGCGCACGTCCTCGCGCAGCAGGTCCATCAGCCCCTTCACCGCCTTGGGATTGCCCTTCTTGACGGCGATGACGGGATACAGATACCCCATCGTATGCCAGGCGGCCGACAGCTTGCGCGCCTCGCACATATAGGCGTAGGGGTCGTGGCACACATAGACGTCGCCCTGTTTCGATTCCTGGATCTGGAGAAGGACGGTGCCGGAGCTGCCGTAATTGGGCCGGACATCCACACCGTACTCCCGCCTGAAAAGAGCGGCCAGCTCTTCGACGGGCGGGCGCATCGACGAACCGCAGCCGACGCGGATCATGCGACCAGGGACGACAAACTGCTGGCGGCGAAAGATCTCTGCACCGACATCACTGGCGGCGAATTCGGCGAACTGTTTGGCCAACTCGGCGTTCGGCGCCCCTTTGACAAAACCTGCCGCAAAGGGGACCGCGTAAAAATCTGCGTCCTCCACCGGAATCGCATCGACAGTATCGGGATACTGAGCGGCGACTGCATCCCAGACCAGCGCCACGTCAAGCGACTTCAGCTTCACCTGGTTGGCCAACCGGTTGACGGTCAGCGCCTCGAAGTCCGGCTTGACCTTGTCCGCCAGACCCTTGGCCGCCAGCAGGTCGCGGCTCACGTTACCCACCGCGCAGGCGTCGGGCCGGCCCAGGCCGACTTTCAACTCCTCGCGAGCCAGATCGGCCATACCCTTCACACCCTTTGGATTGCCCTTCTGGACCGCGAGCACCGGGCGGAACCACGCCACCACTTCGTACGAACCGACCAGCCCCTTCTGCTGAGCCCGCTTCACCCAGGAGACATCGCCGGGCATGTACAAGTCGGCCTTCACCCCGGCCTGCAGCTGGCCAAGCAGCGTGCCGGACCCGGCGTAGTGGACGCTGATCGAGCAGCCGGTCTGCTTCTCGAAAGCCGCCTTTAACTCCTGCATAGCAGGCCGAATACCGGCACCGCAGAGCATAGTCAGCTTCCCGCCTTTCGCACTCCCCGGCGGGCCCGGTTCCGAGTCCTGTTTGCTGCACGAAGAGAGCCAAAAGCAAATAGTGGCGCACACTGCAACCAAAACGACAAGACGACAAACTCGAGAATTCATCTTCTTCCCCCAGGCTATAGCTGTCCGGCGTGGCCCGAGCGGCGGACGGCTACACTGGCCGCCCGCTTCGCACTGCACATATGATACCAGTCGGCGCGCCGAGCCGCAAAGGCTCCGTTCCGCTTCTCCGGCATCTGCGCCGAGCGAAATCGCACCCTGCCCTTACTGCAAGCAGATGGAGCGCTATCATCACGCTACTTAATTCTATACGATAGTGCGTTCAGGAGAGGGACAGAAATACCGTGCCAACACAAAGCGCCGACAAGCGACCCGTCTCTTTCTCCATCGCCACATTCGGCTGCAAAGTCAACCAGTACGACAGCCAGGTGATGCGTGAGGCGTTGCGGGCCGCCGGATGCCGCGAGGGGCCGCCAAGGAACCGGACGGACGTGGTGATCGTCAACACCTGCACGGTCACCCACGTGGCAGACGCCAAGGCGCGCCGGCTGATACGACGCATTGCACGCGAATGCCCCGGCTGCCGCATCGTTGTGACTGGCTGTGGGATAGACCGCGACCCGGCGGCGTTCGAGCGGATGCCGGGGGTATGGGCGGTAATCCCCAACACACGCAAGCCGGAAATCGCCGAGGTGCTCGGCCTGAGCGTCGGCGGCGCCCACCGGTCCCCGGTGCCGCACGAGCCGGGCTGGTGCGCCGGCATCTCGGGATTCGAAGGCCACACGCGGGGATTTGTCAAGATCCAGGAGGGCTGCGATGCGTGGTGCACCTACTGCATCGTGCCGGCGGTCCGAGGCCCCGCCCGCAGCCGCGCCGCGGCCAGCGTGGTGGCAGAGGTCCGGCGCCTCGCCGAACGACTCAACGAGATCGTGCTGACCGGCATCCACCTGGGACTGTATCGGGATGCCTCGGGGCTTGACCTGGCCGGGCTGGTCCGCCGAGTGTTAGACCAGACGGACGTCGGCCGACTGCGGCTAAGCTCGATCGAGGTGAACGAAATCACCCCCGAACTGGTGGACCTCATCGCGGGCTCGGGCCGCGTCTGCCCGCACCTGCACGTCCCGCTGCAAAGCGGCAGCGACCGCGTGCTCAAACGGATGGGGCGGCCCTATACCGCCGCACGCTTCCTCGCCGTACTGAACAAGGCGCGCGACCGCCTGGACCGACCGGCGGTCACCGGCGACGTGATGGTCGGCTTCCCGGGGGAAACGGAGGAGGACTTCGCAGAGACCGTCGCGGTCTGCCGGGCGGCGGCGTTCGGGCGAATGCACGTCTTCCCATATAGCGCGCGCCCGGGCACGGCGGCGGCTCGGCTGGATGGCCGATGCCGGACAACCGTGGTCTCGGACCGCAAGCAGCGCCTGGCCAATCTGGCCGACGGACTCTCCCTCGACTACGGCAGCCAGTTCGTCGGCGAAACGCTCAAAGTGCTCGTTGAGACATCGCGAGATCAGTCCGGTGCGCTCTGCGGCTACACGCCGCGTTACCTGCGCCTGTTGTTCGATGGCCCCGATTCGCTGCGCGGGCGGACGATCCCGGTCCGCGTGATCGAGGCACGACCCCGCTTCCTGCGCGGCGAGGCGCAAACGGAAAAACCTTGACCGCCCGGCGTCCGGCTTGGTTTAATTGTCCGCAGGGCGCTCTGTTGGCGCCCAGGAGAATCTGTGCCTATCCCTGGGGCTGATTCCTGATGACAAGCTCTGCGCGGCGAACCGTGGTGTTCCTGCTGGTGG